>Ga0209486_10001271_pt1 | contig 11003 bp, 13 predicted proteins | sample NCCompost_FD_187518 | JGI IMG/M metagenome (GOLD analysis project Ga0209486, IMG submission 187518) | Agricultural soil microbial communities from Utah to study Nitrogen management - NC Compost (SPAdes) (version 2) | ecosystem: Environmental > Terrestrial > Soil > Agricultural land | place... | reverse complement strand
ACATCAAGAAGGGTTTGGTTGAGCCCTAGCAATTTCCGTCGCCCCCCAGATTTTTCTCGAACAACTCCGCGAACCACTGATGATCAATGTAGCCGCCCGGCATGTACCTGAGTTAGACGGGCTGCGCGGCATTGCGATCATCGTGGTGCTCATTCACCACCAACTCACCAGCTTCTCTCTCACGGGCGGCTTCCTCGGCGTAGATCTTTTCTTTGTCCTAAGTGGTTTTCTGATCACCGGATTGTTGCTCAACGAGTTTGAGCGCACTGGTTCGATTTCCATTCGCAAGTTTTATATGAGACGTGTGTTGCGACTCGGACCCGCACTTGCACTCTATCTAATTGCCTGCGTGATCGTCGCCTACCACACCCAACAGATAAGCTTGCAACGACAACTCAGACTGATCGCGTATGCCTTGTTGTATTCAACCAACTGGCGCATGGCCTTCGATTGGGATCCAGTGTTGGATCCCACGGCGATCATCTGGTCGCTATCAATAGAAGAGCAGTTTTACCTGGTTTGGCCTCTCTTGCTGTTAGGGTGTTTAGCGCTGGGACTCAAACGGAAGTTCATGGCAGCGGGTCTGGCGGCGGTCATCATCGCAATTTGTCTGCACCGTAACGCGCTATTAGCTGATGGCGCTCACCTGACGCGGTTGTACTACGGAACAGACACGCGAGCTGACGCTCTTCTGGTCGGCTGTTTGACTGCGCTGGTTCCCTTTCAACGCCTCACCCGCAGTTGGTTTGTTCGCGCTCCGGCCATGATCGGGGCCGGCTTGTTTCTTTATTTAACGACGATTGTCACGTTTACGGATGAGTGGCTGTATCGAGGCGGTTTCACGCTGATAGCCGTGCTAGCCGGATTGGTGATAGCAGTCGCAGCAAACGCTCCACCGCGCCCGCTTTCAATAGTGTTGAGTTGGTTTCCCTTGCGCTGGTTTGGACGAATTTCTTACGGGTTATACCTTTGGCACTGGCTGGTGATTCAAACCACAACTCTTTACTACTTTGGCTATTGGGAGCCGTGGGCAAAGCTTATTCTCGCGGTTGGAATATCTGCCGCGTCTTATTACCTGATTGAGGTGCGATTCAACAAACTGAAGAGCCGATTCAGTTCCCGCAGCCAGAACTCAGCTGCAACTTCCCTACCCACCTCTCCCGAAGTAGCCGTTCAGCCACTTACTGCGTCAGCGACCCACTAATCTCTAGCCACTGGGAGGTGTCGGTAGTAACACCTTTTGTCCGGTCCTGATTGAAGCCCAATTAGTGATGTGTGGGTTCAATTCGCGTATTCGTGCCGGCGTAGTTCCGTAACGCTGGGCGAACCGATTTATCGAATCGCCTGGGCCCACGATGACTTCTACCGTTCCCGGCCCTGAACCGGTCGTAGCTGAGGTGAAGGGCTCGCCAGCGGAGACGCGGGTGAACCGCTTGCGACTGGAGCCGCGGGCACAAAACTTTTTCTGGCCCGGCTGAATTGTTTCCCAACGCTGAACGATTGGGTCGTCGCTTTGCAACCAGGTCCATGCTGGTTACAATTCAGCCATTCCCCAACGGACCAGTTCAACACAGCATCAGCCGGCCAGCGGAGGTCAAGCATGAAGTTTATCTGTCGTAGTCGTCATCTGTTTCTGGGAACGTTTCTAATTTTGAGTGTTGGTCTTGCAGTTTTGTCATCTTGCACGAGAGGTCCAGATATGGCAGGTGGTCAGCAGACTTCAGCCGAAGCGGACAAATTTATAGCGGACGCCGAACAGCGACTGTTTGATCTCAACGTCAAATACGCTCAAGCTGATTGGGTTAAGAGCACATTCATTACGGATGACACGGAAGCACTTTCCGCGGAAGCCAACAAGCAGGTGATTACGGCCGCGACGGAACTCGCCGAACAGTCAAAACGGTTTGACGGTCTGCAGCTGTCGCCGGATACAGCACGCAAGATCAAACTATTGAAGCTCGCGCTCGTTCTACCCGCGCCCAAGGATCCGGCAGAGCGTGACGAAATAACTAAGCTCGCAGCATCACTGGAAGGTGACTACGGCAAAGGCAAGTATTGCCCTGACGGTGAGCAGGGGAAATGCATGGGTATCGACGAGTTGGGCCAGCTGATGGCGACCAGCCGCGACCCGGAAGAGTTGAAGCGCGTTTGGGTGGGTTGGCATCAGATCTCGAAACCTTATCGCAAGAACTATCAGCGCTTCGTTGACCTGAGCAACAAGGGCGCCAAAGAGATGGGCTTCGCAGACACGGGGGCGATGTGGCGAGCTAAGTACGACATGGAGCCTGACGCTTTCGCTGCCGAGATGGAACGGCTCTGGAATCAGGTCAAGCCTCTCTACGATTCACTCTACACATACACGCGTCGGAAACTGTCGGAGAAATATGGGCCCAGCATCGTGCCACTCGACAAACCGATTCCGGCACACCTGCTCGGCAACATGTGGGCACAGCAGTGGGGCAACATTTATCCACTTCTGGCACCGCCAGTTGGCGATCGCGGTTTCGATTTAACCCAAACACTTAAACAACGAAACACCGATCCCAAGCAGATGGTTCGCTACGGTGAAGGATTTTTCACGTCATTAGGATTCGAGGCGCTACCACAAACATTTTGGGAACGTTCGCTCTTCAGCAAACCAGCTGATCGTGAGGTGGTTTGTCACGCCAGCGCGTGGGACATCGACTTTGAAAAGGACGTCCGGCTGAAGATGTGTATCCAAATCACTGAAGAGGAATTCTCAGTGATTCATCACGAGTTGGGACACAACTACTATCAGATGGCATACGCGCAACAGCCATTCCTTTATCGCGACAGCGCTAACGATGGTTTCCACGAAGCCATCGGTGACACGATGGCGTTGTCTGTAACACCGCCTTATCTGAAGCAGCTCGGCTTGATCAACGCGGTGCCGGATGCGAGCGCCGATACCGGGTTCCTATTACAACGGGCACTCGACAAAGTTGCTTTCCTCCCATTTGGTTATTTGGTTGACCAGTGGCGTTGGAAGGTGTTTTCAGGTGAAGTCGGGCCTAACGATTACAACCGCGCATGGTGGGAACTACGCGAGAAGTATCAGGGAGTTTCGGCGCCGGCACCGCGCACGGAAGAAGACTTTGATCCAGGTGCGAAGTATCACGTGCCGGCAAACGTTCCATACTCGAGATACTTCCTGGCCCACATTCTGCAGTTCCAGTTTCATCGCGCACTTTGTCGCGAAGCTGGATTCCAGGGTCCGCTTTATCAATGTTCGATCTATGGCAATAAGAAGTCGGGCGAGAAATTAAAAGCGATGCTGGCGATGGGCCTGAGCAAGCCATGGCCTGAAGCATTGAAGGCGATGACCGGCGAAGACAAGATGGATGCGACCGCAATCATCGACTACTTTGCGCCGTTGAAGACGTGGCTGGATGCTGAAAACCAGAAGGCGGGAGGCGCACCGGCGAGCTAGGAGCAGCAGAAGGCAGAGGCAATAGACAAGCGTTCAGAGTTCAAGCTTTAGCTTGCTGTTTGAGTGTCATTCAACCAGCAAGCTAAAGCTTGAACTCTGAACTTTCGTCTGAACGCCTTCTGCTTTCTTCAGCCTTTACGCTTGATCACGTCCGCTCGCATGAACGTTTGAACCACTTCGGGTGGCCAATGGCGATGCTCCAGACCTTCGCGGACAGTCGCGCGATTGACTCGCGTTACATCCGTAGCGCTGAGCGTCAGTTTCCCTAAAATTGTCCGGGATGACGGCGGCTGAGGAGTTGGACTGACCGAAGTGAGCCAGCCGTCAAAAAACCCGTTCAATGACGACGAAGTCTTAGCGGTCTGATTTTGCTCCGGCGCGGTGGCAACCAGGGATAAAGGTGCTTGCTTGCGTGCGAATTGTTTCATGATGTATACGGGAACCACCCTTAAAGAACTCCTAATCGCAAGCAAATTCCAATTCCCAAGCCATCATGACTAAACTCCATGGCCTGATTTTTCGTCTTCCAGCGCCTCAATCTTATCTTCATGCACTTTAGTGTGTGTGGTGCGCAATCGTGTGAATTCTTCCTGTAACGCCGTCAATTCTTCATCGGTTAGGCTCTCTAAGTTCACCAGGTGCGTTCTCGCTCCGCCGACACCTTTAATCAATTCGTCCAGTTTTAGATGGATTGCCAGCGCGTCCCGGTTTTGTGTGTTTTGAATCAGAAATACTGCGAGATAAGTAAATACGGTAGTTGCCGTATTAATCACCAGTTGCCACGTGTCTGAATAGTCAAAAAATGGCCCGGCACCCGCCCAGATAATGATCAGCAGGACATTAGCAATAAACATCCATGGGGCGCCGAGGGCGTTAGCCGCCGCGACCGAGAATCTCCGAAATGCCTCTTTCATAATAGTTCTCCGTCGGGTGTCATACGAACCGCGTGACTTCATCGCCCTATTGCAGAATGAGAGCAAGTCACGCGGCAACAAGTGTCGGCGGGAAAAGACCCGACACATTCGTCTACCGATACCAACCGCTGTACCGTGAAGATTAAAACTGCTGACTACTTCGCCGGCGTGGTTATGTTCACGTCAACACTTTTGTTGCCGCCGAACAATCGTCCGCCAAACATGAATAGCGCGACGAGAACGATGATCACGAAAATGACCAACACCGCTACTACGCCTGCACTGCCACCACCACCGTTGTCTCCCATATGTCCTCCTTTTTGGACTATGCTGCCGTGGTTTCCCCACCCAGAAGTGTTAATACCTCCCCAGTGACGTAACTGGAATCAATTTCTGAAGCGAAATAAACAAACGCCGGGGCAATCTCCTCTGGCTGTGCCGGTCGCTTCATTGGCGTATCCGCCCCAAATTCAGCTACATCCCTGGCATCTTTGTCAGACGGATTCAAAGGCGTCCAAACGGGACCGGGCGAAACACAATTCACTCGAATGCCTTTTTCGACCAGATTTTGCGCGAGCGATTTAGTGAAGGAATGAATCGCACCTTTGGTCGAAGCATAATCGAGTAAGTGTTTGCTGCCCTCGAGTCCGGTAATGGAGCCGGTATTTATGATCGCACTTCCCTTTTCCAAGTGGGGAAGCGCCGCTTTGGTCATATAAAAATAGCCGTAGATGTTCGTCTTGAAAGTGCGGTCCCACTGCTCCTCAGTAATTTCTTCGAGACTTTCCTGATGCTGTTGAAACGCAGCGTTGTTGACGAGAATGTCCAGCTTGCCAAGTTTGTCGATAGTCTTTTCCACCGCGCGTCGTGAGAAGGCAGGCTTCTGCACGTCACCTGCAATCGCGAAGGCCTTGCGGCCTTCGGCTTCGATGGCCGCCACTGTTTCCTGTGCGTCCCTTTTCTCAGCCGGCAAATACGTGATCGCCACGTCAGCGCCCTCCCGCGCAAACAAAACAGCCACGGCGCGTCCGATTCCTGAGTCACCACCGGTGACGAGCGCCACCTTTTTCTTAAGTTTGTCGGCGCCTTTGTAATGAGGAGCTTCATAACGGGGACGCGGATCGAGTTTCCATTCGAGACCAGGTTTACGTTGGTGCTGCGCGGGCATCGGAGACTTGGGTTCCTTCAGTTGCCCCATCTCTTCCCCACGTTTGACCCGTTTGCTCGGCGCTTTTTTTGACGTCGTTTTGCGTTTAGCTGGCATTGCTACTTCTTCTTGGAAGCCTTACGGCTCTTCTTCGCGGCTTTCTTACGGCCTGATTTCTTTGCGGCTTTTTTGCCGCCCTTTTTGGAAGCACTCGGGGTCGTTTTCTTACCTCTCCCGGAGCCACTCTTCTTGCCACCTCCGGTTTCCTTGTTCACAGTCGCCCATGCGCGAGCTTCGGCTTCCTTCCTCGATACGCCTTCCTTTTCGTAGCCTTCTTCAATATGTTCGGCCTGGCGCTTCTGTTTGTCGGTATAACTCCCCTTGTCCCCGCGTGGCATAGCTCTACTCCCTTCTTTCTGTGTGAACTTCTCCTGCGTGTGCAAATACTGAGCCCATAAATGACTTTCCAATGGACCAAGAGCTGTTCTTAGAGTCCTGGCACCAAAAACGCGGCATCCGTATTGCCCTTGTTCTCGTTGCGCTTGAAAGAAACGTATTAAGAGTGGTCTGTTCGTAAACACGTACGTCAAGCTGATGTACAGGAACCTTACACAAGTGGGGAGATGAAAATGCCAGAGAAACGTTCCAGCAGTAAACGCGAACTAATTGATACCGGTACTGATAAACGATATGTCCGTCGTGACAAAGAGGGACAATTCAAGGAATCAGACGATGTGGGCAAATCGTCATCGCAAGACCAGAAGCGTCAAGCGAAGACCGTGGTGAAGCCCGGACAGGGTGATCGCGGAGATCGCAAAGAATAGTCGAGTTCTTTTCGTGTAATTCGTGTATCTCGTGCAGTTCGTGGATCGCTTTTCTACCACAGCCAAAAATACGATCCACGAACTGCCATCACACGAATTACACGAAACTACACGTTACTACCTCTCTTCAACAATCCAATGACAACTCTTGAAAGGTTACAGAAGCGCGGGATTCGTCGTGTTGGTACGCCTAAGCGCGGCTTCCGCTATGTGCGCGCAGATGGCAAAAGAGCAAGTACGGAGGATAGGAAGCGAATCGATGCGCTCAGGATTCCACCGGCGTGGACTGAGGTGTGGATCAGTGCCACGCCGTCGGAAGCCGTTCAGGCCATCGGCAAAGATGCCGCTGGACGTTTGCAGTATCTCTATCACGAGAAACAGGTTCGAAAGCGCGAGTCAAAAAAGTTCAAACGTTTAATTAAGTTTGGCGAAGCACTGCCTAAACTTCGCAGCACCATCTATTCACATCTGCGGCAGCCTGGCTTAGGACGCGAACGCGTACTGGCAGCGATTCTCCGGGTCTTATCGATGTCGTTTCTACGACCGGGCAGTCAAGTCTATGCCAGCGAAAACGGAAGTTTCGGGATCGCGACACTGCGGCCGAAGCACGTAAAGGTCAAAGGCGATGTAGTGGAGTTTGATTTTCCAGGTAAGTCCGGTGTGCAACAGGTGAGGATGGTTAAGGATCGCGCTGTGGCGCAGGTAGTCAGGAGTTTATTAAAAGTTCCTTCACGCGAAGTGTTTAAGTACCAAAACGGTAACGGAGAATTTGTCGACGTTAAGCGCCGGCATATCAACGAGTACATCCGCGAAGTGATGGGGGAGAACTTCAGCGCGAAGGACTTTCGCACGTGGGCCGGGACCTTAACCTGCGCGTCCGCGCTGGCTCGAGCCAATAGCGAACCGGTTGAAAATAAGAAAGCCAGAAAGCGGCAAATCGTTCAGGCAATCAAGGAAACATCTGAAGTCCTGGGAAACACTCCTGCCGTTTGTCGAAGCTCATATGTCTGCCCGGAGATACTTGACAACTTTGAAACCGGTCGATGTGTAAGGAAATATTTCGGCACATTAAATGAGTTAACACGGTATCGCGGGCGCAAGCATCATGCCGCCGAAAAATCCCTCCTCAATTTTATGAAACGGGCCGGCAAATAAGTGGTCCACCTCTTGGCACTGCTATTGCCCGTGGGGATAGAGAACGTAAATCCCTGTCCGAATAACGTGCGCAATCGCGTTGCCGGACGCGTAAACAGGAGAAACCATGAACGCTTTCCAACTACTCAAGAACGATCACAAGATAGTCTCCGCCCTATTTGATCAGATTGAGTCGGCATCAGGTAAAGCCAAAACTCAGTTGTTCACTCGTTTGAAAAGCGAGTTGGATGTCCATGCACTTATCGAAGAGAAGATTTTCTACCCCGCCTTGGAGAATAAGAAGGAATCGCGAGAGATCACTCTTGAAGCCTACGAAGAACACAAGGTTGTTAAGGACCTGCTTGCCGAACTGGCAAACGGGTCGTCTGCGGATGAAGAGTGGGACGCAAAATTGAAAGTGCTTCGCGAAAACGTCGACCATCACGTGGAGGAAGAAGAAGGCGAGTTATTTGACAAGGCCGATGATGTTTTGAGCGACGAGGACCTCGATCGGATTGGTGAACAGATGGAGGCTGAAAAGGCGCGTCAATTGGGTCAGACACCTCCACGCGCTGCCCAAGGTTCGGCTAAGCGCGGCGCGGCGAGATCAGCCGGTTCGCGAAAGGAAGCGGACAGTCCGGGTGTGTTAGGTCGCCTGGCTAGCTTCGTCGGTCTCGGGAGTTCAAAGCAATCCAGGGAGGGCACCGCCAGGGGCGGAAAGAAGAAGGCCGCAAAAGCTTCGAAAGCGTCTGCTGCTAAAAAAGCCTCCGGCAAAGCTGCAACCAAAAAGTCCGGCGCGAAAAAGTCGACGAAGTCGAAGGCCGCAAGTAAATCCACCAAAGGCGGTAGTAAAGGTCGCGGCGCGGGCTCATCGACACGTAAAGGCGCTTCGAGGAAATCAACCAAAGGGTCTGGTGCTTCGAAACGTAAGACCGGTGGCTCGAAGAATCGTTAATCGCAGTTCAGTAGATTATCCACTAGAAAGAGGAGATAACCCATGGAAGGACCTTTGAGAGGAATACTCGCCGGAGCGGCAGCCTGGAAATTTGGCGGCGGCTGCATTTCCACAATCTTAATCTTTATTATTGTTTTCTGGGCGCTGGGCTACGTGAACTGTTAATGCTTCGATAACTTCGAAGCCGCCTGCGAATCCAACAACCACGTGAGAATGCCCGTTTCAGGTTTAATTAACTGAGCGGGCAAATTCTCCGGCTGTAAGGGTCCCTCCAGGACTGCTCTAACCGCAGACGCTTTGTTGGCGCCAGTTACCAGGAAAGTCACCTGGGCCGCGCCGTTAATCGCGGCCGGCGTGAGCGTTATTCGATAAGCTGCCAGCTTCTCTACCCAGTTTGCAACGACCCACTTGTCCGTGACGCGCAAAGCGCTGGTCTCTGGAAACAACGACGCTGTGTGTCCGTCCTCGCCCAAACCTAACAACACCATATCAAACACGGGCGCTAGAGCTTCGGGGAAAAATTCGCGCAAATTCGTTTCATAGAGAGCAGCGTTTGTCGCTGGTTCTGCGTCGCCATTAATGGGATAGACATTCGCGTCAGGAACATCCACGCGAGAAATGAGGGCTTCACGGACCATCCGGTAATTGCTGTCCGGGTGGTCGCGAGGTACGCAACGTTCGTCGCCAAAGAACAAATGGACCGCCGCCCAGTCGACGCGATTGCGCAACTGATCTTCCGCAAGGAGGTCATACATCCGACGCGGAGAATTACCACCAGCCAACGCAACAGCGAACCGACCGCGGTTCGTGGTTGCACTGTTCGCGAGTTCGATAAACTGCCCCGCGGCAGCGTCTGCTACTTGCTCCGCTGTGTCGAACACCCGAAGAGTTTTTGATGAAGACATGGCTTATTTCGTGTTGGTCTGTGTGATTCGTGGATCGGTGAAATGAAGCCAGTACCACTGCGGTAGCGGGTGCGTTAGATCGCAGATCGAGGATTAAGGATTTCTCGATGTCTGCGATTGTTCCGCAATCCGCAATCCGCTGTCCGCAATCAAAGCCCTCTACTCTTCCCACTCGGTATGAATGAAGCCCAATTCAGGCTTATCGACTCGTTCATACGTGTGGGAACCGAAAAAGTCTCGCTGCGCCTGCGTCAGGTTCAGCGGCAGATGCGCTGACCGGTACATATCGAAATAGCCGAGACTGGCAGACATCGCGAGTGTGGGAATCCCCGCTTCGCTTGCCAAACCGATGACGCGGCGCCAATTCGTTTGAGCCTGGTTGATTCGCGCGGTGAACTCTTCATCCAGCAACAAGCTTTTGAGACTTGGATCTCGCTTATATGCATCCTTAATCCGGCCCAGAAACTTTGCCCGGATGATGCAGCCGCCCTGCCATATGCGAGCGACCTCGCTAAGATCGATATCCCATTCAAATTCTTCTGAACCGCGCTTGATCAAATTCATGCCCTGGGCATAAGAACAGATTTTCGACGCGTGCAGGGCATCCTTCAGCATCGCCAGCGTAGATTGCGGGGACTCAACGTTTCTCGAGCTGACGTCGGGAAACATCCGACTGACCAGGAGCCGGTCTTCTCTCAATGACGAGATTGTGCGCGCGGCGATGGCCGCATCGATCGTCGGAATAGGAACTCCAAGTTCCAGCGCCAGCTCGCTGGTCCAACGTCCCGTGCCTTTTTGTCCGGCCTGGTCCCGGATCAGGTCGACGAGCGGTTTTCCAGTTTCCCGATCCTTGACGCGCAAAATCTTCGCAGTGATTTCTATCAGATACGACTCAAGTTCGGTCTCATTCCACTCTTCAAACACATCAGCCATCTGACCGGCTTCCATGCCGAGTCCTCTGCGCATCACGTCGTATGTTTCGGCGATCAGTTGCATGTCGCCATACTCGATACCGTTATGGACCATCTTGACGAAGTGGCCTGAACCACCCCGCCCGATGTACGTAACACAGGGTCCGTCGGGCACCTTCGCGGCGATCGCCTCCCAGATGGGACGGATCTGTTCGTAGGCGTTCTGATCACCGCCCGGCATCAAACTGGGGCCAAGCAATGCGCCTTTTTCACCACCGGAAACGCCGGAACCAATCATAAATAACTTCTGTCCCTGCAAATCGTTTTGGCGTCGCTCGGTTTCTTTGAAATGTGAGTTACCTCCATCAATGATGATGTCACCGGCCGTCATGTAGGGCTTAATCAAGTCGATGGTCCAATCAACCGGGGCGCCCGCTTTGACCAGCAGAATAATCTTGCGAGGCGTTTCCAGGGCTTTGACGAGAGCTTCAGGGGTGTCGGCTTTAACGATATTTTTGCCAGTCGCTTCCTTAACGAACGCCTCCAAAACCGAAGGCTCACGATCCCAAACGGCAACGGAGTGTCCGTGACGTTCAATGTTGAGCGACAGGTTCTGCCCCATCACTCCCAGACCGATCATGGCAATGTTTGCATGGTTCATCTAATCTTCAAGAAGTTTGATCAAGTTAATTAACCCGCCGATTTGGTACGACATACTTGAGTCATCAATAACCTGGCGGCCGATCTATTCAGCACCAAAGG
>Ga0209486_10001270_pt1 | contig 11005 bp, 7 predicted proteins | sample NCCompost_FD_187518 | JGI IMG/M metagenome (GOLD analysis project Ga0209486, IMG submission 187518) | Agricultural soil microbial communities from Utah to study Nitrogen management - NC Compost (SPAdes) (version 2) | ecosystem: Environmental > Terrestrial > Soil > Agricultural land | place: USA... | reverse complement strand
CCAGCGGCCGCCGAGCGAAAACGACGCGACGTTCCTCTCGGTGGTGCAGCTCTATTACAGCGATCTGGCGGGGCTCGAGCCCGGCCTGATCGCGGCCTACGACGGCCTGCTCGCCGGTATCGACGCCGCGCTCGCGGAGTGATTCCTACGCGACCCGAAGCAGACGCGCCAGGTTGCCGCCGAGAATGGCCTCCTTGTCCGCGTTGCTCAACCAGCTCGCGTTCAACACCAGATCGACGGTCACCGGCCAGTTGAATGGCACGTCGGTGCCGTAGACGATCTGCCCCACGCCGACCTCGGCGACGAGGTGCCGCAGCCCCTCGTCTGAAAAGACCATCGTGTCCACCAGCAGCTCGCGCTTGAAGTACTCGCGCGGCCGCTTCTTGTTGGCGCAGTTGGCACCGGGACGCACGTCGCACGCCACGTCGGTGCGCCCGAGATACGACGGCAGGTAGCCGCCGGCGTGCGCGCCGCAGACGCGCAGCCCGGGAAAGCGGTCGAGCGTGCCTTCGAAGATCAGCCGCGAGAGGAAGTAGGTGGTCTCGAGCGGGTTGCCGATGATGTTCCCCAGCTCGCCGCGCCCGCCCAGCACGCCTGGCTTCACCAGGTTCAACGAGTTGTTCGGGTGCATGAACACGAGCACGCCGAGCTCGGACGCCTTGGCCCAGAACGGGTCGTACTTCGGCAGCGTCACGTCCTCGCCTTCAACATGGCCGCCGATCGAGACGCCGCGCAGCCCCAGCCGCTTCACGCCGTCCTCGAGCTGCTGGGCGGCCAGGTCCGGATGCTGCAGCGCCACCGACGCCATCGCCACGAAGCGATCCGGGTGGGCGCTCACCCACTTGGCCAGTCCTTCGTTCTGCGCCCGCACGATGCGCGTGGCCACCTCGCGATCGGCGGCGTACCACCAATAGCCGTTGATGCTCAGCGCCTGCATGTCCACGCCCTGCCCGTCCATCGTCTGCAGGCGGGCCGCGCCCAGCACGTTCGGGCCGCCGCCGGCCGCGTTCTTCTCGAACGGCGTGCCCTTGACCACGTCGGCGACTTCCGGGATGACGCAGTGCGCGTGGACGTCGATCACCCTCACGCGCCGGCCGCCGATGCTCACCTGCCGCCGCGCCACGGGCGCGCCGGGCGGCGCCTGGGCGTAACGTACGTGGGAGCCGCCTTCCGCCTTCGCCCAGGCTACGGCGGACAAGTCAGGCGGCCCGAACACGTACATCCCGGCCCCCGCCCCAGCAAGCGTGCGCACGAACTGCCTGCGGCCTGAAGTCATGGTGTGCCCTCGTAGACGACGCGCCCGTCCACCATCGTCAGCACCGGTGTGATGTTCCGGATGTCGTCGGCGGGCACCGTCAGGTAGTCGCGATCCAGCACCACCAGGTCGGCCAGCTTGCCGGGCTCGAGCGATCCGATCTGCCGTTCCCGGAAGACGAAGCGCGCGTTCTGCCGGGTGTGCGCGATGAGCGCGTCCTTGCGGTCGATGGTCTCGGCCAGCACCGTGGCGCCACCCACCATCTTGCCGGTCACCGCCCACCACAGCGTCGTGAACGGCAGGATCTGATTGGCGCGGCTGCCGTCGCTGCCGAAGCCCCACGGCACGCCGCTCGCCTGAATCGTCCGGAGGCGCGGCATGGCCGCCGCGGCGGCGTCGCCGAAGACGCGCCGGTTTATACCGCCGTTGATGACCGCCCACGGATGCACCGCCGCCATCACGCCGAGCTTCTTCATGCGCGCGAGGTGCATGGCGTCGAGCTGGTTCACGTGTGCGAGCGCCCATCGCAGCGGCGCAATCGGGTGCTCCCGGTTCACCGCCTCGATCTGGTCGAGAAAAGCGCCGATCGTCGCGGTGAGATTGGCGTGCACGTGGAGCGGCAGGCCGGCGGCGGCGATTTCGGTGGCCATCCGGCGCCACTGAGCCAGGTCCTCGGCGGCTGGCGCCGACCCCTTGACGAACATCGGATCGTGGAGCGGACCGTAGACGCTCTCGCCAAAAGCGACCTGATCGATGAGGTCGTCGCCCTGCCCCATCTTCATCGCGCGGATGAGCGGCACGGCACGGTCCACTTGCGCCGGGCTGGACGCCCCCGCGCCGGTGATACAGAACACGCGGACGTCGAGCTGCCGCGTGTCGGCGAGCCCGCGGTAGAGCGGCAGCACGTCCGGCTCGCAGCCGGCGCTCCCGAAGGCGGTCAGCCCCGCCTTGTTGAGATCCCGGATCATCGCCCGCGTGCTGCGCGCGAGCGCGTCGCCGGACGCGGTCGGCAGCCGCGCGGCCACGGCGCGGATGCCCGCCTCGTCGATCGCGCCGGTGGGGTTGCCGGTAAGGCCGAGCGAGGTCAGCGCGCGGCTGTTCAGATACGACGCGTGATAGGACGCCTGCAGCACCAGCGGATGGTCGGGCACCGCGCGATCGAGCTCGTCGCGCGTGAACGGACGGGCGTCGTCGGCAAACTGCTCGAGAGCCCAACCGCCGAGCGTGTAGATCCACTCGCCGGGCGGCACGGTGCGCGCGCGGGCGCGCAGCCGCTCGAGGGCGCGGGCACGCGACCCCACTCCGTCGAGCCGCACCTCCCGCTGCCACGTGGTGCCCGCGCGGAGCAGGTGCATGTGATTGTCGATGAGACCGGGAATGACGGCCTTGCCGCCGAGGTCGAGGCGCCGCGTGGCCGCACCCGCGAGCCGCGACACCTCGTCGTTCGTCCCCACCGCCACGATGCGGTTGCCTCGGACGCCGACCGCCTGGGCGACGGTAAACCGGTCGTCGACCGTGATGATCTTCCCGTTGAAGAGCAGCACGTCGAGCGGCGCGGGCTGGCCGCGCAGCCACGAGGCACCGGCAACCAGCATGCTCGCGGCGACCAGAAGGACGTGGCGGCCGGTCATCGGCGCGACCTCAACGCGTGAGCGAGAACGTGTACACGGCGCCGGCTTCGTCCACCGACTTGTCGGCAGGATTGGCGGCCGTCCCGCTGTCCTCGCCTGGCGCGCCGACCACGAGCACGCGTCCGCTGCGATCGACGCTCACCGAGCCGCCGAACTGGTCGAAGGCTTCGGTGTTGCTTCCCTTGACGTAGGCCTCCTGCCGCCACGCCGTACCAGACCGCGTGAACAGGTAGACGGCGCCGGCGTCGATGGCGGCGTCATCGTTCCGGCCATTGATGCCTTTCGCGCTGCCGTCCTCGACCGACGCGCCGATGACGGCCACGTTGCCGTCGCCGCTCAACGCGAGCCGTTCGCTGAACGTGTCGTTGGGGCCTGTGTTCGACGACTTGAGGAAGGCCTGCTGTGACCACGCGCCGCCGCTGCGCACGAACACATAGGCGGCCCCCATCGACAGGTCGTCGCGCCAGTCGTTGTCGCAGCCTTGCACGTTGACGCCGGTGACGGCGCAATCCTCGTCCAGCGACCCGACGAGCAGCGTGGTCCCGTCGTCGCTCAGCGCGACGTCCACGCCAAATGCATCCTGCGCCTCGATGTTCGACGGCTTGATGTACGCCTGTTGCGCCCACATCCCGCCGGCACGCGTGAACACGTAGGCCGCGCCCGAGCCGCCGGCGCGATTGTCGACTGGCCCGTTCACCTGCCGCGTCGAGCCGTCTTCATCGAACGCCCCGACCGCCAGCACGCTCCCGTCGCGGCTCAAGGCCACGGCGTATCCGAACAGGTCGCCGGCGTCGATGTTCCCCGGCTTGACGTAGGCCTGCTGCGACCACGCCCGGCCCGTGCGGGTGAAGACATAGACCGCTCCGGCGGACGCCGCCGAATTGTCGGCCTGGTTGCCGTTGATCCCTGGCGTCCCGCCGTCTTCGGTGAGCGCGCCAACGGCGAGCGTCGCGCCGTCGCCGCTCAGCGCCAGCGAAAACCCGAACTGATCGCCCTCGCCAAAGGTGTCGGCCGTGCCAGCCTCGCCGGTGTTGGAGGCCTTCACGTAAGCCTGCTGCGTCCACGCCGTGCCCTGCCGTGTGAAGACGTAGACCGCCCCGGCTTGCGGAATCGACTCGTCCTGCTGGTTGCCGTCGATTCCCTTGGCGCTGCTGGATTCCCAGTACGCCGATACGGCCAGCGTGCTGCCGTCGTCGCTGAGCGCGACGTAGTGGCCGAAGCCGGCGCTCATCTGCGGGTTCGACGCCTTGAGGTAGGCCTGCTGCGTCCAGCCGCTCCCGGCCCGCGTGTAGACGTACACGGCGCCGGCCTCGGACACCGAGTTGTCGCGCTGGTTGCCGTTGACGCCCTTCGCGCCCGAGGCTTCGTGCGGAGCGCCAACGGCCAGCGTGGTGCCATCGCCGCTCAGCGCGACGCCGCGGCCGGTGTGCCCCTGCTGCACGCCGCCGCAGCCGAAGTGATCCATCGCCTCCGGGTTCGAGGCCTTCAAATACCCGACCTGGGCCACCCGCATCTGCGCTTCGCCGCGCGCGGCGAGCGCGGCCAGCCCCGCGAGGAGGAGCGCGATCGCGCGTCCGCGTCGTATCAGCATCAGTTCAGGGTGCCCTTCGGCCCCGTCGGTGCCGGCTCGCCGAAGTTGGGCGTGCGGAAGATCTCCTTGCCGGTGTCGGTCACGACGATGTTGGCGCGCTCCGTCAGGTTCAAGTACGCCGCGCCGCTCTTCAGACGCCGTCCGATCATCGTGAGCTTCATCCCCTTCTTGAGCGTGGCGGGCGTCCAGTTGAACTGTTTGATGAGCTGTTGCGGACCCCCGAGCTCGGCCTGCCAGCGCACCGTCTTGCCGCCTTCCTCGACGTCGAGCACGAGGAAGGCGTGCGGGTTCACCATCTGCACTTCCACCACGGTGCCCGTGACGGTGATCACGTCCTGGTTGTAGCGATCGGCGTCGCCGTGGTGCGCGCGCGCGGGCAGCGCGGCGAACAGAAGCAGGGCGGTACACACCGATGCCGCGGTTCTCGTCATGGGTCCCTCCAGGTTCGCGACAATACTACCCCCACGCCCCCCACGGCTCACTTGAGTTCAGCGAGCCGTGCAGTGGGCTTAGGGCTTAGGGCTCACGGCTCCGGGCCGCCTGAAGGCGACCCCCACGACTGCCGCACTCTGGCTGCGCGCAGGTCGGGGTATAACGGTCCATCATGACCAGCGTCTCGAGCCGCACGAGCATCGTCTTCGCCGTGGCGGTGGCCTGTTTCCTCGCCGTCGTGACGGCGCGCGGGCAGGCGCCCGCCGCGCGGCCGCCCCTTGCCGAAGAGGTCTTCAAGAACGTCCAGGTGCTGCGCGGCATCCCGGTGAACGAGTTCATGGGCACGATGGGCATCTTCTCGGCCGCGCTCGGCATGTCGTGCGAGGACTGCCACCGCTCCGGCGACAGCAGCTGGGCGAACTACGCGACCGAGAGCCCGCGCAAGCAGATGGCGCGGGCGATGGTGACGATGATGGCCGCCATCAACAAGACCCACTTCGGCGGACGCCAGGTGATCACCTGCTTCTCCTGCCATCGTGGCGCGGACCGCCCGAAGGGCACCCCGAATCTGGCAACGCTCTACGGGGCGCCGCCGCCCGAGGATCCGCGCGACGTCATCGAGCAGGCTCCGGCGGCCCCGGCCGCCAGCGCGGTGTTCGACAAGTACCTGGCCGCCGTCGGCGGCCAGGCGCGCGCGGCAGCCCTGACCAGTTTCACGGCCACCGGGACGATTACCGGCTACGGCCCCGACAGCGAGCCGCGGCCCTTCGAGCTCGCGGCTAAGGCGCCCAATCAACGGGCGGCGCTGGCACGCTCCCCCGGCGGCGACAGCGCCACCGTGTTCGACGGCCGCAGCGGCTGGATTGCCGCGCCGCATCGTCCGGTGGCCGTGCTCACGCTCGGCGGCGCCGACCTCGACGGCCTGCGGCTTGACGCGGAGCTCGCGTTCCCGTCGCGCATCCGGCAGGTCGCCGGCCAGTGGAAGTCCGGCCCGGCTTCCGTCATCGACGACCGCGAGGTGCAGCCGGTGCAGGGCACCGGCAGCGGCGGCGCGCTCGTCACGCTCTACTTCGACGCCGAGACGGGGCTGCTGCTGCGCCAGGTCCGCTCCGTGCCGTCGCCGGTCGGCCGGCTGCCGACGCAGATCGACTACGCCGACTACCGGGACGTCGCCGGCGTGAAGCTGCCGTTCCGGTCGACCGTCACGTGGCTCGATGGCAAGGACACGATCGAGCTGAAGGACGTGCGCCCCAACGTAACCATCGACGCGGCGCGATTCGCTCGGCCAGCGCCACCCCAGGCGACGCCCGCGCGCTGAGAGAACCGTTTTCCCCTGCGCGGAGTCCAATAGGACCAACGCGAGGTCCTCATGCGATTCTGCCCGCCGGCCGTCGTGTGCGCGGCGCTCCTCCTGGCGGCCCAGCCGCCGGCGACGAGCGCTCAAACCTTCGAAGTCGCGTCGGTCAAACCCAGCCAGCCCGGCGCGCCGCGCGGCCCCATAGGCTTCGGGGGCGAACGCATCGTCGTGACCGCGTGGACGGTGTCGGAGCTCATGGTGCTGGCCTACGGGCAGGCGGCTCCGCTCTACCGCTTTCAGATCAGCGGCGGGCCGGATTGGCTCGATAGAGAGCGTTTCGACATCACGGCCACGGTCAGCGCGGCGCGTGTCACCACGCCCAGCCCGTTTCTGCTGCAGGACATGATGAAGGCGCTGCTCGTCGAGCGCTTCAAGCTGGTGGTGCGCGAAGAGACGAAAGAGGCGCCCATCTACGTCCTGTCGATGGCCTCGCGCGACGGGCAGCTCGGTCCGAAGCTGCGGCGCGCCCCGGCGGTGTTGTGCCCCGAGCCCGGTTCAGCGCCGCCACCGCCGCCTCCCGGAGCGGAACCGCCACGCTGCGACTACCGCATCGGTTACGGCACGTTGACCGGGCGCGGCGTGACGATCAAGTCGCTCTCGGTGAGCATCGCGAACTTCTACGGCATCGGCCGCCTCGTCGAGGATCGGACCGGGCTGACCGGCGGCTTCGACATGGACATGGAATGGGCGCCGCTCACGCAGTTCCGCCAGCCCGGCAATCTGGACCCGCCCCCCGACTTCGCCGATCGGCCGGTCAACGCCCTTCCGACGATCTTTGTCGCGCTACGCGAGCAGCTCGGCCTGGCGCTCGAACCGGGGCGTGGCCAGGTGCGATCGATCGTCATCGAACGCACGGAGCGGCCGGCACCCGATTAGCTGGCCCGCACGCGCGGTCGCGCAGCACAGCCGTTGCGGCACGACCCCTCACCGCCCGCCGCACATTCATACACGGCCGTCCGAGAGCACGGACGCTTTTGCACGACTGAGCCGCAGCGACCTCCCGGTAAGCGGGCGTTTCACGCTGGCATCGGCGTTGCGACAGCTGCACGCGTGACGGGAGGAGATATGGCACGTGCCACCGCAATTCTCGCGGCCGGGGTAGGACTCGGCGCCGGGCTCATGTACTACTTCGATCCGCATCGCGGCTCCCGGCGGCGCGTACACGCGCGTAACCAGATGATTCACGCGTCGCACCGCGTGCGCGACACGGCGCGCGCGCAGATGCGCTCGCTGCGGGGGACGGCAGAGAGCGTCGACGACGGCGTGCTCGCCGAGCGCGTCCGCTCGATGCTCGGCCACGTGGTGTCGCACGCGCACGCCCTTGTGCTCGACGTGTCGCGGGGCGTCGTGACCGTGAGCGGACCGATTCTGCGCGAGGAGATGCGACGGGCGATCCAGGCGCTCAAGCACGTGCCCGGCGTGCGGCGTGTGGTGAACGCGCTGGAGCCGCATCCGGCGCCGCGACGGATGCCCGGACTGCAGCGCGATCGCCGCCTCGCCTGGGCCGCCGACCACGGCACCGGCCTCAAACGGATGGCCGCGGCGCTGGCCGGTGTGGCCAGCATCGGCCTGGCCGCGCGGGCGGCGATGCACGCACGGGATCACGAGTCCGAGTTGCGCTCCTAACGCGCAGCGTCTCGCCAACCGGCTCAACGCCGGTTCGCTAACATGAGACGCGGCCAAAGCGGAGCGCGACGTGGGGCGGGTCAAGACGACCCGCCCCACGACTGTACGGCGGTCGTCGGGCACATCTGAAGATGTGCCGCTACGAAAGATGTCCCCTACAAACACGACGAGGGCCCGGATCGCTCCGGGCCCTCGCTGGTCGGGCCGGCTAAAGCCGGCCCCAACGTCCCACCGGCCTTAGAAATTGACCGTGAAGTTGAGGCGCACGAACCGCGGGTTGACGATGCTGGCGGGCGTGCCCCAGCCGCTCGGACGCGGTGCGTTGTCGGTGTTGTAGATGTAGGTGTTGTTGTAGCCCAACGCGAAGTTGGCGTTCGTCACGTTGTTGAGATCCACGCCGACGTCCGTCCGGGTGCGCCCGAAGCGGAGGATCTTCGCGAAGCGCATGTCGAGCTGCGTCCGGCGGTTGTCGGCGTAGATGCGGTGCTCGTTGTCGCCGAGCGGGATGTTCGTCGTGCCCGTCGCCGTGGCTCCCGGCGGCAGGTGACCCAGTGCCGCTGCGATCACGGAGTTCGGCACCTGCCACGTCGCCGCCGTATTCGGCGTGCCGCCGAGCAGCGTCGGTGGCCGCGATCGCAGCACGGCGCTGATGAGTACGTCTACCTTGGGAAGCGTATAGCTGGCCGACCCGCCGATCGCCATCTGCCACGGCTCGACGTTGTTGCAGCCGCGCGGGTTCGGACCGTCCGAGGTGCCGGCAGCCGCGTTCGTCACCTGGTTGTACTTCGTCGCCGTCGCGCACGTGTTGACCTTGGCCCGACCGGTGCTGGTCCCGACCGAGGCCATCAGACCGCCGCGCATCCGCGCGTTCACCGTCACCTCGAAGCCGTCCCACACGCTCTGGCGTTCGTCGCCGAAGTACGACTCCTGGCGCAGAATCGTCTGCGTGCCCAGCGCATTGGCCGCCGCCGTCGGCACGAAGACCGTCACCGGATAGCCACCGCCGTCCGCCAACCGCGAATCCTGCGGCGCCGTCAGCGTGTAGCTCTCATACGACGTGGCCACGGGGCGATTCAGGTCGTCCGTGACGAAGAAGCCGTGGAAGCTCCGGTGCGTATAGCTGAAGTCGCCCGACACGCGCGGCAGGAGTTCCTGCTGCAGCGTAACGGTCGTCTGGGTGTCGCCCGGACGCACGCCCCAACCACTCAGGACGGCCGGATCGACCTGCGTCGCCGAGCCCGACGTGCCGAAGTTGCGGCTGTTGCCGGTGACGGCGGCACACTCGCCGTTGGCGTTCGGGTTGAGCAGATCGCAGTTCACGACGAGGTCGCCGTTGCCGCCGGCCGCGACCGAGGCGTTCCAGCCGCGATTGGGCACGCTGCGCACGATCGTCGCGCCGGGGTTCGTGGATGTGTACGGCGAATCGTTCGCCGCGTACGCCAGGTACTTGCCCCAGTTCAACTTGATCGCGGTCTTGCCGGTGCCGAAGACGTCATACGCGACACCCACGCGCGGCGTGAGGTCGTTGTACGCGTCCACGCCCTTCGTCTCCTGAATCGTGATCGGCGTCGGGTTCAGGAACGACGACTTGCCGAACGTCCCGTTCCCTTCAACCGGCGCGTAGCTCGACGCGCGGTCCCACCGCAAGGCGCCCTGCAGTGTCAGGCGGTTGAGCGTCCACGTGTCCTGCACGAAGAGGCCGTTCGTCGTGGTGATCGTGCGGCGCCCCATCTCGGGCAGGTAGTAGCTGACGGCGTTCGGTGTCAGCCCGTTGAACCGGTAGCCGAGCTGCGTGTCGTTGGCCATGTCGTCGTCTTGCAGATCGAGCATGCGGTACTGGTAGCCGACCTTCATGTTGTGGGCGCCGGTGACGTACGACACCGACCCGTTGACGTCGTCGGTGTCGCCCTTGGCGGGCCCCCAGCTTTCCACCCCGCGATAGCGATAGTTCGCCACCGGCGCGAACGGAATCCCGGTGGCCGGGTTGACCAAGTTCGACTGCTGGGTGACCGGAATCAGGTTCGTGATGGCGTCCGGCGCCGGGTGCCCGAAGATCGGCTGGTAGCGGAAGTACTGGATGCCGGCATCGAAGAGCAGCTTGTTGGAGGCCGTGTTCGTCCAGGTGGCCTGGTTGACGTAGAACGGCACGTCGAAGTAGCCGCGACCCGCCGTGGAGGTCGCTTCCGGCGACATCTGCGTCGGCGCCTGGTTATTGCCCAGTCCGATCCAGTTATCGCCGCGCTTGTGACAGCCTTCGCCTTCCAGGGTGAGCGTGCTGCCCTCGCAGCGCGCCTGGCGCTCGGAGTAGAACCGGACGCGATTCTTTCCGAACTGTCCCGTGACGCGGCCGATGATCATGCTGCGGCCCTGAATGAGACGCGAGCCGACGTTGTTGTCGGGAGCCCAATCCCAATGCGACGGGTCGCCCGCATATTGGTTGGCGACGATCCCTTCCTGCGGGATCGATGTGTCGAGCTTGCGGTAGCTGCCGTAGAACCAGAGCTTGTCCTTGACGATTGGGCCGCCGAGCGAGAGGTTGTAGTCGTAGGCGTTGATGATGCCGGGGTTCTCCCGCAGGTTCGGGTTGAGGGCCGTGAGCTCGCTCGTGATGTTGTTGCCGCTCGACCACTCGCCGGCGGAGCTCAGGAACGCGCTGCCCGACAGGCTGTTGCCGCCCGACTTCGGCACGATGTTCATCAGCGGACCGCCGATGTCGCTCTCTCCCAGACCGCCGCCGACGGTCACGGCGACCTCCTCGGCGTTGACGGTGTCATAGACGACCGACGCAAAGCCGCCGCTGCGCGCCGCCGTCAATGGGAACCCGTTGATCGCGTAACGCCCCTCGCCGGCGACCGAACCCGCGTTGATCGTGCTCGATCTCGCGTTGAACGCGGTCATCGTCGGCGACACCGCCGCGCCCGTCTCGCCGACGATGATGCCGGGCGTGGCGTTCAGCAGCGCCCCGGCGGCGCGCGTGGCCGGAATCGTCGCGATCAGTTCCTGCGACATCACGATCTGCCTCGTCGCGTTCTGCACGTCCACGACAGGCGTCTCGCCCGTGACGGTGATCGTCTCCTCGAGCCCGCCCACCCGCATGTCGATCGGGATGGTCA
>Ga0209486_10001269_pt1 | contig 11006 bp, 8 predicted proteins | sample NCCompost_FD_187518 | JGI IMG/M metagenome (GOLD analysis project Ga0209486, IMG submission 187518) | Agricultural soil microbial communities from Utah to study Nitrogen management - NC Compost (SPAdes) (version 2) | ecosystem: Environmental > Terrestrial > Soil > Agricultural land | place: USA... | reverse complement strand
CTTTATCGCTCGGTCGTTCCGCGATGATGCTGGTACCTGAGATCGCACTGACGCCGGTGTTTTCGCGCCGCCTGAAGATGCACTTCAGTGACCAGGTGGCGATCTTCCACTCGTCGCTTTCCAGAGGGGAACGTTTCGATGAATGGACGCGCGTCAAGAACGGTGAAGCACGCGTCGTGATTGGCACTCGTTCTGCAGTCTTTGCTCCCGTTAAAAATCTTGGCGTTGTGGTCGTCGACGAGGAACATGAGTCCACCTATCGCCAGCAAGATTCACCCCACTACAACGGACGCGATACCGCAATCGTTCGTGCACAAAAAGAGTCCGCCGTTGTTGTTCTCGGATCTGCAACCCCATCACTCGAATCGTTTCATAACGCAACCACAGGAAAGTACTACTATCTGCAGTTACCTGACCGCCTGGGCGATCGACCGCTTGCCGCGGCTGAGATCGTTGACATGCGCAAAGTTTTTTCGCAGCACAAAAAGCCGCAAATCTTTTCCGGTGATCTGCTGAGGGCGATTGAAGAGACGCATCGCAAGGGTGAGCAATCGATCATTCTGTTGAATCGTCGTGGCTACTCGAGTTTCGTTCTCTGCAGATCGTGCGGTGAAAGTGTCCAGTGTCCAAATTGCGACGTGACATTGACCTATCATCGTAACGACCGCGTGATCGTCTGCCATTATTGCAACCATCGCGAAGCCGCGCCTTCGAAATGTCCGAGCTGCGATGGCAAGTTCATTTACTACCTCGGTGAGGGCACGCAGCAGATCGAGGAAAAACTGACGGCCCTGTTCCCGGCCATGCGTATCGCTCGCATTGATCGAGATACGACCGCGCGTAGAGGTTCATTTGAAAAGACGCTGTTCGAGTTTAGTGAAGGTAAACTGGACATGCTGGTGGGCACTCAGATCCTGGCAAAGGGCCACGACTTTCCGAACGTAACTCTGGTCGGCGTTGTCTCCGTAGATGCTGGTTTGGGCTTACCGGATTTTCGAGCTGCCGAACGGACGTTTCAGTTGTTAACGCAGGTCGCGGGGCGAGCAGGCCGCGGGAGTCAACCGGGCAAAGTACTGATTCAGACATATCATCCGTATCATTACGCGCTTCGGCATGCGAGTTCCCAGGACTACGCCGGGTTTTACCAGGAGGAAATTCGTCACCGGCAAAACCATACTTATCCACCGTTTGTCGCACTTGCATCAATGCTGGTGCACGGCACTGATCTTGGGAAGACACGTTCGATCGCGGTCGAATTGAGAAAAGCGCTTGATCGAGCGAACCCCGATCGGGCAGCGCGAATACTGGGCCCGGCGCCTGCTCCGTTGGCGCGCCTGAAGAATGAATTTCGAATGCAGTTACTAATCAAGTCGCGCAATCGTTCGCAGTTGCGAGCAATCGTGGACCAGTCGCTTCAGGATATGCGGGAACAGAAAATTAACCTGCGCGCGATCAATGTCGAAATCGATCCAGTGTCAATCATGTGACTTACGTTAAACTTTACGCATGAAACTATCTGAACTAGCGGCCCAAACCGGGGCTCGAATAGACGGCGACGCCGATGTCGAAATTACCGGCGCTGCCGGACTGGATGACGCAACGCCGGGTCACGTTACCTTTCTGGCGAATCCGCGCTACACGCCAAAAGTAAACACGACCCAGGCCTCAGCAATCTTCCTTTCCGAGACAGCACCCATCGAACGCCAGATGCCGGTGCTGCGTGCCAAAGATCCATATCTGGCGTACACACGCGCGCTTCGTTTGTTTCATCCCGCATCGGAAATTACACCGCACATACACCCTTCGGCCGTGATCGATACGACGGCAACGGTAGCCGGTGACGTCTGGATAGGGGCGTGTTCGGTGATTGGTCCATCAGTAACAATAGAAAATGGCGCCCGCATTCATCCCAACGTAACGATTTATGAAGAAGTCACGATCGGTAAGGACACTGTTCTTCATTCGGGCGCCGTGATTCGAGAACGTTCGCAGATCGGTGCACGCGTGATTATTCACAATAACGTGGTTGTCGGTTGCGATGGTTTTGGCTACGCGAAAGATGAGGACCGAAGCTGGCTGAAAATTCCGCAGACAGGTCGCGTGGTGATTGAAGACGATGTGGAAATTGGTGCAGGGACCACTATCGACCGCGCGTCAGTAGGCGAGTCACGCATCGGTCGCGGCTCAAAGATTGATAACCTGGTCCAGATTGGTCATTCGTGTACGGTTGGCGAAGATACGTTGTTGTGTGCACAGGTTGGCCTGGCAGGCAGCTCGCATATTGGAAGCCGCGTGATCCTCGCGGGACAGGCGGGTGTAGCCGGACATTTAACGATTGGCGATGACGTTGTCTTGACGGCGAAGAGTGCGACCAGCCACGACGTGCCGGCAGGGAAAGTAATTTCCGGTATCCCGGCGTTTGATAATAAAGATTGGTTGCGATCGACTGCGGCTTTCCGGCGCTTAGGAGAAATGCAACGGAAGTTAAGAGAGCTGGAAAAGAAACTCGAACAGATGGAAAAAACTAACGGCGAGTAATCTTGAAACTACTTGCTCACGACTCTTAGGTGACCGTTCCACCATCCACAATCACAACCTCACCGGTCATGAAACTGTTGCGGTCGCTAACCATAAACGCCGCGTATTCAGCCAGTTCTTCCGGTTTACCCATGCGGCCTGCTGAGACCCAGAGATGATGCATTTGTAACAAACGGTCAGGTAACGCCTGCGCAAGTTCCGTGTCAAAGATGCCGGCGGCTATCGCGTTCACTTTCACCCCGAATGTTCCCGCCTCACGCGACAGGCACTTCGTAAATCCAATCATCGCAGCTTTTGAAGTCGCATAGTGAACCGCGGTCGGCAGCGCCCGTAAGGCGCCAATGGAAGTGATGTTGAGTATGCTTCCCTTCCGTTGCCTGATCATCTGCTTGTAGATTGGCTTCGTCACAGCAAACAAACTGCCGACGTTGGTATCGATAACATCGTCCCAGGCGCGATCCGTCGTGGTTGCAAAGTTGTCGCCGCGGTTAATCGCCGCGTTGTTGACCAGGATGTCGATGCCGCCCCACTTCTCGACCAATTCACGAGTCATCTTTTTCAGCCCCAGCCGGTCAGTGACCGAAATCTTGTAGCTTTGGGCGCGTCTTCCATGGCCTTCGATGTTTTCCACGGTCCTGGCCGCGAGCTCATCGCTGGCGTTGTAATTAAAGGCCACGTCGGCGCCTTCGCGCGCGAATACGTTGCAAATGGCCGCACCAATGCCGCGCGTTCCTCCGGTTATAAAGGCGCGCTTACCTTCCAACAATAGACTCACTGTTTGTTTTGTCTCCTAAAAAAACCCGCTGTGAAAAGCAGCGGGTGATTAGACTCTGAAATTTAACAACAGTCAAAGGCGGGGTTTTAAGCCGATGCGACTTCGGCTAGTACAGCCGGTTCGGTTTGATCGGTTCGCGGGATCAGGGCGGTTATCTCCTCAACGATGTGCCGAGTGGCGTTTGGAAGTGCCAATCCAATAGTGGCAGCTCTCATAGCTGAGTAATGTGATGAATCTTCAACCATGCGACGGACGACGGGCACGATATCGCTAGCCCGCTGCAAAATCACACCGGCGCCGCGCTTTACAACCAAACTCGCTGTGCCAGCTTCCTGCGGCATTGGCGCGGTGATTCCATCGGCAATGATCGGCACTCGACAGGCGAACGCTTCAAACGTGCTCAAGCCTCCCAGTTTCGAGATCATCACATTCGCAGCACTCATCAACTGTTCAACTTGCTCCGAGTAACCAATAACCTTAATAGGAAACTCGGCAATCTCTGCCAGCGATTCGGCGTCGGCCCTCAATGCTTCATTCCTGCCAGCCAGGAAGATCGCCTGAACCGGAAGCTTGCCACGCACCAGCTCGCGAAAGATTTGAGGAATGTTTCCGCCACCCTCCCAACCGGCGTTAACAAAGACGGTGAACTTATCGGGATCCAAACCCAGGGCCTTGCGCGCCGCCTGGGCAGCTTCCTCGCCCGGGTAAGCAAACTTCGGATGGACGGGCATTCCGGAAACTTTAATTCGCTCCGACGGAACGCCATAGTCGATCAACTGCAGTCGCGCCTCTTCGCTGGCGACCAGATACAAACTCACGTCGTCACATGCCCAACCCTTCCAAAAACCATAAGCAGGATCGGTAACAACTGAAACGAGCGGAATTCGATCTGCAAGTTTAGTTTCCTTCAGCACGCGCGCGAATATGTGCTGCGTTAACGGATGAACACTTACGACCACGTGGGGGCACCAACGCTCGAAGACCTCCGTGCAGTAACCAATGCAACGCCTATGAAAAAACTCGCGCGTCTCCGGACGAATGTGATTAACCGCCCAGTACATGTACTTCATCCAGTGCTGCTTGTTTCGCAGCAACCAGTTGTAAATATTCACCAATTTCGCCGTGATGGAATGTGACTCTTCAACCGCACGTACCACGCGCACAGCGTAGGACTCGCCTTCAAAGAATTTCTGCACGCCGGCAACAATCGCAGCCGCGGCAGAGCGGTGCCCCCCGCCCGTATCTGACGAGATGATCAGAATTTTCGGGACGCGAACCGCTGGTATTGGATTGATTTTGGAGTTCACCGGTAATTACGCGCTTACAGTCATTCCATCAGGTTGGGGCTGCGACTTGTCTATTAACTTCCGCGCCTTCTTCATTTCCCGCTCCAGCTTCTTGATTTGAATCAAGTGACCAGGGTTGAAAGGCAGCGACGGGTAGTAGCTGTTCGATTCATGCGTGCAGAAGCAACCGTCCAGGGCTTTCTTGCGGCGTTCTTTCATTGCCGGGGACAGCCACAGTTTTTGGAAGTTCCAATCGAAGTCGCGCAGGTTAGCGATGGGTGCCAGATTCTCACACGACGAGACAGTTCCCTCGTCGTAGATAACGCCGCCGGCCGTACCTGCATAACACTTCATCTGCGCCTGCTGGGTCTCCTGCGTTTTGGCGATCAGGCCATGCATGTAGATGTCGATCGCCGCTTTGAAGTACCCCGCGTTGCCGCCGTAGTTGTTCTTAATCGCTGCATGTCGCGAGTCATCGTCAATCATGGTCGCGAGCTTCGCGTAACGAGAGTGATCGATATCGAGCTCAACCGGATCAGCTGACGGCGGACGGATGTAGTTGAAGTTGACCTTGTCAGGCTTTAACTCATACTTCAGAAAGTCGTACCATTCGAAAATCGTGTCCTGGTTGGAATTCATGAAACAGGTGCACGTTTGAACATCCAATTTGGGATATTCCTTTTTGATCGTCTGTAGCTGACGGGCAGTATCGATGGCGATGTCCCAGGAACCCGGTTTCTGCCGGATCTTTTCGTGCGGTCCTTTCAGACCGTCAATTCCCAGCGCCACTGTGACGTTCAGTTCGGGACACTCCTCGAGGATTCGGGTAATGTCAGGAAAGATTCGTTTCTGAATCTGACCGTTCGACATGATGTAGATCGACTCGAGCCGGTTGTTTTTGTAGAACGCGCGCGCGATTTCAGGCAGATCTTTACGCGTGAACGGCTCGCCTCCGGCCAAGATCAAAACGCCCAAATTTCCGCCCAGGGTCTCCGAAATCTTCTCGATCTCGTGCGTCCTCATCTGCAGCTTCTTGCGCGGACGGTCATCCAGCTCCTCCGTGAAGAAGCAGTGCGTACACCGCATGTCGCACACAGACGTCACTAGTATGTTCAACAAAATCGGAGCAAACGGCTGCCCGACGGCCAATTTGGCATATCGTCTTAATAATTCTTTAGTTGTGAAATCCATATAAGTCTCAAGTCAATAATTCCGCTTAAATGGCGGTAAAAACAAAACTTACAGATAAGGTATTTCACTTACCTTGTCAACGAATGTCGGATGGTTGAAGTGCTTAGTGAGTTGCAGGGGTGACGTGTAATAAGTTCACTAACGAGGCGGTTTTCGTGTGCTTCGTGTAGTTCGTGTAGTTCGTGGATCGGCTGTTACCCCGAACTAAAAAACCGATCCACGAATTACACGAAACAACACGAAAACGAACAAGGCTATCAGGAGCCCAACTGCGGGAATAGCAACATGAAGAATCGAATTACAGATTCCTGCAGTCTTAAAAAACGAGCGATTGTTCTTCATGAGATGCTCGCTCTTTCAGTGCGCCCGGGAATCCCCAGCGCCCGCATTCGCCGGTACAGGTGACTCCGATCGACGCCCATCAATTCTGCCGCGCGCGAAACGTTTCCTTCCGCCTCGTCCAATTTCCTTTGAATGAATTCGCGGTGATAGGCGTCGGTCGCTTCTTTAAATGACGGGAACCTAAACGAAGCAGCGGGGGCCTCGTCTTTCCCGTGCGGAGGCAGATCACCGGCCGCGACTCGGACACCAGGAATCATGATGACTACACGCTCGATCGTGTTGCGGAGTTCCCGGACATTCCCTGGCCAGGAGTAATTCTGCAGCTCATTAATCGCTTCCGGAGCGAATTCCTTCGGAATCTTTCCGTATGCGACCGAGAAGTTGTGGTTGAAATAATCAACCAGCAACGGGACGTCCTCTAAGCGCTCACGCAACGGCGGTACCTCAAACGGAATCACGTTCAACCGGTAGAACAAATCAGGTCGAAACTTTCCTTGCTCGATCTCGGTGTCGAGACGTTTATTTGTGGCTGCGATTACGCGCACATCCACCTTGATCGAGTTACTACTTCCAACCGGCTCGAATCGTTGTTCCTCGAGCACGCGCAAGACTTTGGCCTGCACCTTCGAACTCATGTCACCGATTTCGTCGAGAAACAATGTTGCGCCGTCAGCTAATTCAAATTTCCCTTTCTTCGCGGCGGTGGCGCCGGTGAACGCGCCCTTTACGTGACCAAACAACTCCGACTCAATCAACTCCTCGGGAATCGCCGCTGAATTAATCTCAATGAATGGCGCGCCGGCTCGCCGCGAACGTGCGTGTATCGCGTGCGCCACCAGTTCCTTTCCAGTTCCAGATTCCCCATAAATCAAAACACGTCCGTCTGTAGGAGCGACAACTGAAATCTGTTTTCGCAACGCTCGCATGGCAACCGACTCGCCCACCATCGTGTATTCCTTAACCAACTCCGCGGACATTTCGGCGTTCAGCAATTCCAGTCGCTGTTGTCGCAACGCATTGCGGACGGTCAACAATGTCTTTTCGATGGATAACGGTTTTTCGATGAAGTCGAAGGCACCAAGCTTCGTCGCACGTACGGCCGTTTCAATGTTGCCGTGTCCCGAGATGATGACTACGGCAGCATCTGATCCTACGGCGCGAAGTTGACGTAGCGTCTCGAGGCCGTCGATTCCCGGAAGCCAAACGTCCAGAAGGATGCAGCCATAGGCCCGTTTCCCAACCGCCGCGAGACATTCTTCACCGCTCTCGACGGCATCGGCGGCGAAGCCTTCATCTTCCATGACACCGCGCAACGTCTCGCGAATGCCCGGTTCGTCATCAACAATAAGAATCGAGTCCATGCTTAACTTTTCTAGGAGGTAACCGGCAACTCAATCACAAAACGCGCGCCGCGGGGCTGATTGTTTTGCGCATGAATGCGCCCACCGTGTTCCATCACAATTCGCTGAACAATAGCTAAACCCAGCCCGGTCCCACCTCCTCGCGTGGAGAAGTATGGTTGAAACAGCCGCGTAAAATCGTCAGGCTTGATGCCGTGTCCAGTATCAGCAACCTCGGCGACTACACAACTTCGAGCGTTATTAAACCTGGTTGTAATTCTAATTTTCTTTTCGCCGTCGACACCTGCGAATGCGTTGTTCGCATTGTCGATCAGATTTACAAACACACGCCGCAGCTGTTCGTTGTCCAACATGACCTCAGGAATCGCTGTATCCAGATCAGTTGCAATCTCAACACCTTCAAGCCGATCGTCATATAGCGCCACCGCGTGACGAATGACTTCATTTAAGTCTGCACGCTCGGGTCGCGCCAGCGGCAGCCTGGCAAACCTGGAAAACTCATCCACCAACGCCTTGAGCCCTGCAACTTCGCGCGCAATGGTTTCGGTGCACTCGTTAATCACAGCGTTCACATGTGGACTGTCGATCAACTTCTCGTTGCCGTTGGCGCCGTTTTCTCCGCCGTTGGTCGCCACGCGTTTATAACTCTTTGCTATTCGTTCGGCGGAAAGTTGGATTGGAGTCAGCGGATTTTTGATCTCGTGTGCCATGCGCCGCGCGACTTCGCTCCACGCCGCCGCCCGTTGTGCCGCCAACAACTCTGACAAGTCTTCGATAACTAATACCACCCCGCGTTTATTGGGGCTGGTAGCGCGAAGAGCTGTCGCATTTAACGCCACGGGCAGCGATGTGCCTTCGCTGGCACCCGCTAACTGAGCTTGTTCTGCCGCTTGACCAGACCGGCGCGCTCGACGCAATAGTGGTTCAAGCACGACCCAATCTTTCCAGCCTATCAACCGCTCCAGTTTCTTTCCTTCGGTGTCCGGCGTGTGCAGCCGAAACATCCGTTCGGCAGCGGCGTTGATAGTGGTTACGTGGTCGTCTTCGTCGAGCGAGACAACACCGGTCGAAAGTGATTCCAGGACTGTCTCGATATAATTACGACGTTCCTCCAGCGTCTGATTCTTCTCCAGCAAAGCCGCTGAGCCGGCTTCAATGCTGCGACGGTTGTCCTCAAGCTGCGCAGTCATTTGGTTAAATGAATGGGCCAGCATGGCCAGTTCGTCTTCAGCAATCGCGTCGACGCGATGTGACAGGTTGCCCCGGGCCACTTCATTCGACGCTTCAGCGAGCGCTTTGATCGGGGTCGCAATTCCGCGCGCCAAATAGATTGCCACCCAGCTCGACACAAACAACATCATCAGCGTCATCAATCCGAGAGTCGACAAACCCAGCCAGCGTACCCTGCGCTGGCGTTCCACCAGTTTTTGGTACTCGCTTTGCGAACCGCTGATTGTTTGACCTAAGTCTGTGTCGCCGCGACGCAACGTCGACACGATTAATGTCTGGCCGTCCGGAAGTCTGACTTTGACTGCATCGAAATCCTTATTATCGGCGAGCGCCTCGTTGACGCTGTTCTCAGAATGCGCTTGCTGAAGAACCTGCTCGAGCTCCGCATCCTGTGCGGGTGTAAGGGTCTTGCGACGCTGTGAGATCAACTGACTGTTCGAATCCCGAAGCTCTATTGCCGACAGCTGCCCGCTGTCCATAGCGCGATCCAGTGTCAGTGCCCGTTGATCTTCCCCTTGGGACTGCAGAATTGAGCTTAGCAGCGACGCGGTCTCGTAAAGATTTCGTTTCTGCGTGTCCACCGCCTCACGCTGTACTTCCTGCGCCTCGGCTACGACGCGCTCAGGAAATTCGCTGAACCACTTTTCAAGCGATCGGTTAAGGAACAGATATGAAAACAAGGCCATCGCGATTATCGGCAAGAAACTGATGGCCACAAAGTAGACGAGTAGCCGAGTCTTGATCTTCGAACCCAATTGTCGTTCACGACGTTCCCGTCGTAGCTTCAACAGATTGCGTATGAAGATAAAGGAGAAGACGACAAAGGCAACGAAGTTGAGCGTGGACAAGGCGTAAAGGACCAACGTATCTGAGGCCGTCTCAGAAGGAATGATGGTCCACAACCACAACTGCTGAGAAACGATGATAGAGAGCAAAAGGAACACAATGATTCCCAGCGCCCACAGCACGGCCCTGCGGCGGCGCGTCGGATGTTGAGCGCGACCAATAGACGATTTTTGCAGGTGATTATTCATGGAGGGTGTGGCCGAAGTTTAGCACTTTCGAATCGATTTCAAGACTCCATCAAGCGAACATGCTGGCCAGGCGACAACCCTTTTGGAGGTGCGGCGGCTCGACGCCGCTTTGTTAGCTCCAGGCGTGGTTGCGAGGCAGCGCCTGAGTGATTCAAAGGGTCGAGTATCCCCAAAGCTGCGGGTCTAATGGAATGCTGTCTCGGTTTCAGCTACCCTGCTCCTCAATTTATGATCGCACAACAACTTTTCTTAAATGAACATGGGCGACTGCGCACTGGTCTAAGGTTAGTCATTTTTGTCTTCGTTTACCTCGCTACACTCATCGTCCTTGGAATCGTAGCGCGGGGCGCCTACCTCGTCTGGTTACGCGTCGCTCCGGCATTCTCGCCCGGTCCGTATATCCAGGATGTTGTATTCCGCGGAACTCTGTTGGCGGGAGCTCTCATCGCCGGTTTCACTTGTACTCGGCTGCTTGATGGTCTGCCATGGCGTGCACTAGGTCTGTGGTTTCACAAGAGTTGGTTTCGCGACTTCGTCATCGGTTCCCTGATTGGTGTCTTGTCTCTCGCGCTTGCCACCGTGATCGCAACCCTCGGTGGCGGTCTGCGATTCAGTTTGTCGGAGCGCGAACTCATTTTTCAGGTTGTGAAAACACTGGTTTTCTCCGGTGCCCTGTTTATTATTGCGGCGCTCGCGGAAGAGGCCCTCTTGCGCGGATATCCTTTGCAGACATTGACGCGCGCCCGTTTGTTTATTCTCGGCGCCATAATCACGTCGGTCACGTTCGCAGCGTTGCATCTGGGTAATCCAAACTTTCGTCTTGGGATCCCCGTACTTAACCTGGTAATCGCCGGGATCTGGTTCGCAGTGGCCTATTGGCGCACTCGTAGCCTTTGGTTGCCACTTGGTATTCATTGGGCATGGAATTGGGCACTCGGCTCGCTGTTCGGTTTACCGGTCAGCGGTCTCACCGACATAGCGCCGAATCCACTGCTACGCGGAGTTGACCTCGGTCCCACCTGGTTAACTGGAGGAGACTATGGGGTCGAAGGCGGTATCGCCGGCACGGTCGCGCTGATCATTTCGACAATTTTTGTCTGGCGTACGCGTTGGCTTGGAGCTTCTGCCGAGATGTTGGAACTGACATCTCATGAGAAACCTAAATTGTCAGGTCAAGTTCAGGAGTCTCAGGGTTAGGACGGGTAGCTTGCTCCCGCTGGTTGAATGCCATCCAATCCGAGCAGGAGCA
>Ga0209486_10001268_pt1 | contig 11013 bp, 11 predicted proteins | sample NCCompost_FD_187518 | JGI IMG/M metagenome (GOLD analysis project Ga0209486, IMG submission 187518) | Agricultural soil microbial communities from Utah to study Nitrogen management - NC Compost (SPAdes) (version 2) | ecosystem: Environmental > Terrestrial > Soil > Agricultural land | place... | reverse complement strand
TGGTTACGCGAGTATCGCATCTTCAAGATCGCCGGGAGCAGGTCAAAGCGGTAATTCGCGCCACACTGCGCAGCATGGACAGCTTGGTCAAGAACGAGAGTGAAGTCATTTCTTATTTACAAAAAGATTTCGCGCTGGAGCCGAAGATCGCTGCCGATACCGTCAAGATCCTCAAACAGGTGGTCAATACCGACGGCGATATCGAAGAACCGGTGCTGAAATCCATCGTCGACAAGGTGAGACAGGAATCCGGCATTGCCGCCGAAGTGCCCTTGGATCGTCTCGTCGATCTGTCGATATTGCGCGAGGTTCGGGCCGAATTGCGCAAGCGGTAGAGTGTTGCACGAACGGCTATTGGATGAGTAAGATCGACTCGTTCAAACCATTATGACGGAGGTTATCTCATGAAGTATGTGATGGCTGTTGTGACGTTAGTTCTCGGATTGTCTCTGGGCCACGGTATTGCTCTCGCCGATCTATCGCCGCCGCCCAAGGACAAGCCGGAAAACGCGAATATCGTCGCGGGACGAAAGGCCATTGAAGCCAAGGATTTTAAAAGCGCGGTCGGGTACCTGACCAAGGCCGTTCAAGACGAGCCCAAAAACTCAGACGCGCACAACTTGTTAGGCTATAGCTACCGCAAGGTCGGCACTTTCGATAAGTCGATGGAACACTACCAGACCGCGCTCAAGCTCGATTCCAACAATCGCAGCGCGCACGAATATCTCGGTGAACTTTATCTCGATATGAACCAGCCCGACAATGCCGAGAAACAGCTCGCGTCTTTGAAAAAAGCCTGCCCCTTCTTCGGGAAATGCGAAGAATTCGATGATTTAAAAAAGACGATCGACGCGTACAAGGCAAAAAAGAAGTAAGCATACCAGCCGCGATCCTTATGCGGCGCCTTCTCCCGAGGGCGCCGAAATTCTTCCCTCGCCTGAGTAGATCGTGAGGTCTGTCCCGATGTTAGGACAGAATGCCTCAAATTTAGCCGGAATAATTACGCAGGTTTTTCGAAAGGGGGGGTTGATCGACGACAATTTTGTGCGAGCTTAATATAATAATTGAACTTGCGGGCAAAGCTCTCGGTTTGCACGCTTGGCAGAAGCATCACCTTCGAAGAAGCGAGTTCTTCCCGTGCGGTGGTCAATGCGGCGTTTGCAGTGCGGTTCATTGCGTTGCGCTGAATCTCTGTACGCGGTTCAGGAACTAAGTTCGTCGATAGACTCAAAGCGATAGTAAACTCGAAACTTCCAAAAGATGGGCGAAGCTAGATCCAGCGCTGAAAGGAACTATCTCGGCTTCTCCCGAGCTGTGTCTGGCTCCACGCCAAGCCCGGTCGTCTCATCCGCCCTCATCGCGCTTGTGGCCATCGGCGCCGGATTGCGCCTTATGCAATACATTGGCAATCCAGCGCTTTCGCTGGATGAAATCGCTGTCGCGCGAAATGTGTTGGAGCGAAACCTGTGGGATCTCCTCGCGACTCCGCTGGCCTATGACCAGACGGCGCCCAAGGGATTTCTCATCGCGACGAAGTTTGTCACGAGTGTTTTTGGTTCAAGCGACTATGCGCTGCGCCTCTTTCCACTGCTGTGCTCGCTGGCGGCTCTGATTGGTTTCTGGCGCGTCGCCGCGCGGATCCTCGACGGCGCAGGCGCGCTGGTTGCGGTGGCGCTGTTCGCTACGGCCCTGCCTGTCGTATCTTACGCGGCGGTGGTGAAGCAGTATTCAGGCGATGTTGCGGCATCCGTGCTCCTGTTGTGGCTAGCGTTTTATCTCGCTCCCGATACGATCACGCGTCGTCGGGCGCTTTGGGCGGGTGCAGGTGGCGCGGTGGTGGTGTGGTTTTCCCAGCCGGCGGTTTTTATGCTGGTGGGTTTGAGTGCAGCGCTGGCGTGGATCCATTGGCGTCATTCTCTGAATTCCGGGGTTCGGAAGTGGACGATGCTCACGCCGACGGTGGTATTTTGGGCTATCGCGACCGGCGCCGCGGTTATAGTTGGTCTGGCGAGCATGACGCCCGCCACGCACGATTATATGCGGCTATATTGGGCCGCCGGCTTCATGCCGTTGCCGCTGGTCAAAGCAGTTGTGACGTTCTGGCCGTGGAAGCCATTGATGGAGTTGATAGGCCCCGGGGGTGAGGGTCTCGGGTATCCAGTGCCGGCGGTATATATCATCTGCATGCTGTTTGGCTTTTGGCAGCTCTTGCGGCGGCGCGGCAACGCGGCCCTGTTGCTTCTCGCGCCGATGGCCGTGACCCTCGGCGCAGCGGTAATCCGTCAGTATCCTTTCAGTGACCGCTTGGTCCTATTTCTGATACCGACCTTCATTCTCGCCATTGCCGCAGCTATCGAGTGGACGGGGCGTGCGGCGGCGGCCTATTCACCGGCGCTGAGGACGTTGGCCATTGGCGCGGCTGTTGCGCCCGCTCTATACGCAATTATCAAAATGCCGCCGGTGTATCATATAGAGAATATCAAACCGGTGCTTTCACACTTACAGGCGAAAAGAAATCCCGGCGATGACGTATACGTCTACTACGGCGCGGCGCCGGCGGTTCGCTTCTACGATGACGACTACGGACTGCAGGAAAGCGACTATGTGCTCGGCGCTTGCCACCGCGGCAGCAATCGGCGCTACTTGGAGGAACTCGATAGCTTTCGCGGCAGCAATCGGCTGTGGGTCGTCATGACCCATGCGTTTCCGCCGTACCGAGAGCGAGATGACATTCTGCAATATCTTGACGCGATCGGATCTCGGCGCGAGGCTCTCGCAGTGGAACCGCAGACGATCGGCGCGGGCGGTTTGCCGGCAGAAATTTTCCTCTACGACCTCAGTGACCCGCATCGGTTGAAACAAGCCCTGGCGAGCTCATTTCAGATTACGGGTCCTTCCAGTGCTCAGCCGCGCTTTACGTGCAGTGAAGGCCCGCAGGCCATGATGACGCCCAAGGAATCGCTTTCCAATTTCATGCCGTAAGCAACGGGCGCTTGCTTGTGTTCGCGCTTCCAGAAGAGCTAAGAGTTCCCATTGGGCGGGATGGGACCAGATTTGGGCGCATGGAGACGATGTCATGGCCAAAACGAATCAAGCCCGGATAGGTTTCGTCAGCGGCGGGAAAAGCTCCATGCCGCATTACGGTAGTTTTCTAACGATCGTTCCCAAGGAAATCGAGATCGATTTTCAGGGGTTGGATCTCTACAATAAGTCGCTTTATGAGATCGCGGACAAACGAGAATTTATCGTCGGGCGGGTCAAAGACTTTGTCGCCCAGCGCGGTTGGAACGGCGTAATCGTTACCGCCGCGCCGACCGAGGTGCTCAATCCCGGGCTCTACGATGCGCTGGCAGCGGCGCTCTCCGTGCCATTCACTACAGCGCTGCACGCGTGCGTGGCCGCGCTCCACGCTTACTCGACGCCGCGAGTGCTGCTGCTTACGCCGTTTGATGCGCGTCTCAATGAATTGATTGTCGAGCATCTGGCGAAAGTCGGCGTAACCGCTGTCGCGCCGCATTCATTTGAGGAGCTCGCCGTTCCGAAGCGAATGACGCCTGATGAAGTTTTTGATTTAGCGAAGAAGAACTTGGCCGCAGCCGGCAAGGTCGACGCGATTTACTTCCAAGGCGCGGTGCTCGATCCGATCAAGTGTTTAGAGCGGATCGAGAATGATCTCCAAGCAACCGTGATCGCGAGCAATCCGGCAATGCTCTGGTATGTTCTCTCAAAGCTGAAACTCTCTTACCCGATGAACGGCTACGGTCGCTTGCTCAGAGAGTGGCCGGGGCTCGAATAAACGAGTTCCAGTCGTTCCAAAGGTTCCAACCGTTCCAGTCGCCAAAGTTGTCGAGCCGCAATGTCATCCTGAGGCGAATCTGCTTTCCCCGAATTTTCGAGTTTCGAGAGGATTCGCTTTCCCTCAGCATGACACCTGCGCAACGATTTCAGATGGGAAAAGATTTTTAACTAAGCGTTCGCTTCAGCCAATCCGTCACGGTTTTCGCAACAACGTCTTCCGCGCCGAGGTAAAAGTGGCCGCAGTTGGGAATTATCGCGATTTCGCACGGGCTGGCGCAGTTCTCTTTGAATCTTTCCGCGGGATAATTTTCTTTCGGTTCCTGATCGCCGCGGACAAATAACACCGGACATTTGGTTCGTTTCGCGTTTTCGACAAGATCCGGCGCGTTGCTTAACCGGTCGAGAAATGTGCGCGCGGAGATGACCCACCACCACGCAGGGATAAGCATGAGCTGACGCGGCTTGCCCGCGGCGATCAGCGCCTCAGCTTCTTTGGTCTGTGCGTCCGTATCACCAGCCAGCGAAAAATTGCGGGCCGAGCGCGGATTGGTCAACCGATTGCCCCCCGCGTGAGCCGAGAGCAGGATCAACGCTTGCGTCTCGGGATGACGCGCCACATGTTCGCTGGCGAGCACACCGCCGTTGCTGTGGCCGATGACGATGGGATTGCCGAATCCTTTGTCCGCCAGATATTTTGCGGCGAGCTCATTGTCTTCGATTCCCTCGGCGACGGTTTGATAGGCGCCGCCGACGCAGTCGCGGCTATCGTAGGTACTCACCGAGTCATGGCCGCGCCGATTGAACGGCATGAATGCATAGCCGAGAGAAGCGATATGGGGCGCGAGAAAGCGCGCGGCGCAAACGTAGAAATTCATCTGATTGCCGTGGCAGTACATCGCCGCGCCCTTGATCGGACCATCGGGAGTGTAGTACGCACCATCCAAGGGATGCGTCGGCGTGGGAATGCTGATAAGTTCGGTGCGCATGGACAACTCCTTGCGAATTATTTGGTGCAAACTTATCTCTATATCGAGGTCGATTACAAAGCTGCAGTAGGGTGCGCTCGCGCACCAAGTCTTCAAAACGGGGGAATCTGCCATGGCTTACCAAAAAAATGCGCCGTTTCGCGCGAATCATGTGGGCAGCTTGCTAAGGCCGCCGGAGCTGCGACAAGCGCGAGAGAAGCATGAGAAAAGTGAAATTTCCGCCGCCGCGTTAAGAGAAGTCGAGGACCGCTGCATTCGCGATGCGGTGAAGATGCAAGAAGACGTCGGCATGCAAGGCATTACCGATGGCGAGTTCCGCCGCACTCTCTGGCATGCCGATTTTCTCCAGCAGATCGAAGGAGTCAAAGTCGTCGAAGGACTTCTGCCCGACTCGGCGAAGCATTTTCAGAACCCCGACGCCGACGTGCAGCGCTCGCCGACTCAATTCGTCGTCACCGGGAAGCTCCGGCACGCGCATGGCATCGAGGTCGAAAATTTCAAATTCCTGGCATCTGTAGCTAAACAAACCGCCAAGCAGTGCATTCCATCGCCGTCCTTGGTGCATTTTCGCACTGGACGCGGCGGAGTGGACAAAACCGCTTACCCCGAAATGGCCACCTTCTTTGCCGATTTGGCTGCTGTTTTTCGTGAAGAAATCGCGCAGCTTGGTGCCGCGGGCTGCACTTATTTGGAAATAGACGACGTGAACTTCGCCTATCTGTGCGACCCGAAGATGCGCGAAGGCGCCAGGAAGATCGGCGAGGATCCTGACAAATTGCCGTCGCTTTACGCGAATCTGATCAACGATTGCATCAAGGAACGGCCGGCCGGCATGGCTGTGTGCACGCATCTTTGTCGCGGTAATTTCCGTAGCGCGTGGGTCGCGGAGGGAGGGTACGATGCGGTTGCCGAGGTGCTTTTCAACGAGCTCGAAGTCGATGGCTACTTTCTGGAATTCGACACGCCGCGGGCGGGAAACTTTGCGCCGCTGCGCTACATGCCCAGCGACAAGAAACTAATCCTCGGGCTGGTCAGCTCAAAAACGGGGGAATTGGAAAAAGCCGACGATTTAAAGCGGCGCATCGACGAGGCGAGCAAATTGGTGCCGCTTGATCAGCTCGGCATCAGCCCGCAGTGTGGTTTTTCGAGCACCGTGTTGGGGAATAAGCTCACGGTGGACGATCAGATTGCCAAGCTCAGGTTGGTTGTGCAGGTGGCGCGGGAGGTTTGGGGCAATTGATCAAACTCCCGCAACTAGGTGCTTTCTTGATTCCATCCTGCGTTTATGTGTAATTTATCGCCAAAGGAGGCGACTAAGATGACCAATAAATTAGGGAAGGTTGCAGCCGTATTTGCTTTAATTTTTATGCTCGGCGGCTGTCAGGCGATGACGGGTAGGACCGCAGGGCAGAACATCGACGACTCCAATACGACGGCGGCGGTGAAGGCGCGGCTGGCGCAGGGCCAAGTGTCGAGCCTGACGCGCATCGACGTCGATACCAACGACGGCGTTGTAGCGCTCAACGGCACGGTGGAGTCGGCTGACCAGCGGGCGAAGGCCGAACAGATCGCACGCGGCGTCGGCGGCGTCAAACGGGTGATCAATAACCTCCAGGTGCAGAAGTAGTTACGACGCCATTGGTGATTTGAGCCGCATAACCGAGGATCGAAGATGGAGGATCGAGGATCGCGATCTTCGCTCCTGCTTTTTTCCATGAGGTAAACGCGTTTTCCACCGTACGCCATTTGTAACCGATCAGTACCGAAACCTGCGATCGCACACGACTGGAATGCACGCGCTTACCGCCGGCGTCTTATTTGTTCACCGAGTCGATAAAACCGCTCTTTTCCAGCTGTTCGACGACCGAGAAGTCGACGAACTGCTCCAGTTTCGGCAGGGGTTTTTTGCCGGCGAAGTGGTTCTCGACTAAAAACTGGATCGCCTTCAACGATGGGCGGGGAGTTCTTTGCAATGTCGGCGCGTAGTCCTGCCACGTGCCTTCCAGGATCTCATCGTCGTTTATCTTGCCGTATTTTCCTAAGACCTTTTTGCTGAATTCCTTGTCAGTCCGGTAGCGGTGCATGCCGCGCGTGAAACCGCGCAGAAAGCGAACGGCGGTGTCGCGATGCTGTAAAATAAAGCCTCTCGTGGTAATCACGGTGCCGTTAATATCTTCGACGCCGAGCTCGCCGAAGTTCACCAGCTCGCGCATGCCGAGCTGCGCGGCTTTTGGATACAACGGATAGCTCAATGCGCCCGCTTGGACGGCGCCGCTTTGCAGTGCGGCAAAAACCTCGGGCTGGGCGCCGAAGGAAAGCAGGGCGACATCCTTGTTCGGTTCGAGGTTGAACTGTTTGAGGGCAATCCGGATGACCTGATCCGAAGTAGATCCGAACGTCGTGATACCGGCCTTTTTTCCTTTCAAGTCCGACGGCTGTTTGATTTCAGGTCTTGCCATCAGACGAAACGGCGAAACTGTCCCCGTGGCGCCGATGATCACGACGTCCCCGCCGGCCGCTGCTGCGGCTACGGCAGCGGCGGCACCCGCCTGAATGATCGGCGCGCTGCCGCCGAGCATGGCTGCCACCATGCGCGTGCTGCCGCCGACCCGAATCAATTCAACATCCAGACCTTCCTTTGCAAAATAACCAGCCTCCTTGGCGATCCACGCGGTTGCCCAGGAGCCGGCGAAGCTCGGATAAAGCAGGCGGATGGGCGTCGGCGCCGCCGCGGCGAAACTGACAGCCGGTAGTAGAATAGAAAAGATAAGCGAGAGAAACATTAGTAAAACTTTTAACATGCCTTCCTCCGTATTCAGTATTCGGGACGAAAAATCAGCTGCTGCCCACGACCTCGCGAAACAATCGCATGAAATTGCCGCCGATGATTTTTTCCACCACGTCGTCGGTGTAGCCGCGCTTGAGCAGGGCTGCGGGAATCAGCGCGAACTCCTTATGCGTCGGGATCGCAGTGTGCGTGTCCAGCCCGAAGAGGTCGGTGGCGATTCCGACGTGATCGGCTCCGGTCAGTTTGTGCACATAATCTATGTCTTTCAAAAAGTTGTCAAAGGTGTCGCGGCGGCGCAGATGCGGCCAGATGCCGATAACGCCGTTTTTCGCGGCGATCGCGCGCAATTCTTTATCCTGCAAGTGGCGTGACAGCCGTCGTAGAGTGTATGCACCTGTATGTGAGAAAATGACCGGAGCTTTGCTCTCCGATAGCACCCCGGACAGAGTTTCTGCAGAACAATGGGCCGTATCGATAACCATGCCGAGATTGTTCATCTCCCGCACGACTTCGCGACCAAAGGAGGTCAGACCGCCGTGCTGCGGGTTCTCGGTCTGAATATCGCCGATCTCATTGATGCGATAATGCATCAACTGCAATACGCGCACGCCGCGATCGTAAAAAACTTTCACTCGCGCAAGGTCGCCTTCCAGGGGATCGCTGCCTTCGATGGCCAGTACGGCGCAGGGCGTGCCGCTCTTTTTGGCTTCGATGATTTCCGCAGGCGAACGGCCGAGCGCGAGTTTTCCGTCTTTGATGGCTTCAAGGATCCGATCGAGCTGTTCCGTACTTCGGCGCAGTAATTCACCTGCCCTTGGCTTTCGGCCTTCGTAGCGCCGGCCGGCGGGGTTGCGCCTGATTAGGGGATAGTCGCCGCGCGCCGCGAACAGTCCGGTGTCGAGACCGCCGTCCTTCATGTAGGCCGGGACATCAGGATCAAGCCGAGGAAAATGGGACCCGGCCAGAGCGTTGGGGTGGCAGTGGAGATCGACAGTGATAGCTTCCTTCGAGATTTCCGCCGCCTCGGCAAGGAGCGTTTTATCGTTGATCAGCGAACGCGGGAGGGCCGGTTCGATCGACATCCCGGCGATGCCCGTGGCGAGCAGCCGCAAAAATCCGCGGCGCGAAATCGCCGGATCGGCACTGCCGGAGTTTTGCCGTTTCGTTGTCTCGGGATCGACCATAGGGTTATCGTCCGATCTACCGTCACTCTCTAATCGGTAGTTGCCGTCGTTCGCTTCCGGCGCTATAGCCATGTAAAAATGAAGCGCCGAAGCGATCTTTCCTATGCAACGTGAAGATACATCAAAGCCGGCGCTTTTGAAAAGTTCACCGGACGGCGCAGCCAGCTCGGCTTTCGGGGCGCAACTTGGCTCGCTTTATTTTCTCGTTGTCATCTTTTTGCTGAACTTCGTTTCGCGAATAATTCTGTCGCCGCTTCTACCCACGATCGAGAAAGAATTGGCGATCAGCCACAGTCAAGCGGGATTTTTCTTCTTTTTGACTTCCGGTGGTTACCTGGTCGGGTTGTTATCCTCCGGTTTGCTCGCGTCGCGGACGAAACACCGTGTGGCCATTGTGGTTTCCAGCACGGGCGTAGGGACTGCGATGCTAACGGTCGCTTTCGCCGCCAGCCTGGGTGTGATGCGCTGCGGGCTTTTTGGTGTTGGATTTGCGGCGGGGCTCTACATGCCGTCGGCGATCGCGACGATTACCTCGCTGGTCGATCGAGTGCATTGGGGCAAAGCGATCGCCGTGCACGAACTGGCTCCGAACCTGGCATTTTTTATCAGCCCATTTATCGCCGAGTTGTTTCTTAAATGGGCAAGCTGGCGTTCGGCATTGGCTATTCTTGGCGCTTTGTCGATCCTGGCAAGCATTAGTTTCGCCCGGTTCGGCCGGGGCGGCGAGTTTCCTGGAGAGTCGCCGCTATCGAGCGCTTTCGGCACGCTCGTCCGAACTCCGACATTCTGGTTGATGATCATTCTGTTCGGCTTGGGCGTGAGCTCCACCGTGGGTGTTTACGCAATGCTGCCGCTCTATCTGGTGACGGAACGCGCCTTCGAACCGACCTGGGCGAACACAATTCTGGCATTTTCCCGTTCGCATGGCCCCATTCTCGGGCTGCTCGGCGGCTGGGCGTCTGATAAACTCGGAGCGGGAAGAGCGATTGTCGTCAGCTTGGGATTTACCGGCGTCATGACGTTGCTGCTGGGTTTGCTTTCGGAGGCGGGCCTGAGCGCTGCGGTGCTTTTCCAGCCGTTGGTCGCCGTGTGGTTTTTTCCGGCGGCGTTCGCGCTGATCGCGATGATTACGCCGCCGAAGGCGCGGAATCTTGCGGTGTCCTTCTCGGTCCCGTTTGGATTTTTAATCGGCGGCGGCGTTATTCCCACCTTCATCGGTGCCATGGGCGATGCTGGTTCGTTTGCAACTGGATTCATGATCACCGGCGCCTTGATCTCTATGGGTGCGCTAATGGCGCTATTTCTCAGAGTGCCCGACGACAAGAAGTGATCGGCGGTTGTCTTCGCCGCGGTCGCTGTTCTATAAATCGAATCATGATGACCTTAAGTGATTTTGCGGAAAAGATGCGCGAGAGCAACGATACGGTGGTCTTTACCGGCGCTGGGATCAGCACCGAATCCGGCATTCCGGATTTTCGCAGCCCGGGCGGCATTTGGTCGCTCTACCGTCAAATCACGTTCCAGGAATATGTCAGCAGCGAAGAGGCACGCATCGAGGCGTGGAAACGCCGGCTGGACGGCTGGAAGCATTACAAGAACGCCAAACCGAATATCGGTCATTATTTTATTCAATCGTTGGATGCCAAGGGAAAGCTGATCGGACTGATCACTCAAAACGTCGACGGCCTGCATCATATAGCGGGCTTGACCGACGAAAAGATCGTCGAGCTACACGGTAGCAATCGGCAAGTCCTATGTTTGAAGTGCGACCGGACTTACGACCCCGACGAGATAATCAAACGGCTGGTTGGAGACTTCGAGTCTCCTAAGTGCGAGTCGTGCGGCGGTATCCTCAAGTCCGCGACGGTCTCATTCGGGCAGGCGATGCCGGAGAAAGCCATGCGCGTGGCGCAAGAGTGGACCGAGCAGGCCGAAGTTTTCGTCGTGATGGGCTCGTCGTTGCAGGTCCAGCCGGCCGCATCGTTCCCGATGACGGCCAAGCGCAACGGTGCTGTGCTGGCGATCATTAATCGCGAACCAGGCCCGCTGGACGAAGTTGCCGATTTCGTCCACCACGGCGCGATCGGTGAGTTTTGCGCGCGCTTCGGTGAGATGATCGCGGACGGATGATAGTCGGAAAGAATTTAAGCGCAAAGAACCAAGCGCGGCACAGCAACCCAATAGGAAGAATTCACCACAGTGAGCGCAAAGGCCACAAAGTGACGCGTTAAGGCGCGTCATCCTGAGCGAATGCGAA
>Ga0209486_10001265_pt1 | contig 11023 bp, 7 predicted proteins | sample NCCompost_FD_187518 | JGI IMG/M metagenome (GOLD analysis project Ga0209486, IMG submission 187518) | Agricultural soil microbial communities from Utah to study Nitrogen management - NC Compost (SPAdes) (version 2) | ecosystem: Environmental > Terrestrial > Soil > Agricultural land | place: USA... | reverse complement strand
AAAAGTTTTGCATAATTTTTTACCTGCTTTTTATAACTGCGATTAGTGGTTTTGTACACATTGGAAGAACATGCAGAAATCATTACAAAACAAAAACTGGTCAAGTACAAAAAGTATTTCATTGTATAGTATTAATTCAAACTGTAAAATAAAGAGTTTTTCCGCTCTATTAATGGGATGGTATCATTTTTGAACCACTTTGGTGTTATTCAATTTACAAAACCGAAAAAATTTTTTTATGGCAATACTGACAGGAAAAAAAGTCGCTATTCTTACCGAAAGCGGTTTTGAAGAAGTGGAACTTACAAGTCCCAAAAAAGCGTTAGAAGATGCAGGGGCTGAAGTGGAAATTGTTTCGCCACAAAAAGAAAAAGTAAAAGCATGGGCACATAATCATTGGTCAATCGAATTACCTGTTGATGTAAATGTGGAAAAAGCCGATCCCAATGACTATGATGCATTAATGATCCCGGGTGGTGTTCTTAATCCGGATAAAATGAGAATGAATGACAAATGCGTGGAATTTGCTCAACATTTTTTACAGGAGGGTAAACCTGTGGCAGCAATTTGCCATGGACCACAGTTGCTTATAGAAACTGGAATGCTCGAAGGTAGGAATATGACATCCTATCCTTCTGTAAAAACGGACATGATAAACGCCGGAGCAATATGGTCAGATCGCGAAGTGATAGTTGATAATGGACTAGTTACAAGCCGCAGTCCGAAAGATATTGAAGCATTTAACAAAAAAATGATCGAAGAGATCAAAGAGGGGAAACATTCGCCAGTGACACGAACACCTTCTCCCGCACATTAATAACCTTTTTTCATAAAGCTTCTTTCATAAGAAGCTTTTTTTCTACATATTCCTTCTGTATTGTCCACCCACTTCGTAAAGTGCATGAGTTATCTGACCAAGAGAGCAATATTTTACTGTTTCCATCAATTCATCAAAAAGATTTCCATTGTTAATAGCAGCAGACTTTAATCTATATAGCATTTCATCGGACCTATCTTTATTTCGATCCCAAAAAGCATGAAGGTTTTGAATCTGTTGTTCCTTTTCCTCTTTTGTGCTTCTTATTACTTCATTAGGAATAATTGTGGGAGAACCTTGTTTATTTAAAAATGTATTAACACCAACTATCGGATACTCACCAGTATGTTTCTGATGCTCGTAATACAAACTTTCTTCCTGTATTTTATTTCGTTGATACATTCTTTCCATAGCACCCAATACTCCGCCACGTTCAGTGATACGATCGAATTCTGACAAAACAGCTTCTTCAACCAGGTCAGTTAATTCTTCGATGGCAAAACTACCTTGTGTAAAATTTTCTGTTTTTGCAGAACCCAGCTCACGATTAATGATCAGTTGTATCGCCATTGCTCTTCTTACACTTTCTTCCGTTGGTGTCGTAATTGCTTCATCGTACGCATTTGTATGAAGTGAATTGCAATTATCATAAATAGCATACAATGCCTGCAGTGTTGTACGTATATCATTGAAATCAATTTCCTGCGCATGCAAACTTCTTCCCGATGTTTGAATATGATACTTCAACATCTGGCTGCGCTTATTGGCCTTGTATTTATAACGCATTGCTTTTGCCCAAATCCGTCTGGCTACTCTTCCTATCACACTGTATTCAGGATCCATTCCATTGCTAAAGAAGAAAGAGAGGTTTGGTGCAAATTCATCAATGTTCATTCCACGACTTAAATAATATTCCACATACGTAAACCCATTTGACAACGTAAATGCAAGTTGTGTAATAGGATTGGCTCCTGCTTCGGCAATATGATAACCGCTAATACTTACACTATAAAAATTCCTGATCTTTTGCTTAATAAAGTATTCCTGTACGTCACCCATTAGCTTTAAGGCAAACTCAGTTGAAAAGATACAAGTGTTCTGCGCCTGGTCTTCTTTTAAAATATCAGCTTGCACAGTTCCCCTCACTTGTTGGAGAGCTGTTTGTTTGCATTGTTCGTAAATTTCTTTTGGCAAAACTTCATCGCCACTTAATCCAAGTAACTTCAAACCAAGTCCATCATTTCCCGCAGGCAAACTGTTGGGCGATGATGTATTGTTATATATTGGTCCGGCAGATCCTTTATATTTTTCCTCGCTAATCCTTTTTAAATCCTTTTCTAATCCAAGTTCTTTTATCTTTTTCTCGCACTGCTGATCAATTGCCGCGTTCATAAAAAATGCAAGCAACATCGGCGCAGGTCCATTGATGGTCATGGAAACAGAGGTCTTTGGATCACAAAGATCAAAACCGCTGTATAATTTTTTTGCATCATCAACTGTTGCAATGCTCACGCCGGCGTTACCAATTTTTCCATAAATATCAGGACGATGATCGGGATCCTCACCATAAAGTGTTACGCTGTCAAATGCAGTAGATAATCTTTTCGCAGGCTGGTCAACACTTACATAATGAAAACGTTTATTAGTTCTTTCCGGACCACCTTCGCCTGCAAACATTCTTGTTGGATCTTCGCCTTCTCTTTTTAATGGGAATACCCCGCCTGTAAAAGGAAAAGAACCCGGCACATTTTCCTGTGCCTGCCAGCGAAGCAGGTCGCCCCAATCTTTAAACTTTGGTAAAACAACTTTTGGAATTCTTGTTCCTGATAAACTTTTACTGAACATTTCCTGCCTGATCACTTTATCACGAACCTTATACTCATAATAATCTTTTTCGTATGCTTTTATTTTTGACTGCCAGTTTGAAATTAGTTTTCTTGCCACCGGTGTTAATTGCTCTTCATAAAACAACTTCATTTTTTCAAGCATTGCGGTAGAATAACTATGTGACCCTTGTGCAAATGAAAAATTCTTTATTTCATCCAGCACACCTTGTAACTGGTAAAGCTTTGTCGCAATCGCTGATTGCTCTTTTACTAATTGATCATAACTCCTGTTGTTTTCACTTATTTCACTCAAGTACCTTACTCTATTAGAAGGAATAATTGCTTGTGTGATCTTTGCTGTTTCTGAAAAATGGTGTTTTCCAAAACTTATATTTGTTTTCTCTTCGATTTTTTTCAGCAGCATTTCAAATAAATAATTAACGCCGTCATCGTTAAATTTACTTGCAACAGTTCCGATGATCGGAAGAGTTTCATCTTTTGCAGTAAATAACTGGTGATTTCTTTTATATTGCTTTCTCACATCACTCAATGAATCCAATGCACCTGCTTTATCAAATTTATTTATACAAACAATATCTGCATAATCAAGCATGTTTATTTTTTCCAGCTGCGATGCGGCGCCATATTCGGGTGTCATTACATACATACTCACATCACAATAATCAAGGATGCTTGCATCACTTTGACCAACGCCGGCGCTTTCCAAAATAATAAAATCAAATCCCGCAGTCTTACATATATCAATTGCTTCATTCACAGCACCGCTTAATGCAGTATTATCATCTCGTGTTGCCAATGATCTCATATAAACTCTCGGATGAGAAATTGAATTCATTCTTATCCTGTCACCTAATAATGCGCCGCCTGTTTTTTTCTTTGAAGGATCAACTGAAACAATTGCAATTGTTTTATCAGTAAAATTGGTTAGAAACCGGCGAACGATCTCATCGGTTACACTACTCTTACCTGCGCCTCCCGTGCCGGTAATTCCAAGTACAGGTGTCCCCCTGCCCCCCGAAGGGGGGTTCTTAGAACCTGATACTTGTATCAGCTCATTTAATAAAGAAGAGTAATCGCTTCCACTTTCCGCCAACGAAATTATTCTTGCAATTCGTCTTATATCTTTCACTTCGTCTAATGGAAACTTCCCATTCCATTTAGGAATTTCTATAATCCCCCCTTCGGGGGGTGGGGGGGCTGCAGTTTTTATCACATCTTCTATCATACCCTCGAGCCCCATCTTTCTTCCATCATCAGGCGAATAAATTTTGGTGATGCCATACTTATGCAGTTCATCAATCTCTTCCGGTAAAATAGTTCCGCCGCCACCGCCAAAGATCTTTATATGCCCACACCCATTTTCATCAAGCAGGTCTTTCATATATTTAAAAAATTCCACATGTCCTCCCTGGTAACTTGTGATCGCAATTCCCTGTACATCTTCTTCAATTGCCGCCTCCACAATTTCTTTTACCGAACGATTATGACCAAGATGAATGATCTCCGCTCCTTTTGATTGCATAATGCGGCGCATGATATTAATAGCAACATCATGCCCGTCAAAGAGCGAAGCCGCTGTAACGATCCTGACCTTATTTTTTGGAGTATATGCCATCACTACAAAAATAGATGAAAAAGCTAATGCCTGTTAGTGACGCAAGCTATTGATTTCAAACTCCTCCAAATGCGATCCTTTCAAAGGTTTGAACGGGGTTCATTACATTTGCTGCATGCAGCAGATCATCGAATCTACACTTGAACTATATAAAAAATGGCGTGGTAAAAATGCTGTTTCGATCGATGTATTGCCGCGTTCAGGTAGCGAGAGAAGATATTTTCGCGTTCATGAACAGGATGGTTCCACTATTATTGGTACTTACGGTGCCAATATAAAAGAGAATGAAACTTTTTTTTATTTTTCTGAAAGTTTTTTTGGCAAACAATTACCTGTGGCAAATATCCTTGCCATAAGTGATGATCGAATGTTTTACCTGCAGGAAGATTTTGGTGATATTTCGTTGATCGATCGATTAGAATCGGAAGGTTATACGGAAGAAATATATGGGCTCTTTCAAAAAAGCTTACAAACACTTGCAAAGCTTCATGTAAAAGGCGATAAAGGACTTGACTATGATCGTTGCCTTACTAATAAAGAGTTTGGAAGACAGGCTATCATGGCTGATCTTCTTTATTTCAAATTCTATTTTTTAGACGCATTAAGAAAGCCATACGATAAGCAAAAACTAATTGATGATTTTGAAGCATTGAGTAATTATCTAACTCATACCGAATACAAATATTTTATGTTTCGTGATTTTCAGAGCAGGAACATAATGGTAAAAAAAGACGACTCAATACATTTTATCGATTACCAGGGAGGAATGAAAGGCGCCCCACAATATGATGTGGCAAGTATGCTTTGGCAGGCAAGGGCCAATCTTTCAGATGAATGGAAAGAAAAACTCTTGAATGATTATATCAACGAGTTGGAAAAAATAATAAAATCAAAAGTTAACAAACCAGTTTTTAAAAGCCAGTACAACGGGTATGTTATGATCCGCTTGCTACAGGTGTTGGGTGCTTATGGTTTCCGTGGATTGTTTGAACGTAAAGCACATTTTTTAACAAGCATTCCTTTGGCATTAACTAACTTAAAATGGTTTATCAATAATCAAGATATCGGTATTTCATTGCCTGAATTTAGAAGAGTGCTTGACATTTGCGTAGATGATGAGATCATTCAACAGTTCACTCCTGTACAAGCAACTGAAAAAACTCCGCTAACAGTTAAGATCAACAGTTTTTCCTATAAAAAAGGATTACCCGAAGACAACAGCGGTAATGGCGGTGGGTTTGTTTTTGATTGCCGTGGTATTTTAAATCCTGGCAGGATCGAAGAATTTAAATCGCAAACGGGTCGCGACAAATCAGTGAAGGATTTTTTGGAACAACAAACCAAAATGGCTGAGTTTCTCAACAGTGTTTTTGATATTGTTGACATAACTGTTGAAGATTATTTGAAAAGAGATTTTGAAAGTTTGATGATCAGTTTCGGCTGTACAGGCGGGCAACATCGCAGCGTTTATGCGGCTGATGCATTAGCAAGACATTTAAGAAATAAATTCAAAGTAAAAATTGAATTGAAGCATCTTATCCAGGATGAAAAGAATTGGATTAATGCCCCTAAATAGTAATTACTATCATCATGAAGGCAATGATCTTTTCGGCAGGCTTAGGAACAAGATTCAAACCATGGACTGATTCACATCCGAAAGCCCTTGCAGTTGTGAATGGTAAATCATTGTTGCAAAGAAATATTGAATACTTACAGCAATTCGGGATCAGGGATGTTGTTGTTAATGTTCATCATTTCGCCGATCAGCTTATTGAAGCCATCATCAAAAGCAAAGGATGGGGAAGCAAGATCACAATAAGTGACGAAAGAGATGAATTGCTTGAAACCGGCGGAGGATTGTTAAAAGCAAAAGAGTTTTTTACTCCCGGTGAAAAATTTATTACCTGCAATGCTGATATTCTTACTGAGCTCGACATTTCTAAACTCATCTCATTCCATACAGAAAAAAAAGCGTTGATCAGTTTCGGAGTTACACAAAGAAAAACTTCCCGTTATCTTTTATTTGATGAAAATGATCGCCTTTGTGGCTGGCGAAATGCTACGACCAGAGAAGATAAAATATCAATTCCAAAAACTCCGTACCGCGAAAAAGCATACAGTTGCGTAGTCGTTTTTGAATACGATGTTTTCAGACTAATGGAAGAAAAAGGATTCTTAGGAAAATTTTCACTTATTGATTTATACCTCGCACTAGCTGCTGAGCATCTTATTGTTGGCTTTGACCATACCGGCGATAGATTTGTAGACGTTGGGAAACCAGATAGTATTGTCATTGCTGAATCAGTTTTCAAATGACAATGGTTAAGGTTTTTTGAACGGTACATTCATTCTTATCTATTTAAATTATATTACGGGCCGATTTTAAAAATTATTTAAATGAAGAAACTATTTATTGGATCTATCTTATCGTTAATTGTTATTACGCAATATGCACAGGTAACAAAATATGATAGCAAGGAATCATTCTATCCACAGTTTTATCCTTATCCGGGAAATGATTATCGCAGTGCCAGCGGAGAACCCGGCCCTAAATATTGGCAGAACCGTGCCGATTATAAGATCAATGCAACTCTTGATACTGGCACTCACAAAGTAAGTGGAGATGTAGAAATTATCTATACTAATAATAGTCCTGACAATCTAAAATTTTTATGGTTACAGGTTGATCAGAATATTTACCGCGAAGATTCCCGAGGTTCAGCAACAACCACGCAAGCTGGTGGCCGCTGGGCAAATACAAAATTTACAGAAGGTAATGTAATAAGATCGATAAGTGTGGATGCAAGTAAACCATACACGCCAAAATATACAGTTACTGATACCCGCATGCAGCTTTGGTTGAATGATGCATTGAAAGGGTCAGGCAACAAAGTAAAAGTTAAGATCTCATTTGAATTTACAGTTCCTGAATATGGAACCGACCGCATGGGAAGATTGAAAACAAAAAATGGAATAGTATATGAAGTGGCGCAATGGTTTCCCCGCTTATGTGTTTATGATGATATACAAGGTTGGAATACTTTACCATATGTTGGACAAGGTGAGTTTTATCTTGAATATGGCGATTTGGAATATACGATCACAGCTCCATCAGATCTGATCGTTGTTGGTTCGGGAGAATTGCTGAATCCACAGGATTGCTATACTGCAGATCAGCAAAAAAAATGGGCCGAAGCAAAGAACAGTGATAAAACTGTAGTTATTCGCGGTGAAAAAGAAATAAAAGATGCAGCTTCAAGACCAGCTAAACCAAATTGTACATGGAAATTTAAGATCGCCAATGCAAGAGATGTAGCCTGGGGAGCATCAAAAGCTTTTGTAATTGATGCTGCAAAAATTAATTTACCAAGTGGTAAAAGATCAATGGCTATCAGCGCTTATCCTGTTGAAAGCATAAAGAAAAACGGTTGGCAACGCAGCACTGAGTTTGTAAAAGGTTCTATTGAACATTATTCAAACAAATGGTTTGAATATCCTTATCCTGCAGCTACAAATGTGGCCGGAATTGTTGGCGGTATGGAATATCCGGGTATTGTTTTTTGTGGATATACTGCTGCAGGGGGTAGTTTATGGGGAGTTACTGATCATGAATTTGGTCATACCTGGTTCCCGATGATAGTTGGCAACAATGAACGAAAATATGCATGGATGGATGAAGGCTTTAATACATTTATTAATGGTCTCTCAACCGAAGAATTTAATAAAGGTGAATTTGCCTCGGCATCATTTTTTTCCGGCGATATGACGAGTTTTGTTTTTAGTGATGATATGGATGGTCTTTTTAATGCCCCTGATGTGATCGGGCAAAATGATCTTGGTATTGCCGCTTATGGAAAGCCTTCCATCATGCTGAATGCATTGCGTGATGTGGTACTTGGCCCCGAAAGATTTGATGCAGCTTTCCGCGAATATGTAAATCGCTGGGCTTTTAAACATCCGACTCCCTGGGATTTCTTCCACACCATGGAAAATGTTTCCGGCGAAGATCTTGGTTGGTTTTGGCGTGCATGGGTACTAAACACATGGAAACTTGATCAATCATTGAAAGATGTAAAATACATTCGCAATGACCCTTCAAACGGGGTAAATATCACCGTTGATAATTTGGAAAAGATGGCAATGCCGGTTCTTATACAGATAAAGGAAGAGAATGGAAAGGTCCATAATCTTAAACTTCCTGTAGAAATTTGGCAGCGTGGTTCTTCCTGGACATTTCATGTAAACACAACTAGTAATGTAACTGATGTTGTACTTGATCCGGATAAAAAATTGCCGGATGTTAATCGCAACAATAATAAAATGAAGGAAAAACCTTTTTAAATTCATTGGCACTCATAATAAAATCCCAGTATTGCACTGGGATTTTTACTTATTAAGACTAGTTGATGTTAACCGAATGGCGTGAATGAAATTTCTATCTACCAATTTTTGTCAATGTCAGCTTGAATGGAACGACATACAGACCAAATGGAGTTGCAGGAGAATTTCCATCGGCGAGTCGTGCATTTGCATTTGGGTCTGCAGCTTCGATTGTCCATGTATCCCCATTCCTCGTCACGTTTGCATAACTAGTTAAAGATTCCGGATAATCTTCTATCCCCATTCTAAATAACAATTTCCAGGAAATAGCTCCGTGTTGTTGAAATGCCCAAACCCTGAAGCCAACAAGCTGAGTTCCGCCATTTGCATCCATATTCTGAAGCGGAGTTGCAGCGCTTGTTCTCAAACTATAATTTCTATTAATGGGATCATTTAAATTAAGTTCCGGGTTGCCTGAAAGAAACAGCATAGTTCTGATTGCTAATTTTGCTCCGTTATTATTCGTATTCATGAAGAAATTACCATCAGATGAAAGAATCTGAGCCTGGACTCTGTCTATTCCATTTACATATAATCCTTGCCCATCGCTTTCTATTCCCGTTAGATCATCCACTTCCACGCTCAAATTTATAGTGTTGTTTCCCGCTGAAGGAGCTTTTGCCATTGTTTCCTCTGAGATACTTTGCTCAGTTGAAAGCTGAATATCTTTTTGACAACCCGCCAAGAATAATACCAGCGTCAGGATGGTGAGGTTTAGATTCTTTTTCATTTTGAATGAATTTTGGTTCAGGAATAAAGTTGTCATTTACATGGGCAAATTGCTAATTGAGTTGAGTAAACAACAATCTGAGGGGGTGAATGGAGTGAATGGTTGAGTGAAAATAAAAGAGAAAGCTAGTGCGGTGGCTGTAATTTTTTCAGTAATTCTTCTTTGCGACTACGGGAGACATCAATGTTACTTCCATCGCTCATTACCAGGTAACCACCTTCACCCTTCACGTATTTCTCAATCTCGTTAAGGTTTACAAGGTAAGAGCGATGTACTCTTATAAATGGAAAATCCTCTAACATCTCTTCGATCTCTTTTAAAGTACAGGAAACAACAATTTTTTTTCTATCATTAAGAAAAAGAATCGTGTAATTATCGTCCGATTCACAACTAATAATAGAATGAACCGGAACCAACTGAAGACCTTCCATAGTTGGCAATGCAATTTTATTCATTGCTTGCCTCGGATGTCGAACTTTTTGCAACAGTGCTTCTAGTTGTCGGGGTGACGTTTTACTTATTTTTTTAAGTTTTTCAATTGCTCTTAGTAATTCATCCTTATCAATAGGTTTCAAAAGGTAATCCATAGCACTGAAGCGAAAAGCCTTGAGAGCATATTGGTCGTAACTAGTGGTAAACACCAGATGAAAATCAATAGCAGGTAATTTTTCAAGCATTTCAAATCCTGTCATTTCAGGCATTTGTATATCAAGAAAAACAATATCAGGCGAGTGAAGTTGAATTCCATTTAATCCTTCGAATCCGTTCTGGCAGATAGCAATTACTTCAATATCCGGCGAGTGTCTCTGTAATAAAACAGATAATGCCTTACAGCAGTTCATTTCATCATCTATTATAATTGCTTTCATTTTTTAGTTTTGATCTGGTGTCAACCCTAACGATAGTTTTTTATTTTGATGATCACCCGTGTACCAGTTGGCTTTCCAAATTCGTCAGCCAAATCTTCCACTTCATAAGAACCATTTCCGCTTTTTTCATTATTAAATAGTGCAAGTCGCTCGGTGGTCAGTTTCACTCCCATTGGTTTATGGTTTGAGGAAGAGTCCGCCGGATCTTTTCCTCTGCCAGTTCCGTTATCAGTGATTATACACAACAAAGTGTTTTCATTTTCTTTAATGTCAATATTAAGTTGTCCATTGTCTTTTTGACGAAGCCCATGCCAAATAGCATTTTCACAAACTGGCTGCATGAGTAGCGGTGGAACGACAATGGAAGTCAATTTTAGATTTTTTGCAATCTGAATATTGTATTCAAATCGATTGTTTAGACGGAGCTGTTCCATTTTCAGATATAACTCAAGTATCTGCATGTCTTCCTCCAATGTAATATTTGTCTTTTCAGAACTTGTCAAAATCATTCTTATTAACCTGGAAAAGCGGGTCAGGTAATCCGATGCAGCATCCGTATTATTTTCCAAAATAAGCAGGTTAATAGAACTAAGACAATTGAAAATAAAATGTGGGTTCATTTGTGCACGCAAAGCCTGCATTTCAAGTTCGGTAGCATGTTGTTGCATGGCTACTTGCTTTTTTTCATTTTCCAGTTGATGCATGCGGAGCTCATCTTCTGCCTTTTCACGTTTCATCCTTTCGTTTTTTCGTCTTAACGCGAGA
>Ga0209486_10001264_pt1 | contig 11030 bp, 11 predicted proteins | sample NCCompost_FD_187518 | JGI IMG/M metagenome (GOLD analysis project Ga0209486, IMG submission 187518) | Agricultural soil microbial communities from Utah to study Nitrogen management - NC Compost (SPAdes) (version 2) | ecosystem: Environmental > Terrestrial > Soil > Agricultural land | place... | reverse complement strand
CGAGGACGGGCAATATCCCATGCTTTCTGCTCTCGGGGTGATTTTGCTTTTAATCGTCCTCTCGCTTTCCGTCATCGGCGCCTATATAGGCAGGCGCTTTGGTGTAAAGCAGGACTAAGGACTTTCTTTCGTAGGACAAAGCCTTTCTGCAATCGCGCCTTGAGACCGCTTGCTTCACGAAGCCAAGCGGTTTCTGCAATCTTTTGTCAGATTTGACATAGGAAGTGGCTAGAGCGAGCGTTTTGTCGGACGGTCTGAAGCGCGCATAATCCGAAGCTTGATTCACTCAATGTCTACAGATATTCTCCGCCTTTATGAAACAGACAATCCGTTTGACCATCAACGGCCGGCTCTACGAAGAAGACGTCGAGCCGCGTATCTTGCTCTCACATTTTCTCCGCGAAAACATCGGTCTCACCGGCACCCACGTCGGCTGTGTGGTCGGGGAGTGCGGCGCCTGCTCGGTGCTGCTCGACGGCAAAGTGGTGAAATCCTGTCTTCATTTTGCGGTGCAGGCGGACGGCCGGGAAGTCACGACCGTCGAAGGCCTGGCCAAAGACGGCGAGCTGAGCCCGATTCAGCAAGCATTCGTCAAAAACTATGCGTTCCAATGCGGCTATTGCACGCCCGGCATGGTGATGACGAGTCATGCATTGTTACAAAGCAATCCCGATCCGTCCGAAGGAGAAATCCGCAAGGCCCTCGCGGGTAATCTCTGCATGTGCACAGGCTATGTGCAGATCGTCGACGCAGTCAAAGAAGCGGCGGAGAAACACAAAACTGCGGGGAGATAAGCGCAATCTCGCTGAAATTCAAAATCCGAAACAAATTCAAAGCCTCGAATTCAAACGAATGCCTAAGAAAGATTTCTCCCTTCGGTCGAAATGACAAGCGCTCTTGCCGACTTTGGTGAGAACTTTGTAGATTTTGTAATTTGGATTTGGATCTCTTCGTTTGCTTCGGATTTCGACATTCGAATTTCGGATTTATCCCGTTTGAAGGTAATCATTTATGGCTGATAAAAAATTTATTGGCGCCCGCAGTCCCAGCAAAGAGGGCCCGCGCCATGTCACCGGGCGCGGTCTTTACACTGATGACCTCATATTGCCGGGCATGCTCCAGGCGATGATTTTGCGAAGCCCGCACGCGCACGCAAAGATTTTGTCCGTCGACCCCTCCGAGGCGCTCAAAAATCCAAACGTGATGGCCGTAATCACCCCCAGCGACGTGAAGCAGCTCACCAAGCCATTCAAGCCCGGTCGCTATGCCGCCGGTTTGAAGCGGCCGATCGACGAGTATGCCGGCGCCATCGAAAAAGTTCGCTATGTCGGCGAGCCCATCGGCGCTGTCGCGGCGCGCGATCGTGGCACGGCGGAAGACGCTCTGGAGCTCATTCAAGTCGACTATGAGCCGTTGCGAGCGGTAGTGGATGTACGCGAGGCAATCAAACCGTCGTCGGCGACGTTATTCGATGAACTGGGCACCAACCTGGCGTGGACCGGTTCGCTTCAATACGGCGACATAGACGCCGCTTTCAAATCCGCCGACCGCATAGTTAAGGAAAACTTAAAGATCCATCGCTACAGCTCGACACCGCTCGAGCCGTTCGTCGTCATGGCTTCTTACGATGCCGCGAGCAAACGCTTGACGGTCTGGGTGACGGCGCAAGTGCCGGAAGTCATCTATGACGGCGTGCGCGAAGCGCTCGGCCTGCAAGATGTCCGCGTCATCATTCCCGACGTCGGCGGCGGCTTCGGGCAGAAGATTCATTTGATTCGGAAATATGTCGTATTGGTTTCGCTGCTGGCGATGAAAACCGGACGCCCGGTCAAATGGATCGAAGACCGCAGCGAACATATGATGGCCGGCGGCCACGCCTGCGCCCAAGAATTCGAAGCCGAGGCGGCAGTCAAAAACGACGGCACCGTGCTCGGTCTGCGCTTCAATGAATACGACGATGTCGGCGGTTCGATCAGCACCTTGACGATCCATTTTACCAACAAGCTCAACAACCTTTCGAATACTTATCGGACACCTGCCATTCACATGATCGGCAATGCGGTGGTGACGAATAAATGCCCGGTCATTCCCAACCGCGGCATCGGCAAGCCCGGCATGTGCTACATCTGGGAGCGCATGATGGACCGCGTCGCCCAGGAATTGAACATGAGCGGCATCGAAGTGCGGCGCAAAAATTTAATTCAACCGAACGACATGCCTTATCGCACGATCAGCGGCAACGTCTACGACAGCGGCGATTATCCTCGATTGCTGTCGACGCTGCTGGAGAGAATCGACTACGACAAATTGCGTGAAGAGCAAAAGCAGGCGCGCGCCAACGGCAAGCTCATGGGCATCGGCATCGTCATCGGCGTCGAGCCCGGCGGCAGAAACGCCGCCCGCGACATGGCGATCTTTCCCGAGATGAAAGAACCGCCCGGCTCCGGCGGCGTCAACGGCGCCAAAATCAAATTAGAGAAGAACGGCAGCCTGTCGCTTCACCTCGGGTCGCCCAACTGCGGCCAAGCGCATGAGACCACCACGGCCCAAGTAGCAGCCGAGATTCTCGGCTCGACGCCGGATAAGATCAGCACCAGCATTCCCTTCGATAGCGACCTGTCGGCATGGGGCGTGGCAGCGGCGAACAGCGGCAATAATTTTCATCTCTACGACATCGGCGCGATCCACGGCGCCGCCACCCGGCTGCGCGACAAGATTCTCAAGCTCGCTGCGTTCAATCTCAAGGTGGAGCCGTCCGATTTGACCATCGAAGACAGTGTCGTAAAGGTGCCCGGCGCGGCGGCTAAACAGATCACCTTCGCCGAGCTGGGTCGCATCGCTTACAACAACCAGCATCTCATCCCCGACGATATGGAGGCGGGACTGGAGTCGACGTTCTACTACATGTTTCCCCACGCCAAGCCTAATATCGTGCCGGGGCCCGACCGGCTGGTGCGGGCGCAGTTTACCTTTTCCGCCGGCGCCCACGCCGCCATCGTCGAAGTCGACAAAGCCACGGGGATAGTCCATGTCCTGCGTTATCTCATCGTCGGCGACAACGGGACGGTGATCAACCCGGACGTAGTCAACGGCCAAGTCTATGGCTCGGCCGCGCACGGTATCGCCGTCGCGCTCGGCGAGGGCTTCATGTACAGCGCCGAAGGACAGCCTTTGACTATTACCTATCTGGACTACGGCAAGTGCTCGACGGCGGAAACCCCGCGGGTTGAAGTGGTGCATCAAGCCTCGCCCTCGCCGTTTACCGTGCTCGGCCAAAAAGCCGCCGGCGAAGGCGCCGCCATCCCCTCTCCCGCCGCCATCGCCAGCGCTGTAGAAGACGCGCTGCAGCCCTTCGGCGTGAAAGTCTGCGATCTGCCGCTTACACCCGAAGCGGTCTGGCGTTTGGCGAACAACAATCCCGAGACCGAGCGGAGGTCTTACTAGAAATGATTCCCGGTTCTTTTGAATACTTCGCGCCGCGCTCGCTCAGCGACGCGGTCAAATTCCTTGCCGCGCATAGAGACGATGTGAAAATTCTCTCCGGCGGACAGAGCTTGCTGCCGCTCATGAAGATGCGCCTATCTAAGCCTGCTTTCGTCGTCGATATCGGGCGCATCCCCGGCCTGGATACGATCATCGAAGAAGGCAACAACCTGATCATCGGCGCGCTTGTCACCCACGCGCAGATCGAGGATTCGGAGCTGTTGCAAAAAAAGTGTCCGTTGTTGCCGCAAACAGCGACGACCATCGCCGACGTGCAAGTGCGCAACCGCGGCACGATCGGCGGCAGCATCGCGCACGCCGATCCCGCCGGCGATTGGCCGGCGGCGGTCCTGGCGCTCGATGCCGACATTAAGTGCTTCGGGCCTAACGGCGAGCGCTGGGTGAAATGTGACGAGTTTTTTCTTGGGCTTCTGATGAGCGTGCTCGAACCGGACGAGCTCGTAACCGCGATCAAAGTGCCGGTCACGGACAATGACAAAACGGCATACTTGAAGGCGGCGCCGCGTTCCTCCGGATTCGCGGTCGTAGGTGTCGCTGTTAGAATCGGATTGGATGCGTCCGGCGGCTGCAGCCGGGCCGCCATAGGCATCACCGGTGTAACGGACAAAGCCTATCGACCGGAGCGCGCCGAGCAAATGCTCACGGGAAACAAACTCGATGCGACAACAATAGAAGCTGCGGCCACCGAATCCACGCGTAACATTGAAGTCATAGAAGACATCAACGGCTCGACGGAGTATCGCAAACACCTGACCGAAGTCTATGTGGCCCGGGCTATCCGCCAGGCAATCGATCAATAGGTGGGCGATCTCCACCAAACCCAGCGCAGGGTTTGGGTTTGACCGCAGTCAGATCATCTTTCGTCTTAAATACGCGCTCAAGTAATCGACGATTGTTACAAGGATATAGATCGCGATGATTAGTGTGAGCAGCTGATTCTCCAAAAACAGGCTTATGGCGATATGGATTCTCTGACCTAGCCCGCCGGCGCCCACCAAGCCCAACACCGCGGCCATACGAATGTTCACTTCCCAGCGGTAAAGCGTATACGATACGAACTGGGGCAGGACCTGCGGCAAGATGCCGTAAAATAATATCTGCAAACGATTGGCACCGGTGGCCTGAAGCGCTTCGATGGGCTGCGTGTCAACATCTTCGAGCACTTCCCCGAACAACTTGCCCAGGACGCCGCCGGTATGAATGCCGAGCGCGAGCACACCGGGGAACGGCCCCAAACCCACCAAGAATACGAAGATCAGCGCCCACACCATTTCGGGGATCGTGCGCAAAAGATTTAACAGGCTTTTCGCGCTCAAGTAGGGCACCATGCGCAAGAATCGTTTCCAACCGCTGTTAGGCTCCATCTCGTAGAGCAACCCGGAGTAAATCAGATTGCGCGACGCGAAAAACACGGTGGCCATCGCGATGACTACCGCCATCAACGTTCCCATAAACGAAATAGCGAAGGTTTCAATCGTACCTTTCAATGCTTCGTGGATAACCGCCGCGGAAAAGTCGGGGGGAAAAAGCTTTTTGACGTAAACAGCAATTTGCTCGAAGCTATCCCGGCTGAATAGCTGGGAAAGATGGATCTCCGCGCCGCTATAACTCCAAATAAAAAACCCAACGACCGCCCCAAGAATGAACAAGTTCTTTAGCGTCAACGCTTCGCGGGAAGCGCCCCTCGGCGAAGGGACGGAGTCACAAGTCTTGAGAGCCTGTGTTTCGCTCATAGCATCGCGCGCACCTTCGCGCTGATATAATCCACTGCCGCGACCATTGAAAAGAGAATGATCAGAATCGTTAAAACTTGGCTGAAATCGAACATTCTCATCGAAATCTCAATCTGCTGCCCCAACCCGCCGGCCCCGACCAGTCCGAGAATCGCCGAAGCCCGCACCGCGCATTCCCAACGGTAGAGCGTATAGGAAACAAAGTTTGGCAGCGCCTGCGGAAACCATCCATAAAAGAAAATTTGCAGTTTGTTGGCACCGGTGGACTGCAAGGCTTCCAGAGCGCGGTGATTTACGCCCTCGAAAATCTCAGAGTAAACCTTCCCCAACATTCCGCCGTAAGCAACACCGATGGCCAGCACGCCCGGAAACGGACCGAGGCCGACGGCGCGCACGAACATGAAGGCCCAGACAAACTCGGGGATGGAACGAAACAGGCTCAACAGGCCCCGCGCCGTGAGATAGATCCCATAGCGGAACGTGCGGCGCACCGGTGCCCCCTGAAGCTCGGCATCGTTCAATATGCCGTGGACGACTAGGGAATTTGTGCCAAGCAAACCGAGCGGAAAACCGACCATCACCGCGATCAGAGTGCCCAGGACGGAGATCTGGATCGTTTCCAGCGTCGGGCGAAGCATGAGGGAGAGAAATGGCCATGACAAATCGGGCGGGAACATCCCGGTTAGAAACTTCCACAGAGCGGTGCGGCCCCTGGTTTCAAAAAAAACGGTCGGGTCTATACCCGTCCTGCGCCAACTGTCCACGAACACAAAAATAAACAGGGCGGCGAAAAGGTACGCGAAGTAGGACTTAGGAGACGGACGGATAGACGATGGAGACGGTCGATTCACTCACGGCCTCGCTGACAGGTCGATTTCCAAGACTTCCGGCGTAGAGATCACCCAGCATCGTATCAGAAATCTTGTCCGGCGGGAGATCGAAGGAAGTTTTGCCATTCTTGATACCGATGACGCGCGGGAAATAGGCGAGCGCCAGATCGACACTGTGGAGACTGACAACCAGAGTCTTTTTAGTTTCCTCACTAATATCGATCAGTAGTTTTACGATTGTGTTGGCGAGTGTCGGGTCCACGGATGAAACCGGTTCATCGCCCAAAATGATTTCCGGATTTTGCACCAAAACTCGTGCGATGGCCACGCGCTGCTGCTGGCCGCCGGATAGCTCGTCGGTTCTTTCGAAAAGTTTTTCCGCGATACCGACCTTAGCCAACGCGCTATGGGCAAGCTCGATCTCAGCAGGCTTCAACAAGGACAGCAACGAACCCGCCGTCGACCAAGTGCCCAATTTTCCCGACAAAACATTGTGAATGACCTTCAATCGCGGCACCAAGTTATGCTGCTGGTAAACGGTGCCGATCATGCTTCTGGCCCGGCGCAACCGCTTACCTCGCAGCGTTTCTACGTCTTCGTCGTTGATCCAGATTCTTCCGGAACTTTGCCGCAATGTGCAGTTAAGCAAGCGAAACAGCGTGGTTTTACCCGCCCCGCTAGGGCCGATCAACGCGACGCGCTGGCCCTTCTCGATAGTAAGATCGACCCCGTCCAGCGCGACCCGCTGCCGCCCAAACAGCTTGCGCACGTTCTCCAGTAAATATTGGTGACCGGATGGACTCACGAGCTATTTCAGCAATCCGGCCGCGAGCGCTGCGTCCTCGATGCTCTTCCAGTCCGAGTCTTTCGCAGCGATGTAACCTTTGGTTCGATGCAGATCGAGCAACTTTTTGTCATCGGGCTTATTGTAATCGAGCTGCAAGAAGGCCTTGCTAATTTTTTCCACCGTCCCCTTGTCGACCCCCGCGCGCACGGTCCAGACGTAATCGACATAAGCCGGCGTGGTCCAGAAAATCACAACTTTGCTGGTGTCTACCTTTTTGGTCTCGACCAGCTTGTCCCACACCAAAAAATTGAGGGCGCCCGCATCTACCTGCCCAGCTTCGACCCAAGCAACTGTCGCGTCATGAGCACCGCTAAAGCTGAATTTTGAAAAATCTTTCTCTGGATTGATTCCCCCTTTGATGAGGAAATAGCGCGGCATCAGATGCCCGGAGGTTGAGCTGACACTGCCGAAGGCGAAGGTTTTTCCCTTGAGGCCTTTAAGGTCTTTGATACCCGTTTCCTTGCGCGTGACGAAGTGACTTTTGAACTGCGCGTCCTCCTTGCGCATGATAATTCTCCGCGCTCCTTTGGCTTGTCTTGCAGCCTGCACCGAAGTCAAGCCGCCGTACCAGACCATTTCTAATCGGTTAGCCGCCAGCCCCTCAACGGTAGCCGCGTAGTCCACGACCGGAGTGAATTTGACCGGGATACCAATCTCTTTACTCAGGTACTCGGCAAATGGAGTGTAAATCCGTAACATTTCCTGAGGATTCTCGTCGGGGATGGCGGAGACGCGCAACTCTTTGATCGTCTGAGCCGAGGCATCCCCCACGAGCCACGCCGCAAGCAAGATTACAATTGAGACAAATCCTTTCATGGACGGCCTCCGTTTAATTAAATATTGGCACGCGATTCATATCTTTGAAACACCCTATAAGCTAAATAGTTTTTCTCTATACCACGGCACAAACGACTGATCCACTCTTTCACGGTGTTATTTTGTTTTTTAATGTCGACTTGAATCTTGAATAATGTGGCGAGACTAAGGCGAGACTAAGAGGTTGCTAGGGTTTCGAGGTCGTCCTAAGCATGCTCTTTCAGAAATTGCATGACCTCACCCGGATGAGCCTCCGCCTTCTTCACCGTCGTCCAGTGTTTGAGGACATCGCCTTTGGGTCCGATGATTACTGTCGAACGAATGGTTCCCTGCACTTCCTTGCCGTACATCATTTTTTTACCGAACGCGCCGTATTTCTTCATCACCTCGGTCTTGGGATCTGAAAGAAGGGTAAACGGCAGCTTATATTTCCCGGCGAATTTACTGTGCGACTCGACGGTGTCTTTGCTGACGCCCAACACAACGGTATCGGATTTTTTCAGCGACGCGTTTAGGTCACGAAACCCGCACGCCTCCTTGGTGCAGCCCGGCGTATCGTCTTTCGGGTAAAAATAAAGCACTACGGTCTTGCCCTTGTAGTCGTCCAGCGAATGCTTCTTGCCGTCGTTGCCATCGAGACTGAAGGCCGGCGCCTTCTTCCCCTCCAAGTTTGCCATCCCGCAATTCCTCCTTGCATTTTAGCGGCGCCGCGGCGCCTGAAACGAGTGCTCTGTATCACGATTAGTTATGCGAACGAAACTTGCGCCGCCTTTCGGGCCGTGGCTCGAATCGAGTTGTAATCGCGATCTTCCGCCGCAACGAAGCGCTCGAACCCAGCGCCTTCAAGCATGGCCTTCCCAAACGGCTCGGCATGCATACCCAGTAACAGAGAGCGAACGGCGCTGCGCAACGATTCCGGCACCTGACGCGAAATCACCCACGGCGGAATCGGACTCGGTCCGAGGGTGTCGAGCACACGAATTTCATCAACGAGATCTTTGCGCGCCGCCGCGAACCACTCCAAGACCGTGCTGTCGATCGCGGCGCTATCCACTTGGCCGGAGAGAACCATCTCGATCGAGGCGCTATGCGCCCCTGACTCGACGACGGTACTGAAAAAATTAGCGTCCCCCTGGGCGAATTCGGCAAGATAGGCTCTCACGACATTAAAACCGGAATGGGAATGCGGCTCGTTATATGCCCAGGACGCGCCGCGGAGATCGAAGAAAGTTCGAAAGGGTCGATCGCGCCTGACGATGACATCGGAAAAATAGACCGGTCGGTCTTGATAGCGCACGCCGCGCGGAACCGGAACCGCGAGCAATTCCACGCCGCTGCCTTGCCTGTCGGCTTTGTGCACGTAGGGAAGCCCGCAGAGCCAGAGGATCTGGATCGCTCCCTCGTCAAACAGGCGTTCGCGCTGTTGCCATGGCATGTCCGCAATATACCGAGTGGGCACGCGGATTCGATTTTCGATAAAACGCGCCGCCGCCCGGCAGAAACTATCGCTGTTCTCCGCCATGCAGGACGCGAGCTTCAATTGAAACATGGAACGGATGAGGCTACTCGCTCACGTTGACACCGCGCCAGAAGGCAACGTAATCCTTGATCCGCTTAGCGGCCTCTTTTGGCTCCGGATAATACCATGCGGCATCCGCGTTGGACCGATCACCGACCCGCAGGTTGCAATAGCTGGCGATGCCCTTCCAATGACAGGTCGTGTGCGTGTCGCTCGGGGAAAAATACTCGCTCTTGATGGAGTCCCGCGGGAAATAGTGATGGCCTTCAATAACGATGGTTCTATCCGATTCCGCGATGACCGCACCTTCCCAGGTCGCTTTCATGAAGTAAGCTCCTCAATCAGTCAGTTCGTTACACAGCGAAATTTGGCGAACACGTAGGGATAGTGGGCCTGATACCAGTTACGAAAAGCGGGACGGACCAGATCAGCCGCAGTCGCCCAGGAAGCGCCTTTGAGAACGAAATGCTTGCCGTCGAAAAAATCGCGCGAGTAGTCGGGATAACTTTTGATATAAGGCGAAAACTTTGGAAACGGCGCAAACGCGGTGTCCGTCAATTCCCACCCATTCCCGACCAATTCCATAACGCCCCAGCGGCTCGCGCCCGCCGGTCGCGACCCGATCGGCGTCGGAGACCATACGGCAAAATCAAAATTGCCGTGTTGTAACGCCGGGGGCGTATTGCCCCAGGGATACTCGGACTCGCGCCCATCGGGACCGTAATAGGCGGCGCGATGGAATTCTGCTTCGGTCGGAAGCCTCTTGCCGATCCAACTGGCATAGGCGCGTGCTTCGGCGAGACTCACGTACACGGGCCAACTCGCCACGTGCTCCAGTGGAAAAATGTCGAACATCGCGCGATAGTACCAATCTCCATCCCGCTTCAACCACGATGTGGGATGATATTTTTTCTCGAGAGTCTTCCAACGCCAATCTTCCGGCCGCCAGTAAACTTCCTGATCATAAGCTCCGGAGTCGACGAACTCGAAGAACCGGCCGTTGCTGACCGGCAGCGAGTCGATCGTAAACTCCGGAACATCGACGAACACCTCTTCGAACTCGTTGTCCCACCCGAAAAGTCCGTCTTCGAACTTCGCACCGAGGCGAGCCTTCCCGGCCGGAACTTCAATGTCCCGCGAGATCGGCGAGTGTTGAAATGAATATCGCGGAAAGAACTTGGGGCGGCGCTTCTTCTGGAAGGGCAATTGCTGCAGCATGTACATCAACGTTTCTTGATGCATGAACTCATGCTCCAGCACCATCTGAAAGGCGCGACCCTGTTGCGCCATCACATCGGCGGACGCGGAGCGGCCGATTGCATCGACGGCTTCGGACAGAGCGCCGCGCACATTGTCTCGATACTCGAAAGTTTCGGCCACACTTGGCCACTCTTCCGGCACCTCCGGATGCCAGTGACATTCGCCGGTATCGACATCGGGATCGATGCCGCGGCAAAACAAATCGTCAAAATAGGGATTGAAAGACTTCCACTCGAGAATGGCGCCGCAGATCTGATTCCAGGAAAATGCCGGCAAGTGACCGACATAAAAAAGAAATGGATGCCGCCAGACGATCGGAGTCGCACTCAGTTCGGCGCTTGGCAGGCGCGCAAAAATCTCATCCGTGCGCGCCCATACGGAACTTAATTTTTCTCTGAATTCGTCGATTTTGGTACGAAAGCTGCGTCTTAATGGAAGCGCCATAAAGCATCCCCGCAGTTAATTGATAAAAACTATATACTACATAGGATATGCCTATGTAAGGGGAAGCGAATTTTTTT
>Ga0209486_10001262_pt1 | contig 11058 bp, 11 predicted proteins | sample NCCompost_FD_187518 | JGI IMG/M metagenome (GOLD analysis project Ga0209486, IMG submission 187518) | Agricultural soil microbial communities from Utah to study Nitrogen management - NC Compost (SPAdes) (version 2) | ecosystem: Environmental > Terrestrial > Soil > Agricultural land | place... | reverse complement strand
CTGAATCCTTATGGAATGGATCAGAGAACTCTCGGATAAGCTGATTCTTAAGTTTCTCCACGTAACCTCCGGTTTCAGCAAGGAACTTACCGCCGAAGGGCGCCGTGAACAGGAGCAGTGGCGCGAGCAGAGACTCCGGAACTTGAAAGGCTTGTCGATTTGCTGGCAGCAACGCCGCGGCGGCAAGAAAACTTTTTAGCCAGCGATCCAACCATGGCGAGTCGGAATAGGCGAAAAAAGATCGTTATCTTGGGCGGCGGCAGCGGCGGTGTCGTCGCTGCGACCAACCTTGGCCGGAAGCTCGGCGCGCAGCACGATGTGATTCTCGTCGATAAGCGGGCCGATCATCTGTTCATGCCGGCATTTCTGTTCGTCATGGTCGGCGAGCGCCAAACGAGAGAGATCAGCCGCAGTCTGAGCCTGTTGGAAAAACGCAACGTCAAGTTCATCCAGTCCGAAGTGCTGGGGATTGATCCGGACCGCCAGCAAGTAGAGCTGCAGAATCAAAAGCTTGACTATGATTATTTGATCGTATCGCTTGGCATGCAGGTGAGGCCGGATCTCGTGCCGGGGTTTGCCGAGGCATCGATTCACCCCTGGGAAATCGACGGCGCGATTCGACTGCGAGAAAAACTCGAGTCGTTCAACCAGGGCCGAATCATCGTCGGCGTGCCGTTAGGACCCTATCGCTGCCCGCCGGCGCCGTACGAGGCCCAGTGGATGCTCGACAGTTACTTTAGGAAACGCGGTACTCGCGAGCGAGTACAGATCGAATACTTTACCCGCGATCCCGAACCGGCGGGCGAACACCGGAATCCGGTGGTCTGGATGGATGACGAAAGCCGACGCCGCAACATCAAGCAGCATTACGAGTTCGTGGTGAAATCGATCGATCCCGAAGCCAAAGAAGTCGCCGGGCTTTACGGCTACAAGATCCCGTACGATTTATTGGTGATGGTTCCGCCGCACCGGCCGGCGCAAGTGCTTTTCGATTGCGGTTTGGCGGAAACCGAAACCGGTATTCGCGTCGACTACGAAACGTTGCGGACCAAGTGGGACAACGTCTATGCGATCGGTGACTGCGCCGATATGCCGGCATCAAAATCCGGCGGCGTGGCCCACCAGGAAGCGGACGTTGTCGCGCATAATTTGGCCGCTGAGATCACCGGCGAAGGAAGACCGGTGGATTTGTGGCTGCATACGATATGACTGCTGGCATTCGGCGCTGGACGCGCCGCCGCGAACCGAACGATTTATCCATCCGGCTGGCCGCCGTTCGGCGCCACCGAAGCAAGAACTTGGGGTCCATCGAAATTGATCTATTGGGCTAAGGTCGGTTTCGAAAAATGGTGGCTCTGGCGTTATTTCTAGGTTACGTCGACACCCTTCACTAAAAATTATCCAGCGTGCTGAGTTCGCGGGCGCTCTTAATCGCGACACTTGATTGCCTCTGCAGTGCCTCGGCAAGGGGAGAGAAGCGGAAGGGACTCAGAGCTGATGGGGGTCGGATAGTGCTCAGATGGATCGATCGAGCAAAGTTGACATAATATATCTTATCGGACGTTAGCTATTAGGCTGATTTACTTGCCCACAGGCGGCGCCGCACTCTTCGCTTCCAGTTCCGCAACCTTCACCACCCACGGTGAACCTGGGGTTTCCTTCAAGTAATCCTTATATGCGGCGATTGCTGTGGCGGTGTCTCCCAATTGTTCCGCGCATCGGGCTTTGCCGAGCATGGCGCGGCCTTGAAGGGCGCCGGAAATGTTTTGCGCTTCGCTATAATGTTGCGCTGCGGTCTTGCAGTCTTTCTTCTGCTCTTCCGCTGTCGCAAGCGTGACCAGAGCTATTTGACGGTAAAAGCTATTTGGCCGGGTAGCCGCCAAAGAGCGCTGCCCCTCATTCACCGCTTTGTCCGACTCATTCATCACGAGATAAGTGTTGGCCAGGTAAAGATGCGCCAGGATGGCGTAACGCGACCAGCGGTAGCCTTTCACGTTTTCGAAGGCGGGAATGGCTTCGCGATATTTCTCGCCCTGATAAAGCGCCATAGCCTTGCCGAACTCCTCCGACGCGGCGATGTTCTGTCTTTCTTTGAAAATCTGCCAACCCCAAACAATCGCCGCGATGACCAGCACGCCCGCAACCACCCCGAACACCACGTTCTTGTGGTGATTGAAATAATCGAGCGAATTTTCGCTGGCGACTTGAAACCAGTCCGGCTGGCGCAATTCCTTTCTACTTAGCTTCCTGCCCGCGGTTGCCATCGGTGTTTAGGCGGCGTTAACGAAATTGTTACGGCGAGTGATGATTACTGCTTGTACTTGAAATCGTCTGGACCCATTTTCTCGAGGATCTCGGCCCACTTTTCTTTCGATACATTGGAAACATTTTCAACCGGACGCTCATTGCTGTCCTCGTTCTGTTGCAACATGCTCGACGCTTCGAGGACCGCTTTGGCGACATAGATGGGGCTCTTGGTTCGCAATGCTAACGCGATGGCATCGCTCGGGCGCGAGTCGATCATCACCGGGCGGCCTGCAACCGTCAGATTCACGGACGCGTAATAGGTATTCTCCTTGAGCTCGGTAATTTCAACGGATTCCACGGCGCAACCGACTTCGCCGAGAATGGTCTTGAGAAGATCATGTGTCATCGGCCGCGCCATTTTGATTCCTTCGATTTCAGTCGCCATGGCGGTAGCTTCCAATAGCCCGATCCAGATCGGTAGATTTAGCTTATTCTCGGTATCTTTGAGGATAACGATGGGCGTCTTGGTCACGGGGTCCAGCGTCAAACCTCCTACCGACATTTGGATGGTATCTTCCTTCTTGGTCATGCCCTATCCCTTTCTAGCTGGGAATTCACATTAGACTTACCCGACAAAACTTCGGCAATCAACGAGGTCGCCGTCGCCCCCGTAATTCTCACCGGCACGAGCCGGCCGACGAGATCGGCCGGTCCGGCTATGTTGACGATGCGATTGCCGCGCGATCTCCCCATCAACTGCCCGTTCTTTAGCCTCGACGGCCCGTCAACCAAAATTTCCTCGAAGCTTCCAATGCATCGGCGGTTTTTGTTTAACGAAATGTCGCGCTGCAGCGCCTGCACTCTAGTTAGACGCTCCTTCTTGATGTTCTGCGGAATATCGTCTGCATAAAGTTTGGCTGAAACGGTTTGCGGACGCGGTGAATACGCGAATGAGTAGATTTCATCATACTCCAGCCGTTCCAGTAATTCTAGCGTTTGCGCAAATTCCGCGTCGGTTTCGCCGGGAAATCCGACGATGATGTCGGTGCTGAGCGCGACCTCCGGGCATCGCTCGCGCAAACGCAAGATCCGCTCCGAATATTCCTCGCGAGTATAACCCCGGCGCATGCGAGCGAGCACCGTATCAGATCCCGACTGCACGGGAAGATGGAGGTGTTCGCAGAGCTTGCTGAGCTCGGCGAACGCTTCGGTGAGCTCGGGCGATAGATCCTGCGGATGGGACGTCGTAAAACGGATACGTTCCAAGCCATCGATCGCATCCAGTTGGCCGAGCAGCTCCGCAAAACTCAATTCTCCGGAGGTGAGCTTGCCGTAGGAGTTGACGTTCTGTCCCAAGAGCATTATTTCGATCACGCCTCTATTCACCAGTGACTCGACCTCGGCGACAATCTTCGCGCTTGGCCGGCTGAGCTCGCGGCCGCGCACGTGCGGCACGATGCAGAAGCTGCAAACCTTGTTGCAGCCTTGCATGATCGTGACAAAGGCTTTCACGCCGCGCACGCAGGTTGCCCCGCCGGCGTCTTCCATATAAGCCGGGTCGCGGTAAAAATCGATCTCCACCCGCCTGCCTTGATTCGCTTCGACCTGTTCGATCATCTCCGGCAGCTTGTGAATATTGTGCGTGCCGAAAACCAGGTCGAGATGCGGTATCCGCTTGAGCAGTTTCTCGCCTTCTTGCTGCGCCACACAACCGCCCACGCCGATGATCACACCTTCGCGAAATTCTTTGAATTCTTTCCAGCTGCCGAGGGCGCTGTAAACTTTTTGTTCGGCTTTGTCGCGCACGCTGCAAGTGTTGAGCAGGATCACATCGGCCGAGTCGATGCGGTCGGTTTGATCGTAACCCCGGCGCGCCATGAGCTGCGCGATCCGATCCGAGTCGTACTGATTCATCTGGCAGCCGTAGGTTTGAATATAAAGTTTTTTATTCATGGCACGATAAGATCGACGATTTTATAAAGCTGGGTGATGCTCCGGCATTCCTCGGCGACATGGCAATGCGGCGCGTAGCGCGGCATTTCGCTGTCGCCGATGCCCCAGGTCATGCGGCTCTCCGGATTCAACCAAATCAGTTGCTTGGCTTTTTGCTGAATTTCCCGAAGCACCCAATCGCTTGGCCGATTGTAGTTGTTCCGGCCGTCGCCGATGATCAGCACGGTCGTCTTGCTGTTGACGGCGGCAAAAAAATTCCGGTGAAATTGCTCGAAAGCTCGGCCGAAGTTCGAGTGAGAAAACACGTCGATGACGTCGCCTTTGAGCGCCGCTTCGACCGCGGTTTGAATATCATGTTCTTCGAACAGCCTGGTCACTTCGCCTATTTCCGCGACGAAAACAAAACTCCGTACTTTGGAGTAGAGGTCTTGAATCGAATAGACAAACTGCAGCATAAAGCGGGAGGCGTTGAGCACCGAGTCGGAGATATCGCACAGCACCATCACCTGCGGTTTGGTCTTCTTGCGCCGGTCGAGCTGGATGTTGAACGGCACGCCGCCGTACTGCAGGTTTTTGCGCAGAGTCTTCTTGACGTCGAAGCGGCCGCGCGCGGCTTTCTTGCGCCGCACCGACAAACGATTTTTCAATCGCTGCGCCAGGCGTGCCACCGCGTCGTTCATGCGCCGGATATCGTCCTCGGTATAAAAGGCAAAACTCTTGTCGGCCAACGTGCTCCGCTGCGAGAAGTCCCGCGGCTCCAATCCTTTTTTCCGTTGTTCCTGCTGGATGATCTCGCGCAAAAGGCGGTTCAAGTCGCGCATGCGTTCGTCGAGATAACGCATCACGTTTTGCAAGTCTTCGCCGTTCTCGCCGAGCATCTGCAGCATGCCCTTGAAGCGCTCGATCTCGCTTTGCACGTGATCAAGCTGCAACCGGGCCGCCATGCGCGTGTAGGGCGTCAGCCGGAAGCTGTCCGGCGTTCCCTGCTCCGTTTCCTGTTGCATCGCATCCCGGAGCAGCCGTTCAAGTTCACCCCGGTTATTGTTCAACAAAGCGCGGGTAAGGTCGGACAACTCCCCTTCCATTTCCTTGACCAGCCGCTGCATCTGCTCGAGCATCTCTTGAAACTGTTCAGCAGTAAGTCCGAGCTCGCCCATAATGCGCCGATCGATGGCATCGAGGGCCTGACCGATACCGAAAAAGAAGTAATCGAATAGTTCTTCGAACGGTTTAACGTCGCTGACGCGCTTGACCAAGGTGGTGCGCAGCGCGTTACGGAATAGCAACGGGTCGGTGATGCCGGTTAACTCTAGGGCGCGAAAGCTATCCATGCTTTCGGCAAGCGATACGCGGATGCCGTTGCGTCTCAAGACTGCGGCAAATTCGACGATACGATCTTCCATACCCAGAACCGCGGGCTGAAACGTTTAGTGAAGATGATCCTTGTCGTCGCCGCCGGGCCTAGTCGGGCGCTGCGCCTGCTTTTCGGCGAGGTAAGCTTTGAGCTCGCTGTGTGCCTTGCGAATGTCCGCTTCGTATTTCATCAGCGTAGATAGCGTTTCATTGACCAGCTCATGATCGAGCTGTTTGACATTGAGCAACGTGAGGGCGCGAACCCAATCGAGAGTCTCGCTGATGCTCGGCGTCTTCTTGAGATCCAACTTGCGCAGCCGGTGCAGCAGGCGCACGACTTCTTCGGCCAGCTGATTGCCCACGCCCGGGACCTTGAGCTTGATAATTTCCATCTCGCGCTCGGACTCCGGAAAGTCGATGTAAAGATGCAAACAACGCCGCTTGAGCGCGTCCGACATCTCCCGGCTATTATTGCTGGTCAAAATCACCAGCGGGACATGCTTGGCTTTGAGGGTGCCTATTTCCGGCACGGAAATCTGAAAATCGCTTAAGACTTCGAGCAGAAAGGCTTCGAATTCAGCGTCCGATTTATCGATCTCATCGATCAGCAGGACGCAGCGTTGCTCGGAAAGCAACGCTTTGAGCAACGGGCGCGGTAACAAGAAACGATCCGAGAAAAAAACCCCATCCTGGTTCGCCACGCAGTCGACGGCTTCCTGCAGCGTTCGGGTGCCCTGCAGAATATCGCCGATCTTTTCTTTGAGAATCTGCGTGTAAAGCAGTTGTTTGGCGTATTCCCACTCGTAGAGCGCCTTGGCTTCGTCGAGCCCCTCATAACACTGCAAGCGGATAAGATTCATGCCGAGCGCGTCGGCCAGCACCTTGCCCAGTTCGGTCTTGCCGACCCCGGCCGGCCCTTCGACGAGAATCGGTTTCTGCATCGTCGTGCCGAGATAGACCACCGTCGCAACGCTTTTATTGCAGAGATATTTTTGCGTGCTGAAACCCGCGATCACGTCGTCTACTGATTGAAACATGATTGCCCTTTCCAATTTTTCGAGGCTAACATAATCGTTTCGCCACGACAATGAACCGCGGGCGAAGGTTTGCAGAACCTCAAAGCAATCTGTAAGGCTGAAAGCGTGTGTACGTTGGCAATTTACTTCCACATGTTCCCGCAATATCCGTTGCTGGTCTCTGCCAATCGCGACGAGCAGTACGACCGCCCGTCGGCGCCGCCCCAACTACTCGGCATCGAGCCGAAGATCATCGCGGGTCGCGATTTGCGCGCGGGCGGCACTTGGTTGGGCGTCAACGAGCACGGCTTGCTCGCGGCGATGCTCAACCGCCGGATAAACAGCCAGAATGTTTCGTTTCCCGACGCGCGTTCGCGCGGCCTGCTCTGCATGGACTTGCTGGCGCGGCGGTCCGCCGCGGATGCCGATGCGTTTATTCCAAATCATCAAGCTTGCTACAATCCCTTCACAGCCCTGGTCGCCGATCGCCACCGGGCTTACGTTTTTTACAACGCCGGCGGAAAGTTTGTTTCCCAAGAATTGAATCCCGGTTTGCATGTTTTTAGCAGTGCAGCGAATTTCGATTTGCATTCGGACAAAGCCGATCGCGCCTATGCGCTATTTGGAGAGGCTGGCGAGAAACTGCTACGGAACGAGGGCGAAAAGGTCCAGATGATGGCGGCCCTGCGCTCAGTGCTTGGCGACCATTCGCTGCCGGCGGGTTCCGTGGACCCGGGCGATTCGATCTGTGTGCACCGGGACAACTCAGGGACGGTGTCGTCGAGTATCGTTCTTTTCTCGCTTTCGAGCGCTGGTTTCCAAATGTTTCATTGCGCGGGCGCGCCGTGTCAAAACGCCTTCGGCGCAGCGATCGAACTCGAGGTCCCTTGACGGAAAAAGCAAAACCGAAGCAGGCCGCAACGGTGGTATTGCTGCGCCCTGGCGAGCCGACAGGCTTCGAAGTATTTCTGACCCGACGTCCCGATGGCATGCCCTTTTTAGGCGGCATGTACTGTTTTCCCGGCGGTGCTGTTAGCAAAGAGGACTCCACGCCGCGCATGATCGAGCGCTGTCGAGGCCGCACGGCCGAGCAGGCTCGCAAAATTGCCGGCGCGCAGTTTAGCCCTCGCCAAGCGCTTGGTTTTTGGGTCGCCGCTGTTCGCGAGTTGTTCGAAGAGGTTGGAGTTTTACTTGCGGTCGATGGCTCCGGCAAGCGCGTTGATGAAAGGAACGCGGGCCGTCTTGCCGCAAAACACCGGGCGCTGCTCGATAAGTCTTTGACCTTTGTGGGTTTGCTGGAAAGCGAGAAGCTTTACTGCGACTTCACGGCTCTCGCTTATCTTTCCCACTGGCAAACCCCGGCCCAATCTCCGCTTCGCTTCGATACACGCTTTTTTGTCACGGCCTTGCCGCAGGATCAAAGACCGCTTGCGACCTCCGCGGAGGTGACTCACAGCGTCTGGCTTACTCCGGAGCTAGCCATGCAACGTTATGCGCGCGGCGAGTTGCCGATGATCTTTCCGACTTTCACTTCACTTCGAACACTGGCCGATTTCGAAAGTGTAGAGGCTGTGATGAAAGAATTTATCAGATATCCGCGCAGCTATTCCCCAGCGGTAGAGACTGGATGAGCCACGCGCGCCTGCTTCTACTCAATTGCGAATGACGCCGCTATATCAAATGACGAGTCTAGAAAAAGAAATCGGCCAAACTACGAGCGAACAGCGCGGCTCAACTCTGCCATAGATCGCGGCAGCCAACTGCGACGACCTGGTCGTATGGAACGGGCCGTGACAGATGACCGACGGTTTGCGCGAAGCGATTCATCTTTTCGATCGCGGCTTCGCTGATGGCGGCATTGTAGAATTCGGCATCGCGTGCGACGACGTTGGCAATCAGCTCCGCCGCATCGGGAGGAAACTTTCGCTGCCCGACTTGGCGAGCCAGCGATGGATCGGCGCGCAGCGCCTTTTGTGCTTTGACGATGGCGCGCACCGCGGCGCCGACCGCTTCAGGTTCGCGCTCGATGTAACGATCCGTCATCGCCATTCCGGCAAAAGTAAAATAACGCACTTCGGCAGGATCATCGCCGCGCCGGACGTCGATCAAGACCTTACCTACCCCGCGACTCACCGCGGTTTCCGCTCCCATCGCATTGGCCCAGAAACCGTCCATTTGACCGGCTTCCAAAGCGCGGGCGGCAAAGACGCCAAAGGAAACATCGCGGGATTTCGCGCCAGGCAGTTCGATGATTTGCAAATCTTTCGCCGGGTCGATGCCCACACCGATCAGCATTTGCTTCAGGGCCAAGTCCGGCCCCTCTGCGGCGGTAAGCCGTAGGCCGCGCAGCGCGTTCAAGTCCCCGCGCTTAGCCCCCAGATCAGCTCTGACAGTCAGTAGCCACGGCGTCCCTTGTGACAGTGCAACGGCAATTTTCACGCCTTTCCAGTCAGGAAATTCGGTCAGAACATCATGCACGGAACCGGCGATCATCGCATCGGCGGCCCCGGCGCGCAGGGCTTTTGTCGCGCCAAGCATAGCGGCCAGCTCGATGCGCGCGTCCAGGCCTTCGGCATTGAAAAAGCCGAGCTCGTCGGCCGCCAATGCCGGGAAACATGTGTTGCTGACCAGGTCTACCGCCGCGATGCGTAGCTGCATACTTCTCCTTTGTGAAATCAATACGACTATGCGGTATCGGATATTGCAGTTCAAGCGCTGAAACCGCTGTAATTTTGAGCGCAGGGACAACAACCTTATACGACTTTGTATTCGATAACGATAATTGAACCTTTGGCAGGTTCCGCGAATTTTAGCGCTCCCTTCGCCGTCTCTCGCCTGCTTTAATCAGCTTAATCCCCTCGCCCCAGCAAGGGTGACCCTACTCAATGTGACCCTACTCAACAGAAGAGATAAACCGGTTTTTAGACATAATTAAACTTGCGGAAACACTTCTTTCGCCAGCCATTCCATGCGCTCCAGCGTTTCGTTGATGCTCGGCCGGCGCACGTCGAAGATCATCGTGTCGACTCCCACTTCGCGATAAGCGCGGATGTCCGACGCGATCTCTTCGGCGCTGCCGATAAAGCGTCGCCGTTTTCCTGGGGCGATTTGTTTCTCGCGATCGAAGAGTGAGCCTTTGAGTGCCACGCGGATATTTTTTGGGTCGCGCGCCGCTTTTTCCGCATATTCCCTTAGCATCGACATATCCTTGGCAACATCCTCAGGCTCGAGCGGAATCGTCGGCACGCCGCCGATGGGGTGCCAGCCGTCGCCGAGGCGCGCCGCGCGACGGATCGCTTGTCTGCTGTGGCCGCCGATCCAGATGGGAATACCTGGTTTCTGCACCGGTTTGGGCAGAAAGACGATGTTGGAGAAGTTGCAATACTTGCCGCTGAAGCTCGGATTGTCGCTGGTCCAAAGCTCTCTGTAAGCCACGATGTACTCGTCGGTGACTTTGCCGCGCTCTTCGAACGGCTCGGTGCGGATGGTTTCGAATTCTTCCTTCATCCAGCCCACGCCGGCGCCGACGATTACTCTGCCGCCGGACAAGACGTCGAGACTCGCCAGCATCTTGGCCGTAACGATGGGGTTGCGATAAGGCAGAATCATCACGCTGGTTACGAAACGAATTCGCTTTGTCGCGCCGGCGAGATAGCCCATCGTCATCAGCGTTTCGAGATGATAGCCGGTGCCGGGATATTTACCGTCCACCGTGTAGGGATACGGCACGGAAATATCCCGCGGCACGATCACATGATCGGCCACAGTGAGGCAGTAGAAGCCCAATGCTTCGGCTTGCTGGGCAAAACGGACGAGTTCCTCGGCTTTGACGGTCGCCGTCGATGCGGGCAGGTGCAGTCCAAAATCCATTGTCATTTATCCAATCGGAATTATGTTAGGGAGACAACTTCATCTCACCAAGAAGCGCATGAAGGTCAAGAAGGATTCGGATATGAGTATTTAATACTTTTGAACTTCACTTTCTGTTTTGGTGGCGACGTGCAGCGTTAGCGGTTTCCCTCGCCGCGGTTGACTCAAGCACTATCTTGTCGCCAACGCGGATCGCGCCGTCGCTCAGAATCGCCGCCTTTAACCCGCTGCGATGATCGAGCGCCTTGAATATGCCCGGTAGCTTGGAAACTTTGACCAGATGGCCGCAGGGCTCGAACAGACGGATGCCGCGCATGAGCACGCCGCCGACGGTGAACTCGCGATGCAGCAATTCGATCAGCGGCACGCCTCGAGTGACGATATTGCGCCGGGTTTTTTGGCCGATCGTTGCGACGCCGAGCTCCTGGGCGGCGAGTTGCAGAACTTCATCTTCGATGAGACTCACCGCCTTGTCCGAACGATTGACGGCATTCCAGGAGTCGTGAAAAAACCGATCACCTTCCAGACCGCGGTCGGCAAAAGCGCGTACCTCGGTAAGGGCCACCATCTCCGCCGCCGACTCCGGCGCGACGAAAATTTCGCCGACGCTTCCCTGCCA
>Ga0209486_10001261_pt1 | contig 11060 bp, 8 predicted proteins | sample NCCompost_FD_187518 | JGI IMG/M metagenome (GOLD analysis project Ga0209486, IMG submission 187518) | Agricultural soil microbial communities from Utah to study Nitrogen management - NC Compost (SPAdes) (version 2) | ecosystem: Environmental > Terrestrial > Soil > Agricultural land | place: USA... | reverse complement strand
CCGCTGAACAGGCGCGGCGCATGCTGCTCGAGTGGCCGCGATCGCATTACGGATACCGCCAGCAGGACGTTCAGGAAATCGTCCGCGTCCTCGATTCCGCCATTGCCCGGCTGCAGGGTGCCAGTCCGCCGCCATCGTTCCAGGCGGCATTGTTCACGGCGCCGGAGATGACGCTCGAGCCGCTGGCAGCCATGCCAGGTGCGACGGAGCAGCTGAGCCAGCTGCTGCGGATTGCGAACGGAACCAGAGATGTGACCGAGCGCGTCGCGCTCCTTCAATCCGCACGTGCGCTGCTTGCCGCTCCCGGGGGCGTCCCCGGCACGGATGCCGCTCGTCTTCGTCGCACAGTCGAAGAGCAGCTTCAGCGCGAGGCGTCCATCGATCAGCGTTATCTTCGCGTCAGCAGGGACCTGCTCGACCGGGCGAGCCGCTCGGCGGCCAAAGCGGATATCCGGAACGTCGAGCGCGTGATGGATCGGATCCAGAAGGAAGACAACAAACTGGGTTCTCAGCGGCCCGAGATCGTGCAGGCGCTCACCGCGTCGGTCCAGGCGCAACTGGACAACGCCCGCCGCCTTCGGCTCCTGCGCGATCAGTGGAAGAGCAGGCAGGCGATCTTCCGCGAATACCAGCGCGCCGTCGGCCTGGATCTGGTGCAGCTGGTCAAGGCAAGGCCGGCACTCGAATCCATCAAGAAACTCGACGGCCCGGACCCCGACCGGCTCGACTCGCTCAACCGGGTTCTGAGCGGCGGCACACTGCGGCTCGACAGGCTGCTGGTGCCGGAGTATCTCCGCAGCACGCATGAACTGGTCAAGGGCGCGTGGCGATTCGCGGAGACGGCTGCCGCCGGCCGTCTCAAGGCGGTCGCTGCGGCCGATATCGGAACCGCCTGGGAGGCATCATCCGCAGCGGCCGGCGCGCTGATGATGCTGTCGCTCGCGCAGAAGGAATTACGTGCCCTGACGGAGCCACCAAAGCTGCAGTGATTACTCCCCGCGCGACACGCCTGGTACGCGTCGGTGGTCTCCAGGCGTTTCGCGAGGCGGCGATCTCCCTGGCTGTTCACGGGGCGCCGCTCGACGCCCGTGACCGCCTCGTCGTCGTTCCGACGCGCGCCGCCGCCGAGCATCTCGTTCGAGGAATCGAAGATGCGACCTCATCCGGCGCGGCGATTCTTCCGGACTTCGCCACCGTATCCGAACTCGTGGCACGGTTTGCCGACCGGCTGCCGGCTCCACGGCGGGAGCTGTCCGCCGAGGAGCGCGAAGTCCTGCTGCGCGTGGCCTGCCGGACCGTCATCGGCGGCGGCATCGAACCGCCATTCCGCGTTCGCCCGGGACTGGTTGCCGAGATGGTCAGGTTTTACGACGACCTGCGGCGCTATCAGAAGGACGTCGACACGTTCGAGCGCCTGGCGCTCAGCATGCTGGAGCCGGGTGCCGCAGACGACCGGGGTGCCCGTCAACTGGTTGAGCAAACGCGATTTCTTGCGGCGGTGTTTCGCGACTTCGAACGCCGGTGTTCCGAACAGGGCGCCGACGAGCACGAACTGCGGCGCCTGGTGGTCAACGAATCGGCGGCGCGGCCGTATCGCCACGTTATCGTGGCGGTCGCCGACCGGAGTGTCGATCCCTTTGGTCTGACGCCTGCCGACTGGGACCTCCTTGCGCGGGTGCCTGGGATTGAGAGCCTCGACGTCATCGTGACCGATCGGGTGCTCGCCGGCGCTCTGCACGAGCGGATGCACGCGCTGCTGCCGGGCATCCAGGAAGAGCGCTTTGATCCCGAGCGACCTCCTCGCCAGCCGTCGATCGCGGTTCCTGATTCCGGCCACGTGCTGTACGTCGTTCGCGATCGCGAGGAAGAGGTCGCGACGTTCGCTCGACGTGTGAAAGCGGCGCGAAGACTGGGACTGACCAGCACCCTCGACCGGGCTGCGCTCGTCGTTCATCAGCCGCTGCCGTACGTCTACCTCGCACGCTCGGTTCTCGCGTCCGCTGGTCTGGAATGCCAGCTGTTCGACACGCTGCCGCTGGCTGCCGAGCCGTACGCCGCGGCGCTGGACCTCGTATTGACGTTTGCAAGCTCCGGCTTCGCGCGCGTTCCAGGCATCCAGCTGCTGCGTTCGCCGCACTTCCATTTCAGTGCGGACGGCAAGCCGGTGACCGCCCGGGCCATCACGGCGCTCGATCGCGCTCTGACCGAGAGCGGCTACGCCGGAGATGCCGAGGCGCTCGGGCGGCTGGTCGACGCATTTTCGTCGCGTACGAATGGCGTGGTGCGCGCCGGACGGCTCTTTCAACGCATCGCCGGCGAGCTCGAACGACTGCGGTCACCAGCACCCGTCGATGAACACCTGTCAGTCGTTCTGGAGTTTCTGAGGACGCACGAGAACGTCCCAGGCGCTTCGGATCCGTTGCGCGTCCGTCACCTGCGGGCGCGCGGGGCGATTTTTGCGACGATCGCCTCGCTTCATCAGGCGCACGAGCAGTTCGATCGCGCGCCCGTCGAGTTCGACGAAGTGGCGGCGCTGTTGCGCCGATGGATTGAAGGGCAGACCTTTGCACCGCGAACGGGCAATTCCGGAGTGCATGTGCTGGACTCTGCCACCGCCCGCTTCGGCAGCTTCGAACATATGCACCTCGCCGGGCTCGTCGACGGCGAGTGGCCCGAGCGTCCGCGGCGGAACATCTTTTATTCGACCTCCATTCTCAGAGAGCTCGGTTGGCCGGCGGAACGTGATCGCATCGACGGCGCCCGCGCGGCGTTCGCCGATCTGCTCCGGTCGCCTCTCACCGAAGTGGCCGTTTCGGCATTTCTGCTGGAGCACGACGCCGTCGTCAGTCTCTCGCCACTCGTCGACGAGATCGATGCGAGCGTGCCGCGGCAGGAACGACCCGTTCCGGCCCTTCTGGTGTTCGACCATGAGGCGCTCACTCAGGAGACCGTCGTCACGACGATGCTGGGAGAACAGGGGAGGGAGTGGGCCGCTTTCAGGGCTGCGGCGAGTGGACGCGCGGACTTGAAGTTTCGAGGGTCAACCGGGCCGCATCAGCCTGCCGCATATTCGTTGAGTGGCCTGGAGCGTTATCAGGACTGTCCCTTCAGGTTTTTTGCGTCGGACGTGCTGCGCCTCGACGAGCCGGCCGAGGACGGCGCGGTGCTCTCGGCTCGCGCGCGCGGCCGATTCGTCCACGAGCTGCTGCAGAGGTTCTTCGAGGCGTGGGACGCGCGCGGAGAAGGCGTCATCACGCCCGGCCGGCTGGAAGCCGCGCGAGCGGTGTTCGCGGAGGTGGCCGAGCCGCTGCTCGCCCGGCTTTCGCCGGCCGATGCGTCGCTCGAGCACGCACGCCTGTTTGGCTCACCGCTGTCAACCGGCATTGTCGACGTCATTCTCGCGATGGAAGCCTCGCGGCCGGATCCGGTGCAGGAACGCTGGCTCGAGTATCGACTGGAAGGCGAGTTCTCGCTGGGCGGGGAGGAGCCGAGGCAGGTGCCGCTTCGCGGCGTCGCCGACCGCATCGATCTGCTCGACGGCAATCGCCTGCGTGTCATCGATTACAAGACCGGCTCTGCTCCGGAACGCGGGCGTGCCCTGCAGGTGCCGGTATACGCACTTTGCGCCCAGGAGCGCCTGCACGCCCGCGGCGGCAGTCCGTGGGCTGTCGAAGAGGCGCTCTACGTGTCGTTTGCCGGCAGAAAGTCCGTGGTTCGCGTGGCGACCGAGGACGACCAGGAGACGCTGGCCACCGCGAGGGAGCGGCTCTTCGGACTCGTCGATCAGATCAACACCGGGGAATTCCCCCCCCGTCCGCACGATCCGATGATGTGCACGTATTGCGCGTATCCGTCCGTGTGCCGGAAGGATTATGTCGAGTAGCTATTCGCTGCCGTTCGACGACGCGGAATCCGCGCCGGAGCGCGTCGCGGATCCCGATCGCGACGCACGGGAGCGATCCGTCGATCCACGCTACAACGTTGCGCTCGAGGCGTCCGCCGGCACCGGCAAGACGCGGGTGCTCGTCGATCGATACGTCAATCTGCTGCGCGCCGGAATCGATCCGGCGAACATCCTGGCGATTACCTTCACACGGAAGGCAGCGGCGGAGATGCGGGAGCGCATTCTGACGACACTGCGCGCCGCGGCCGAACGCGGAGAAATCCCTGCCGTCCGATGGCGCGAACTGCGCGACCGCACCGCCGACATCAACATCAGTACCATCGACGCCTTCTGCCTTTCGCTGCTGAGAGAGTTTCCTCTCGAGGCGGATTTGGATCCCGGATTCTCGATGGCCGACGACATGGAAGTACCGCGGCTGATCGAGGAGTCGCTCGACCGTGCGCTGCGCATCTGCCGCGCGGTCGCGCGTGAGGACGAGGCCGTGGCACTGGTGTTCGCGCAGCTGAGCGAGCGGCGGGCTCGCGCGGGTCTCGCCGCACTGCTGAACCGGCGCATCGTGGCTCCGGCAGTGCTCGATCGTTTCCTGGCGCGAGGTTCTTCCGATCTGACCGTCGGCTCGGTCGCGGCCGCAGGGGCCGCCACGCTCATCGGTATGTTCCGCGGGATGCCAGGTGGGCTCGAGCGCTTCCTGGAGACCGGACCGCCCGAGACCGCGTTCGTGCTTCTGGCCGGGCGGCTGCAGGCTCTCGACCGTAGTGTCGACTCCGGTGTACCGGCGGATCCGGCCGCGGTCCATGCCGCCTTCGCTGCCTCTCGCGAGTATTTCCTGACGCAGGACGGCAAGCCGCGGAGCCGGCTCACGGTGCCGCGCGCGCGGTTCCCCTCCGCCCGGATCTGGGAGGTTCACCGTGATTTGGTCGTTGGTCATGGTGGCGAACTGCTGCGGGCCTGGCAAGGTTTCCGCCGCGACCTGAACGTGCTGGTGTCGCGCGGCGTGCGGCGCATGTTCGCGATCGCGGAGTCCGAATATCGCCGCACGCTGGACGCGCACGCGGTGCTGGACTTTCACGATGTCCTTCTCAAGGCACTCCAGCTGTTGCGGCAGATGGAAGAATTTGCCCAGAGCCGGTATCGCCTTGAGGCGCGGTATCACCACGTGCTGGTCGACGAATTCCAGGACACCAGCCGCGCGCAGTGGGAACTGGTGGAGCTGCTTATTGCCTCGTGGGGCGAAGGGGCCGGCCTGGCTCACTCGGGTCCGCTGCAGCCCTCCGTCTTCATCGTCGGCGACCGGAAGCAATCGATCTACGCGTTTCGCGACGCGGACGTATCAGTGTTACGGGAGGCAGGCCGCCACCTCGAACAGTTACGACCGGATGGCGATGTCCGTCGAACGATTTCCAGGAGTTTTCGCGCCGTCCCAGCGCTGCTGGCTTTCGTCAACGATGTCTGCGCAATGCTCGACACTGCTCCCTCCCGCGCGGACGCGTTTCGCTACGAGGAAGGAGATCGGTTTCCGCTGGCAGCCGGGTTGGCTGACGGCTTGGACGGGAGCGATGACGCGCTGGGAATTGTGCCCGGCGATACCCCTGAAGCATGCGCCGAAGCTGTCGCGGATGAGATCGCCAGCCTCGTCGGCCGGGCAACCGTCAGAGATCGCGAAACCGGACTGAGGCGGTCGGCGCGCCCTGGCGATATCGCCGTTCTGTTCCGAACGCGCGAGACTCATCGTGAATTCGAGCAGGCTCTCGAGCGCCGGGGCGTTCCCGCGTACGTCTACAAGGGCCTGGGCTTCTTCGACGCGGACGAAATCAAGGATGTCCTCGCGCTCCTGCGATACCTGGCCGAGCCGACATCCGATCTCCGTGCCGCGGCCATTCTGCGGTCCGGCTTTGGCGGCGTCTCCGATGAAGGGTTGCGCCGCCTGGCGCCGGGCCTCGCCAGTGCTCTGCAAGAGGACGAGCTGGAGGCGGCGACGATCCTCGACGAGCACGATCGGGCGGCGATGGACGTCTCCCGCCGGAGCCTGCAGCGGTGGTGCGGCCTTGTGGATCGGATACCGCCAGCGGAACTGCTCGATCTGATTCTCGAGGAGTCGGCCTATGCCATCCGGCTGCGCGGCGTGCGGCTCGCATACGCCCGCGAAAACCTCAAGAAGATTCGCGCCATCATCCGCCGAATCCAGAACCGCGGCTACGCGACGATGGGACGGATCGCCGACCATCTCGATCGTCTGGCCGTCGGCGATGAGCCCAACGCGGTGATCGACGCGCTCGACGCGGTGAGCCTGATGACGGTTCATGCCGCCAAGGGCCTCGAGTTCCCCGTGGTATTCGTTGTCAACGTCGCCCGCGGGACCGGCAACCGGCGGGACGCCATCCGCATCGCCGGAAACCCGGCTGGCGATGCCATTTCGGTTGCCGTGGGCGACTATCGCTCCGAGGCAGACGACGACGATGGCGCCCGTGAGCGCGAGGAAACCAAGCGTCTTCTATACGTGGCGCTGACCCGCGCTCGGGATCGCCTGTACCTGAGCACGGCGCTGAAGGATGGGCGGGTTCAGCCCGGGAGGGGGAGTCTCGCCGACGTCTGGCCCCCGTCGCTTCTTGACATATTCGTCGCCGGCTACGGGGGCGCCGATCATATGGATTGGAGTGGAACGGCCGGCACGGTCCACCGGTTTCGGGTCGTGAAGGCTGCTCCGGCCGCGATTGGCGGCTGTCCGCCGCATTCGCCGTTGGCAACGCCCGAATCGGATTTCGAACCCGTCGCGGAGTCCACTGCCGTTCGCACCAGCGTGGCGGCCGTTGTCGCGGCGGAACCGCTTCTGATCGCCGAATACGGAAGCGCACTCTCCCTGCCGCGCCGTAGCGGCGAAGCCGCGAAGACGGACGATGTGCTCATCGGGCTTCTCGTCCATCGCCTGCTGCAGCGGTTCGGCGTGACGCTCGAGGTCGAAGACGAAGTGCTCGCCGCTGCGGTCACCGGATTGCTGCGGCGAGAGCATACTGACGCGGCGTTCGATCCGGGGATCGTTGGAGAAGTCGTTGTGCGCTTTCGCGCGTTTCGCGATCGTTCCGAGCTCAAGAAGCATTACGAAGCGGGCGCCGTCTTTCACGAGGTGCCATTCAGCTTTGCCGCCGACGGGCAGATTATTCGCGGTGCGATTGACTGCCTCATCCGGCTCGGCGATGGTTCGATCCGCATCCTGGAGTTCAAGACCGGTCGCCGGCGCGACGAGCATGTGCTCCAGGCCGAGATCTACAGGCGCGCTGCGGAGACGATCTTCGCTGACACGGTTACCGTTGACGTCGTGTATGCCCTGGATGCCGTCAACTCCTGACGGTTTGCTCGCCCTGGCGCAGAAATGTCTCGCGTTGCGATCCGCTGTAGATCACAATAGCCGCACCTTGGAACCAGATGGAGCTTCCCGCAGTCTAACCAAACAGATGCACATCGCTCCTACGCCCGCACGCCACCGCGCCGCAGCAATGACGTTGCTCGCCCTGGAAACGATGCCGTGCGGCTGTGTGGCCGGCGTGTATCAGGCGCGCCCGTCCGTCGTCGAGGTCGAGTTCGTCGAGGCGAAGGGACCCCACTGTGTGTTTACCCGTCACCGTACGGGTCACGTGACGCGCCTCGGGGTCCCCGAAGCGCTGGTTGCCGACACCGGCGAAGCGCTCGTCTGACGGCCGTCGCGGCAAGGGTCCGAGCGCCAGCACGACGAATTAGCCCAGCTGGCCCATTTTTGGGCCGAATTGCGCATTGCCCCGCCGCATCCCATCCCATACAATCAGCTTTGGGGGTTTTATTGACGACCAAAGAGGAGACTCGAGTGGCGTTGACCTGTCCCAGTTGTGGGAACGATCAGAATTTTCTCGTGAAGACCTTGCAGATGCACGTCGTGCATCTAGAGGATTCCCGGGTCGAAGTGTCGGAAGAAGAACGCCCGCAGGTGCTCGAAGTGCTCTGTGACGAGTGCGAAACGGCGCTGAATCTCGACGAGATGGACGAGACGATCCAGAAGGAACTACGGCTGACGCTGGGCGCCCGCTAATTCAATCCTCGACCTCCTCGAAGTAGTCGCATTCAGGACAAACCCATTCGCGCTGCACGGTCGTACGTGTCTGCGTCGTGCCGGGAATGCGATCGGTGATCTGCGATTCGCGCAGCCGCATGATCTCGCCGCACATCGGACACTCCCTTCCGGCCATTGACTTCTCCTCGAGCGATCCCTATCGTACCCCCAGTCCGATGCGGGGGCACACACATCGAGGCCACAGGCCTCAGGGCTCGGGCCACAGCGGCGAACCGGTAGCCGTGATGACGCGTGACGATTCACGTCAGGACGTCAACTGCTTCGCTGACGAAGTCATCATCGATTTCCCGTCGGTGGCGCCGGCGGTCGAGCGCATCAGGCGCTCGTTCCTGGCCGACGAACGTCCCGACACGCTGCGTGCCTCCGTCGAGCTGACCGACAGTGAAGCCGCGCGCGGCATCACCATCCCGTTCAGCGTACCTGTCCAGTGCACGTGCGGCGAGTGCGGTGGGCGCGGCGAATCGTGGACTGAAACCTGCGCGAGGTGCCGCGGCTGCGGGTTCCAGGTTATTCGACATCCCGTCCAGGTGACGGTCCCCGCCGGCGTTCGTGACGGCGCGCGGTTCTGCTTCAGCGTGACGCAGCGGCCCAACCGATCGACGCGCGTCGAGCTCTCGGTCGCTGTCGCGGCGGCCCGCTGATTTCTCTGCTCCTGTAGTGTCCGCCTTCAGGCGGACCTTCTCGTCCGGCTGAAGCCGGACACTACGATCGTCCGGCTGACGCCGGACACTACGATCGCCCGGAAGCTACACTAACGCCGTGGAGCGGCACGTCAATCTGCTCGGCACCCTTGCCACGCTGTGGGGCGCGCTGGCCATGCTCGTCGGCGTGTCGATGCTGCTGCTGGCCGCGGGCGCATTGGCGGAGCTGCTCGCCCCGGTTGCCAACCGCGTGGACTTCGCCGCCAGCCTGACGGCAGCTGTGTTCGTCCTGATCGGCGTCTTTGCGCTCGTCTGGGGCGGCGCCCACATCTGGGCCGCCGTGCTGTTGAAGCGGCGCCGGGCCCTGGGTCGCTTCCTCTCCCTCGGCCTTGCCATCGTCAACCTTCTCGTTCTTCCTTTCGGCACCGCGTTTGGCGCCTACGCGCTTTGGGTGCTCCTGCGAGACGACGGCCGCCGATTGTTCGAGCCGGCACGATAAGATCGGTTCATGGCACCCCAACCCGACCGCGACGCGGTGCTGAATGCGCTCCGCGCGGTCGTCGACCCCGACATCCGCCGGGACATCGTGACGCTCGGCTTCGTGAAGGATCTCTCGATCGATAGCGGCCGAGTCGCCTTCACCATTGAACTGACGACGCCGGCATGCCCGGTCAAGGAACAGCTTCGCGAGCAGGCGACGAACGCCGTGCGCGCGGTTTCCGGCGTCAGCCAGGTGGACGTGCAGCTGACGGCGAACGTGCGCTCGGCGCTGGCTCCCGAGACCGGCCGTCCGCCGCTGCCGGGCGTCAAGAACGTGATTGCCGTTGGCGCCGGGAAAGGCGGCGTGGGCAAGACCACGGTAGCTGTGAACCTCGCGCTCGCCCTCGTGAAGTGTGGCAGCCGCGTCGGCGTCCTCGACGGCGACATCTATGGTCCGAACGTTCCGTTGATGCTCGGCCTGAATACACAGCTGACGACGGACGGGAAACAGATCGTGCCGGCTGAGAAATACGGCCTGCAGGTCGTGTCGATCGGATTCCTCACGCAGGATGACGCGCCGATCATCTGGAGAGGACCGATGCTCCACGGCGCGATCCAGCAGTTCTTCCGCGAAGTGGCGTGGAAGGACCTCGACTACCTGATTGTCGATATGCCGCCGGGCACTGGTGACGTGGCGCTGAGCATGAGCCAGACGGTGCCGGTGGTCGGCTCGATCGTGGTGACGACGCCGCAGCAGGTGTCGTTGTCGGACAGCCGCCGCGCGGTCCGGATGTATCAGAAGCTGAATATCCCGCCGATCGGTATCGTGGAGAACATGAGTTATTACCAGTGCACGAACTGCCATCACGAAGCGGACATCTTCGGCCACGGTGGCGGCGAAGCGCTGGCAGCGGAGCTGCAGGTGCCGTTTCTCGGACGCCTGCCGGTCTACCAGCCGATCCGCGAGGGCAGCGACGCCGGCGTGCCGCTCGTGGTGGCCGAGCCATCATCGGCCGCCGCGAAGGCGTTCCTGACGCTGGCTGAACGCGCCGCGGCGCAGGTGTCGATTGCCGCCCACCGTACGGCGGAAGCAAACCGCGGGAAGATTCCGCTGATTCCGGTGCGTTAGTTCGCCGCTACGATCACCAGTGACCTCCATCGGCCTGCCATTTACCAAGCACACGCTCGCCAACGGGCTCGACGTCATCGTCCACGAATCGCGTCAGGTGCCTGTCGTGGCGGTGAACATCTGGTATCACGTCGGCTCCAAGAACGAACGGCCCGGGCGGACGGGGTTCGCGCATCTGTTCGAGCATCTGATGTTCGAGGGGTCGGAGCACCATCCGGCAGGCTACTTTCCGCCGCTCCAGCAGGCCGGCGCGCTGCTGAACGGATCGACGAATACGGACCGCACGAATTACTGGGAGGTCGTGCCGACGAGCGCCATCGATCTGGCGCTCTGGATGGAATCGGATCGGATGGGGTACCTGCTGCCGGCGGTGACGCCGGAGCGATTCGAGACGCAGCGCGATGTTGTCCTCAACGAGCGCCGTCAGAATTACGAGAACCGCCCGTACGGCATGGCGATGATGGCGATCAGCGCCACGCTCTATCCGCCGGAACATCCGTATCACTGGATGACGATCGGCGCGTCGGAGGATCTCCGGGCGATGCGCCTCGATGACGTCCAGGCGTTCTTCAGGACGTACTACCATCCGGCAAATGCGTCGCTGGCTCTGGCCGGCGATATCGAGACAGCACGAGCGTTCGACCTGGCCGAGCAGTACTTCGGCGAGCTGGCGCCGGGGCCGAAACCCGAACGTGTGAGGGCTAGCGGGTCGCTGACGCGGGAACATCGACTGCTGCTCGAAGATCGCATCGAGCTGCCGCGCGTGTACATGGCGTGGCATTCACCGGCAATGTTCGCTGACGGTGA
>Ga0209486_10001260_pt1 | contig 11062 bp, 12 predicted proteins | sample NCCompost_FD_187518 | JGI IMG/M metagenome (GOLD analysis project Ga0209486, IMG submission 187518) | Agricultural soil microbial communities from Utah to study Nitrogen management - NC Compost (SPAdes) (version 2) | ecosystem: Environmental > Terrestrial > Soil > Agricultural land | place... | reverse complement strand
GAATGAATTCACCTCATCAACTGAATCAGAGTCTGTTGACGTTCCTACAGATGAATTAGAGTCTCCAACAGACGAAGACACTGACGCTTTGGTGGAAGATGAAGAGTCTGATGACGCAGCTCTGCCAGACCTTAAAAGTCAGCCCCCATCTTCGGGTGAATTACCTCACTCAGAAGTACCTGAGGGACCAGCCTGGTATGTTATTCATTGTTATTCCGGTTACGAAAATAAAGTCCGTCATAACTTGGAACAACGTATCGAAACGATGGGCATGAAGGATAAGATTTTTGATGTGGTCATCCCGACCCAGGAGGAGATCGAGGTCAAGGACGGCAAACGTCGGACGGTGGAGCGACATATCTTTCCCGGATATGTTCTGGTGAATTTGCTGTTATCAGAAGAATCTTGGTATGTTGTGCGCAATACTCCAGGTGTGACGGGTTTTGTTGGTATGGGAAATAATCCCACGCCGTTACGGCCTGAAGAGGTGGCACAAATCGTCAAACGCATGGAAGCTGAAGCACCAACCGTCAAGGTCTCGTTCAAGGTGGGTGAGCGTGTCCGGATTGTGGATGGTCCATTCAATGATTTCCGCGGTCTTGTTTCGGAGATCGATATGGAGCGTACCAAGGTCCGCGTGATGGTTTCGTTCTTTGGGCGTGAAACGCCTGTGGAATTGGATTTTCTACAGGTAGAGAAAGCTTAACTAAACTGTAGCAGGTTGCGGCTTGGAGTAGATCGTAAATCCAGTCGGCAACCTGAAACGGTGGGAGTGGCGCAATGGCGCCACGCTAAAACCACACCTGTTCCTGCGCTGCAGGTGCAGGCAAAGGAGTAAAAATGGCAAAGAAGTTTAAGGCAATTGTTCGTCTCCAGCTTGAAGCTGGAAAAGCCAACCCGGCACCCCCGGTAGGGCCTGCGCTGGCTGGTCATGGTATTAATATCATGGCTTTTTGTAAGGAATATAATGCACGTACCTCGAACCGTCAGGGCGAAGTTCTTCCTGCAGAAATCACTGTGTACACAGATGGTTCTTTCACATTTGTGTTAAAGACCCCGCCTGCTGCTGTGTTATTGCGTAAAGCCGCAAAAGTAGCAAAGGGTTCAGGTGTTCCGAACAAGGAAAAGGTTGGCAAGGTGACACGCGCACAAATAAAAGAGATCGCGGAATTGAAGATGAAAGATTTGAATGCGATCGATCTTGAAGGTGCAATGAAGCAGGTTGAAGGTACGGCTCGCTCAATGGGAATTAATGTTGTCTAATAAGTTTGTGGGAGGGTCATTTTGGATGGCCCGCTGGTACCACGGAGGAAACAATGGCTAAACACGGAAAAAAATATATGGCCGCTCTGGCCAAGGTCGATTTGGAAAAGGAATATTCCACACGCGAAGCGGTTGCACTCGCGAAAGAAACCAGCATCACTAAATTTGATTCGACAGTGGAAGTGCACATGCGCACTGTTTTGGATCCACGTCAGGCTGATCAGCAAGTACGTGATGTTGTGGTGTTACCGCATGGCCTGGGGAAGACTGTGCGTGTATTGGTCTTTGCCCAGGGTGAAGGGGCAGCCCTGGCACGTTCTTCAGGCGCCGACCTTGTGGCTGATGATGATGAGACCTTGAAGAAGATCGAAGGTGGTATGTTGGATTTTGACGTAGCCATCTCGACTCCCGATGCCATGGGCAAGGTAGGCCGTTTGGGCCGTGTGCTTGGTCCACGTGGTCTGATGCCGAACCCGAAAGCTGGGACTGTTGTCAACGCGAATGATCTGCCACGAGCCATCAGGGACGCGAAGGCTGGTCGTGTCGAATTCCGCCTGGATAAGACCGCTAACATTCACGTGTCAGTGGGCAAAGTCTCGTTCAGTGCCGAACAACTTTACGACAATTTTGCTGCATTGATGGATGCTGTTCATAAGGCTCGTCCATCTGGCGCAAAGGGTGAATATATCAAGCACATTACGCTCAGCACTACCATGGGTCCAGGGATCAAAGTAAATCCCAGCGACACATATAAACTTGAGGTAACCGAGTAAAATTACTCGATAAACCGTAAGCCACTTCGCCGATGAAGGCGGGTGTTCTGATGAGTGGGTCTCGATACGTGCTTTGCACTACTCGACCCCCCGTCGGGACTTAATTTCCTGCTCAGGTGAAGACCTAAAGCAATACGCCTCTTTTGGGGTCTGCTTAAAGTCTTTGCCTGTAAGTGGCAAAGACTTTTTATTGAAAGGAGGTGAATGTCCTTTGGCAATTTCTAAAGAACGTAAAAATGAAGTGTTGGCCACGTATGTGGACTGGATGAAGCGTAGTCAGGCTGTGATTCTTGTGGAATATACAGGCGCGAAGATGACGGACCTTGATGGCATCCGTGCCAAGATCCGGGATGCTGGCGGTGAATTCCATATCTTAAAGAATACACTGGCGCGTCGTGCATTTGTGGATAGCGGAATGGAAGTGCCGGAAGATTATCTGGTAAAAAGTACCGCTGTTTCTTTTGCTTTCACAGATCCAGCTTCGACGGCAAAAGCATTGAACGAAGCTACAAAAGGCAAGGAGTATATCAAGGTTAAAGGCGGATTTATGAGCGGACAGGCTCTTAGTGCTGCTCAGGTTAAATCGCTGGCTGATATGCCGCCACTGCCAGTTGTACGTGCACAATTGCTGGGCGTACTACAGGCTCCGGCCAGCAAAGTGGCCCGTACGATTGCAGAACCTGCCCGCGGCCTGGCCGCTGTTATCAAGGCTTTCTCAGAGAAGGCAACCGCTGCCGCGTAATATCTAAAATATTACGCACTTAACTAACCTATATTACTTAAGGAGTATTTTTACAATGGCTGACAAGCTCGATACAATCGTGGAAGAACTCTCCACACTCTCCGTCCTTGAGGCGGCTGATCTGGTCAAGAAGCTCGAAGAAAAATGGGGCGTCTCTGCGGCTGCTCCCATGGCCATGGCTGCCATGCCTGGCGCTGCAGCTGCTGCGGCTGAACCTGTCGAAGAGAAGACAGAGTTCGACGTGGTTATCAAGGAAACTGGCGCCAAGAAGATCGATGTGATCAAGGTTATTCGTCAGTTGACCAGCCTGGGCCTTGGCGAAGCCAAGACTATGGCTGAAACTATTGGTTCCAAGGTGCTCACTGGTGTTGGCAAGGATGCCGCCAATGAAGCCAAGAAGAAATTGGAAGAAGCTGGCGCGACCATCGTTCTCGAGTAATTGATCGGCTCAGTTAGTGATGGGGCGTATGAAGAAACAAGATTACAAATGAAAATCAAAGAGGCGGCCTGTTGTGAGCCGCCTCTTTGATTTAACTAGACAAATTCATTTTACGGACCCTGGGCCCGTCCCCGACAAAATGAAGCCATCGTGCCATTCGGGGTCGTCCATTAAGAAAGAACGAAAGACCAGATAGCGTTCATGTTGCTCAGCACTATCTGCGTTCGCTTGATAGGTCTCCTTATCTTTGAAGATGGCTACCAGATAAAACTCATCAGAATCATTCTCCATTTGAAAATAATAATCTGCGACCCAACCCGCGATGAATGCATCGCCAAAACTATCCATTGCTTTGATGAATTCATCCTTTACACCGGATTTAATACGAAAGCGTGCAATTGTTCCATACATTTGAACATCCTTTTGCTTAGATTATATCGCTCTGTTTTGTTATTAGATAAATTAAAAAAGACGACCGAAAAGGTCGTCTCTCTTTTATATTACTTATTTATCTTATGCTGCCAGTGGTTTGTCCATCCTACGGATGACCATTACCACTTTGCCTTTGATCTCCAAAGGTTCACTCTTCTTGACGAAGATGGCCTTCATGGTTGGGTTGGCAGGCTGAAGACGATAGCGATCTTTTTCCTTGAAGAAGTATTTCAGTGTCGCTTCGTTATCACGCGGTAACCAGACTGCCACCATTTCACCATTACGCGCGTCTGAAGCCGGCCTTATAACGACGATGTCTCCATCATTGATCATGGCATCAATCATTGAATTCCCTTTAACTTCCAGGGCAAAAAGATTGTCGCCTTTTTCCTTGGCTGGCAGAAGACTGCGAGCAATATCCACTGCATTCGCTTCGCTGTCAGTCATATAGCTGACATTGGGATCAAGCTCCGGTAGGGGCAAACCAGCCGCGATGGGTCCCAGAATGGGAATACGGAGTGTGTCTGAAGATGAATTTATACCTGAAAGCCGCACACCGCGCGAAATCTTGCGATCACGTTCGATCATTCCCTTCTTTTCGAGCTGGTCAAGATAGTAATTGACAACCGAAGTGGATGTAATACCGGTCTTATTACCGATCTCTCGAATGGATGGGGGATATCTGTTCTCGCGTTGATACTCGAACAGAAAATCCAAAATCCGTTGGTGACGTTCTCCCAAACCTTTGCTTTTGCGTACCATCATCATAGCAGCCTCCAGAGCATTCTTCGCTCATTTGTGCTATAAATGATAACCGAACGTCTGTTCTGTGTCAAGTGCGCGGAAGATGACTTTTCAAATCTATACCCATGTTCGGCGGCGCATCCAAATATACATGCCAATTGGCATGATGAAGATAACGGCCAGGGTCAAATAGAAAACCGGATTCGACGTCCAACTTTTCAATGTTCCGAGTGGTTCGAAGAAGTTCATCCCGAAATAGCCTGTCAGAAAGGTGAGTGGCATGAATAGAACCGTGATGATGGTCAATGTTTTCATTACTTCATTCATACGGTTGTTAACCACAGACAGATAGGTATCCAGCGCACCGCTCACCAGATCACGCAGGCTTTCATTCAGGTCGTGGAGCCGAACAAGGTGATCATAAATATCGCGGAAGAAAATGCGGTCTTTTGGGTCAATGACCTTGTAATCATCACGGGCAAGTTTATTTAATACTTCGCGTTGTGGGAGTATGATCCGCCTCATGGCCAGTAAAACGCGTTTTAGCGCAAACAGCTGTTCGAGAGTGCGAGGCGAAGGGCGGTCAAAGACCTGGTCCTCTATCGCGTCAATTGCTTCGTCAATCTTTTCAACCACGGGCATATATTCAGCAACGAGATGATCGGCGATACGGTATAGCAGATGATCTGGTCCATCTTGAACGTTGCGTTGGTCCCGGTCGCAGGCCGCCCAGGTATCATCAATGGCTTTGATCGGATTATCATGGTGGGTGACGATGTAGTTTTGCCCAAGGAAGATATCCAGTTCATCCACTTCGGTCTGCCACTGATTCTTATGCGCGTTAACGTTCATATAATTGAGAACGATATATAGATAGTTTCCCCAGTCATCCAGTTTTGGGATGTGGGTTTCCTGAAGGGCATCATCAATCGCCAAGTAGTGAAACCCAAAGGACTGCATGATGGGGAGACAGACTTCAGGAGTCTCGCTTGTAAAATCCACCCAAAGGAGTCCGCGTCGATTGCGAATGAGTTCAGGGAATTCCTCTGGAGGAATATCTTTGCGGACTGATTGTCCTGGAGAATAGTACAGTGAGCGGATCATCAGCACTCCATCTTAGGAAAATTGAACATCTTCAAGCTATACTTAAATATATTAATATAAATATTCATTTTATTGATTTACTATTGACAAAATGTAAGTAATACATATAATGACATCATGAAATGCAGTATGAAACTAAGAAAGTTGATTCTATGATTGACTTTGGTAAAACCTGAGCCAGTACTACTTCTTTTTAGTTCAACCAGCCTTTCAAATGCTTGAAATACAGCAGAAATAAAAGACCGACCAACCGGAGGTTTCCATGTTTGCAGCACCAACTCGTTGTCCTGTTTGCCGCTCGGAATTAACAGTTGCTAAATTGCATTGTTCATCGTGTGACACATCTATTGAGGGCCGCTTCACAGGCGGGCCAATCTCACATCTCACAGCAGAACATCTTGATTTTATCGTAACCTTTGTTCGCTGCGAGGGCAAAATCAATCGGATGGAACAAGAACTCGGTCTTTCCTACCCGACGATTCGCAACCGTTTACATGAAGTGATCCGCGCTCTGGGCTTTGACCCAGCCAAGGACGATCCACTTGAGATCAGCCCGGAAAAGCGGAGTAGCGTATTGGAAGATTTAGAATCGGGCAAAATATCAGCAGATGACGCCATGCGCATGTTGCGCGGTGAGGAGGCATAAATCATGAGCAAATCAATCCATGTGGGTAAATCACCCCGCATCAGAATAAACTCTGTGGACGGTGATCTCAGCATTATCGGCTGGGATGGCGAAGATATGCTGATAAAAGCGGATGTTGATGAAATTCGGTTTGAGCATAAAGACGGGGAAGTATCGCTCTCGTGTAATGATGATCTATCGTTGCGCATTCCGAAAGGAGCTTCCATCCTTCTTGATTCTGTTAGCGGAGATACATCTATACGTAGTGTAATGGGTGACATGGAATTGAAGGAAGTTAGTGGTGACCTTTCGATCCGTGAAGCTGGCTCGATCACCATTGACACTGTCCATGCTGACTTTAACCTGCGCGGTGCCAGGAAGGATCTGTACGTGAAACAGGCTCAAGCTGACGTATCCATTCGCGATGTGGAAGGGCATGTGACACTTGATTCTGTTGCCGATGATCTCGCCTTGCGTGGAGTACACGGAAATATAAAGGTCAATGTAGGGGAGGATGTGGTCGTCTACCTTGAACCCAAGCCGGATAGTGAATATTCCATCACTGCCGGTGATGACATATTGCTTGTACTTTCTTCAAATGCAGATGCGACACTCACGATCCATGGCGATGATATTCACGTAGACTGGCCTGGCGTGAAGGCTGAAGAAGATGTAACGGAACGTGTAGTTGTTCTGGGGAATGGCTCAGCTAAAATTTCCCTGAATGCAGGCGGCGATGTACGTGTTTCCAACAATGCGGACGCCGGTTCGTCTGCTGATGAATTTGGTAACTTTGCAGGTTTGAACTTTGATTGGTCCGGCTTTGGTGAAAGGATATCCCAGCGTGTGGAACAGGCTACACAGCGCGCCGCGAAACGTGTGGAAGAGGCAGCCCGCCGCGCCGAGCGACATGCTGAACGGCAGACGCGCCGCTGGAACCTGGATTTTTCGCCAAAGGGCGTACCCAATCCGCCACCGCCGCCATCAGAGCCGGTTTCTGAGGATGAGCGCATGGCGATATTGAAAATGCTAGCAGAGAAGAAGATCACAGCAGAGCAGGCTGAGAAATTGTTATCTGCGCTGGAGGGAGGTAAATAATGTCGTCTGAAGAGCGCAAAAAGATTCTGCAAATGGTGGAAGACGGGAAAGTCTCGGCAGGCGATGCAGCCAAGTTAATGATGGCTCTGGACGCGGATGCCGATCCGACTGAAGTGGAGATGGAAGTAATTCAGCCAGATACCAGCCAGGGCTTTGAGAAGAGCGAGGCTCCTGAGTTTGAGGAGATCAAGTCGCGCGCGCGTCGCTTCTCATTAATCCCACTCTGGATCGGTATTTTTATCACTGTACTCAGCGCCTGGATCATTTATGGGATCCAGCAGAATGGCGGTGCCAACTTTTGGTTTTATTGCATGGTGCTGCCGCTGTTGGCTGGTGTTTTCTTGATCACACTGGGCGCCGGCGGACGATCTGCGCGCTGGGTATATTTGGACGTGGATCGCCCATACGCAAAACGCGGAGACGGCCCCAGGCATATCACATTTGGTCTTCCACTTCCGCTGGGTATTATTGACTGGTTCCTTCGAACCTTCGGAAATTATTTTCAGGGCCTGAGTAAGCGCCGCATGGATGGGATGATTGAGTTAATGAATGCAACGCGCAATTCGAATGAACCCTTCATCCTCAACATTGATGATAGTGACGATGGCGAGCATGTGCGTATATTTATTGGATAACCGAGAGTAATAATGACGGAGCAAATTAAGAAGCAGCCATTATTAAGCGGGTTATTGATTCTGTTCCTGGTTGCAATGATTTTTGCAAATATTGGTGGGAGTATGTATCAGCCGCTCCTGCCGCTTTATGTAAAAGATCTGGGCGCGTCGATAAGCCAGATTGGGTTGTTCTTTACCCTTTCACAGATCGTTCCGTTGTTCCTGCAAATTTTGGGCGGATGGATATCTGATTCGCTGGGTAGATTACGCGCCATCGCCATCGGAAGTGTTTTCGGTGTGATTGGTTTTATTCCACTTGTGATCGCGGACCGTTGGGAGTGGCTGCTGGTTGCCATGGCTGTTGGCTCGATTTCGCGTGCTCTGGTAGCCCCAAGTTTTGATGCCTTTATTGCGGAACATTCAAGTGAAGAGAATCGAGGCAAGGTCTTCGGCCTTTCGCAATCCATTTTTATGATTGTTTCTGTGGTGGGTCCTCCTTTGGGTGGCTGGCTGGCGGGGTCGTATGGTTTCAGGCTTATGCTTCTGGTGGCAGGCATTTTATATTTCATCGCCATGGTCATGCGTTTGGGCATGGCGCGCGAAGCGACCAAAAAAGCAGCTTCGTCCACCCAAAAACTTTCATTGGAGAGCCTGAAGATTAATCTGCGGACAATGTTTGGCATGCTCGTTTCGGGCGGTTTGCTCACCTGGATTCTCCTGACCGATGGATTACGTGATGTCTCTTTTCAATTTTCTGAAAACTTATTTCCTGTTTATATGCAGGAGTTCGGCGGACTTTCGCTTCAGCAGATCGGTTGGGTCACTTCCGTTTTTGGTATTTGCATGATGCTGGTCACAATTCCCGGAGGCTGGCTGTCCGATAGAGTGGGTGAGCGGGTTGGCATCGCAACCGGTATGCTCCTTTTAGGAAGTTCTTTGTTGATCCTGATTAATATTCCTCAAGGAGTACAATGGCTTTATTACGTGGGCTGGGGTGTAGCTGGCATGGGTGCAGGAATTATGACGCCTGCCTACCAATCCCTGATCAGCAAAGCGGTTCCAGCACACATGCGTGGTACGGCATTCGGATTGTTCGGTACAAGTTTGGGTCTCTTCTCTCTGCCCGCTCCCTGGATCGGCGCGCAGTTGTGGGACCGGGTAAATCCCCAATTTCCATTTCTGGTCACTGCAATTATTTTATTACTGGCGGTGATTCCCATTTGGTTAAAGTTCAAACTTCCAAGAGTTGTTGAAAAGGCAGATGTGATCTCAGACGAATCAGTAGTGGTCACAATTGCATAATGCATTCAAGGCATTCATAGATCGGAGGTAATTATGGCATCAGTGGAAGAACGCATGAAAATTTTGAAGATGATCGAGGAGGGGAAACTCAGCGCAGAGGAAGGGACGAAATTGCTGGCAGCATTAAGCGAAAGGCGACCAGGTCCGCCTCGTCCGCCGGGGATGCCTGGCCCCGCGCGCTGGCTGAGGATCCGTGTTACTGATACGCGCTCGGGCCGCTCGAAGGCCTCAGTGCAGATCCCACTTGCACTGGTGGATGCTGGTTTGAAGATTGGCGCACACTTTGCGCCCGAAGTGCAGGGCGTGGATATGTCCAATGTGATGGAAGCTTTACGCGCCGGTGTCACCGGCAAAATTATTGACGTGACCGATGAAGAAGATGGTGAACACGTTGAGATCTATGTTGAATAGTGTTAATTTATAGAGTTAGTGATTGATGACATCCTTTAACTCCGGTATGGCTGGTAACCGGACTGTGCTGAAATTCGCAAACTTTGTGGACTTCCAGCTTTCTATTTTAATGTCTTAAGTTTGAAAAATATTTAGATGCCCGCCTCTGGTATTCTCCCAGTCAGGTCATTTTTGTCGTTAACAGCCCTCATCATTTTTATATTTTCGGACAATTAGGAAGGTAAATGTTTTTCGGGTGATGGAAGCTTTGCTCGCTGGCGTCACTGGTAAAATTATTGATACGACTGCCGAAGATGGTGAATATGTTGAGCAGTATGTAAAGCAATCTCAGGAATTCAATATAGGAGTTTAGATGGATAAAACATCAAACCGCCCCAGCGGGATGTTTGGCTTTACGATTGTTTGGATCGGACAGATCATTTCCGTTCTGGCCAGTGCAATGAGTCAGTTTGCACTGACGATATTCATGTTCCAGGAAACAGGCAGTGCCACTGCGCTGGGACTGATGCAGGTGTTTTTCATTACGCCTTTTTTAGTGATATCTCCTATAGCTGGTGTAATGGTGGACCGCTACAACCGCAAGATGATGATGCTGGTCAGTGACCTGGGCGCTGGGCTGGCCACGCTGGTGATTTTGGCGCTTCAAGCATTGGGACTTTTAGAATACTGGCATTTGTATGGTACCTCGATCATTTATGGTTTGGGAATGGCATTTCAATGGCCAGCATATTCCGCCGCGATTTCAACGATGGTGCCCAAGGAACAATTGGGGCGTGTAAACGGGATGATGTCGCTCATCGAAGCAGGACCCGGTGTGATCGCTCCGTTATTGGCCGGTACTTTATATCCACTTATCAAACTGACTGGTATTTTATTTTTTGATGTTGTCACATTCCTGCTCGCTATCGGTGCATTATTGCTGGTCCATATCCCCCAACCGCCGCGCACACTTGAGGGACAGCAGGCGCAGGGGAATATGTTGAAAGAGGCAGCTTACGGGTTCAAATATATTTTTGCCCGTCCCAGTTTGCTGGGTTTACAGTTGGTCTTTTTTGCGGGCAATCTATTCTCTGGTATTGGCTTTACGGTTCTGGCTGCTATGATCCTTTCACGCACAAATAACGATACCCAGATGCTGGGGCTTGCAGAGACTGCCGGAGGGATTGGCGGCATAGTCGGAGGTATTTTGATGAGCGCCTGGGGTGGATTTAAACGCCGCTCACATGGAGTCTTGCTGGGCTGGATTGTGAGCGGGATTGGCATGGCTATCGTTGGATTCGCTGGCGGATTGCCAGTCTGGATCGCGGGGATGGCGATCACGACCATCATGGTGCCCTTGGTCAACGGATCGAACCAGGCCATCTGGCAAGCGAAGGTTGCACCAGATCTACAAGGCCGTGTCTTTTCTGCCCGACGGCTGATCGCATGGTTAACGAATCCCATCTCACCGATCATTGGTGGCACTCTCGCGGACTTTGTGCTTGAGCCTGCCGCGCGCACACAAACTGGTCTTCC
>Ga0209486_10001259_pt1 | contig 11062 bp, 9 predicted proteins | sample NCCompost_FD_187518 | JGI IMG/M metagenome (GOLD analysis project Ga0209486, IMG submission 187518) | Agricultural soil microbial communities from Utah to study Nitrogen management - NC Compost (SPAdes) (version 2) | ecosystem: Environmental > Terrestrial > Soil > Agricultural land | place: USA... | reverse complement strand
AGCGCTGAAAGCGATGGACTGCAAAAAACTCGTCGTCGGCACTCCTTACGAGGACGAGATCAATCAAAGGCTCAAGCGGTATCTGGAGGCGTCAGGCTTTGAGGTGCTGCAAATCGCCGGTTACGGCGTCAGAAAAAACGCCCAGCTCACGGATCTGCCGGTGCACGCATCCTACAAGATTGCCAAACGGCTTACGCCGAGGGCCGTGATGCCGACGGTATTTTTGTTCCATGCCCGCGTTGGCCGACGATTACCGGTGTTCAATTGCTGGAAGACGAAATTGGCAAACCGGTAGTGACGAGCAGTTTGGCTTGTATTTGGTACGCCATGAAGCTGATTGATATCAAAGAGGATGTCAGAGGATTCGGCCGTTTGATGGTAAGCCTGGGAGCCTAAAGGAAAGGGCCGTTTTTGCTCTTGCGTAGTTGCCTTGTAGCGGGCGATAATTTCCAACGTCTAAGCCACAGAGAGCGAAAAAGGAGGCATTTTATGGATTGGGTGAAAGCAGCTTTGTTGACTGGACTGCTTAATATTTTTCTCATGAACCTGGCGCCGGACACTTTCGCGGCGGATTACGGTCGGGGCAACGCTTGCCGCCGCAATGACAGGTTGAATATCGAAGATCTGGACGTTTCTCCTGACCCGATCGTCGAAGGGACGCGCATTCGGTCGTGGAAAGTGCGGGTTCGGTTCGATGGTAACCGGGAGTGCGAGACGGAGATTTCGATCCGAGAAGGCGGCGATACCGTCGCCCAAGCGCGGCGCGTTATGATCAAGCCCGGGATCACTGAAATCGATTTACGACCGTCCGAGAGTTACCGCTTCCGCGGCCGCGAACATTGCTTCAACGTTCAGGTCGACCTTGAGGGTTCGAGAAGAGAAGTTGACGCGGCCCGCAAGTTCTGCGCGCAGCAAAGGCCGGCATGGTCGATGCGCGAGTCCCGCGACCGTTCGTTCAGATAGAAGAAATCTCCAATAGACATCTTCACGCTTCCGCGCGCCGGCAGATCATCTGTTGGCGCGCGGAGTTTTTCTTACTAGATCAGTCTCGCTTATCCCCATACCTTCATCGCGGTCTCAAGCATGACATCGAGCTTGCGGAACTGCTCATCTTCGGTCACGAGATTTCCCCGCAGGCTCGACGCAAAGCCGCATTGCGGGCTGATCGCGAGCTGCTCGATGGGCAAATAGCGCGCCGCTTCGTCGATCCTGCGGCGCAGCTCATCGACGCTTTCCACCCGTCCGACCTTGGTCGTGATTAAGCCGAGCACGGCGACCTTATCTTTCGGCACAAAACGCAGCGGTTCGAAACCGCCGGCGCGCTCGGTATCGTATTCCAACAGTAGGCGCTCGTGCTTCAAGCCATTGAAAAGCCGCTCCGCGATGGCGTCGTAGTGTCCTTCTCGATGCCACATGCTCTGCCGGTTGCCGCGGCAAATATGGACGCCGAAAGTGACGCTTGGGAAGTCGGCGATGATTTCGTTGTCGGCGGCAATGGAGCGAGCCAAATTCGTTATCGGGTTTTCGCCGCGCGAGCGCATCGCGGCGAGCGAATCCGGGTCGACATAAGCGGTGTAGCCCGGCCCGTCGACGCCGACATAGCGGCAACCCGCCCGCGCCAGCCCGCCGATCATCTGGCGCTGCACCGCCACGACATCGCGCAAAAATTCCTCGACGGTGGGATAAACCGCGCGCGAAGCCTCGCTGTCATAGCACTGGCTGATCCGGTCCGCGCTGATCAACGTCACTTTTACCGCTCGATCCGTCAGGTCCTGAGTGAAGCGGAAGTCGTCCAGCAGAGCGTTGCGCACGAGCTGGAGACGTTCGGTGACGCGCTTGCGATTCAGCAAGATCGGATCCTGACCCTTGTGCGCCACCGACTCGGCGGTATCTTTTCGCGCGAGGATTTCATGATAGGTCTTTACACCGGTTTGCCACTCCTCGACACCGGCGACGACGGCGAAACTCTCCATAAAACTCGTCCGGCGAAATTCGCCGTCGACGACCACCGGCAAATTGTGCGCGATCTGTTTTGCCACAACATCGCGGATCGCGTCGTCTTGAATTTTATACAAGTCATGCTCTTTGATTTTGTCCTGGCCGTAATCGGCGAACGCATCCTTTAATTTCTGCGGCCGCAGCAAGCTGCCGACCTGATCGACGCGCAAGGACGCTAAATCTCTACCCATAGTGAACCTCCAAAATCTTACTCACCCTGCCCCTGCCGCTCCGGCATGGCAACAGGGATGCTCATCTGCCGTTTACCTGCGCTTCTGCTCCAACTCTTTTTTCACTTCCGCAATCCAGCGCAGGTCGAGAAATTTCTCCGCCGGCAAAGTCTCTTCCATCTTCATCGGCAGCCTGACTTCGTACTCGAGGATATTTTTCACCCCCTCGGCCGAGGGCAGGCCCGGCACCCCCTGCGGCAAGGCGCGCAGCCAAGCTTTGATCGCATCAGCGAACATGGGCTTGGTGATTTTGCCGAACGGAAGTTTTTTCATGCCGATCTCGGCGGCCTCTTCCGGCCGCTCGCGGATGAACATCAACGCGCGGACCATGGCTCGAAGCCACCTTTTAACCTGCGCGGGGTTTTCTGCGATTTTACGGTCCGTCGCGACGTAACCTTGAAACGGCAACGGGAACACATCGCCCAAATACGCCAGGCTCCGCAAGCCTTCACGCTCCGCGACAATCGTTCCGGCAGGATCCAAAACGACGGCGGACACGGATCCCGTTTTAAGGGCGAGTATCTTGTCGCCGGGGCTGGTGCCCACGCTGATCTTGGTCAAGTCCTTCGCGGCAACACCGCCACGCTCGGCGAAAAGCGTCGTAAAGCGATCTTCGCTATCTCCTATCAACGCGACGCCGATTCGCTTGCCTTTGAGATCGCCAACATGGCTAATGCTCGGATGAACGACCAAATACCACGTCGGTCTCTCGGTCTGATACATGATCGCCTTTAACGGCGCGCCTTTAACTGCCGCGCGCAGGCCGCTGCCGCCGGCACCGCTGAAGTCTACGCCACCGCTCACCAAAGCGGCGATCCCGGCGGGCCCGCCGATCACGATAGTTTCATTCTCGAGATTTTCATCTTTGAAAAATCCCCGCGCCTCCGCGGTAAAGATGGACAAGTAATTCAGGTTCAAACCCGGCACGGCGGATCTGATCTTTTCCGCCGCCGCGGGCGGCGCGACGAGGACGCCGCATATCAACAAGGAAAGAGCTAGACGACAGTGCAACATTAACATCGTGATCCTCCCGCGATATTCGGAATCTACCATAATTTGATCAGGCTTGTGCGAGAGGTAACTCGACCGGCCCGTCAAGGCAGAAACTAGCGCGCTAATGGCGGTACCTACGCTCTGGCGCTTTTTCAAACTTGACACTGCGGTCTAGGACGTGATCTATCGGAAATCGTCCCACCTATCGGAGGCTATGAGGTAAGAATGAAGCTTTGCGTCGAGCGACAACCTTTTCTCGCCTTTTCGATGCTGTTAATCCTCCTCCTTACATTTGCAGGCAATTTGCACGCCCAAAAGCTGCGCGTCGCCCATACGGCCTTTGCTGGAACCTTCACGATTCTTTGGGTTGGAAAGGAATCCGGGTTGTATCAAAAACACGGCGTCGGCATGGAGCTGCTCTTCATCGGGTCGAGCACGACCGCCGTGCAAGCGCTGCTCGCCGGCGATGTCGATATCGTTTACTCCGCCGCGGGCGCGGTCGTTGATGCAAATCTCGCCGGTGCCGACTTGATGATGGTCGGGTGTCAGTATGACACCGGACAAACCTCTTTCTTCACGACTGCGCCGATCACCAGCATTGCGGCGCTCAAGGGCAAAGCCGTTGGCGTCTCGCGCTTCGGTGCTTTTTCCGAATTTGTCGCGCGCCACATGCTGAGAAAAAATCGCCTCCAGCCGATCAAGGACGTCGCGTTGATTCAGCTCGGCGGCACCCAGGAGATCATCGCCGGCATGCAGCGAAATTTGGTTCAAGGTGGATCGATTTCCCTACCGTTGACCCTCCAAGCGCGCCGGCTCGGTTTTAGAGAATTGCTCACCACCGAGTCCATCGCGTTGCCGTTCGATTATGGCTGCTTTATCGTCAAAGCCGCCCAGGCCAGCGCCAAACGCGATGAGCTCAAAAACGTCCTGCGCGCGACCATCGCCGCCTATGATTTGGCGATTCAGGAGCCGGCGGTGGCGAAGAATGCGATCGCCAAATACTCGCGCACCGCCGACAACGAAACTCTGGACGCAACCTACAAAGAGAACGTCAAAGACTATGCTCTTCGTGTCCCTTACGTTTCGCTCGCGGGACTCACCTCGATCATCGATTTCCGCGCCGAGGGCAGCGCGGAGGTCCAAAAAACTCGCCCTGGAAAAAATGTTCGATAACTCTTTGCTCCGGGAAATCCAGAAAGAACCTGCGCTGGCAAGATAGGTTCAGCCTCATGAAACTCGGACTTTTCGACCACATGCAGAAGCACGACAACCCGGCGCGTTCCTACATCGATCTCTACAAGAGCCATCTCGACGTCTTGGAGTTCGCCGATCAGGCCGGCATGGATTTTTACTTCGTCGCCGAGCATCACTTCGACCTGGGTTTTTCCGAATGTCCGAGCCCCGGCGGGTTTCTCGGCGCGGCGTCCCAGCGGACCAAAAAGATTCGCCTGGGCCCGCTGGTTTATGTGCTGCCACTATGGAATCCGATTCGCGTCGCCGAGGAAGTTGCCTTACTCGACAATCTTACCGAAGGCCGCCTCGAGTGCGGCTTTGGCGCCGGCATCGGACCGTTTAGCTTCGCCGCCTACAACATTCCTTGGGAGCAGAAGCGCGAGATGACTCTGGAGGCCTTGCGCATCATCAAAGGCATCTGGACACACGAATCGTTCAGCTTCGAAGGCCGCTACTTCAAGTGTAAAGATATTGATCTATCCATTCCGCTCGTGCAAAAGCCCCATCCGCCGCTCTGGATGCCGACGCGCAGCAAGGATTCCATCGAGGAAGCCGCGTCCACCGGCGTGAGCACGGTCCAATGGGTTCCCTCCGGAATGAAAGCTGTTCGCAAGGCTTTTGATGAATATCGCGAGGTGTATCGACGCACCCGGCCCGAGGGGCCGAGACCGCACATCGGCTTGATGCGCGAAATCTACGTCGCGGAAAGCGATCGGCAAGCGCACTCAGAGGGAGAGTTTCATTGGAAAAATTTTTGGGAGCGCCGCGGCGGGGCGCGCACCTACGGCGCCCACGGATCCACCGGTTTATCGACCATCCTCGACGGCAGCCGCCGGCAAGAGCTGATGAACATGGAGCACTCGATTGCCGAAGGCTCGTTTATATGCGGCTCGCCGGAAACTGTCGCCGGACAGATCCAGAAAATCGCTATGGAGGCCGGGGCCGATACATTTCTCGGCGAGTTTACTTTCGGTGAGCTAACGCAGCAGCAGGCGCTCAACTCACTGCGGCTCTTCACCGAGCAAGTCCTGCCGGAACTACGGAAATTCGAGATCGATGCCCTGAGTTTCCCGAATGCCGACGCGTGAGGAAACAATAATTTCTCAGCACGAGACTAGCGCGGCAAAGCCGCAATTCAAGCTCTGACTAGCTCCCGCGATGACGAAAAGAGAGCATGTTGTCATTTCGAACGAAGAGAGAAATCTTTCTTAGATCCGTCGCATTCGCTCGGGATGACCGGCTTCACTGTCACTCGGCGCCTCGGCGCGAGAAATCTTGTTTCGAAACACGCGAAGGACCTTCTATTTTGGAAATGTCCTCTTTCGTGATCTTTTCCTTCTGCTTGGTAGAAACTTTTGTCTAACCGGAGGCGTTATGATCCACACGCGCATTTGTGACCTTCTCGGTATTCAACATCCGATTATTTTGGGCGGCATGGGCACTGCGACCACGGCGCCGCTGGTCGCCGCCGTGTCCAATGCCGGCGGCTTCGGCACCCTCGGCACCTCGGCATTCAACGCGGCGACGTTGGAATCGGAGATCGCCTCCATTCATGAGCGCACGGAAAAGCCATTCGGCGTCAACCATCTGTTGTTTCAGATTCAGGAGGACATGTACGCGGTTACCTTGCGCGCGCGACCCACGGTTGCGGCGTTTGCGTGGGCGCGCAAAGATCAGAACCTGCGGGATTATTTTCAACGCGCGCACGATGCCGGCTGCAAGGTCATGTACATGGCCGGTGAAGCGCCCGAAGCGCTGCGCGCCGCTGAAGCTGGGGCGGACGTGCTCGTCGCGCAGGGCACGGAAGCCGGCGGCCATGTCGGATGGATGGCATCGTTGCCGCTGGTCCCGATGATGGTCAAAGCCGTGGCGCCGCTGCCGGTGCTTTCAGCCGGCGGCATCGCCGATGGTCGCGGGCTTGCTGCGGCGCTGGCGCTCGGCGCGGAAGGTGTTTTGCTCGGCACCCGCTTCATGGCGACTCCCGAAGCGCCGATTCACGCGAATTTCAAACAAGCGATCGTCATGAGCGACGGCCACGATACCGTGCTCACCGAGATTCCCGATCTCGCCGGCCAACGCGTCTGGCCCGGCGCAATGTCGCGGGCCCAGCGCAACAAATTTATCGAACGCTGGGCTGGGCGTGAATGGGCGTTGCGCCAAAACGCCGGCGAAGTAGGCAAACAAGTCGCGGCGGCGCGCGCCGCCGGCGACATCGACAATGCATCTCTGTCGTTCGGGCAAGACGCCGGCTTGATCGATTCCGTCAAGAGCGTCAAGGAAGTGGTTCAGGAAATCGTCGCCGACGCAGAATCCATTATTAAGGAGCGACTGCCGAAGATGCTTCAGTAGTGTCGGTCAGCAACACGCTGCAACGGCGACAACGCCTCAGAATGTTCAATCTAAACCTATTGCCAAATCTCTGAGGGCCAGATAGCTGCGGGTCGATGCACTCAACGAGTCGGGTGACGCGCTTCTGGGTCATCATCCCTAACCCTTCAAATGATCCCCTTCTCCTTAAACTCCATGAGCTTCTCATCATCGTAGCCGAGCTGATTCAAGTACTCGGCGTTGTGCTCGCCAAGCTCCGGCGGCGGCAGCGGATGGGGATTCTTGGTATCGCTGTATTCGTTGGGGAAAGCCACCGTGCGGATCGTCGGTTTGTCCTTGCGCTCGATCGCAATTTCCAAACCCATGTGCTTGATCTGCGGGTCTTGGAAAACCTCTTGTAGATTGTAAACCGGCGTGTACGGCACGTCGTTGGCTTCGAGCTGCTCCATCCAGTAGGCGCGCGGCTTCTCTCTGAAGAACTCCCCAAAAACTCTGGCCAACTCGCCATAATTCTTACGCCGGTTGGGCCGCGTATTGAAACGCGGGTCGTCGATCACTTCCGGATGCTCTGCAGCTTTGCATAAGCCTTCCCAGAATTTCTGCGGCGACGAGAGATGAATCGCGAACGGCAATCCGTCCGAGCCGCTAAACGCATACGTCTGCGACTGCATCGGCCGCGTGTACGGCCCGGGTATCTTGCCGGTCGCGAGCGTATCGGTGGCCGGCGCGATCAAGAAAGCGAGAGTCGACCCTGCCATGGTGGTGTCGACCTGCTGGCCTTTGCCGGTTTTCGCCCGCGCGGCCAATGCGCCGAGCACGCCGATGCAGGCGAACATGCCGCTCAAACTATCGGCGTAATTCGGGCCGATGGGACGAGGATCGTTCGCATCCATTAGGAGGCTCAACATACCACCGAGCCCCTGGCCCACCGTGTCATAGGCTGGCCTCTTCACGTAAGGACCGCTCGGCCCAGTACCGGTGATCGACAGATAAATAACTCCCGGATTGCTTTTACTCACGGTGTCATAGTCGATGCCGAGCTTTTTCATGACACCAGGCCGATAGTTGTCGAGGACAACATCGGCCTTTTTGGCGAGCGCGAGAAAGATTTCTTTCCCCTCGGGTGTTTGCAGATTGAGCGTGATACTTTTCTTGCCGCGGTTGTACGCCCAAAAATTCGGCTGATCGCCGCCCAGGTCCCAACCGCGAAACGGATCGCCGCCTTTGGGATTTTCCACTTTAATAACTTCCGCGCCCATGTCGGCGAGCAACATCGCGCCGTAGGGCCCCGAAATAAAATTTCCCAGTTCCAAAACTTTGATGCCTTCCAGACAACCCTTCATGGTGCTCTCCTCGTTTTGCGCGGAAACCCTAGCTCGAATTCAGACGATACCCTTTTCCTTGAACGCCGCGATCTTCGCCTCGTTGTAGCCGAGGGATTTCAAAAACTCCTCGTTGTTCTCGCCGAGTTCCGGCGGCGGTGCGGGATGAGCCGAGGGAGTTTCGCTGTAGCTCAAAGGAAATTTTACCGTGCGAATCGTCGGTTTGTTTTTGCGTTCGATCGCGATCTCCATGCCCATGTGCTTCACCTGCGGGTCATCGAAAACTTCTTTCAAGTTATAGACCGGCGTGTGCGGCACGTCGTTGGCCTCGAGCCGCCCGATCCAGTACGCCCGCGGCTTTTCTTTGAAAAACACCGCGAAACTTTTGTTGAGATCATCGTAATTGGCACGTCGATCCGGCCGCGTCTTGAAGCGCGGGTCTTCGATCAGCTCGGGATGATCGACCGACTTGCAGAGCCCTTCCCAGAATTTTTGCGGCGATGATAAATGAATCGCCAGCATGGCGCCGTCCCCGCACGCAAAGGCGTAGGTTTGCGACTGGCGTGGTCGTGTGTACGGCCCGGGCACACGGCCATCCGCAAGCGTTTCCGTCGCCGGCGCGTTCAAGAACGCTAGTATTGAGCCGACCATGGTCGCATCGACCTGCTGCCCTTTGCCGGTCCGATTGCGCGCCATCAACGCGCCGAGAATCCCCAGCGCGGAGAACATGCCGCTCAGGCAGTCCGCGTAAGCTGGGCCGACGGGCTTGGGATTTTGCGGATCCATCAAGACGCTCATCATGCCGCCCATTCCCTGGCCAACCGTGTCATACGCCGGCCGCTTGACGTAGGGCCCGCTTGGACCGGTGCCAGTGATCGAGCAGCAAACGATCTTGGGGTTAATTTTTTTCAGACTGTCGAAGTCGATGCCGAGCTTCTTGGTGACGCCGGGACGGTAGTTGTCCATCACCACGTCCGCCTCTTTGACCAAGCCGTAGAAGACTTCTTTGCCCTCGGGCGTTTGCAGATTGAGCGTGACGCTTTTCTTGCCGCGGTTGTATGCCCAGAAGTTCGGCTGATCGCCGCCGAAATCCCAACCGCGAAACGGATCGCCGCCCTTGGGATTCTCGACCTTGATCACCTCCGCACCCAGGTCCGCCAGCAACATCGCGCCGTACGGCCCGGAAATAAAATTCCCCAATTCCAAAACCCTGATGCCTTCCAAACAACCTTCCATTCTCGCTCTCCTGTTTTTTTTGAATTTTTTTCCTTACGCCTGTTACTAATACTGTCTTGGTATAAACGAATTGAACTGAGCATAGCGGTTGAACGGCTTGAACGTTTTGAACGCCCTCCAGAATATGGCTGTTGCCTATTGCCTTTTAGATCGGATAAGAAACTTTCTTATATCCCAATTGCTAGGAGCACAAGATGGCAATGCCCCCGCCGGTGACCGATACACTGGCTCAGTTCGTCACGGAGACGCATTTTTCGACAATCCCCGGACAGACCCGAACTAACGCCAAGCTGCATATTCTCGATACTCTCGGTGTCGCGCTGGCCGGCGTCGATCAACCGGCCGCGAAAATCGCCCTTGATTACTCCGCGCGCCTCGGCGCTTCGCAAGAAACCTCTCTCTGGGGCACGCGACAAAAAGCATCGGTGCCGACGGCGGCGTTCGCCAACGGCCTGCTCGCGCATGCGCTCGATTTCGACGATTGGGATGCATTCATTCACGTCGGCCATCCGACCAGCATGCTGCTCGGAGCGGCGCTGAGCCTCGGCGAGCATCTCGATGCTTCGGGGGAAGATTTGCTCAAAGCATACGTGCTCGGCATCGAGGTGATCTGTAAACTTGCCGCCAATTGTCCCAACGTGCAAGACCGCGGTTTTCACAGCACCCCGGTTTGGGGCAGTCTCGGCGCCACGGTCGCTTGCGCCAGTTTGCTGAAACTAGACGCGGCGAAATTAAAAGCCGCGCTCGGCATCGCCGCATCGGCCGCCGGCGGCATCCATCGCCAGCAAGGCTCCATGGTGAAGCCGTTTCACGCCGGCAACGCGGCGCGCAACGGCGCCGAAGCGGCGCTGCTCGCCGCCGACGGCTTCACCGCCGATGCGGCGATCCTCGAAGCGCCGCGCGGTTTCTGCGACACCTTTTTCGGTCCGGGCAAATGCGATTACGAAAAAATGATCGAGAATATCGGCAAGCCTTACTTTCTCGAGTCGCCGGGACTGGGATTGAAATGGCACCCGTGCAGCGCGCCGCAGTTTCTCGCCGCCGACGCCGCGCTGCATCTCAAGCGCGAGCACGACATCCGCTACGAAGACGTAGCCAAGATGGAGGTGAGTATTCCGCCATTGCGCCATGCGCGCCATTACGCCGCCGAGGTAAAAACCGGCCTGCGCGGCAAATTCGCCATCAACTACGTCGTCGCCATGTGCATCTTGGATGGCAAGCTCGATTTAGCGACCTTCACAGATGAGAAAGTAAACCAGCCGCAAGTCCAGGAAGCATTTAGTAAAGTTCAGGTGATCTGCGATGAAAGCATTCCCGAGCCGGGCCCCTACTGCCCGGTCACCGTCGAGCTGAAAAACGGTACCCGTTTAAGCCACACGGCGAAACTCGCCAAAGGCCATCCCGAGAATCCGATGACCGAGAGCGAAGTCCTGGAAAAATTTCGGAGCAACGCGAAGCTGGTGATCTCAGAGAAGCGGGCTGAAGAATTGATTAACCGCGTGCGGAAAGTCGAATCGGTCGATAACGTGAAGAAGCTTGTCGATTTAGTGATTCTTTCCTAAGCGAAGCAAGAGCCTCGACCGAAATGAAAGATCTCTCGCGTTCGTTCGGGATGACAGCGTTTATGAAGTTGCCTCAGGCTCCGCGGAAATTCTGATCACCCCATCGTTGCAACACTCTACTACTCCAGCACTCCAATCTTCATTGGACATCCGTTTCTTG
>Ga0209486_10001258_pt1 | contig 11064 bp, 8 predicted proteins | sample NCCompost_FD_187518 | JGI IMG/M metagenome (GOLD analysis project Ga0209486, IMG submission 187518) | Agricultural soil microbial communities from Utah to study Nitrogen management - NC Compost (SPAdes) (version 2) | ecosystem: Environmental > Terrestrial > Soil > Agricultural land | place: USA... | reverse complement strand
TGACGATCCGGTCGCCCGCCCGGCTGAACTCCATGGGCAGCGGAGAAATCATGATCAGCGGCGTGCCCTTCGTGCCGCACTTCAGCAGCACGTTGTCGCGCGGATTCCATTTCGCGAGCCCGGCCTTGCCGGCGGCGGTCAGCGGATATCCTCCCTTGAACATCGGAAACGCGGCGGGGTCGCTCATGATCGTGGACCAGACGCGGAACAGGCCGTCGGCCTTCGCTTTCGCGGCAGCCACATCGGCGTTGATCTTTGCCGCTCCGACGACGCGGCCCGCTTTCCCGGCGGCAAAATACGGCTTGTCCGATCCAAACGTGAATTCGTTGCCGTTGGGCAGCAGCACGCTGCGCGCGAGAATCTCGGGCCGGCTGCGCATCGACGGCGAACCGGCAATCGTGATGCGATCGCCGACGCGGATGGAGCTTCCGTCCACACCGCGATTCCGCAGGATGCTGATCGATGCCGTTTCGGCGTCCCAGACGGTCTCGCGGCCTTTGTCGTCCGTCACGGCGAGGAGGATCTGCCCGTGCGGATTTCGCCATGACACCGCCTTGACCACGCCGCTCACTTCGATGGTCTTCCTCGAGTCGAAAATGCCCGCCTGACTGTGATGCGCGTGAACGACGCCCACGAGCATGCTGAGACCCAAGACCAGACTTATCAGCCGGACGAATGGTCGCATAGTGTCGCCTCCTCTTGGGCACTGTCCACGATCAACGCGGAGAGACAGATTTCCGCATAGCCACTCAGATTTTGCAAGAAGCGTCAGCTCGGTCTGACGAGCGGTAAGGCGTAAACTGACCGAATGCGGCGCCTCTGGACAGCTCTGCCGATGCTCGCGGTGGTTGCCCTCCCGGCCTGCGGCGCTGTCGCCTACGTGCAGGACACCGGTTCCTCCGATTTGGACGTGAAGGTTCGGGCCTTTCTCGATCGACATCGCGGCACCTGGCGCGACCTCAACGTGCCGGAATCCGACGGCCGCCTGCTGTACGACCTCGTTCTGAAGAATGGCTTTCGACGTGCGCTCGAGATCGGCACCTCCACCGGCCACTCTGGCGTCTGGATCGCATGGGCGCTCAGCAAGACCGGCGGAAAGCTGACCACGATCGAGATCGACCCTGAACGCCACCGCGAGGCGCTGGCCAACTTCCGGGAGGCAGGGCTCTCCGAATACATCGACGCGAGGCTGGGTGACGCGCACCGGCTGGTGCCGACGCTGGAAGGACCGTTCGACTTCGTGTTCTCGGATGCCGATAAGGAGTGGTACACGAACTATTTCCGCTCGGTCTGGCCGAAGGTGGTGCCCGGCGGCTGCTTCACGGCGCACAATGTCGGAAGCGCCCGTCAGTCGGGCATCCGCGAGTTCCTGCAACACCTGAAGACCGTTCCAGACGGCCGCACGACGATCGACCGATCGAGCGCTGCGGGCGTGTCGATTACCTGCAGGACCTCGTAGCATCCGCCGCCAGGCGGACGGGATAACCGCGAAGGGCGCCACGGGGATGTCCGCGCCCGCACACGCCAGTCCCACCGGCGCACACTCACGTCGCCGCCGCGCCTTCCGACGCCAGTTACTCATCCGCCGGAGGCGTCGGCGCGCATGGCACACACTTTGAGCTAAGGTGCCGATTCGGGAGCCGCACGATGATCGACCAGATTCTGCAGGACGTTCGCTTGGCCATCCGCTCGCTTCACCGCAGGCCGCTCGTCACAGGTGTCGCCGTGGTGTCGCTGGCGCTCGGCATCGGCGTCAACACGGTCATCTTTTCGGTCTTCGAGAGAATGCTCCTGCGCACAGTCAGCGCGCCCGCGAGCAACGATCTCGTCAACGTGATCGCGCCGGGGCTGAAACCCGGTGGACGCTCGACGGGGAATGCCGGCGGCCCGGATGCGGTCGTCAGTGTGCCGCTATTCCGCGACCTCGAGCGGCTGGAGATGCCCGGGATCTCCCGCATCGCGGCGCATGCGGACTTCGGAGCGAACGTCGCGCATCGAGGCATCACGACACGCGTCGAGGGCCTGGTGGTGTCGGGCGGTTACTTCTCCGCTCTCGGGCTGTTGCCTGCCGCTGGTCGCCTCCTGAGCCCCGACGACGATCGCGTCGAGGGCGGGCACCCGGTTGCCGTGCTCTCGCACAGATACTGGACGACACACCTCTCCGCCGATCGTGGAGTCATTGGCGAGGCACTCGTTGTCAACGGCGAGTCGTTGACGGTCATTGGTGTGACGGGCGAAGGATTCACCGGCACCGTCGCGATGGACAGGCCGGACGTCTTCGTGCCGCTCGCGATGGCTCCCCGCCTTCGCATCGGAGGCGGTGGGCGGAAAGATCACTGGCTGTACATGTTCGCCCGGCTGAATCCGGGCATCGCGCGTGAACGCGCCGCGGCGGCGCTCAACGTGCCGTTCTCTGCGCTAATCAAGGAAGTCGAATATCCGGTCCACGCCGGCGAGCTGCCCGGTCGGGCGCGTGAACGGTTTCTGTCCAGGCGCCTTGTGCTGGAAGACGGGCATCGCATGCGGGTGAACGATCCCCGCGAAGCCCGGCTCGTGCTCGGGCTGCTGCTCGTCGTGACTGGACTCGTCCTGATCATCGCGTGTATGAATGTGGCCAACCTCCTGCTGGCGAGGGCCGCCGATCGCGCGACGGAGATGGCGGTGCGAGTGTCGATGGGCGCGTCCACCGCACGACTGGTCCGCTCGCTGCTGCTGGAGGCCTCTCTGCTTGGCACACTCGGGGCCGTTGGCGCGCTCGCTGTCGCCAGAATCGCCAGCGCCGCGCTGATCAGCATCATGCCGGCGGACGACGCGTCGAACGTGGCGTTCCAGCCGAACATGCCGGTTGTGCTCTATACGCTCGGCGTTGGAGTGGGAACGGCGCTGCTGTTCGGTCTCTTTCCGGCCCTGCACGCGGTCCGTATGGCGCGTCAGTCAGCCGCGGGCGCGGCATCAGCGTGCTCGCCCTTGTCGGTGGGCGCGCGGCGCGTTCGTGTCTCGCTGGCAACCGCGCAGATCGCCATGGCGACGGCACTGCTGGCGCAGGCTGGTCTTTTCCTCACAAGCCTGGTCAACGTCGCCGGCGTGGAACTCGGTTTTCAGCGTGACGGACTGATTACGTTCCGGCTTGCGCCGTATGCGAACGGATACACCCCGGAACGAGCTCTGGTCTTGTTCCAGCGCATCGAAGATCAGCTGCGCGGCACTCCAGGCGTCGCCGCCGTCACGGCAACGGCTGTTCCCCTCCTCGCTGAAAACCGTCAACGCCCCAACGTCATCGTCGAGGGATTCGCGGCGGGACCCGATGCGGACATGCGGGCGAGCTTTGCGCAGATCGGGGACGCGTACTTCCGCACGCTGGGCATCCCACTGCTCGCCGGGCGCGAGTTCTCAGCGGCCGATCGCGCTGGTGCACCGAAGGTTGCGATCGTGAATCAGGCGTTCGTCCGGAAGTTCCAGCTCGACTCGCCCGTTGGAAAGCGCGTCGGGCTCGCGAGCGGCGGCGCAACAGTGGCAGATGTCGAAATCGTCGGCGTCGTGGCCGACGCCAAGTATGCCGACATGCGCGAGGCCGCTCCTCCGCAGCTGTACTACTCGTATCGCCAGGGGCCGATTGGGCCGCTGACCTTCTATGTGCGGGCTTCGGCGGAGCCGCAACCGCTTCGCGCGGTTATTCCGGCGGTGGTGGCGAGAATCGATCCACACCTTCCGGTGGAGAAGCTGCTGAGCATGGACGAACAGATTTGGGACAACGTCGCCCGCGATCGCATCCTTGCCACGCTATCGTCATGGTTCGCCCTCCTTGCGTCGGTGCTCGCGGGGGTAGGGTTGTACGCTGTCCTCGCGTTCACGGTGACTCAGCGAATCCGCGAGATTGGAATCCGAATGGCGCTTGGCGCATGCCGCGACGATGTCCGTCGACTCCTCCTGTTCCACGTCGGCAAGATCGGCATCATCGGTGGAGGCATTGGTCTTGCCGCGGCGCTGGCGCTCGGCCGCCTTGGGGAAGCGCTGCTGTTCGGGATCGAGGGGACTGACCCGCGCATTCTCGCTGGCACCATCGCTGGCGTCAGCGCCGTCATCCTGGCCGCCGCGATCGTTCCTACGCGGCGTGCTACCCACGTGGATCCCATGGTTGCCTTGCGCGCTGACTAGGGCGACGTGCCTGCGGGCGCAGGGCTACTGCGTGCTCGGCGCGCCACCTCGCTCCCTCGCCATTCACCGCGCATCAGACCGCGGCTCCCATGGTCGCGAGTGCCGATCAGCAGATGAGCAATCTCGTGAGCGATCATCAGTGCACGTGGGTGTGCGCGCTTACCAGCCTCGGAGGCTTCGGCGCGGTGTCGTCGCGAGGGTTGACGATTACGGTTGTGCTGGCGGGTTACCGTTTGGTTGCAATTGAATGTTCACGGTCGTTGATCGACCTGCGACAACGCGCGTGACGCGCTCGACGGCCATATACCCGTCCTTCGTCACGCGGAGCCGTTTTTCACCGGGCGCCAGATGCTGGATGGTGATCGGCGTGGAGCCCCACCCGATGCCGTTCACGACCACGCGCGCTTCTACGGGATCCGTGGTGATGACGAGTTCGGTCACCGCAGGGGTCGGCGGCGTCGTAGGTTCCGATTGCCCGGGCGGCTCGAGCGCACTCACCTCAACGTCCTGGACAGCGACAAGTGGTGTCGATTCGGGGACGAGTCGAGTTGATTCCGCGGCCGGTGGAGTCGATTGGACAATCTCTGGTGCGTTCCCCGTCGTCGCGACTGCGTGGCGTTCCGGCACTGGGGATACCGCACTCGCTGCGTGGTCGCCGGTGCTGCGGGCCGTGGAGACGTCCCACACAATGCCGCTGATCCCGACGACAAGCGCGGCGCGGACGACGAGCATGACCCCGTGATGCCCGCGTACCGAGCGCCTGCGAACAGGCGGTGGCTGTTCGGCTGGCGGCGGATCCGCTGGCGCTGCTTCGCGTTTGAGCTCGGCGAGGACGATGCGCTCGTCCAGGTCGACGGCTCGCGCATAGGCGCGTATGTGCGCGCGTTGATAAAACCCACGGTTGATGTGCGGGAGTACGTCCTGCTCGAGCGCGGCAAGCCGCTCCAGCGGAACCCGTGTCTCGTCCGCGACCTGCTCGAGAGTCAGCCCGCGCTGTTCCCGCGCCCGGCGCAGCAGCGTCGCCATGCCGATCGGTTCCGACGGGGGTGGATCAGAGCGGGATTCGTTGGCGGGATCGACCATGACTAACCTCACTCGGCCATTGCGAGCCCAAAACCGACGAGCGTCAGGCTCGCGCGAGAGAGGGCCTGTTCGCTATGCCTTTTCGGCATGGCCCTGACCTCGTATACCATTGCGACGCGGCGGAATAGTCGCGACGGAGGCAACATGAAACGGGCGACGATGGCGATCGGGATGACGATGCTGGTGGTGGCGACGGCGTTTGCCCAGGCGCCCCAGGGGCAGGGACGTGGCCGCGGCGGCCGCGGCGGCGCACCGGCGTGCACCAACCTCGCGTGCGACGTGCAGGCGGACTGGACGCGCAATATGAATCTGCTGATCAGAACCGCCGAGGCGATGCCCGAGGACAAGTGGAACTTCAAGACGACCGATCCGCAGCGCACCTTCGGCCAGCACGTGATGCACATCGTGCAGATCGACTCCAAGCTGCTCGCGGCTCTCGGCGCAAAGACTCCGGCGCCGCAGATCAACATGAGCGCGACAACGAAGGCCGACGTGCTTGCGGCGCTGCGCCAATCGCTCGAATACGGCCAGGCGGTGCTGAAGGAGTTCGACGATGCCGGGCTGCTCGAGCGCGTGAACGGAGTGTTCCTCGGGCCGAGCGCGAGCCGCGTGCGCCTCATCAACTTCTCGATGGCGCACAGCCAGGACGTCTACGGCCAGCTCGTCGTGTATCTCCGGCTCAACGGCGTCATTCCGCCCGCCAGCAACCCCGCGTAGACCGCTTGGCGGCTGAGCCGCTGGAGCCGTATCGCACGCATCGATGAACAAGCGCCTTCGTGTCGCAGCCGCCCTGGCGGCTGCGCTCTCGCTGCTCTACTTCGCGATCAGCGCCGTCAACGGGGAGTCGCCGTTGACGAAGACCTTCAATCGCATTTACGAAGAAGGCGTCTGGGGCCGCGACGTGGCGGGGAAGGGCACCAGTGGCTCAGGATCGAGCCTGGAGATCACGCGCGACTATCGCGCCTATCTCGAGGAGTTCATCAGGACGCAGCGCGTCAGATCGATTGTCGACGCCGGGTGCGGCGACTGGACCTTCTCGAGCGCCATCGACTGGGGCGGCGCCAGCTACCTTGGCGTTGACGTCGCCTCGGACGTCATCGAGGCGAATCGCAGGAAGTACGAGAAACGCAACGTCACCTTTCGGGTGGGTGACATCACCGAGGAACTCCCCGCCGCGGACCTCCTCATTTCCAAGGACGTCCTCCAGCATCTTCCCGACGCGCTGGTGGACAAGTTCATCAGGAACAATCTGAAGAAGGGCAAGTACAAGTGGGTTCTGCTGACGAATGATCGTGGCACCGGAAATCCGGACATTGTTCCCGGGGGATACCGGGCGATCGACCTCGCTGCCGCTCCCTTCAACGTCACAGGGCTCGTTGACCTGCCAATCAAGTTCGGGAACGAGGTCACCAAGACGACGTCGCTCCTCGACCTGTCTACCGGCCGAAACGCTGGTTCTCGAGGCAGATGAACTCGATCAGCTCCTCGTCGAGCATCAGCTGCTGGTTGACGCGAACGGTGAACGGGCTCGTATACGCTTTCTTGTCCTCGATCGTCACGTCGATCTCCATGCGCCCGTAGCTCACGCGCCGGAACCGCTCGGTCACCTTGCCTGCGTCGGTGAGCGGGCTGCCGATGATGTCGAGCCAGCCGCCGTCGCGGAAGCCGGCCGTTTCCACCACCAGCGTGTCGCCGTCCCATCGGCCCACTGAGTAGCCGTAGTACCACGGGTGGACATCGTCCACTGGAGGCAGCTTGCGGCCGTCGGTGAAGATCTCCCGGCGCTCCCAGCTCGCTTCGTAGAGGATGACCAGCGAGCGCGGCATCTGGAAGAACTTGCGCGGCGCGCCCTGCGTGTGGAGCTGAACGATCCCCATCGGCAGGCAGTGCGCTTCGGGATTGTCCTTGCTGTTGCCGGCGATGCGGGTCTTGAGCAGCTCGGCGCCGTAAGGTGTGAGCGGCAGCCCGCCCTTGATGTTCTGAGCCACGTCCCGGAAACCTGCCACCGGAGGGCCGCTGGGCGGGGGCGCCGCCGCACCCTGCCGTCCGCCGCCGCCCCCGCCGCCGCGCCAGACGCCCGACAGGTCGGGCTTCCCGTCAGCCGTTCTCGGGACAGGGCCGTTCATGTCGGGCTCGCCGCTTGCCGTTCTCGGGACGCCAGGTGTTGGCTGCTTGGGCCACTGCGCCGACAGGGTAGGAACCGCCAACGCCGTGACAAACGCGACGGACAAGGCTGCTCTTCGCATGCGTTCCTCAGGCGTATTATGCTCAAGATTCTCAGGAGCGCTCATGAACCGTCGATGCTTCGTCATGGTGGCCGGTATCGCGTGGCTCGCCGGCGCGACCGCCTCGCAGGCACACCACTCGTTTGCGGCGGAGTACGACCGCGATCGGACGATCACGGTCACGGGCGTGGTCCAGAAACTCGAGTGGACGAACCCGCACGCGCGGATTTATGTGGAGGGGAAGGACGAAACGGGGAAGTTTCAGCTCTGGGACTTCGAGCTTGGCCCGCCCAACGGTCTGATGCGAAATGGCTGGAACCGCAACTCGCTGCGGCAGGGCCATCAGGTGGTTGTCGAAGGCTTCCGTTCGAAGACGTCGGACAAGGTCGCCAACGCGCGGACCGTCAAGCTCCCGGATGGCCGTCAGGTGTTCGCCGGATCGTCCTTCGATCCGGGCGACGTGAAGTAGAGGCCGACCTTCCCGCCTCCGCTGAAGCTACGGCGGGCAAGCAGGTCGGCCTTTCACCTGATAGGGTCCGCCTGAGGGGACATTACGACGAGCACTTGTTGCCGGTGCGTTTGCCGGCTATCCATTCCGCCAGCATCTGATACTCCGGATCGGTGCGGCTTTGCCAGCGGCGAACGCCGTTGTGCGCATACGAGCCGCCGGCGTCCGGATGGAGCGGCTTGAGCAGGAACCGGCTGTGATCCGGATCGCCGGGGACAATCACGCGCGAGATCAACTGAAACGCCCGTTTGGCCTCGGCGTCGTTCCAACTCTCGCGCCCGTCACCCGGCAGTGCCGCAAACCCGATGATGCCTGCGTTGTGACAATTACTGCAGCGGATGTGCCCTTCGCGAGGCTTGGCGAACACCTGCTGCACGCACGCCCTGAAGAATGCAAAGTCCAGCGTTGGCTCGGCCGGCGGGACATAACGGTCGGTGGGCAGGCTGCGAATCCACGTCAGCACGGCCTGATACTCCGGATCGTCCCGCGAGTTCCAATAGGTCCCGCCGGTATGACCTGATCCGCCGGCGTTCGGCGCAAGCGGCTTGATCAGCAGGCGGCTGGCTTCGGGCGTCGCGGTGTTGATCAGCCTCGTGACGACGTCGAAATTGGCCCGTGATTGTGCCACCGTCCATCCGGCATCGGTGGCGGGCGTCTGCAGGCTGAACCGGAGCTTCGTCTGCCATGTGTGACACATCACGCAGGAGGCGTAGCCCGGCATCGTGCCGCCGCGCGCACGCGTGAAGAGCGGCTCGATGTTCTTGCGAAAGAAGTCCACGTCCGCGGCGGAAGCAGCCGCGCTGCTCGACACCGCCTTCGACTGGACGCCGGAGGTGGCGACCGGCGTCGCGGGCTGTCCGTCGCTCCGGCGGACAGGTGGCGACGCACTCGCCCCGCTCGTGGCCGTCGGCGCATTCACGCGGTCCAGCGGCAAGATGGCCGTATTGATCCGCGCCGGGCGCGCGCCGACCTTGATCTTGTCCACAACCTGCAGCTTCTGCAGGTCGACGACGGCCGTATAGTCGGCGCCGGATACGGCCACGTACATGAAGCGGCTGTCCGGCGTCGGCGTCATCCAGTTCGCGGTTGGCCCGACTTCCACCGCGCCGATGTACTTGAGGCCAGGCAGCGTCCATCCGTAGATCCGGCTGTCGAGGCGGCTCGAGGCCCACACCGCCGATCGGTTGGGCAGAACCTCGAGCCCGTGCATGTCTCCCGTCTGAATGCCGTCCGCGTTCTGCTTCCAGGCAGGCAGCGCCGGCGGCCACAGCATATCGACGACCTTGCGCGATGCCCAGTCGATGACCCACACGGCGTTGATGCCCGTTGCCTGGGCGAACATCCGCTTCGTCGTGCCGTCGGCGTTTGCCTCGAACGCCATCGGCCGCACTTCATGGTTCCTGCGGCCGTACTGCTCGTGGCCGGTCAACTCCATGCTCCAGGCCACGGTATCGGTGGCCGGGTCGATCACCTGAATCGTCGGCTGGCCCGGCTTCACCTCGCCGCCGAGACCGGCAACGACCCAGCGCTCGTCCGGCGTGACATACGTGTTGTGCACGCCATGGTCGACGGGAATGCTTCGAACGAGCTTGTTCGTATCGACGTCGATCACGTCGATGACGGCGACACCATTACGCGGGATCTGACGGATGCCCGCATAGATCTTGCGGTACTTCTTGTTGACGACGACCTTGTTCGGCCGTTCACTCAGCGGGATCTGCTGGAGCTGCTGCAGCGTTCGCGTGTCGAAGACGTCAACCGTCTTGTCCTGTTCGTTCGAGCAGTAGTAGTAGAGGCTGTCCGGGTGCACCGCAAGGTTGTGTGCGTGGGGGCAGCCCCGGATCAGTCCGGCCACGCGGCGCGTTGTCGGATCGATGAGGTGATGGATGTTCCCGGCGTTGTTGCTCTGAAGGATTCGGACGGCGACACCCGCGTACGAATCGAGTCGTGGGACTCCCTGTGCGCCGGCATGCCCCGCCAGCAGCAGCGCGCCGGCCGTGGTTGCCATGAACAGACGAAAACCAGCCATCATGACCTCCGATACGTATCCCGGCTCAATCGGTGGGAACGCGTTGCCTCACCTCTTCAATCCAGTTCTCGACGAACAGCAGACGCTGCTCCTGACCGGCCCCGGTCGCCGTCGCGGCCGCCTTTAACAGGAGGAACCGCTGCCCGTCTGGCGCGACGGCGAGTCTGCGATTGCTGTTGGCTGCACTAACACTGTTGTACGCGGCCGTCTCGAATAACATCGAGACACGCCCCGGCGTGAATGTCGGCGTCGTCACAACCGAAAGGGACGTCAACCCTTTCGGGCTCACGTAGAACAGTTCCTTGCCGCCCGCCTTTGGATGCCAGAGCGGCCAGCGTCCGCCGCCGCTTGACACCTGCCAGCGCCCGGCGTTCACGTCGGGAAACGGACGAACGTAGACTTCAGGCGTGCCGGATTCGTCCGACTCGTAGGCCAGCCATCGGCCGTCAGGCGAGAGCGCCCCGTTGCGCTGCGTGCCGGTGGTCTCGTGGAACAAGGGAGTAACGGTGCGCTTGTCGTCCAGGCCGACCGTGCTGAGCTTTGTCACCCCCGGTGCGCGTATTTCGACGATCAGCGTCTTCCCGTCGGGCGTGAAGGATTGCGGCGTGCGAAAGCGATTTGGATCCCGCTCCGGTTCAGCCAACACTTCGACCGCGCCAGTCCCATCCGCCGCTCGTGCGGAAAGCGCGATACCGTTGCCGCCGAACACGACCTGCCGGCCGCTTGGGGTCCACGTTGGAAAAACCTCGACAGCCTCATCGAATGTCAGCCGCGTCTCGGTCTGCCGCGTCAAGTCATAGATCCAGATGTCCTGTGCCGCATCGAGCACCCGTACGGCGATTCGGGTGCCGTCGGGAGACAGAGTGAATTCCTGGTAAGGTCGGGCGCGGGCTGCGACCGGTGTCTCGCGCCCGTTGCGATCGACCCACACGAACGACACGGGCGTTCCGCCCCCGCCTGCTACGCTGGCGTAAACGAGCGAACCGTTCGCGGCAACGCTGTAGTGGGCAGCGCCTGTGGTGGTACCGGCATCTCCGACGCCTTCGACCAGCGAGACCGGGCCA
>Ga0209486_10001257_pt1 | contig 11066 bp, 7 predicted proteins | sample NCCompost_FD_187518 | JGI IMG/M metagenome (GOLD analysis project Ga0209486, IMG submission 187518) | Agricultural soil microbial communities from Utah to study Nitrogen management - NC Compost (SPAdes) (version 2) | ecosystem: Environmental > Terrestrial > Soil > Agricultural land | place: USA... | reverse complement strand
TGCGCGTCGGCGGTTGCGCCGGTTTGGGCGCGAAGTATCTGTCTCGCGAAGATGCCAGCGACGTCGGCATCTTCGGCAGCGGCGGCATGGCGCGGAGTTATCTCGAGGCTTTCTATGAAGTGCGCAAGCTCAAGCGGGTGAGAGTCTACAGCCCCACCAAGGCGAACCGCGATCGCTTTGCCAGGGAGATGACGGGCAAACTGGACATTGAGGTGCTCGCCGTCGATGAGCCGGAGAAAGTTGTGCGCGAAGCCGACATCGTGGCGACTTGCACGGATTCGACGCGGACCGTGTTCGACGAACCGGAATGGCTCAAGGAAGGCGCGCACATCACTTGCGTGCGTGCTTGTGAAGTTGGACCGAAAGTCATCAAAAAGTGCGACTTGTCCGTCAAGCTTGGCAAAAATACTATCGAAGCGATGGACGAAGGCATGATTCGTTTGCACGGCAATGTCGGTTATATCGCCGGCCAGCCGGAGGAACGCGCGCGCATTCCAAACCCAACGGTGGACAACTACCGGGGGGATTATTTCAAATACTTCATGGATGTCAGGGCTGGCAAGGTTCCCGGCCGAAGCAGCGACAAACAAGTTACGTTTTTCATCAATGCGGGCACGCAAGGCCTGCAATTCGCCGCCTGCGCCGGCAAAGTCGTCGAACTGGCGAAGCAGCAAAAAATCGGTCGCGAGCTGCCGACGGAATGGTTTTTACAGGATATTCGCGACTAAATCGTTTCGGGTTTCGTGTTTGCGGTTCGGGGAGGTGAACGCGAGACTCGAAACTCAGAACTCGAAACAATATTAGTAGCCCAGATCCTCGACCTCGTCCTCGTCCATGCCGAAGTAGTGGGCTATTTCATGCAGCACAGTAAGGCGAATTTCATCGCGCAGCTCTTCAGGGTCGAGAAAATCTTGCATCAGCGGCTCGGCGAAAATCGTGATCTTATCGGGCAAGAGCGGCGGGTCGAGGCTGGATCGATCGGGAAGCGGAACGCCTTGATAGATGCCGTACAGGGTATCGCAACGCGGGTCGAGACCTTCCGCGCGTAAGAGCTCGATGGATGGCCGTTCCTCCACGACGAATTCGACGTTACGCAGCTGCTCGCGGAATCGGCGCGGCAGCCGATCGAGAATGCGGGTAACTTCTTTTCTGATTTGATCGAAATCCAACGCTGATAAGTCTCGCGCAAATGCCTTCTCGCTTCAAGCTCGCCGCGTGCGGCTTTTTGATGCTCGCGACTACCGTCGTCTCGGGCTGCGCGGCATCCCTCGGCCCCACTCCGGCGACATCGAAGCAAGAACCGGGCGCGTTGTCCGACGATCTCGATCCCAACTCGTTGCGCGAGGCGATCCGCCACAGCCTGGTTTATCTGCAAAAGTTGCCGGCGGATCGCGTCCTCGGCGAAGCGCCGCAGCGCTTTACCGCCAAGGATGTAAGCGACTCGCTCTTGGCTTTCGAAAAGCTGCTCGAGCTCTGGACCTGTCGTGAGTGTTTTGCGCGCGAGATCGAGGCGCGCTTCGATCTCCTGCCCTCGAGCTCCGATGCGCAATTGTCGGAAGTTTTGTTCACCGGTTACTATCAGCCCGTTATCGACGGCAGCCTGTCGCCGAGCGAAAAATTTCGCTTTCCGATCTACGGCAAACCGGCGGATCTCATCACCGCAGAACGGGTGACGCTAAAACCTAATGCGAGCGTCGAGCGAATCGTCGGCCGCGCGCGCGGCGAGCAATTCTTGCCGTACTATTCCCGCCGGGAGATTGACGACGACGGCAGGCTGCGCGGGCAAGCTTTGGAAATCGCCTGGGTTGAAAATCCGATCGACGTGTTTTTTTTGCATATCCAGGGCTCCGGTCTGATTCGTTTGCCCGATGGACGGCAATTGACCGTCGGATACGCGGCGCAAAACGGTTGGCCTTATCGCAGCATCGGACGGCTGCTGATCGACAACGGCAAAATCCCCAAGGAAGAGATGTCCATGCAGAGCCTACGACGCTACCTGAGCGAGAATCCGCGCGAACGCGACGAAATATTTGCTTACAACGAAAGCTATGTGTTTTTTCGAGTGCTGGAAAGCGGCCCGCTCGGCAGTCTCGAAGTGCCGGTCACCGCCGGGCGCTCCATCGCCACCGATGCGCGGCTGTTCCCGAAAGGGGCGCTTGCTTGGATTCAAACGGAAGTTCCGGTCATCGATAGCACCGGTCGGTTGACGGGTTGGCGTCCGATCGCCCGCTTTGTGCTCAATCAAGACACCGGCGGGGCCATTCGCGGCTTACAACGCGCGGATCTCTACTTTGGCGCGGGTGAAGAGCCGGCAGGACTTGCCGGCTACATGAATCGGCCGGGACGAATCTTTTTTCTCAGGCTTAAACAAAATCAAACGCCGGGCAGTTTTAGTGATCCATAGCGATGCACGTCGACTATCGCGGCTTGCATTCTTCCCGCGCACTTGAGCCGTACTCCGCGGATGCGCTACCCTAGGCAGTAAATCGGGCAATCACGAAATGGCAAGGCATACCGAAATACGACGACTGACGTGGGCTTTGGCGATCAGCTTGGTGTATTTCTTCGCCGAGTTGATCGCTGGATTTCTCACGAACAGCCTGGCCTTGCTGTCCGACGCCGGCCACATGCTTTCCGATGTCGGCGCGATGACACTCAGCTTGTTCGCTTTCCGCGTGGCGAGGAGGCCGGCCACGCATCAAAGCACCTACGGCTTTCATCGAGTGGAAATTTTAGCCGCGCTTTTTAACGGTTTGGCTTTGTGGCTGATCGTCGGAATCATTTTTGCCGCTGCATTCAATCGATTCTTTTATCCGCCGGCGGTTGAGAGTTTGGGCATGATGATCGTCGCGGTAGTGGGCTTGCTCGTAAACCTGACCGCCGCGGTTATTCTCCACGGCGGCCATCACCATAATTTAAATTTGCGCGGCGCCTTCTTGCACGTAGTCAGCGACGCTATAGGCTCGGTGGGCGCGATTATCGCGGGCTTTATCATGTTGACCACCGGTTGGTATCTGGCCGACCCGCTGATCGGCGTTTTTATCGGCGTTTTGATTCTCTTTTCATCGTGGAGCCTGGTGAAAGAATCTCTCAGCGTGCTCATGCAGGCGGTGCCCAAAGGGATTCGCCTCGAAGAAGTGCGCCAAACTATCGAAGCCGTGGAAGGCGTGAGCAAAGTTCATGATCTGCACATCTGGGCGGTGACTTCGGATATTTTTACCTTGAGCGCCCACGCGGTGGTGGAAAACGGCGGTGACTTTCATGAAGTCCTCAACGGTATCGAAGACACGCTCAAGGAGCGCTACAACATCGAGCACACCACGATTCAACTTGAAATCGAGAGCCGCGAGGAAAAAGAGTTCAAAGCATTTTGATCTTGTCGTTTGACCTACGGTTTCAAAAAGTCAGTGATTCCCGAATGTTTCTATCGGGACCCAGGTGGACCTAATTAGTAGATAACGGGCGCTTTCTTGTGGTGGTTCCCGATCATGCAATTTGGCAATGACGCTTAAGAAGCGCTGGTCGTAGAAAGCGCAGGTCGTGCCCGAGGCAACAAGCACGCCATCAAGCCGACGCTGACAAACGAAAGAATGCCGAGCATCCAGAAGATTGTCGGCAGTTCGGCGCTAACCAGCATCAGGCCGACGATCGAGGTTGAAGTCGTTTTGGAAACCTGCTGAATCAAACGGTCGAAGGATACGATGCCGCCGCGCAGTTCCGCAGGCGCGTTCTGGGTGAGCAAGCTTTTTTGCATCGGCGAAATGACGCCATTGGCCAGGCCGTAAAAGAACAGCGCGCCGCCGACCAGCCATACGCCGGGAACAAAAGGCACGGCGACGACGGCGGCGCCGCTCACGACGAACGCGAGAAACAAAATATTCGCCTTGTCGCGGCCGGCGGCGATCCGGCCTGCCTGGCTCGCAGTGATCATGGCCCCGATGGAAAAGAAGATGTAGAGCAATCCCGCCGTTGCGGTGGAAATGCCGTGGGTGCGGACAAGAAACAGCGGGAAGTAGGTGAGAAAGCCGTAGTCGAGGAAAAACCGCAGAAAGCCCGCCGAGAACGCGATCATCAGACGTGGATGGCGCGTTAGCCGCAGGATATCCCCTAGGTATGCGCTCGTTCGTCCGGTGCTCTTGCCTTTGGTCTCCGGCATCCAGAGCCATGCAGCCACACCCACCGGAATGGTGAGAATATAGAATACGAAGGGCCAATACCATGCAATCATCGCAAGCATTCCGCCGAGCGGCGGAAAGATGAGATAACCGATGCGGTCGAGAAAAACTTTTAATCCCTGGCCGCTGATTTCATTGTCGCCTTCCAGCAAATCACCGATCAAAACGATTGTCAGCGGGATCACGGCGCTAAAGCCAATGCCTTGAAGGGTTCTGAAAAAAATCAGCCAACCGAAGGTCGGCGCAAACGCCATCGCCATGCCGAAAATGCCGAAGGCGATAAGTCCGAGGGCGAGCAGCAGGCGGCGCCCATAGAGATCGGCGATGACGCCGAAGATCGGCGATAGCACGATGGCGGGAGCGGTGAACACCGTCATGATCCAGGAGAGTTGGGCGTCGCTGACCTGAAATGGCTCTGTGAGCGCCGGCAACGCCGGCTGGATGAAGTTCACGCCCATCATCAGAGCGATGCTCGATGCGTAGACGATGCTCAAGGCGCGCGCCTTCTCGGGCGCGAGCTTTTCCATGCCGAACAAAGAGGTTAACGAGGTCATCGCCGCACCGTAAGAGAAGCGATCCTGGCAGTCAAGCGGCGAAGCATGGAGTGCTGGAGTATTGGAGTGATGGATTGTTGGTATTCCGGAACCATTACTGCATCAATCCAGTACTCCAATACTCCAATTGGTGGCCGCTTCGCGGCATGATATGGATTAGCGCGATATCTTTCTTTAACGCGGAGGAACTTCCTATGCCCCAGGACATGCGCACATGGATCGATCAGTTGGAGAAAGCAGGTTTGCTCGCGCGGATCACCAGGCCGGTGGACCCGCGCACGCAAATGGGCGCGCTGCTCTGGCAAGCGCGGGATCGCGGTCTGCTGTTTGAAAATTTACCGGGCTACCCGGGTTGGCGTTGTTTGGGGCAAGCGCCGGGCGATGTTGCGCTCGCGCCCGTAGCATTCGACACGCCGCGCGATGAAATGATTCCGGAGTTTGTGCGCCGCACCGAAAAGCTCGGCAAAACGTGCCTTGTGGAAACCGGGCCGGTCCAGCAAAAAGTCATGACGGGAGACGAAGTCGATATTACCAAGATGCCGATCCATCAGGCGGGCATCCGCGACGGCGGGGCGTTCATTGGCTCCGGCTTGATGATTACCAAGAATCCGGAAACCGGGCAGCGTAACTTGAGCTTTCATCGTCTTCAGATGAAGGGGCCGAAAAAAACCGGCATTCTTCTCTATCCGCGTCACGCCTGGACCAACTACCAAATGTACGAAGCGCAGGATAAGCCCATGCCCGTAGCGATCATGATCGGGCACCATCCGATGTATTACTTTGCCGCCGCGACGACGACGCAGTATGGCGTCGATGAGTTGGAGATCGCGTCGGCCCTGCTCAAGGAAGACGTCGAGTTGGTCAAGTGCCGCACTGTCGATCTGGAAGTTCCGGCCTGGGCGGAGATTATTCTTGAGGGCGAGATCCCGCCGAAAGTCAGGGAACCCGAAGGACCATTCAGCGAATTTCAAGACTATTATCTCACCGGCTCGGGCATGAATCCGATCGTCAACATAAAGGCCGTGACGATGCGCAACGACGCCATTTTCAAGAACGTCCAGAACGGCACTGAGGTCGAGGGCTGCGTGTATCACAAGGTGCCGATGTCGGCGCAGATTCTGCGGCGCGCGCGTACGGTGGGCGGTTTCGCGGACGTCAAAAATGTTTTGGTCATGCCCGGCATTTTCGGGGTCGTCGTGCAGATGAAGCCGCGCTACTACGGCGAGGCGCGAAATGTTCTGATGTCGGTCCTGTCGAGTGAGTACCAGCACCCGAAGGTCGCCATCGCGGTCGATGAAGATGTCGATATTTTTAACTATGCGGAAGTCTTGTGGTCGATCAACACGCGCGTTAATCCCTCCGAAGATATCATCGTGATCAACGGTGCGAAGATCCACGCCATGGACCCGTCCTGCCCTGAGTTCGGTCATCCCGGAGCGCCGGGCTGGCATCGCATCGGCGGCAAAATGATTATCGACGCCACCAAACCGCCAGAGTGCGATGCCAAGCGCAGAAACGAGTTCGAGCGTTTGCGGCCGGTGGGCTGGGAAACTGTGAATTTAGAAGATTATTTGCCGGCAGGCGCGCCGCCGTTGCGGATCAAACCGAAAATTCCCGGAAGCTGAAAAGATTCGTTCAAGGTTCAATCGTTCAACATGGAGAAGCGGGAATGCAATGCAGTGAAGGTTTCTGACCTTTGAACTTTTGAACGGTTGAACATTTGAATGGCTTCGTGAGCAGCGAAGCCTATTCGTCCGATTCGCCAAAATAATCTCGAACGATTCTTTCTTTGATGTATTCGAGAGCTCCCAGGTCTTGGATGATGTCGCCGCCGGTGTCATAGAAAAAGATATCGCCCTTGTGATTACGGCCGATGGCCACGAGCCATTCCAGTTCGTCCCGGTCTTCGAGTAAATAGTTGATTGCTTGATTGGCGCCCTTGCTGGCGATGATGGTTACTTTGGGTTTGGCTGATTTTCGTGCCTGGGACATGCGTCGGCCTCCTGGATCGAGTTGGAGTCTATAATAGAAGGACAGGGTTCACAACTTGTGGAAGCTGAATGCAAAAGCCGAAATCTCCACGGAGGCACGAAGGTTCCCAAACGCTGCGGCTACTTCATGGAAAAATCGACGCGGTTGGGCCTGCCTTTGAGCTTTGCGCGTTCCTCGGGGGTGAGTGGTTTGGCAGCGACGACAAAGAGACGCTCGGCGCTGGCTTGGCCGGTAGCGAGGATCGCGTCGCGCACTGCTTGCGCGCGGTGGCTGGCAAGCTGGCGCATATCGTCGTCGCTCGCTTTGGCGTGCTGCATCATGAGTTTCTCCATCTCAGCGACGGGCAAATCTTGGGCGAGGCCGATCATGTTCCGCGGCTTGGGAAAGCTTTCCTCGCCGTAGGCGGCTTTCAAATATTGCGGATATTCGCTTGTGGCGACTTGCACGTCGTCGACCGACCGCGGTGCTTCACCCTTGCGCGCGAGATCTTTCAGTTTCTGCGCTTTGACCTTGCGCTCGATCCCGACTCGCTTCAATCCATCGAGGTCGGTCAGAGGATCGACGCGGCCGATGATTTCGAGATTGAGCGCGGGACGATTGTTCAAGGCTCGCGCCAGGGTGGCGATCTTGGCCTGATCCGCTTTGTCCAAATTCGCCCGGCCGTTGTCGAACTCGATGTAGGCGAGGTCATCGCCGCTGCCACCGCCGCCGAACGCCGAGGCGAGCAAAGAAAACGGCGCGGTCACCGCCCTCGTGATCAGATTAATGACAATTCGCAGCACGATGCCGCCGACGCTGAACTGCGGGTCGTCCAGCGAGCCGCTGATCGGCAGATCGACGTCGATGACGCCGTTACGGTCTTTCATGAGAGCGACGGCGAGCAGCACGGGCAGCTTCGTGGCGGTCGGACTTTCGACCTTCTCGCCGAAAGTGAGCTGGTTTAGAATTATCTTGTTTTCGGCGCTCAGCTTGCGGTTCTCTACCTTGTATTTGACGTTGAATGACAGCTTGCCCCGCTCGATGCCGTAGCCGACGTACTTAGCCGAGTAGGGAGACATTGTGCTCAATTCGATCTCTTTGGCGTCGGCGACGATATCGAGAAAGAGGTCTTTAGCCAGCGGATTGATTTTGCCTTTGATCTCCACCGGCGCGGCGTTGTCGAGCCTCGCCTGAAGATCGAGATCTCCTGGAGTTTCCGGCTTAAGCTCCGAGATTGCGCCTTGCACGCTGGTGAGATTCGCCGAGTAATTCGGTTTCACGAAAAAATCGCTGAAGTTGATGTTGCCCTCTTTGAGATTGATTTTGCCGATGCTGACGGCTTTGGGCGGCGCCGATTCGGCGGCGACGGGAGTTGCGGCCTTTTCGGCGGGTTTTTCCGCGGCCGGCGTTTCGTCTTTCTTTTCCTCCTTTTCGACCGTCAGATTCTGCAGGTTAAGTTTTCCGTCCGCGCCGAGAATCAAACGCGAATAAAAGTCGGCGAGAGTAATTTCGCCAATGCGTAGCTGGAAGGGTTCTAAATCAAACTGCAGCGCATCGAGCGCCAGAGTTTTCCAACGCAGCAAATCCTGTTGGCCGTTCTTTTCCACCGCGCCGAAGTCGGCGACTTGCACGCCGCCCTGGTAATTTACTTTCGCCGGACCGCTGCCGCTGGCATCGAACGTGAATTCGCCTTTCGTGCCGGCGCGGCCGCCGGTCAGAATGAAATTCACCTGGTCGTCGAGGTACGGCTGGAAAGACACAAGATCCAACTCTTGGGCATCGACCACAAACTTGGCATTGACCGGATTGGCTGTGGCCGTGCCGACTAGTCTCAAAACGCCCTTTTCGTTGACGCGCGCGCGAATCGTTGCTTTGCCGCGTTGGTTTTTCGCGGTGGAGAAGTTTTGACCTCGCACCGAGAGATCGGCGATGCTGATCTTTGCCGGCGTAGGATTGCTGCGATCGTCCACGTTGATTCGGAAGCGATCCAGCATGATTTGTTTCGTGTCGATGCGCCATTCTCCTTCCCCTGGCTTTGCCGGCTGGGCCGGAGCTGGAGCCGAAGTTTGAGGTTTGGCGATACGCGCCAAATTTAACTCGCCGTCGGCGGCGCGTTGGATGTAGCCGTTGCCGTCTTTTGCTTCGAGCGCGCCGATGACGACGGTTTTTTTGCCGACGTCCACTTCGCTGTCCTTGATCGCCAAAGAGCCAATCCGCCACAGCGGTTCGGGCTGCCCGGCAAGCTCGAGCCGTAAGGTGCGCAGATTGGCGGAGAGCCCGCTCAATTTAATATCCGATTGCCCCTCTTTGTCTTCGAAACTGTACTGCGTCGAAAGATCGAAAAATCCGTCTTTGATCTCCGCCGCGATCGCGTCTTCATAGTAGGAACGGAGCGCGCCCGGCTTGAGCCCTTCGACGTCGAGCTTGCCTTCTGCCAAGAGCGGCGTGAGCTGGATCGTTCCGGTGTGGGCGAATTTTTCTTTGGCTTCGGATTCAAAGGACAGCTCGACGTTGGCCTTCTTGCCGGTCTCATTGGTCAGGCCGGTGATTTTTAGATTCACGTTGTCGAGGCGCGTCTTGTACGGCCGCTTCAGTTGGTCATCGGTAAAGTGGACGGTCGCTGATCCCAGCGCGATTTCCTCTATGATGTAGACGAACGGCTTGTCTTCGGCTTTTGAAGCCGGCTTCGTCTCCGGCGCTTTGGTTTCCGCCGCAGCGGCAACCAAATTCGCGAGATTTATTTTGCCGTCACGACTCCGATTGAGATGAAGTTCGAGTCCCTCGGATTTAATCGATTTGAGCGATGCCTTTTTGGCGAAAACGTCGATCGCGTCGATCAGCACTTCGAAGGACGGCAGTTTAACCACCTGTTCGCCGCCGGTTTGCACCATCTGCAGCTCTTGGAGGCCGAGGTTGCCGTTGATGGACAGGACCGGCGGATTGTTCTTGGCGGTTTTGAAGGCGGCGGTAATCTTGCCGCTGAGTTGTCCCGATGGGACCGTAAAGTTTAGCGCCACCGGCGAATACTCGAGATACTTCGCGATCTGGAGCTTATCGATATCAATGCCGATCGTGCTTTCTCCGGAATCTTTAAACAACACGGCGTCGCCGGCGAGATGAAAGGGGGCGCCATTTATGACCGCGGAAAACTCCGGTTTGACCTTGATATCGACATCAGACGGAAGACTAGAAATGAACGGCACGCCAATCTTGAGCTGCGCAACGGTGTGCTTGGTTTTCTCCGGTCGGTCGTCAAAATCGATTTTGCCGTCGATAATTTCGATATTATTGAGCGCAAAACGGGGAGTGGGCCCCGGAGGACCGCCGGTGAATTCTTCGATGAGATCCTGGAAGTTGTACTTTAGATCATCGTTGCGAACCAGGCTGACATACGGCTTAACGAGGCGCAATTCCTTGATCACGGGCGCCAAACGGAAGAGCGATTTCATCTCCAGGTTCACGAACAATTCATCGAAAGAGACCGCGGGCGTATCGCCTTGCCGCTCTTTCATCAAAAGGCCGCGCACCGCCAAAGTCATAGCATACGGATTGATACGAATCTGTTCGATCGTGACCGGTCGGTGCAGCTTGTCGGAAAGCACGCTGGCCACCTTGCCCCGTATCAGGGGCGGGGCGGCAAGACCGAGTATGACCCCGATCGCAAGCAGGACCGAAGCGATCCAGAGGACGATTTTCCGCGTGCGCGGATGCCGGGCGATGCCGAGTGTTTGCTGGCGGATGTGATTAGCGTCTAACGCCATGACGGGAACGCGGGAGATTTGCTAGCCGGATACTATCGAACGAGTAGCCCCTTGTCCACAATTCAAGAATGATTTGGTCGCTCAAAAACAGCGCGGCGCGCGAGGATGATAAATCTTGCCTTATCGGTCATCGTCGACCTGGAGAGCTTCGAGCAAGGAGAGATAAGGTGCCGGCAAGTTCCAGTGCTTGGCGCCATCGATGATTAATTTGCGGTATTCCGCGTTCGGACGCGGGACATTGTCTTCGATGGCCGCGACGTAAATCAAAACGTCGAGCGGCCGCGCACCACCTTCAAGCGGATAAACGGAAAGGATTTCGCGCCGGTAACCATCCTCGAAGCTATCCAATATGAGAAGTTCGGCATCGCTGATGTCATAGACTATGCCCCACACCTCTTTGCCGGCGGCCGGGTAGACATTGGCGGTGCCGCAGTCGCGCAAGCGCGAGTGACGGGTGATGCCGAAGTGATAGCCGACCAAGCGGCCGACGCAGACGAATCGGGACGATGGACACCGGCGCTGCATCTGCGGCCAATTCATGTTGGAGCCGTAGGCAAAATAATGCACGTTCACTCCGCCGAATTGATTCCGCATAGTAACAAAGG
>Ga0209486_10001256_pt1 | contig 11066 bp, 12 predicted proteins | sample NCCompost_FD_187518 | JGI IMG/M metagenome (GOLD analysis project Ga0209486, IMG submission 187518) | Agricultural soil microbial communities from Utah to study Nitrogen management - NC Compost (SPAdes) (version 2) | ecosystem: Environmental > Terrestrial > Soil > Agricultural land | place... | reverse complement strand
CTGCTCGACGCGTTCGACCGCGCCGGAATTCCGATGACAGTGACGACCGAATGAAGGAGACCCGCGTGACACGCGTCGACAAGCCCTGGGGCTACGAGCTGCATTGGGCCAAGACCGACCGCTACGTCGGCAAGATCCTGCACATCAACGCCGGGCATGCCCTCAGCCTTCAGTACCACAACAAGAAGGATGAAACGATCTACGTCCACAGCGGCCGGATGCAGTTCGAGATTGGGCCGAAGGGAGGGCCGCTCGAGAAGCGGGAGATGCGGCCGGGAGACTCGGTGCACGTGACGCCGCTGACCGTGCACCGCATGACGGCGCTCGAGGACTGCGATCTGCTGGAAGTATCGACGCCGGAGCTCGACGACGTCGTGCGGCTGGAAGATCGGTACGGCCGTGCGCCCGACGGTAAGTAGCTAGGTTGCTGGGTCGCTCGGTAGCTGGGTAACGAAGCGCTTGCTACCAGCTACCGGCTACCGACTACCAGCTAGAAGGGAATGTCGTCGTCGGTGATCGGCTCCATCGGCGGCTCGTCAGGCCCGCTCGCCGGATGTGATCCACCGCGATCCATGCCGCCGCTCCGGCCGCCGCCGCCACCGCCGCCAAGCAGCGTGATGCGGTCGGCCTTGATTTCGGTGGTGTATCGCTTGTTGCCGTCCTTGTCGTCCCACTGGCGGGTTTGCAGCCGGCCTTCGACGTAGATCTGCTTGCCCTTGACCAGGTACTCCTGCAGGCTCTCGGCCTGCTTCCCCCACAGGACGATCCGGTGCCACTCGGTCTTTTCCTGCTTCTGCCCCTGCTTGTCGTTCCATACCTCGGTGGTGGCGAGGTTCAGGGTGGCCACCGCGGCGCCGCCCGGGGTGTACCGCAGCTCCGCGTCGCGGCCCAGGTTGCCGACCAGGATGACCTTGTTTACGCTCCCCATTCGTTCACGCCTCTCTACGTCTGCGGCTACGGTTTGGTCCCGATGCGGCTCAGCTGCTGCTTGGCCAGGCGCCCCTCGTCGCTGTCGGGAAAACTCTTGGCCACGGTTTCCCACGACGCGCGCGCCGCGTCGGTCTGCCCCGCCTGCTGCTGCGCCAACCCGCGCTTGTAGTACGCGGTCGGCACGGAATTGGTGCCCGGGTAGTTCTGGATCACCAGATTGTATGCGGCAATCGCCTCGGGAAACTGGTTTTGGGAGTAATAGCTTTCGGCGATGTTCAACTGCGCGTCATCGGCCTGCTCCGAGCGCGGGAAGGTGCGCAGGAACGCCTCGAAGCCGTTGATCGCGCTGGCCCACTGCCCGGCGAAGTAATCAGCGCGCGCGGTCTCGTACATCCGCGTCGGCGACAATCCCGCGGTGGATGGCACCGTCGGCTGCGCCACTACCGGCGCCGGCGGCGGCGCGGCCGGATCGACCGGCGCGGTGGGATCGACGATCGGCGGCGGCGCGAGCGCCGACTGCTGCAGCGCCTGGAGTGCCTGGACGGTCATCCGCATCGCTTCGAGCTCCTCGCTCAGCGAGCCGATCCGCACATTGGTGTCGTTGGACCGTTCGCGGATCACCTGCACGCCCTCGACGATGTTGTCGATCGTCAGCTTCTGATCGGCGAAGCCCTTGCGGGTGGCTTCGTTGGCCTGGTCGAGGCGGCCGTTCAAGGCTTTGATCGACTCGGTCAACGACTGGTTGATCGCCGCCAGGGTGATCGCGAGCTGCTGCGTCTGTTCCTGCAGCATGCGGACGTCGGCGGTCATCTGCTGGTGCTCGCGGTTCTGGGCGCTCACCGGCACGGGCGCCATCCACGTCAGCAGCAGGACGAGCGCGAATGGAAAAGTCTTGGTCATGATTGATTCCTGCGCCGGCAACTATTTCGATGTAATCACAAAATGGGCGCGGCGGTTGCTCGCCCACGCCCTGTCGTCGTGTCCCTGGTCGAACGGGAACTCTTTGCCGTAGCTGATCGTCCGCACCCGGTCCGCGGCGATGCCCAGCGACAACAGGTAAGTCTTCACCGCGACCGCGCGCCGCTCTCCGAGCGCCAGGTTGTATTCCGCCGTTCCGCGCTCGTCGCAGTGCCCCTCCACCGTGATCATCCAGGTGGGGTACTTGCGCATGATGCCGGCATTCGCCGTGACAACGGCGCGCCCCACGTCGTCCAGTTCCGCGCTGTCGAGCGGAAAATAGGCCGGCTTGAAGGGCGAGTCGCGGTTCAGATCGTCGAGCGATCGCGCGCTGATGCCGTCTTCGGCGATTGCCAGCGGCTCGGGCGGTACCGGCAGCGCCTCGGTAGACGGCGTGGCGGCCGGCGCGGGACCGGTGGCCACCGGCGGGGCGGTGGACGGCGGCGCAGGCTGCGCCAGCGGCGGCGGCTGTTTCTTGGCGCATGCGGCTGCGGTCAGGCTGAGCAAGACCAGAACCACACCGGCTTTGGTGAGCACACGGGATGGTTCACGCCTGTTTCGTGCGCGGGATGTGATGACCTGCATTTGTCCTCGTCTCCGGGGGTGAGCTTTCTGCAGCTAGTTGGACCAGGACGGAGTGAAATTACTGCCATCCCGAGTGATCTGCTTGATGCCGCGGCCGTCGCGGCCGATGGTGAAAATCTGCACGCGCCCGGCGCGCGAAGACGTGAACGCGACGTGCCGTCCGTTTGGCGAGTAGGCCGGGCTTTCGTTGGTACCCTCGCCGAACGTGAGCTGCCGCGTCGCCCCGGTCGCCAGGTCGTAGATCTTGATGTCGTAGCCGGGTCCGGTGCGGGCGGCAAACGCGACCTCGTTGAACGGCGGCGGCGACCAGGTGGGACGGTCGGCGTACGATTCCGACGTCGTCAGCCGGCGCAGGTTCAACCCGTCGGCGCCGACGATGTAGATCTGCGGAGTGCCAGCCCGGTCCGACGTGAACGCGATCTGCGTGCCGGTGGGCGACCAGGTCGGGGTGACGTCAATGGCGGGATGATTGGTGATGCGCCGCACGTTGGAACCGTCGACGTTCATCACATAAATTTCCGGATTGCCCTCGCGGTTCGACATGAACGCAATGCGTGTCCCGTCGGGTGAATACATCGGCAGCATGTTCTGGCCGACCCCCTTGGTCGGCTCCTGCTGCAGCCCCTGGTAGATCAGCGCCACGAAGATATCGGGATAGCCGCGCCGGTACGACGTGTAGGCGATCGAGCGCGCGTCGGGCGACCAGACCGGCGTGATGTTGAGCTGCCGGTTGGTGGTGATCCTGCGCGGGTTCGCGCCGTCGTAGTCGGCCATGTAGACCTCCTTGACGTCGCGGCTCTCGACCGTCCCGACCATCCGCTCGCGGTTTCGATCCGACGAAAACGCCAGCTTGGTGCGGGCCACCCCTCGCAGCGAGCGCTGCTGCTGGTGGATTTCATCGGCGACTGTATGGGCGTAGAGCCGCGGGTTGGCGGCGGCGCCGGTGTATTCCTTCGAGAACACCGGCTGCTGCGTGCGAATGTTGAATAGCCGGACCTCTACCTTGATATCGTTTCCGGTCCGCGACACCGTCCCGAAGAAGACGGCATCCGCGCCGAGTTCGCGCCAGGCGGCAAACGGAACCTGGTCGGCGCTGCGGGCCGGTGGAATCGTCGAGTAGGTATCGCGCGGGATCAGGTAGAACTCCCGCTCGAACGCCAGGTCATCCCAGAGAACCTGGGTGATGGTCTTGGCCGCTTCGGCAGCCTCCGGAGACGCGGCAATGAAATCAGGCACCGCATACCGCGGCGGCGTGCCGGGGTCGCCGCTGATGACGACGGCAATCTCCGATGGTTGTTGCGGCGCCGGCGCGGGCTGCTGCTCGCGCGCAATTCCCAATTGCCAACTCCCAAGTCCCAAAAGAAGCGTAAGTACCACCGGTGTCCAGACGTGAGCTCTTGGGGGTTGGCGTCTTGGGAGTTGGGAATTGATCATCTCTGATACTCGAATGTGATGTGGACGGGGAGCGTCGCATTGGGATATTGGGGAGGCAGCTCCGGCAGTCGCGTGATGAGAAGCGCGCGCTCAGCAGCGAGGTCGAGCGCGACGAACCCGCTCGGCTTCTCGACCTTGACGCCCTGGATCGATCCGCCGCGGTTGATGATGAAGTACATCACCGTGTTCCCGCGCACTCCTTGATTCTGCTGCCAGTTGCGCTGGATCAACGTGACCATCTGCTGAATGTATTCAGGGCAGCAGAAGTTGGCGACGTCGAGTTGCACGCCGCCGGTGCTGCCACCGCCTGCTGACAGGCCGAAACCCTGCCCGCGAGTGCCCGTGTCGGTGCGGGTGACGCCGGGCTGCGGCTCTTCTTCAACCTTGGGCTTCGCGGGAGGCCGCCGTCGTGTCTCGGTGGGAACGACGTTTTCGGCGGGTTTTGGCGGCGGGGGCATAGGCTTCGGTATCGCGTCGGGCGGCGGCGGCGCCACGGCCCGGCCCCCCTCCATCGTCGCTCCTGTGCGCGGGCCCGCCGGTCCGGCCAGGCTGATCGTCATGACCGTTCGCGGGGACTCCGCTTCGACACCCCAGTCGAACGGCCCGTACAGCAGCCCGGCGACGAATGCGGTGTGCGCGATGACCGACCCCATGAGTACTGCGTTGAATGGCTCTTCACGGGTCCGCCGCGCGACGATGACGTCGGTGACTTCCGTCATCGCTCTCCGGGCAGCTCCGTGATCATGCCGACGTTCTGGATGCCGGCCTCCTTGAGCCGATCGATCACGTCCATCAACTCCTGGTAGGTGATCGCCCCGTCGCCGCGCAGGTACACCGTCTTGTCGGTGCGGTTCAGCACGATCTGGCGAATGCGTTCGGCGAGGAAATCAATCCTGATCGCCTCCTTCTCGATGAAGACGCGGCGGTCGTCGCTGTACGACTTCGGCACGTCGAGGAACACGCGTTCACTCGAGATCTCGGTGGTCCGGCCGGCCACCGGCAGGTTCACTTCCACGCCCTTCTGCAGCATCGGCGCGGCGACCATGAAGATGATGAGCAGCACCAGCATCACGTCGACCATCGGCACGACGTTGATTTCGGACATCGTCGGCGCGACGCGGCGGCCCCGCTGGTGGCGGCCGCCTGCGTTCGGCGCGGAGGACATGACCTTGGGCATCGTTCTCTACCGGCCTCCCGCGACAGGGCTATGTAAAATTCCGCTCCGCGATGTTCAGAAACTCGAGCGCGAAGTCGTCCATGGCCGCCGAGAATTCCTTCACCCGGTGAGTGAAGTGGTTGTAGAACACGAGCGCGGGAATCGCCGCGAACAGCCCCGCCGACGTCGCAATCAGCGCCTCGCTGATGCCGGGTGCCACGATCGCCAGGTTGGTTGAGCCGCTCGCGCCGATGCGCTGGAACGCAATCATGATGCCCACGACCGTGCCGAAGAGACCGATGAACGGCGTAACGCCCGCGGTTGTCGCCAGGAACGTCATCCGCCGCTCGAGCTTGTTCACCTCATTGGTCGCCGCGCGGATGAGCGCGCGATCGACGCCATCCAGACTCTTAAGAGTTGGACGTGCAGCGCCGGTCGGTGGATTGGATGAGGATGCAGCCGGGATGGTCGCGGCTGGCGCTGCGACGCGGAACTGCGCGTTCATCTCGGCGTAGCCCGCCTGAAAGACGCCCACCAGCGGCGAGGCCGACACCGTGGGACACACGGCCTGTACCTCCGAGAACTTGCTGCTGCGGCGAAACGCCTCGAGAAAACGGGTCGTGTCGCGGTCAGATGCGCGGAATGTCCAGAACTTCTGAAGGATGATCGCCCACGACGCGATCGAGAAAATCACCAGGATGAGGAGGACGGCCTGGTTGATCGGTGTGGTTTCCGTGACAATCCGGATTACATCGCCGCTCCCGGCAAACGGAGTCTCTTCACCCTGCACCTGCAGGAGGAAAAGGGAGCCAAGCGTGCGCAACGAAGCCTCCGATACATCGGCAGCGCGCCCTGGGACAGGCGCAGATAGGCGAGGGTAACACGCGACCAGGATCCTGTCAAATATATGATACGATGGAAGTTCCGCCCACATGCTCCGGTTCCTCCGCATCCGTAACCTTGCGGTCATCGAGGGGGTCGACGTCGAGTTCGAGCCGGGGTTCAACGTCCTGACGGGGGAGACCGGAGCCGGGAAATCGATCGTCGTGGAGGCCGTCGGCCTGCTCCTCGGGACGCGGGCGTCGGCCGACCTGGTCAGGACGGGCACGCCTCACGCCGCCATCGAAGCGATTTTCGAGCACCCCTCGACTCCGCTCGGCGCGGGTCACGTCGACGAGATCGTCGTTCGCCGCGAGATCAGCAGCCAGGGACGCAGCCGGTCGTTCATCAACGGTGCGCTTGCGACCGCCGGGGCGCTCCGCGACCTGTCTGCCCGCCTTGTCGAACTCCACGGTCAGCACGAACATCAGTCGCTGCTCGATCCGCTGACGCACCTGCCGCTCGTCGATGCCTCCGCTGGACTCACGGACGATGCGGCGCGGGTCGCAGAGGCGTGGTCAAGCGTTCGAACATTCCGCGAGCAACTGGAGCGCTCGCGGATGGACGCGCGCGAAAAGGCGGCGCGGCTCGATCTGATTGGCTTTCAGCTGGGTGAGATTGAAAAAGCCGCGCCCACGGGGGGCGAAGACGAGGTTCTGGGAGCCCAGCGGCAAGTGCTCGTCAGCGCCGAGCGCATCCAGGTGCTGTGCCAGGAGAGCTACGCCGCGCTGTACGAGAGTGACGGCGCCGTCCTCGCATCGCTTGGCGGTATCTGGAAACGGGTGGGGGAGCTCGCGCTGATCGACCCGCAGTTCGCGAGTCACGTGGAAGCGCGCGACGGCATCAAGTCGCAGCTCGAGGACCTGGCGTACTTCCTCCGCAGCTACGCAGAGAGCGTCGATGCGTCTCCGGGCCGCCTCCAGGAGGTCGAGGATCGGCTCGCGCTGCTCGAGCGCCTGAAGCGCAAGTACGGACCGTCGCTCGATGACGTCATTGAGCGCGGCCGGGTGCTGGCCCAGGAGCGGGCGTTGCTGACGGGCACCAGTGAGCGCGCCGAAGACCTTCAAAAGGCCCTCGATGCTGCCGGCCGGGCCTACCTGGCCGCCGCCCGCGAGCTTTCGGCGAAGCGTCGGACCGCGGCGGTGAAGTTTGCTCGCACGCTGGAAGGCCTGCTCGCCGATCTGGCGATGGAAAGGACACGGTTCGAGGTTCGTTTCAATTCCGGCGAGCCGGGCCCGGAGGGTTGGACGGAGCAGGGCATCGACACCGGGGAATTTTATGTGTCCCCCAATCCGGGCGAGGATCTGCGGCCGCTGGCGCGGATCGTTTCGGGCGGCGAGCTGTCGCGTGTCATGCTTGCGCTGAAGACCCTGACCGTCGGCGACGGGAAAGGGAAGACGTTGATCTTCGACGAGGTGGATGCGGGGATCGGTGGCCGGGTCGCCGACGTCGTGGGCAATCGGCTGCGCGCCCTCGGCGACCGCTTCCAGGTGCTGTGTATTACGCATCTGCCGCAGATCGCGGCGCGGGCGACGACGCACTTCCAGATCGAGAAGCAGGTGCGCGGCACGCGCACCGTGACATCGGTAGCGCGGCTCGATGATTCCGGGCGGGTCGAGGAAATCGGAAGGATGATTGGGGGTGCGTCGATCACGGATGCGACGCGCGCCACGGCCCGCGATCTGCTGGAGGCGAAAGGCGAAAGGCGAAAGCGAAAGTAGTGGCCAAGAAATATCTGATCGAAACGTTCGGCTGCCAGATGAACGTCCACGACTCCGAGCGCATGGCGGGCCTGCTCGACCAAGCCGGCTACGAGCCCGCCGCCGACCAGGTCGAGGCCGATCTCATCGTCATCAATACCTGCAGCGTGCGCGAGCGCGCCGAGGAGAAGCTGTACACGCGTCTCGGTGAATTGCGCGTGCTGGGCGACGAGCTGGGACGCCGGCCGCTTGTCGCGGTCGCCGGTTGTGTCGCGCAGCAGGAGGGCGACAAGCTCCTGACGAAGACGAACGGCCACGTCATCGACGTTGTCGTCGGCACGCAGCGCCTCAAGATGCTGCCGGTGCTGGTCGAGAAGGCGGCTGCTTCGCCGTTCGCAGAGGTGGACATCAATCCCTGGGACGACGTGAGTTTTCCCCTCGGGATTGCCCATCGGACCGATGTGGTCAAGGCCTACGTCACGATCATCGAGGGCTGCAACGATCACTGCGCTTTCTGCGTGGTGCCCTATACCCGCGGCCACGAACGGATGCGGCGCAAAGCCGACATCCTCGCTGACGTCCGCGAGGCGGCTGACAGCGGCCGCCGCGAGATTCAGCTGCTCGGCCAGATCGTCAATCACTACCAGGCACCCGACGACCCGGGCTGCGACTTTGCCGAGCTGCTGGCGGCGGTGAACGACGTGGCGGGCGTCGAGCGCGTGCGGTTTGCCAGTCCGCATCCCCGGCATACGGGTCCACGCCTGATCGCCGCGATGCGCGACCTGCCCAAGGTCTGCAAGCACATGCACCTGCCGGTACAGTCCGGCTCGACCCGTGTTCTCGGCGCCATGCGCCGGCGCCATACCCGGGAGGAGTACCTCGACCTGGTGGCGCAAGTCCGCGAGGCCATTCCGGCCGCGACCTTATCGACCGATATGATTGTTGGCTTCCCGGGCGAGACCGCGGGGGACTTCGAGCAGACGCTGTCGCTGGTGGAATCGGTCCAGTACCACAGCATCTTCTCCTTCAAGTACTCGCCGCGGCCGAACACCCTGGCGTCGAAGCGGATGCCGGACGACGTGGCCGAGGCAGAGAAGACCGCCCGGATCGTGGCACTGCAGGGCTTGCAGCGGGAGATTCAAACCCGGCTTCACGAACGGATGGTGGGGTCCACGGTCGACGTGCTGATCGACGCCGCCAGCCGGCGGCGCGAGTTGGAGGTTTCGGGGCGGACGACGGGAAACACGGTCGTGAATCTTCCGGTGCCGGGAGGACGCGACGGAGCAGAGTGGGTCGGCCGCACGGTGCCGGTGACCATCCGGCGGGCGGGACCGAACAGCGTCTGGGGACAGACGGCGGGTTGACCGCCTGAAGAGGCCGTGGGCATCGATCCTGCGTAGCAGGTGCCGACCATGCTGATCGAAATGACCATCAAAGGGCTCATGGTGGATCCGATCACCAACATGCCCATCGTCATCCTCAAGGACAAGGACGGGGAGCGGGTGCTTCCGATCTGGGTCGGCATTTTCGAGGCGAACGCCATCGCCCTCCAGATCGAGAACATCGCGACGCCGCGGCCGATGACGCATGACCTGCTGCGCAACATCATCACCGACCTCGATGGCCAGGTCGACCGCGTGGTCGTTTCGGACCTCAAGGACAACACCTTCTTCGCGATCATTCACCTCACGGTCAAGGGGGAAGCGGTGGTCGTCGACGCGCGGCCGAGCGATGCCATCGCGTTGGCGCTGCGGACACGGGCCCCGATCCTGGTTGACGAGACGGTCATCGACAATGCCAAGACCGTCGACTTCACCTCCGAACGGGCCGACAGCGATCGCCTGCAGAAGTGGCTCGAGAGCCTCGACCCCGACGAGATGGGCAAGTACAAGATGTAGCCAGCCGGTAGCCGGTAGCCGTGAAGTAACTTCGAACGTTCATGTCGGCCGGCAGACATGACGCCGACCAACCCCGCGCATCACACCGACCCACAACCGCGAGCGAGATGAAGTCGGCCGGCCGACATCCCGCGCGGTCCGCCTCGCGGCTACCAGCTACCAGCTACCAGCTAGCTTTTGGGGAGGTTGACTAAATCGATCCACTATCCCTAGAATCCTCGCGTCGCTCCACCCCAAGATATCCGGCTCACATGATCATCGCGATCGCCAACCAGAAAGGCGGCGTAGGCAAGACCACCACTGCGGTGAATCTCGCCGCAGCGCTGGCGATGCGAGGCCGTAAGACGCTGCTGATCGATCTCGACCCGCAGGCGAACAGCAGCATCTCCTTCCTCGAGCACCAGGCGATCGGACGCAGCACCTACGATGCGATCGCCGAATCGAACTGCCGGCTCGAGGACATCATCCTGCCGTCGACGCAGCCGAACCTGTCGATCGCTCCGGCACGGATCGGGCTGGCCAAGCTCGAGGCGCGGCTGGTCGGGGAGCTCGATGCGCACTTCAAACTGAAGGACAAGATCGCGCAGCTCAACGGCGCCTACTCGCATATCGTCATCGACTGTCCGCCGGCGCTCGGGCTGCTCACGGTCAACGCGCTGGTCGCCGCGACGCATCTCCTCATCCCGATCCAGTCATCGTATTTCGCGCTCGAAGGCACCGACGATCTGCTCGAGACGATCGAGAAGGTGAGGCAGCGGCCGAACCCGGCGCTGCGCATCCTCGGCGTCGTCATCACCATGCACGACAAGCGAACGGCGCTGGCGCGCGACATCCGCGACCAGATCCAGAAGGTCTTCGGCGGGAAGGTCTTCAAGACGGTGATCACCAAGAGCGTGCGGCTGGAAGAGAGCCCCGCCTACAAGGAATCGATCTTTACGTTCGCGCCCGACTCGATTGGCGCGACCGACTACTACAGCCTGTGTGAGGAGGTCATCGAACGTGTCGAAGCGCGGACTGCCTAACACGCTGCGGATGCGGCACGACGAGCACTACGTCGAGGCGTTGACCGCCTCGGAAGGCGCCCCGGTTGGCCGCATGGTGCCGATTGAATCGCTCGATCCGAACCCGGGGCAGCCGCGGCAGGTAATGGGCGACCTGTCGGAGCTGATGGCGTCGATTGCCGAGAAGGGCGTGATTGAGCCGCTGATCGTCCGGCAGATCGGCAACCGCTACCAGATCATCGCCGGCGAGCGCCGCTACCACGCGTCGGTGCAGGTCGGCCTGCGGGAACTGCCGGTCATCCTCCGCGAGGCGGACGACGCCGAGGTGATGGAGCTGGCGCTGATCGAGAACCTGCAGCGCAAGGACCTGACCGCGTTTGAAGAAGCGGAAGCGCTGCAGCAGCTGGCGCAGCGATGCCGGTACACGCACGAAGACATGGCGCGGAAGCTTGGGAAGTCGCGCACCGCGATCACCGAAGCGCTGTCGCTGAACAACATGCCGGACGAGGTGAGGAACCTTTGTCGG
>Ga0209486_10001255_pt1 | contig 11067 bp, 4 predicted proteins | sample NCCompost_FD_187518 | JGI IMG/M metagenome (GOLD analysis project Ga0209486, IMG submission 187518) | Agricultural soil microbial communities from Utah to study Nitrogen management - NC Compost (SPAdes) (version 2) | ecosystem: Environmental > Terrestrial > Soil > Agricultural land | place: USA... | reverse complement strand
CGAGGCGTGCGGCCAGGCGGCGATTGGATCGCGACGGATACGCCGCCTCTTCAGTGGTGGTGACGATCGGAACGCGATACTTGAGAACTTCTTCGAACTGCCCGATGACCGATTTCAGCGACGAGCTGGTGCACAGCACGGCGACGTCGGGCCTGGCCGACTTGATCGTCTTGCCGATGTCGCTGGTCACCTTGACGCGCAGGGTCTGTTCGACGCCGATCACGCTGCCTGCGTCCAACCCGGCCTTCGCGGGATCGATGTCAACGGCTCCAACCAGCTGGAATGCGTTGCGCGCAACCACCTGACGCGCGATGCTGGCACCGATTGGCCCGAGGCCGACGACGAGTACGCGGATGCGCATGAGCAATTATCGTGCACTCTTCCGCGTGCTCAGTTGCGCGTTCGTGTTCTGGGTCGGTTCGACGTTCCTCTTTGGCGGTTCCGCGTTCGAGGTTCAAATGTGAAGACGCCTCAGCGCCGCTCGACGTAGCTGAACTCGCCTTCCTCCAGCCGCAGCCCCAGCCGTTGTTGCCATTCCGCCGCTGTTCGTACCTCGCGTGCCGGTGGTGCGGCGTTGAAATCGACGATTTCGATGCGCGTGGGCGAGTCGAGCAACACCGCGACCCTGCTTCCATCCTCGTCGAGCACGGTCATCGCCGCCCCGAAGCGTGCGCTGGACAAGCGGCGGCTCCCCTGAGCACGCAGCCCGCCATCGGTGACCATCAGACGGTGAACCCATTCATGCGTCGTGGCGATGACGGCACCGCCATCGGGACTGAACTGGATGATCGCGCTGTCCAGGCCGTCACGATCGGGCAACGCCCGGGAACCGATTGGCACGGGGATGCCGCGCGGCTCGGCGCGCTGCTCCCGCAGATCGACCAGCTGCACTCCCGTTTCTCCCGACGCCACCGCGAGGCGTGGATCGCTCGGGTCGAACCGCACCGCCGAGACCTGCCGCTGCGGGAACGGTAACGCCGATCCCGTCTGCACGTCGAGGAACCGCAGGCGCCCGGCCTCTATGGCCATCAGGTACCTGCCATCGGCGCTGAACGTGGCGGAACTGACGTCGCGCTCTGTCAGGCGCCGGGAACGAATCGGCGACGACAGCGTGACGAGGTAGGCGCCGTCCGCGCCACGTATCACCAGCCTGTTGCCGTGGCGTCCGACGACTGCGCCTGGTGGAACCTCGCCGGGCACGCGGCGTCCATCGGCGACCGAGTACACCTCGGTCGGCTGACGCCCTACCGCAAAGATGACGAAATTCGAATCGGCGCTGAAGCTGATGCCGCGGACGAGCGCCACGGTGCTTGCCAATCGCGGTTCGATACGGCTCACCAGACGTCCGGCGCCCGTGAACAGCCCGACGGTAAACACTGTGCGCGAAGTGGTGGGACGACGCCAGACGAGCAGCTTCGACGAGTCCGGACTGAACAACACCAAGGGGACCAAACGGCCGCCGGACCACGCGAGCGGAACGCCAACCGTTTCGCCCGACGCCACCGTCCAGATTCGCACGTCATCACCATTGCCCACCACCGCAGCCGTTCGGCAGTCGGGACTGACGGCCACCGTGCGTGCCGTGAGTGGCTTCACGGAGCTCATACGCCCACTCGCGAGATTTCTCACCTCTACGCCTTGAGCCCCGACGTAAGCGGCACAACGGTGTTCGGCGCCGAGCATGATGCGCGGCCCCTCCCCGCCAGGACCCAGCAGGCCCGGGTCGATCTCTCGAAACGCCGCGGCACGCCAGAACCGGACGCGGCCCGACGATGACCCTGTCACCAGGTACGCGCCGTCCGGCGTGAACGCGGCGGCGGTCGTCTTCTCGGCAATGAATGGCTGCTGGAGCCGATGCTCGGCCGCATACACCCTCGACTCGTCTGGCCCCGGAACCACAAACTGACCGGTCGGAGACACGTGCGCGGGGTCGCCGGGAAAAGCTCCGGCCGCGTCCCGGACCGCGACGCCGGTGACGGCGTCGAGCACGCCGCTGACAGTATCGAAGTCCACTGCATAGGCCCGCCCGCGGCTGAATACGATCGACTCGCTGCCGTCCATCTTGTCCACCTCGGCGCCAATCCGGCGGCCCGAAAAATCGTACAAGCGGAAAGTAGCCAGGAAGTCTTCATCGGGATCGGGATCCGGGACGATCGCGGCGATGCGCTTCGTCGGCACATCGATTCGAACGGACGTCGCCCCTTTCACGACGCAGGGTCCCCGCCGGAACGCAGCGCGAACGTTCCAGACGCAGACATCGCCGGCGTCTGTCGCGGCCAGGATCCGCTCGCCGTCGGCGACGTAGATCATGTCGGAGATCGCGGAGGCCGCGGCAGCTCTCGGCGTGCGTGAGGACGTGATGAACGCCGGGGGGGCGTCTTCCAACACCTGCACGGCGACAGGCGCGTCAGCCTCACAGTCGTCTTCTTCGGCCTTTTCCACGTCGAATCGCTCGAGCTGCCCGTTCCGCGCCAGGATCACGCCCACCGGGGTCTCGACATACGTCGTCACGGAGGACGCGCAGACGGTCTCCTGCCACTCTCCGTCGGTCGAACCAGGTCGCCACCATCTCAACGTCCGATCCTCGTCACCCAACGTGATCAAGGTATCGTCGTCCAGAAACGATGCCGCTTTGAACAATCGTGGTGTGGCGTCCACGTCGCGGTTCAGGAACGCCGCGGTGGACGGGTCGCGCAGCGTCGCCATCTCGCGCACCCGCGTCACATCAGTCGTGTCCAGGACGTATGCGGTTCCGTTGTTGGATGCGACGAGCATCCGCCTGCCATTGCGGGCCAGGAAAAACGCGGTCGGCGTTCCGGAGACGTTCACCGTCGCAGCAAGCGCGTCCTGGTAGTCCCCACCGGCGATCAGCAGGGCTGCGTTCTGCCGCTCGCTCGTGGGTCTTGCTTCCAGCGCAGTCGCCCGCAACAACAGGGCGCGGTCGCGATCCTCGCCGAGCTCGGCCCGCGCGGCACGGCGGTCCCAGTACCGCGCCCACACTTCGTCGCTCAACCGCTCGATGTTGCTGGGAATCAGGCCTCCCAGCGATAGCGCGCGTTGCAGTCCGTTGTAGCTGCGCCAGGGATAGTCGTCGGTCGCGTTTCGAATGGCCGTGAAGTTGGTCCAGGCCCGTACGCCAACGACGCTGAGCAGGACGACAGCGCCGACGGTGAGCCAGAGCTGCACGCGTCGATGCCGCGCGCGCCCCGCGTGATACCCGCGCTTCCATTCATCCAGGATCAGCGCGTACATATCGTGATAGAGCTCGTACCACGAGGACTCGTCAGGACCAGGGAAACGCCGCAGCAGGCGGACTCCCTCGTTGCTGAGCGCGTCGAGCACCGGCTTGAGATCCTTCCTCTTCACGTCCATGTGCTCGGCCAGCCGATCGAGCTGGTACGCCATCTTGGCGCCGTCGCGCGTCATCAGGAAATCGAAGGCTTTGGCCGCCAGGTCGCGGGCCGCGGTTGACTTCAACTCCTTCAGTTGACGCTCGCAGAACCTGTTGAGGATCACGGCCGGCGCGGCGTCGCCGGCGCGGTGGTCCGTGTATTTCGCGAGGAATGACGTCGTCGCATCCGGGTCGCGCGTCCACAGCTCCTGACACACGATCTGCAGGTACGGCGGCACCACGAAATCCCGATCGACGCTGGCGACCTGCGGCTTCCGCTGGCGCCCGATCGGCAAAAACGCCTCGAGCAGGCGCCGGCCGCGCCTGGCCCACCTGTTCCGCCAGGTCCGCCATCCCGACGGTACTTTCGTGTCTTCCCGCCGGCGGCTCGTGGCGGTCTTGTGGGTCGCCACAGTCCGCCGGAACACGGCCAGGTCGTCCACCAGCGCACGCAGGCCTGCGGCGTCCACGCCGCGCGGCTCCGCCGTCCGGGCGATGATCTCCATCGCCTGCGCCTTGGTTGGCGATTTCAAGCGGTAATAGTTGTTGAAGAGATCCGGAACCTGGTTGTCGAAGACCGACAACCGCCCGAGGAAATCGTCGCGCATCGAGATGATGATGCGGACGCGCAGCTCGGTGGAATTCATGATCTCGCTGAGCTGCGCCACAAACGCCTTCAGATCGTCGCTGAACGCGTAATGCTGAAAAACCTCCTCGAATTGATCGAGGACGAGCAGGAATTCGCGCGTCTGCACCCGCGGTGGCCGCAATTCGAGCGCGGCGTCCGGCGAAGGCGTCGCGCGCTGCGGCCTCCGGTACGATTCCAGCGCGGACGCCAGCGTCGCGTCCGGCGCCAGCGTGACCGTCAGCTTCGCCGCAATCGAGCCGAGCACGGCGTCGAGCGGCGGCTTGCCAGCCCAGTCGCGGTGATAGCAGGTGTCGAATTCCTCTCCGTCGATCGCCTTCAGCAGGCGCGCGCGCAGGAACGACGTCTTGCCAACGCCGGAGGCGGCGAAGAGCAGGGTTGTGTTGCACGAGTAGAGCCGCTCGCGCATCAGGAGGAAATCCCTGTCGCGACCGTAAATCGCGTCGCCTTCTGCGAGCGGGTCCAGCCCCCTGAATGGATTCACGGCCGGCGCCTGATCAGATGTCATAGCGCGCGGCAACGGTCTCATCGAGCTTTGCACTGAATCGCGACAGATCTTCGTGGAGAATCCGGATGTTGTACTGTTTGAAGAACGTCACGTCGAGCGGTCCGAAATTCCTGATCACGCTGTAATCGCCGTAATCCTCGTCGTCCTCGCGCCCGGCTCCCGCGCGTTTGGCGCGGACCCCCTTCAGCATGCCGCGTACGTTCCAGTCGCGCAGGCTGTAGCCGAGAAAGAGAAAGTACGGACGCCGCCGGCTGCTCAGCACGTCGGCAACGCATGCGGGAATGACGCCGTCGTTGTCCGAGAACTTGGAGATGTTGGTGACGTAATCGTTGTCGGAGATGACGATGCTGTCGCGCCCGTCCGGCCAGTCAGTGATGCAGCCATGCACCTTGTAGAGCATCGCCAGGCGCAGCCCGCCCGTGGGACTGGCGTTCGGTACGCTTCCCGGTGCCGGCGGGTCGAGCGTGAACTGGCGTGCCTTCCGTGGTGGATTCGCCGCGACGAGCGCCTGCTCGACCGCGGGATCGACGTTGCCGAAACGCGCGTGGATGGTCGAGTCCTTCTGGCTCATCGTCAGCACCACGTACGGCACCGTCAGCGCGCACTCCATCAACCGGTCGTAGTTCGTGGTCATGATCAGGTAGTGGCCTTCGCCGGCAGGAACAGGCCGGTCGGGGCGCCGCGTCCGCGGGGCCATGAGATGCCAGCGCGCAGCCCGGGCGATGATCCGGTGCGTTGGCGTCGGCTGCTCCTTGTTCTGCATGATGTCGCCCAGACGCTCGAGGAGCGTTTTGCGGCTGCGGACGGCCTCGAAGAACGCGGAGAGTGCCGGCAACGATGCCGGTGCCACACCGGCCAGGCCGGCAACGGCGCGAAGCAGCGTGAGCAGATCTCCCCGGTTCTGCTCGTCGATCTGACGCTCCAACCGCGCCGACACGCGCGCCAGTACGTCCTCGAACGAACCGTATCTCGCGCTCCGTGAGAGCCACTCCGCGAGTTCTGCTCCGGACGGGGGGTAGGTCTCATCCTTGAGGCGATCCAGGAGCTGATCGACGGTCACCGCCGCCGCCGTTTCGCGCGTCTGCTGGATGAGGAACGCCATCTCGAGAGCGATTTCGGCATACAGCCTCGTCGCCTCGTCGAGCGTCACACGCGGGCGACCGGTGGCGTCTGGATAGCCGGATCCCGATGCGCTCAACACCCGGAGTGCTTCGCCGATTCGCGGGTCCCGCTCAGTGGCCTGGCCGCGGTTGTCGGGCGTCGTCCGTGCGGAAATGGATACGCCGGCGCCGAGAAACGGGATGACTTGCTGGGAGCCGCCCTCTGTGAAGCAGTCGGTGCGCAGGTCGTCGTACGGAATGTTGTCGGGTTCAATGATCACCGGCTCGCTCCAGGTGTCACGTGTATTGGAATCCGGACGGGCTGATGCCGACTGTCGCCGTGCCATTGTCCACTCGAACGTCGACGGCGCCTGGCGCCTTTTGCGGCGGCGTCTTCGCCGTGATCGTGGTCGGGTTGGTGACGGTCACGTCGGTGGCCAACGCCTGACCGAACTTGACCGACACGCCGGCAACGAAACCACTGCCGGTGAGTGTGACCGGCGTGCCGCCAGCCGCAGGACCCTGGTTCGGACTGACGCCAGTGATCGTTCCGGTGGGCGCGGTGGTTCCGGTGGCCCCCGGCGTTCCGGCGGCCGCGGTGTAGGTGTACGCGTCTTTCCGTACGACCTCGGGCGCGCCGCTCGCCGTGACGCCGACGTCGACGACGCCGGCGGTCTTCCCCGCCGGAACGACAACCGTCAGCGTGTTCGCGTCCTTGATCGTGACGCTCTTCGCAGGCGTGTCGCCAAAACGCACCGAGCACGGGAGGCCAAAGCCGCTGCCGGCGATGGTGACGGTGTTTCCGCCTGCGAGCGGACCGGTCGCAGGTGTGACCATCAGCACGGTGGCAGTGGCCGTCGTCGAGGCTTTGAGGGTCGCCGAGTCCGGCCCGCGCGGGGCTTCGGTGAAAATGCCTTCCGCCACCTTCTTCAGCTTCTCGCTGGCCTGGGCGCTGAACATTCCGACCAGCGCCGCCAGGCCGACGAGCAGGTACGCCGTACCGCCGCTCGGCTCGTAGAGTCCCGCGCGAATCACCAGGTAGAAAACGAATCCCAGCGCGGACGAGGCAAACGGGATCAGCAGGTACATCGGCACCCAGTTCCACACGAGCTTCTGCTCACCGACGTACCAGAAGAACGAGCGCAGCGCATGCACCAGCCCGCCGAGCGCTCCGGCAAACAGCACGAGCAGGACCATCATCCCGTCGGACGGAGCCGGGCACTGAAAACTAAATCGGCCGGGGAGCGAGCTCACGTTCTCCTCGTTGCCGACGATCACGCTGACGGCTCCCGCAGGGTGCATCGGCGTCACCGCCGTGATGAACCGGGAACCGTCCACGTGAACCGATCGTGCAGGCGATCCGCCGAAGCGTACGGTGGTTTGGGGAGTGAAACCGGAGCCAATGATTGAGACCGCTTCGCCGCCGCCCGTGCTCGAGGTCTCCGGGTCGATCGTGCTGACCACCAGCGGCGCCGGGGCCGTTCGGGTCTGAACGAACTGCAATCCTGCCGGGAGCGTCGATGTGCCGCTATCCTGCTGCACGGTCACATCGACGACGCCCGAGGCCTGCGCCGGGGCGGCCAGCACGAGTTCCGACGGGCTCACGAACTGCGCCGCGGCCGGCTCGGCCGCACCGATTTTGACTCGAGCGCCGGCAGTGAATCGCTCTCCGCGAACGCGAACCTGCTCTCCGCCGGTAATCAGGACCTGCGCGGGCGTGACGCTGGTGACAACGGGTGCTGTCGGGCGCTTCTCGACGAACTCGAGCCCGCCGGGTACCGTGACAGCAGGAAGACCCTCGCGCTCGACGACGACGGCTACCCGGCCAACGGCGTGCTTCGGCGTCGTGACCACGATCTCCAGCGGGCTGATCACCGCCGCGGCCAGCGGTTTCGTCTCTCCGATTCGAACCGTCACTCCGAGTTCGAAGCCTTCCCCACGGATGCGGAGCCGCTCACCGCCAGCGGTCAGCACCTGCGAAGGCGTCAACTCGGTGGCAATCAGCCGCCTGACGTCGCACGGCGGAACGACGTTCCAGATCGAAATGATGACGATGAGTGCCAGAACGACCAGATAGCCGCCGAGCCCCACAATTCCCGCAGCGCCAACCGTCAAGTCCTTCTTCTCGTCGGCCACCGTGCTTCTCCTCGCTACGACCTTCGCGGCCGTTGGCCCTCACCTGTGCGCCGGCCTGCCGATGATGGGAAACAGAAAGGCTTCCCGTTGTGAGAGAACGGATTTCGGGACCGGGTATTCAGCGGATCGACGTGGGTATTTCGGGCCTGATTGAACTCGCTGACTGAAGCGCGGATCTTACACAGCCGAGCTAGGGTGTCAATGACCTTTTGAAACGCGCAGGAGGCGGTTGCCAATCGAGGACGAGTCTCAAAAGACAATAACTGCCACAAGACGACACAAAGGACACAACACGTGCGGTTGCCCTTCGACTTCACGTCGTTCCGGTCACGTCACGTCCTTTCGGATCCTTACCCGGGCAAATCGAATCGACTGTCTTGGATTCGGATGACCGGCCTACGATGCTGCCGTTTGTTCGCCACCGGAGGTAACGCCTCTCGGTACGGAGGCACCGCCTCTCGAAGTCCGGGGGCACCGCCCCTCGGCCGCCTGACAGCGTGCGTCGATTTTTCTACGCTTTGCTTCGTGTTTCGAATGCGCCGGATCGCCTGAAGCGCCAGGCAGAGGCATTCCGCCAACGTAGCCAGGCGCCGTCACGCGGGAGTCGCAGGAGCACTTAGCGACACTTCGGTACGGAGGTTCTTCTTCGGCAGGGCGTCTGAAGACAAAAGGAAGAGCCCCGGCCAATGGCGCGGGGCCCGTAATGATGCAGCAGCATAAGGCGCAAAGCGATCACACGCTCAACCGATCATCGTCAATCGGTTGAGAACTCCTAACGAACGTGGCGCCGAACGGCGAACCCTGCATTTCGGAAGCCGAACCGAACACAGAACACGGACAGGGCACCAAGCACCCGGAAGAGTGAACAGTACTATGCCTTCACGTGCTGCGCGACGATCTGCCGCAGCCGATCCGAATCCACCGACTCGACCTCGAGCAGCTCCTCCGCCAGCACCTTCACCGCCGGGCGCTGCCGTTCGACGATCTGACGCGCAGTCTCGTATCCGCGCATCACCAGCGCGCGAATCTCGTCGTCGACGCGCCGGGCCGTCTCCTCGCTGAAGCCGGCGGCACGGTTGTCGCTGTCGAAGCCGTTCGCCGGGCGGCGGAAGTGGACCGGCCCGAGCGGCGACATGCCGAGCTCGCACACCATCTTCCTCGCCAGCTCGGTGGCGCGCTCGATGTCGTTGGAGGCGCCGCTCGTCATCTGCCGCAGGAACAGCTCCTCGGCGACGCGCCCGCCCATCAGGATCGCAATCTGCGATTCGATGAACGGCTTGGAGTGCGTGTAGCGATCCGCCTCCGGCAGCTGCATCGTCACGCCCAGCGCGCGGCCGCGCGGGATGATGGTGACCTTGTGCAGCGGATCGGCGTCCGGCAGCAGCGCCGCGACCACCGCGTGCCCCGCTTCGTGATAGGCGCAGGTGACGCGCTCGTGGTGGCTCATCGCCACCGACTTGCGCTCGACGCCCATCAGCACTTTGTCGCGGGCCGCATCCAGATCCGAATTCCCGATCGTCGTTCGGCCGCCGCGCGCGGCGATGAGCGCCGCTTCGTTGACCAGGTTGGCCAGGTCGGCGCCGGAGAAGCCCGGCGTGCCGCGCGCGATCGCCCGCAGATCGATGTCGGCGTCGAGGGCAACCTTCCGCGAGTGGACGCGGAGAATCTGCTCGCGGCCCTTCAGGTCGGGGTTGCCGACGGTCACCTGGCGATCGAAGCGGCCGGGACGCAACAACGCCGAGTCGAGGATGTCCGCCCGGTTGGTGGCGGCGACAACGATGATGCTGTCGGACTGGGTGAAGCCGTCCATCTCGACGAGCAGCTGATTGAGCGTCTGCTCACGCTCCTCGTGGCTCAGCGAGTTGCCGCCGCGGCTGCGCCCGACGGCGTCGAGCTCGTCGATGAAGATGATGCACGACGCGTGGCGGCGTGCTTCCTTGAACAACTTGCGCACGCGCGACGCGCCGACGCCGGCATACATCTCGACGAAGTCGGAGCCGCTCGCGGAGATGAACGGCACGCCGGCTTCGCCGGCCATCGAACGCGCGAGGAGCGTCTTGCCGGTGCCGGGAGGGCCGACGAGGAGGATGCCGCGCGGAATCCGGCCGCCGATGGTCGCGAAGCGCGCCGGATCTTTCAGGAAATCGACGATCTCCTGCACCTCGTCCTTGGCCTCGTCGACGCCGGCGACGTCCTTGAACGTCACCGTGACCGCCTCAGGGTCGATCGTCCGCGCTTTTTCGAGCGTCGGCACGCGGCCCGTCATCACCCGGAAGAGCGCGAGACCAGCGAAGCCAAAGAAGATCAGGCCCAGTGCCAGCGCGCCAAAGCTCCCGACCCGTGACGGCCGGACGGAAGTCACGTCCACGCGAATGCCGCGGTCAACCAGTGATGAGATCGAGGTCGGATTCGCGGCGAAGTAGCCCTGCGGCGCGACTGTTGCGAACCGTCTGCCGTCGCGGTGCTCATACGTGGCCGCGTCGCCCTCGATGACCACGGTCTTGATCGACCCGCGGCCGACCCCGGTGAGGAAATCGGAGAAGGGAGCCGGGGTTGGCTCAGCTGTCCCGAACATCCGCAGCCCAACGGCCGCGCCGATGACGAGTGTGACAAAGAGCACGCCGGTGCCCATCCAGAACAGTCGAGTACGGGGCAGCTTGCCTGCGAGCACCAGACACCTCAAGCCGACGAAGGGACCGCCCTCGGCCTCGACTGTGCCCGCCGACATTCGGAGGAGCGCGGTAGAAACGAAAACGGCCCGGATTGTAAGGAGGAGCGTCAGGGTTGCGGCGGGTGACCAGCAGTCTGACGCGTTAGTCATTCTATCGGACGCATCCTTGCCTGTAAATAGATGGTGGCAATGGATTTAACGCGGCGGATACGGCTGGGCTGCTCGGGCTGGCAATACCGACACTGGGGCGGCGATTTCTATCCAGCCGAATTGCGGCAGAAGGATTGGTTCGCGCACTACGCGCGGCAGTTCGACACCGTCGAAATCAACAACAGCTTCTACCGGCTGCCTCCGCCCGAGACATTCGCGAAGTGGCGCGACCAGGCGCCGCGAGGCTTTCTCTACACGGTCAAGGCAAGCCGGTTCCTGACGCACATGAAGAAGCTGAAGGATCCCCAGGAGCCGCTGTCGCGCTTTTTCGAGAACGCCACACATCTTCGCCCGCACCTCGGACCGGTGCTTTATCAGCTTCCGCCCGGCTGGAAGGTCGACGTCGACCGGTTCGAGACTTTTCTGCGCGCGCTGCCGAAGGGCTACCGTCACACGGTCGAATTC
>Ga0209486_10001254_pt1 | contig 11068 bp, 9 predicted proteins | sample NCCompost_FD_187518 | JGI IMG/M metagenome (GOLD analysis project Ga0209486, IMG submission 187518) | Agricultural soil microbial communities from Utah to study Nitrogen management - NC Compost (SPAdes) (version 2) | ecosystem: Environmental > Terrestrial > Soil > Agricultural land | place: USA... | reverse complement strand
GTCCGACGTCGGCACCCTGCAGATGCAGCCGCCACAGCAGGGCCGCGGCATCGAGCATCTGCAGCTGCACTCGGGTCGGGGATGGACGCACGGAGCCGTCGTAGAGGGCGAGCACGTGGTCCATCCGGCCCTGGTCCAGGTGGTAGAGCGCCGTATGCCACCAGTTGTGGGACGCGAAGCCGTTGTCGTCCTGCGCCCAGTGCTCCCGGCGCGACTCCATCCAGGCGATCCCTTCTGCCTGGCGCGCCTGCATCTCCATCACGTGCGTGACGGCGTGCTGCGCCCAGCAGTCGTCCGGCTCGAGCTCGATGGCGTACCGGCCCGTCTCTTCCGCGCGGCCGTAGTCGCCGCACTCTTCGAGACCGAACGACAGCATCCCGAGCAGAAAGCCATACCCCGGCATGTCGCGGCTGTAGGCGGGCAGCGCGCGGGCGACGCGCCCGCGCAGGTTGTCGCGATCGCCGTGATAGAAGTCGGCGAGATGGCCGACCTGGAGCGCCAGGATGTCGGCGGGGTAGTCGTCGAGCAGCCGATCGAGCCGCGTCCGCATGCCCTCCCAGTCGCCCGTGGCCCAGTCCTGGATCGCCGCGATGTGCTGGCGCTCGCGATCGTTGGCCGACGGCGCCAGGCGCTCGAGATGCTCGAGGCCGCGCCGGACCTCGGGTAGGTAGCCCCGCTCCCACATCGTGATGCAGACCTCGGCCCGCAGGATGTGTCCCATGATGAAGCCGGGTTCGGCCGCGAAGGCCGCGTCGATGCTGGCAATCGGGTCGCCGCGATACGACTGCAGCTGGCGAAGGGCGCGCTCGAACGCGGCGGCGCTCTCGGCGTGGACGGCCGAGGTCGGCAGCCCGCGCGCGTCGGTAATGGCGTGCGTCAGCACATGACTCTCCCTGGGCCGTCATCGGCCCGTCGGTTATAAACGCGACGGAACCGCCCGAGACCCGCAGGATGGCGTTTAGAGCCGTGTCAGCGCGACGGTGAGCACCCGGAGCCAGGCGACGAGAGCGCCGGCAGTGACCCAGGCCGGCGGGGACGTGGCTGCGTGTTTCTGCCAATGCGCGAGCCAGGTCCAACCCGTGAGCTCGGGAAACCCGAGTCCGACGAGGAGGGCATAGAGGGGCAACAGTGCGACGGCTCCCAGGAAGAGCCACACGACAAACGCCAGATGCCCGGCGAGCACCACCAGCCAATGACGTGCGGTGTCCTGCTTGTCCGGTGGGTCGCCGCCGAGCACGAACGCGGCGATGTCCTGCCAGTGGCGCTCTTCGATGGCGGCGCCGTGACGGCCGGGAACGTATTCGACATCCGTGATCGGCGACGAGCCATCGCTGAAGCCGTCGTGGCCGGCACCGCCCACGTCCTGCAGTTTGAGGTTCTGGAGGAATCGCGGAAAGATGGCGACGACCCAATCGGCGGTTGCCACGTAGTTCAGGACACGGCCGACCTGCTTCCGCCGCAGGTACCGGCGCCACTGGAATGACGATCGCACCACGCTCCCGGCAAACACGACGTTATGGAATCGAACGGGCCGACACGATTCGATCGCGCCCGCGAGGATGTAGGTTCCGTTGCTGTGGCCGATGAACGACACGCGCGCGTCCGGGTAAAGGCTTCGGACCGCCACGTACATGTCGAGCAGCCACTCCACCTTGTCGCGTCGCATCCACGGCAGCAGGAAGGGGAGGAGCGCGAAATAGCCGTACGAAGGCGCGACGGCCACGACCGTCAGCCCCTTGCTCTGTCCGGTGACCGACACCAGGCGCGCGACCTTTCGCGTCCAGTACCCCTTGTCGCGAATCCCGTGCACGACGAAGACGACGTCGTCGACGACGCGGCCCGGCTGCGCGCGCGATATCAGCTCGCTCGACGGATCTGCGCCGACCGGCAACAGGTGAAGCAGGTCGCTCCCCGTGACGGCGATTGGTGTCAACGATGCCCGCGAGCCGGTCAACGCATCGACGAAGCGGCTGCGCCGCTGAAGTCCGATGTCGTCCTCGCCCATCTGGATGACGTCGAAGTGGCCCGACTGCGGAACCTCCAGATAGAGAAAGTCGTCACCGGTCGCCAAATCGATGTTGTCCATCGGGCTGACGATATCGTCGCGTGTGCCCAGCAGCTGGATTGTCAGAGCAGGCAGGCGTGCCTGCTCTCGGAGCGCCAGCCACTGGAGCCTCGTCTGGGTGAGAAACGGAGCTCCACGGCGAATCGCGAACAGCGTGGGCTTGACGGGAAGGAGGTGGGCGAACGCGGTGCCGAGGTTGTTGGAGAGCGCCTTCAACCGGCTGACCGGGGAATCGGTCGTCCATCCGCGGTTGAGTCCGGCAATCAGAACGATTCGTTCGACCCGCTGCGCCCACGGACGGGCGATGCGCTCGTTGACGGTGCCATCGCGCCGGGTCCCGGCGGCCCTGCAGTAGAGCGCTCGCGTCAACACCGAGCCGAAGCTGAATCCGACGAGCACAACTCGAGAGTACGGCCGGCCGTCTTTCGCTCGCTGATTCCATTGGCGATCGACCACGCGCAGCAGTTCCGAGACGACTCGGTTTGCATCCTGAAGCGACCAGAATTCGATGGGCAGCAGCGGGGTCATGACGTCGGCATCCGGCCGCACCTGGCGAATTGCCGCGACGACGTATTGAAGCTGGCTGCGACGGCTGCGTGACCACCAGGTGCAGCCGTGCAACGCCACTATCAGCGTGGTCGCCTCCGCGTCGCCGCGATGGACCACCGAGTGCACGTGCCTGACCACCATCCGCCTCCTGTTCCATCCATAAACGTCGCGGCCAGCGAAACCGCACGCCTCGACGGGAACGCCTCCGCAGCCTATGATCTCCTTCGATGACGCTCGAGACTCTAGCGAAGAGCGGCCGCGTCGCGCTGGTGGCGCTGTGCGTGGCCACCGTCCTGTCGTGCTCGACCGGCCAGCCGCCGCCGGCCGAATTCACCAGCGCCGGCCGCGGCGCGCCGGTGACGCCTGCCCTGCCGTGGGAGCAGTGGCGCGACCAGGCGGACTTCGAGGCGTTTCCGCCAGTGGAGCCGGTCAAAGGCTTCGACGTGAAGCACTGGCTCGTCGGGCCGTTCGATCCCCGGGCCACCAACGACCGGATGAAGCTGGAGTTCCTGGGCGCGGCGACCAACGGCGCCGTGCCTCCGGGCATCGCGCCGCTGCCGGTCGACGTGTTCACGTCCACGGACTTCTACGCGGATCGCGAGTTGTGGAAGGACCCGCGCTATTTCCGCTGCAACAGCCCGTACGGGCTGGAGCAGCAGTGGCGCGGCAAGATGATCGGCGACAAGCCGCCGGCCACCGCGTCATGGGGCTATTGCGATCGTGATTACCCGCGCTCGGCCATCGTCAGCCCCTACACGTTCAAGACGGCGCAGGCGCACTACGAGGCGCTGCTCGCCGAAGCCAAGGCGCGCGGGGGACCGACGCAGCACACCTACGCCACGGTGCCGGGCGAGTGGAGCGGCCGTTATGTGTGGCCGCGCGGGCAGAACTGGTATGCCGAGATGATCTGGAACCAGTATCCAACGCTGCTGTCGCTCCTGACCGAGGAATACCAGACGCGCATGGTGCAGGAGGCCTATCACGACGCGCACACGAACGCGCCGCAGTGGCCGGCGCAGTACTGCTGGCCCGAGGGCTTCATGCGGCGGTGGCACTACCACGGGGTCACCAACCAGCCGCATACGCTCATCGTGACGCCAACGCTCGTCCAGTTCATGGCGGGCGACGCCGACAACTTCGTCACCAACATCCACATCGGCCGCGCGTTCGACCTGTCAGGCGGGGTGCCGCGTCTCGGTGCCGAGGTGCCGCGCTGGTACGGCGACACCATCGGGTTCTGGGACGGCGACGCGCTCATCACCTGGACGTCGAACATCCTGGGGTGGAAGGTGCACGGTAACTTCGAGTTCTCGAACCAGCTCCAGACGATCGAGATCTACACGCCGCGGCGCGACCAGGCCGGCAAGTTCATCGGCCTCGATCACGAGGGCGTCTTCTACGATCCGGAGGCGTTCGTGGAACCGGTCCGCATGACGCGCACGCTCGAGCGGAGCAGCGGCTTCGAGGAAGGGGCGCCCTTCGATTACATCGAGTGCGTGCAGACGATCTACCCGATCGACGGACGCGCGACGCCGGTCGTGGCCGGCAGGACGATTCCGTTCACGGTGCCGCAGATGTACAGCCGCCCGTGGGCCAAGATCTGGGAGGAGCACTTCGAGAAGGGGATGAAGCGCCCGCCGGAGAAGGAGCTCCTGACGTTCCCGTAGTTACTTTGGAAGGCCCAGGAGATCTTCGAAGTCGACGTCGGGCGCGGCCTCGTCAACGGGCGCCGCGGCGCGCGTGGCCGTGAAGCCGATCACGCGACCGGCGACGATCACGCCCACCCAGATGAGCAGCGAGAGCGTCGCCACCACCTTGCCGATCGGCGGCGCCGACCGCTCCGTGTCCCACCGGGCCATCGTCTTCCGCGCCGTGAGCTCGAAGACGAGCATGTTCAGCCCCGCCAGCACGAGCAGGATCATCTTGGCGCGGAAGAACGTGTTGTTGAAGTAGACGACGGCGTTGGTGATGAACATCAAGCCGCCGGTCGCGGCGGTGACGACGAAGGCCACCCAGGTCCACGTCAGGAGGTCGGCCAATATCCGCGACACCGCCCGGTTGGTAGAGGCGAGGCCCAGCAGCCGCAGGTCGAGAATCGCGATGGTGCCGAACACCAGCGCGAGCCCGACGACGTGTATCGATTCGAGCAGCGGAAACGAGTACAGCGAATCTCGGATCTGGACGGCCACGCTGGACTGCTGCAGCCACTCGAGCATCGAGGTGATATCCACCTAGAGCCTCGGAGCGGGCGACCAGCTGCCCCACACGTGGTCGTAGGCGATGAGCCGCCCGAGGAAGATCACGCAGACCCAGACGAGGAAGGTGAGGATCGCCATCGCCTTGATCGAGCGCCGGTGCACGAGCCTGGCTTCCCAGTGCTGCTCCTGACGGCGGAGCGTCCGTTGGAACGCCACCGCCACCAGCGTGCCGATGGCGACGAGCGCCATCTTCAGCCAGAACGAGAACGTGACCAGCTCGCGCACCGGCTCGCCGATCACCATCAGGAGGCCGGTGACGAGCAGCAGCCAGAGCGAGCCGCTCAGCCAGGGGCCGAAACGGTTCGTGGTCTGACGCAGTGTCTGATCAGTCCACGCCCATCCCAGGATCCGCAGGTCGATCATGAGCACGGATCCCATGACGAGGGCGATCCCGACGATGTGAATCGACTGGATCGCCGGGATGGTCCAGGCGTTGTGCTCCTGGATGAAGACGCTGGGCGGCGTCGCCGCCAGCCAGAGGGCGAACTGCTGCACGGGCGAGCTGACGCGGCCGCGGACGGCTAGAACGCCGTGCCGCCGATGAGCGTGGCGCCCGCCACAGAGTCGCAGTGCTTGCCAGCCGCGGGAAGCACCGGCTTCTTCGTGGCCGCATCCGTCGGGCACTTGGCGAGCACGCCTACCCGGGCGCCGAAGTTCGAGCCGTCCCGCAGCGGGTTGAGGTGCACGCTGAAGACCGTACCGGGGCCGAACGAGGTGCCGGTGATCCCCTGCTGCGCGATGGCGGCGGTGCCGGCCATCTCGACGCCCCACTCGACGTATTTGCCGTCAGCGCCCTTCTGAAGCGCCTTGTGGTCCGGCGCGAGCAGGATGAAGTGCAGCTCGGCGTGGTTGGCCTGGGGCACGAACTGCTTCATGACGCCGGTCAGCGTCACCACCTTGTTCTGGTCGTACATGGCGAACGAATGGTGGGTCGAGACGGGCGTTTCGAACAGCACCGCCAGGGCGGCCAGTGCTGCCGCCGTCGTGGTCGCGTGAAGTATCCGGGTTCTCATTGCGGGGTCCTATTTGAAGATGTCCGTGACGGACGCCGGCAGCTCGTCAGCCGGCTTGTCCCATCCAGCCTCGAAGTACTTCTCCCAGTTCTTCGCCCACGGCCGTCCGTAGTAGTCCACGAAGCGCGGGTCGGCCGCGGTGACCTGCTTCGGCCGCCCGTCGGTGTTGAAGATGTTGCTCAGGCACTGGATGTAGGTGTATCGGCGCGCCGGATCCTCGGTGGTGGCCGCGCGGACGAAGCGGAACGAGGCGCGGACCGGCACGGTGAACGCTTCAGAATCGTAGAAGATCGTCTCGTGATCCAGGCCGATGAACTTGCCGGAGGCGTCGAGGGCGGGCTTGAACGTCTCGACGGTCTCGAGCAGTGGGCTCGTCTCGAACATGGCGTGAGAGAGCTGCCACGCCTGGATGTTCGCCGTCCAGGTGACGAGCGTCGTGCCGTCCCAGAAGCCGAGCGTCTCACCCCACCACTGCGGCACCTTCTGCACGTGCGCGGTCTTGCCCACCATCACCTGACGCAGGAAGTTGTCGGCGATGCCCGAGAGGAACTGCACGTTCCACGGCGTCATCGTGAGCTGGAAGTTGCCCGCCTGCGACGGTTGCGACCACCAGCGGATGAAGCCCTCCGGCCAGCAGAAGGACGCGCTCCACTGCGGGGCGTTGGTCACGGCCTCGTGGTACGCGGTCTGGACCATGCGCTTCTGATACTCGGGCGTGAGCAATGCCAGCACCGTCGAAGCCTGCGTGACGCCGTAGATCCACTCCGAGCCGCGATCCGCGGCCTGGTCGCGCCGGTAGTAGCCGTCCCAGTCCGGTACGGTGGCCTTCGTGTACACGGTCGGCCCGCCCTTGGCCTTCGCCTGTGCGAGCAGCGCCTCGTAGTGCTCCTTCGCCGTCTTGTGGGGATACGGGCTGACGATCCGCTCGCGTGGCCAGTCGTCGTCGCAGTTGCCCCACGATGCCGATTCCGGCGGCTTGGGCCCGATCAGGCCCCGGTCCCACATCGAGTACAGCCGGATCGCGTTGTTGCAGCGGTAGTAGCGCTTGTCGAGCCAGTTTGCCCGGTCCTTGTAGAAATTCTTCGACGAGAACAGGTCGATGGCGAGCGGCGTGACGCCCTGCGGCGGTCCGAGGATGACTGGCGGGCCGCCTCGTCCACGGCCGCCGGGAACCCCTGGCGCGCCCGGCGCCCCGGCTCCCCGTCCCCCTGGTGCGCCCTGAGGAGGCGCCCCTGCCTGCGGCGCCGCCCCGGCCTGCGCAAAAGTCGGGACCGAAATGGATTCGAACCGCAGCACCCCGACGAGAGCCAGCATCCCCGCGACCACGATGCCGGCCCTGGACAACGTTCTCATGCTGCCCGATCCTATCCGCGCCTCGCGTCCGGTGTCTATCCACCGGGCCGCCCCCAGGCTTGATTCCCGGCCCCGCAGCGCGTACGTTCTTCTGGCGAAAAAAAAGGAGTCCGCAGTGCGACACCGCCGTGACCGTCTGCGGCTGGCTCTGGGGGTGATGGCGATCGGCCTGATCGCGGTTGCTCGAGCTGGCGCGCATCACTCGTTCGCTCCCTACGAAACGACGCTCCAGATCAAGCTCACCGGCGTCGTCTCCGACTACAAGTGGGCCAACCCGCACGTCTATTTCGAGATCGACGCGCCCGACGCCACCACCGGGCAGACGCGCCACTGGCTGATCGAATGCGCGAGCACGAGCATCCTCAACCGCGCCGGGTGGAAGTTCAACATGCTGAAACCGGGCGACAAGGTGACGATCATCGCGTCCCCGCTCCGCAACGGCGAGCCGGCCGCGCTGCTCAAGGCGATCACGCTCGCCGACGGCCGGAAGTTCTCGAACGGCGCCGCCGCGGGCCGGGCGACCATCGAGTGAGGGCCGGCATGAAGCTCAGAGTGATCGTCGCCATGCTCACCGCGGCTGCTGCAGCCGGCGGGCCGGTACTTGCGCAGACACGGCCGGCCGCGCGCGCGGCTCTCACCGGATCGTGGGAGATCTATCCCTTGCGCGGCGAAGGCTTCGGGTCGGGCGTGCCGCCGAAGACGCCGGTCGCGGCGCCGAAACCGGTTCCCGAGCCGCCGCTCCGCCAGCCGCATCTCGATCAGTGGCGCGCGCTGCAGGCCCAGAACGCGGAGCTCACGCGCAAGGGGCTGCCGCCGCCGTCCACGGGGATGGCCTGCATGCCGGATGGCATGCCGGGGATGATGCAGGCCACCTTCCCCATGGAAATCCTCGAAACGCCGGGGCAGGTCACGATCATCCAGGAGGCGTACAACCAGGTGCGCCGCATCTACCTCAACGCGCCCGCCATCGCGCCCGAGGACGCCGAGCCGCGCTACGCGGGGAACTCCACGGGACGCTGGGAGGGCACGACTCTCGTCGTGCAGACCGTCGGCCTCAAGGAGTCGGCGCGCTTCCGCAACGTGCCGCATTCGACGCGCATGCGCATCACCGAGCGCCTCCGGCTGATCAACGACGAGATGCTCGAGAACCAGGTGACCGTCGAGGACCCCGAGTTCCTCACCGGGCCCTGGACGTGGTCGTGGATGTACAAGCGCTGGCCGGGCTACAAGATCGAGGAGTACGTCTGCGAAGACAACCGGTACTTCGAGGATCCGGCGCTGCGGTATCAGCGGCTGCGCGTGAACTGAGGGGAGACGCAAGCGGAGCGCTGATGCCATGAGCACGTGGCTGTTCGGCGGCATGTTTGCGCTGGGGCTGCTCGCGCAGAGCATGTCGCCGGGCTGCGATCCCCCACGGGCGCCCGCGCCACCGCCGTCAACCCCCGCCGCGCCGACGTTCACGACGCAGGACGGCGTGCGCGTGCAGTCCGAGGCGGTCGTGACCAACCTCGAGGTGCCGTGGGCGCTGTCGTTCGCGCCCGACGGGCGCCTCTTCATCGCGGAACGTCCCGGACGCGTTCGCGTCTTCGACCTCGCCGCATCCACCTCCGAGCTGGCGCTCACGCTCGACGACGTGTACCGGCAGGGCGAGGCCGGCTTGATGGGTCTCGCGCTCGCCCCGGACTTCGCGGCCACGCGCCACGTGTACCTCCACTACACGGCCGTGCAAGGCAACGGCGCCGTCAACCGCATCGTTCGATACCGCGAGGTCAGTGGACGGCTTGCCGAGCGGGCCGTCATCCTCGACGGCATTCCCGCCGCGACGATCCACGACGGCGGCCGTCTGCGATTCGGACCGGATGGCCTCCTGTACGCCACCGCGGGAGATGCGGCGAACAGCTCGCTCGCACAGGATCAGGCCTCTCTCGCCGGAAAGTTCCTGCGGATCGAACGGGACGGCACGACACCCAGGGCCAATCCGTTCGGCTCGCCGGTCTTCAGCTGGGGCCACCGCAACCCCCAGGGATTCGACTGGCATCCGGCCACGCGCGAGATCTGGGCCACCGAGCATGGCAACTCGGGCAACGACGAGATCAACGTGGTCCGCGCCGGCGTCAACTACGGGTGGCCGACGATCGAAGGGGCGCAGACCTTCCCGAACATGGAGCCGCCGCTCGCCTCATACAGCCCGTCGATCGCGCCCTCGGGGGCCGCGTTCTATCAGGGCGCGCGGTTTCCGGCGTTCGTGGGCAATCTCTTCGCGGCGACACTGCGCGGCACGCACCTGCTGCGACTGGTCGTGGATGCGCCGGGGCGGCGCGTCACGCGGCAGGAGCGGCTGCTCGACGGGACCTTCGGCCGTCTGCGCGACGTCGCCATTGGCCCCGACGGCAACATCTACATCAGCACCAACAACCGCGACGGCCGCGGCAGCCCGGTGGCCGCAGACGATCGCGTCATCCGCCTCAGTCCGGCACCGTGAGCCGTGCGCTCACGGCCCGGTGTGACCAGAGCCCGATCAGGATCAGTGGTGATCGAGCGAATCGCCGCGGTCTGGGAGCAGCCACACGCATATGAGGCTCACGAGGCCGGTGACGGCGACATACGCCGCCACGGCCATCGACGTGCCGTAGGTCTGAAACAGGTAGAGCGCCACGAGCGGGGCCGGTCCGCCGGCGGTAATCGACGCCAGCTGATAGCCGAGCGACGCGCCGCTGTAGCGAAGCGAGCCGGGGAAGCGCTCGGCGATGAACGCCGCCTGCGGGCCGTACTGGAGATCGTGGCTGGGCAGTCCGAGCGCAATCGCCAGAAACACCAGCCACACGATCTTCGTGTCGAGCATCGCGAAGTAGAAGAACGGGAAGATCATGATCACGACGCAGCCGATGGCCGTCAGCTTGCGCCGGCCGATCACGTCCGACACGTGCCCCCAGAAGGGGATCGTGCTCATCGAGATGAGCGCCTGCACCATCACGAAGCTCAGCACCAGGCTGCGATCGAACCCGAGCTGCTGCGTGGCATACGTCAGCACGTAGGTGGTGAAGATGTAGAACGGCGTCTGCTGGCCCGAGCGCAGGAGCGCCGTCAGCACGATTTCGCGCCAGTGATGCTTGATGACGCGCACGATCGGCGCCTTTTCGATCCGGCCCTGCGACTGCAGCTTGGCGAACACCGGCGTTTCGAGGACGCCGACGCGGATGTAGAGGCCGACGAAGACGAGGACGAGGCTCAAGAGGAACGGCACGCGCCAGCCCCAGCTGAGGAACGTTTCTTCGCTGAAGCTGTACGACGCGATCGCGAGCGCGCCGTTGGCGAGCAGCATGCCCGCCGGCGCGCCGAACTGCGCGAAGCTGGTGGTGAATCCGCGGCGCTTCGGGTCGGTCCATTCGCCGGCCATCAGCACGGCGCCGCCCCATTCGCCGCCGACGCCGATCCCCTGCAGGACGCGGAAGAACGTCAGCAGCACCGCGCCCCAGATCCCGATGACGCTGTAATCGGGCACGAGGCCGATACCCACCGTGGCCGCGCCCATCAGCACCAGCGTGGCGATGAGCGTGGCCTTGCGGCCGATGCGGTCGCCGTAGTGGCCGAACAGCGCCGCCCCGACCGGCCGGGCGACGAAGCCCACGAAGTAGGTCGAGAACGACAGCAGCGCCCCGACGTAGGGATCCGAGTTCGGGAAGAACTTCTGGGGGAACACGAGCGCCGCGGCGACGCCGTAGAGGAAGAAGTCGTACCACTCGATGGTCGTCCCCGCCGCGGAGGAGACCACCGCCCGAATCATCATCTGGCGGCGGTGCGCCGCGTCGATCACGGTCGTATCGTGAGTC
>Ga0209486_10001251_pt1 | contig 11078 bp, 11 predicted proteins | sample NCCompost_FD_187518 | JGI IMG/M metagenome (GOLD analysis project Ga0209486, IMG submission 187518) | Agricultural soil microbial communities from Utah to study Nitrogen management - NC Compost (SPAdes) (version 2) | ecosystem: Environmental > Terrestrial > Soil > Agricultural land | place... | reverse complement strand
GCGCACGCCAGGTCCCAGCCCCAGACGTCGTGGTGCACCGTCTGAAAGTGCCACTTGCGCTTTCCGGTTTTGACGTCGAGCGCGACGAGGCTGTCGGCAAAGAGGTTGTCGCCGGGCCGGTTCCCGCCGTAATAGTCGCCCGTCGGCATTTCAACCGGCACGTAGACCAGCCCCAGTTCCGGGTCGGCGCTCATCTGTGCCCAGACACCGGTGTTGCCGTTGTATTCGGCCGATCCCTCGAGCCAAGTGTCGTAGCCGAACTCACCTCGCTGCGGGATCGTGTGGAAGATCCACAGCCGCTTGCCGGTGCGCGCATCGTAACCGCGGACGTACCCCTTCACGTTGCGCATGGTGCGCGGGCTCGTACCCGGCCGGTGCGCGGCGCCGACGACGATGACGTCGCCGACGACGAGCGGCGTGGCGTTGAGACCGAGCTCGGCGGTGTCGAGATCGAGACCGTCCTGGTCGATCTCGGTCTTCAGATCGACGGCGCCATTCCTGCCGAACCCGGGAACGGGAATCCCGGTCTTCGCGTCGAGCGCCTTCATGCGGTATCCGGGCGTCACGTAGATGATCCGTCGATCCGCGCCATCGGCGCTGGCCCAGTACGCGAGTCCACGGCCGGCGCCGTTACGAATCGCATTCTGGCCGCGACGGCCTTCGTCCTCGCTGTGCATCCACAGCATTTCTCCGCTCGTTGGGTTGAGCGCGATCACCGCGCGACGCATGCCGGCTGTGGTGTAGAGCACGCGGTCGACGAGCAGCGGCGTGGCGGAATACAGCGTGTCGGGCCGCGGACCGAGGAAATCGGTCTTCAGCCGCCACGCGATCTGCAGCTTGTTGAAATTTTCCCTGGTGATCTGGTCGCCGGGGGAGTAGCGGTGGCTCGCCAGATTGCTGCCGTATGTGGGCCATGAGAAGGTCGCCCCTGAGGTCGGCGCCGACACCTGCGGCGCCGCAGCGGCGGGCGGACCAGCGGTCGTGGGACGGGCGGCATCCTGAGCGGCTGCCGCGCGCGTGCGCTCGAACGTAATCGCGGCCAGTTGCGCGCGATCCAGCGGGAGCGCCGCCTGGCCGGCCGGCATCTCCGCCGCCCGGAGCAGGAAGGCCAGGACCGCGACCGACTCGGCCGCTGACAGGCTCTTCGGCGCGGCAGGGGGCATCGTCTCGATGCGATCCAGCAGCCGGCGCAGGTCCCTGCCGTGCCACGAGTCGAGGAACGTGCCGCCGGCGAGGGCAGGGGCGCGCTCGATCCCCGCGAGATCGGGACCGTGGCAACTCGCGCACTTGTCGCCGTAGATCTTCTCGCCGGCCGCCGCCTGCTCCGCCGTGTAGACGCCGGACCAGGACGATCTCGACTGCTGCGCGCCGAGAGTGGCGCACGCGATTACAACCAGCCCGGTGATCGCCCGCCGCAGGTGATGCATCGACCCTCCTACTGTCCGCGTCCGCCGCGTCCCGGAGCCGGTGCCGACGTGCCGGGCTGCGCGCCGCCGGGGAGGCCGATGACCGGTTCGGGATCCGGCTCGGGCACGTTGTCGCCTCGACCGCGGCCTGCCGGCGCCCCTCCGCGTCCCGGGCCACCGCCGCGGGGCGGCGTCCATCCGTCGCGGGCGGGGCCGTTCTGGACCATGCGTGTGTCGGCGCTGAGCACGTAGCCGTTCAGATACTGGGCGCCAGCGTTGCCGAAATATTTGCCGTACTTCAACGCGGCGTCGTGCACCTTGATCAGAGCGTCCTGATAACGCGGGTCGTTCTGCGGCCACCCCGAGAAGCTCGAGAGATCGTTGTTCCCGATCAGCACCACGTCGACGCCGTGCGTCGCTGCGATTTCCTCGGCGTTCGCCACGCCTTCGAGCGTCTCGATCATGACGACGACGAGCATGTTGTCATTTACGGTGGCGCGGTAGTTCAGTCCCGGCCATACCTGTCCGAACGACCCGCCCCCCGAGCTGCGCCGGCCGACCGGTGGGTACCGTGAGAATCGCGCTGCGTCGCGCGCTTCGAGCGCGTCGTCCACCGTCGGGACGATGACGCCAATCGCGCCGAGGTCCGTGACCTTCTGAATTGTCGACTCGAGCGCGTCGGACGTCCGGATCATCGGCGCCGCGCCATCGGCGCCGGGACAGGTCAGCAGCATTCGCCGTATCTCGTCATACGACATCGTGCTGTGCTGCATTTCGAACCAGATGTAATCGAAGTGCTTGCGCAGCTCGCAGTACAGCTCGGGGTTGTAGCTCGACATCGTGTAGCTGGTGATCTGCTTGTCCTGGAACAGCAGTTCTTTGGCCTTGTTGTAGAACGGCCGCGGCGTCGCCGGGTTGATGGAGGCCTTCACCTGCCAGCCCCACCCGCGCTCGTCGGGTTTCGCCGGCGTGAGCGTCCCGCCAATTGGTGCGCGGTTGGCCGTGCCGGCGGGGGCTCCTCCCGCTCGCCCGCCACCCTGCCGGCCACCGCCGCCCTGCCCGGGCGTCCCTGCTGGCGCCGCCGGGTTCTGGTCCGCCTGGATTGCCATAACGAAGCTGGCCGTCAGGCAGGCAACCAGAAACATATTGTGGACTCTCATGAACACCTCGCGGCGCGAATCATCGCACGCTGCTGTGTTAGTGCGCAACGCATTGTGCACAATACGCAAAGGCAGATAGAATCGCCGCAGATCCCATGCAGATCAATCCGAAGAAATGCGTCGCCTGCGGCAACTGTACCTACGTCTGCCCGATGGGGGCGATCTATATCGACCCCGTGTTGAAGCGCGCCACCATCGACCGCGACGAATGCGTGGAGTGCTACACCTGCTTCAACGGCCTCAGCCAGGAGCACCTCAATCCTACGCTGGTGCGCACGGTGCGGAAGATGTTTGCCGCGATGCGCATCCGCTTCGAACCGGAGCCGGACGTCTGTCCGACCGCCGCATTCGAGCCCGACGAGCTGACCTGGCCGCGCGTCGTCCGCCGCGCCTTCTCGGATCCACGCGTCCCGCATGAGTCGACCGGTGTCGAAGGACGTGGCACCGAGGAAGTGAAGACCAACGACGTGACCGGACGCGTGGGGCCGGGCGATGTCGGCTTCACGATTGAGCTTGGACGTCCGGGCGTGGGCGCGCGCTTCCGCGACATCCAGGAGATGTCTCGCGCGCTGGCGGCAGCCGGCGTCGCGTTCGAGAAGAAGAACCCGATTACCTCGCTGATGAGCGACGTCGCCACGGGCACGATTCGCGAGGACATCCTCGACGAGAAAGTGCTGTCCGCGATCGTCGAAATCAAGGTGCCGGTGGCGCGGGCGGAGGAGATCATCCGCCTCGTCTGGGAGGTCGAGAAGCGGATCGACACGGTCGTCTCGATTGGCGCCGGTGTCCGCTGCGATGCCCATGGCGACGACACGGTCGTGGCGCCGATCCTCGAGCGGCTGGGCTATGACCTCGCCCGCGCGAAGACGAACATCGGACTCGGCCGCCGCGGCGCACCGGCGGAGGAGCCCGCACTCGTAGTGTCCGGCTTCAGCCGGACCTGAGGAAGGAATGACCAACACGCTCCATCGATTCGGCAGCGCCGCGAGCTTCGACGACGACTTCATCGTGTTTGCGATGGCGTGCAAGGGGCCGTTCAAGCAGGAGAACGCGTTGGAGGGGCTGCGGCGGTTCCTGCAGATCGCCATCGAATACGGTCCCGTGAACCTGGGCGACGCGCGGCACGGCGGCGCGATTCGGCCTTCGCGGCAGATGAATCCATTCGCGCATTGGTCGCGCGACAACAGGCCGGACTTCCAGGCCGTGGTCGACGGCCTGACGGACGTCACGACATGTGCGGCGGTCTTCGACGATCGCGACAAGGCCGAGCAGTTCGTGAAGCGGATCAAGGAAGAGAACCTTGGCCTCAGCGTCAACGTGTCCACGTCGATCGCCGGCGCGGAGGATTGCTGCGCGTACGCGGGCATCCCCCGGCACAGCGTCGGCTACTCGCTCGGCTTCGAAGGCAAGACCGAGAAGATGCCGAACGCGCAGGTGATGATGCTGTCCACGATGTGCGGGCACGGCATGATCAGCCACTCGCTGGCGAAGAAGATGATCGACTTCGTCAAGGAAAACCGGCGCACGCCGGAGCAATGCGCCGCGACGCTGACGCGCTTCTGCTCCTGCGGCGTCTTCAACCCGTCGCGCGCGACGCGCATTCTCGAAGATGCCCGCACCAAAGTTTCGTAGCCTCGCACTCTTCCTCGGGATCCTTGCGCTCAGTTGCAGCGGTTCCGGCGGCAGTCCGTGGAGTTGCTCGATGCCGATGCGCATCGGGGCGCCGGCCGCGAGCGATGCCCTCGTCCTGCGCAACTTCACGCTGATCGACGGCGGGGACCACGCGGTCGTCTCGCCGGCGGCGATGCTCGTCGAGCAGGGGCGCGTGGCGTGGATCGGGCCGGAGGGCAACCTCGAGGCGCCCGACGGCGTGCCGGTCACCGACTTGAACGACGCATTCGTGATCCCTGGGTTGATCGACATGCACGCGCACGTCGGCAACACGGTCGATCTCGTCCAGGACCGGAAGTTCCACACGCGGGAGAGCATCGAGAAAGACCTGAAGACCTACGCCTCGTACGGGGTGACCACGATCGTCAGCGTGGGCACCGACCAGGACACGATCTTTCCGGTGCGCAAGGAGCTGCGGTCCACGAAGCCGGCCATGGCCCGGGTGTACTCCGCGGGTCAGGGCCTGATGTTCGAGGGCGGCTATGGCGGTCTCGCTGGCGTCAACGATGCCGTTGCGACGCCGGAGGAGGCAACGGCGTACGTCAACGCGCAGCTGGACAAGGGCGCGGACTTCATCAAGCTGTGGCTGGATTCAGAGCTCGGCACCATGCCGAAGATGCCGCCGGCCATCACTCAAGCGATCATCGACGCGGCGCACAAGCGCAGCGCGCGCGTGCTCGCACACGTCTTCTACCTCGAAGACGCAAAGCGGCTGGTCGACCAGGGCATCGACGGGTTCGTTCACATGGTGCGCGACCAGCCGATCGATCAGGCGCTCATCGACGGCATGCAGAAGCACGGTACCTGGCAGGTGGCGTCCACGCTGTCGCGCGAGGCATCGATGTTTGCCTACGGCTCGACGCCGGAGTTCGCCGCCGATCCCTTCTTCACGCGTGGCGTGTCGGCGAAGACAGTCGAACTCATCACGAGCCCTGAGCGTCAGAAGACGATTGCCGGCAATCCCAACTTCAAGAAGTTCCCGGCCTTCTTCGAGCACGCGAAGGCAAACCTGAAGCGTCTTGCCGATGCCGGGATTCCGTTCGCCGCGGGTACCGACGCTGGACCGCCGGGGCGTTTCCCGGGATACTCGCAACACTGGGAACTGCTGCTGATGGTCGAGGCGGGTCTCACGCCGGCGCAGGCGCTCGACGCGGCAACGCGACGCGCGGCCATGTTCATCGGCGCCGAGGATCTCGGCACGCTCGGACCGACCAAATGGGCCGACTTCGTCGTGCTCGACGCAAACCCGCTGACGGACATCAGAAACACGCGGAAGATTCGCTCGGTGTATATCGCCGGCAAGGAAGTTCGCTCGATCAATCAGGAAGGCGGATCGTAATGGCGCGCATTGTCGCTGGCGACGGCTTGTCGGCACGGCTGGCGATGAATGGGTATCCCGATCTCGCGCATTCGTTCGAGACCGCGGAGGGCCGCTGATTGCGACCACTTCGTAGCTTCCGCCTGAAGGCGGACGATCTCGGTGTGTCGCTTCTGCTGGCGGTGACGATCGGGTGCGCGGCGCCCGCTCGTGACGGCGCCTGGGCACCGAACCGGCCGATTGAGTTCGTCGTCGCCGCGGGTCCCGGCGGCGGCAGCGACCTTCTCGCACGCACCGTTCAGTCGATCATCCAGAAATACAAGCTGATAGATGGCTCGGTGATCGTCACCAACAAGGGCGGCGGTTCCGGATCGGAGGCGTTCGTTTACGCCAAAGGGTCCAGCGGCAATCCGCACAAGGTGGTCTTCGCGACCAACAACGTCTGGCTGCTGCCACTGGGGTCATCGGTCGGCTACGCCTGGTCGGATCTGCAGCCGGTGGCTGCCGTGGCCTTCGACGAGTTCATGCTGTGGGTGAACTCGACCGCGCCGTACCGGGACGTGACGACGTTCCTCGACGCGGCACGCGGCGCCAGCAAGCATCTGGCGATTGCCGGAACGGCGTCGAAGGACACCGACCAGGTCCTGGTGCGGCAGATCGAGAAGGTCGGCCACGTGGCGTTCGCCTACGTGCCCTTCAGGTCCGGCAGCGAGGTGGCGGTGCAGCTGGCCGGGGGTCACGTTGCGGCCAACGTCAACAACCCGCAGGAAAACATGGGGCAATGGCGCGCCGGCGCGATCCGCCCGCTGTGCGTCTTCTCCCCGGCGCGGCTGAACTACGCGGATGCGGCCGGTATTCCGACCTGCAAGGAAGCGGGGCTGCCGATCGAACGCTATCAGATGCCGCGGACCGTGTGGCTGCCGAAAGGTGTGACCGACGAGCAGGTCGCGTTCTACCGGACCGTGCTGGCCAGGGTTCGCGACACCGAAGAATGGAAGGCGTGGCTGCGCAACGGATCGCAGACCGATGCGTTTCTGAGCGGGACCGAGCTGACCGACTACATCGCGGCCGACGAACGCTGGCTGCGCGGACAATTCGCCGAGGATGGCTGGCTCGTCAAGTAACAGCGAGCGGACGCCCTGCGCGATGCAACGGACCGTCGAGATTTGGACGGCTGTTGCTGTCGCTCTTCTCGGCGTGGTCGTCGTCTCGGAAAGCCTCACGCATGACATCGGCTGGAACGAGACGGGGCCCGGCTCGGGCTACTTTCCGTTCCGTATCGGGGTGCTGCTGATCGGGGCAGCGATTATCCGCACGTTTCAGGTCCGCCTGAAGCCGGACACGACGACTGCTTTTGTCACCCGCGAGGAACTCGGGCGCAGCCTCAGCGTGCTCTGGCCGACGATTGCCCTTGTAGCGGCGATGTTTCCGCTCGGCTGCTATGTTCCCTCCGCCGTCTATCTCGCGTGGATGATGCGCCGGCACGGGGGGTACGGCTGGCTGCTGTCCGCCGCCTACGGCGTTGCCATTGCTCTCGCGTTCTTCCTCGTGTTCGATCTATGGTTCCGCGTGCCGCTGGCGAAGGGACCGATCGAAGCCGCACTCGGGCTCTACTGAGCGATGGGATTCATCGGCTTCCTCTATCCGTGGGGCGCGATCCTGCAGCTGCTGGCGGTCGCGCACTTCTTCCGGCGGCGGCCCGACAACTTCTGGTTCTTCGTCATCTTCCTCGGCGGACCGCCGGGAGCGCTGATCTACCTGGCCGTCGAGGTCGTGCCGGATCTGTCGCTGCTGCGGCAGTCGTTCGACTCCTATGGTCGCAAGAAGCGCATCCGCTACCTCGAAGCGCTCGTGCTCGAGAACCCGGCGCCCGGTAATTACGAGGAGCTGGCCGACCTCTACCTCGACGAACAGAAGTTCGCCCGCGCGCGCGAGTGCTACGACAAGGTGCTGGCGCGGCCCGGCGATCATCTGGACGCGCGCTATCGCCGCGCGATTGCCGCGCTGCATCTCGACGATGCGGCCGCGGCCAGGGACGATCTGGAGCAGGTCGTCGCGCGCGAGCCGAGGTACGACTCGCATCGCGCGTTGGCGCTCTTCGCCCACGCCTGCGCGCAGACGGGCGACGTCCAGCGGGCGGATGCGCTGTTCGCGCGGGTGACGGAGTCGTCCACGCTGCCGGAGACGTACTACAACTACGCGAGCTTCCTCGCCGCGCAGGGCCGCACCGACGAAGCGCGCAGCTGGGCGCAGCGGATCGTCACCCGCCGCGACAGCATGCCCCTATACCTGCGGCGGCGCGAACGTCCCTGGTTCAAGAAGGCGAAGGCGCTGTTGAAGCGCATGCCGAAGGCAGCTCCCGCCACCCGATGATTGACGCCGCGCCGCTCCTCGACGGCTTCGCGGTTGCCGTCACGCCGTATCACCTCGCACTGATGGCCGGCGGCGTGCTGCTCGGCATCCTCGTCGGCGTGCTGCCGGGACTGGGCGCACCGAACGGCGTCACGCTGCTGATGCCGCTGACCTTCAGCATGGAGCCGATCAGCGGCATCATCGTCCTCTCGTCGATGTACTGGGGGGCGCTGTTCGGCGGATCGACGACGTCGATTCTGTTCAATATCCCCGGCGAGCCCTCATCGGTGGCGACGACGTTCGACGGGTATCCGCTGGCACAACAGGGCCGGGCCGCGGAGGCGCTGGCGACCGCGTTCATGGCGGCCGGCTTCGGCGCGCTGGCGGGCGTTGTCGTCGTCACTCTCATCGCCGATTCGATCGCCGGGATCGCGCTGCGCTTCTCGGCACCCGAGTACTTCGCCGTCTATCTCCTGGCGTTCTGCAGCTTCGTCGGCATGGGCGGCAGCCATCCGGCGAAGACCGCGATTTCGCTGCTCGTCGGGCTGGCGCTGGCGGCCGTCGGCTTCGACACCGTGTCCGGCGAGGTGCGCCTGACGTTCGGCAGCGACGAGCTGGTGCGCGGCATTCCGTTTCTCGTCGCGGTGATCGGGCTGTTCGGCATCGGCGAAATTCTCGTCACCGTCGAGCAGGGGCTGCGCTTCGAGGGCGTCCGAGCCCGTGTCGGGCTGCGCGACGTGCTCGGCAGCGTGCGCCAGATGCCGCGTTATGCGTGGGCGCTGGTGCGATCGACGTTGATCGGCTGCTGGATGGGGATCACGCCCGGCGGCCCCACCGCCGCGTCGTTCATGTCGTACGGCGTGGCGCGCCGCTTCTCGCGGCGGCAGGGCAATTTCGGGCGGGGAGAGATTGAAGGCGTTGTCTCGCCGGAAGCGGCCGATCACTCCGCCGGCGTCTCGGCGCTGCTGCCGATGCTGGCGCTTGGCGTGCCGGGCTCGGCCACTGCGGCCGTGATGATGGGCGGGCTGATGATCTGGGGGCTGCAGCCCGGCCCGTTGCTGTTCGTCGAGCAGCGCGAGTTCGTCTGGGGACTCATCGCGTCGATGTACGTCGCCAACGTCGTCGCCGTCATCCTCGTGCTGGCGACCGTACCGTTCTTCGCATCGATCCTGCGCATTCCGTTTTCGATCATCGGCCCGCTGATCATCGTGACCTGCCTGACCGGGGCGTACACCGTGGCGAGCAGCCTGTTCGACGTGGTGCTGGCGCTGGTGTTCGGGGCGGTGGGCTATGTGTTCAAGAAGCTGGACTATCCGGTGGCGCCGCTCGTGCTGGCGCTGGTCCTTGGCGATCGTGCCGAAGTGGCGTTCCGGCAGTCGATGATTCTGAGCGGCGGATCGCTGGGCGTGTTCTGGAGCAACGGGATCGCGGCAACGCTCTCGACGCTGGCGATCGTCATCGCCATGTTCCCGTTCATCGTGCGGCTGCGACGTTCGCGATCGCGATCGTAGTGTCCGCCTGTAGGCGGACCCCCGCTGCCGTCCTGACTACTTGCTGATCGTCGCCTGCACGCGGTCGGCCGCGGCGCGGGCGCGCGCCTTCGCCTCCGCCTCCCAGCTCCCCTTGTCCGCGTAGGTCATGAGCAGTCCCATCGCTTTCGCCTTGGCCTGGGTGTCGGGCGCGTCGACGCCGATCGTCTCCACCGCCGCAACGGCCATCATCCGCACTTCCATGCCGCCGATGGCAGCGCTCGAATCCAGCGGTTGTTTCAGCAGCTCTATCGCCTGCTGCGACGCCGCGGAGTTCAGCTTGCCGACAACGGCGTGCACGAGCGCGTTGATGGCCGGCATGCGCACGCCGTTGACGCCGCTGCGCATCGGCGCCGCGAGCACCGCCACCGCGGCTGATGCGAGAGCAGGGTCGGCCGGGTTTCTCGTGATGCTGTTCAACGCGTCGATCGTGGCGTTGCGGATTTCCCCCTGACCTGAGTCCAACGGCGCGGCAAACGCGTTGACCGCCGTCAGCTTGACCTTCGCGTCGGCCGAGCTGTTCGCGATCTCGGCGATGGCGTATACGGCCGGTATGCGGATGTGATCGGACGAACTTCCGACCGGCTGGCGGAGCAGCTCGAGCGCCTTCAGCTTGACGTCGACATCGGCCCGCGAGAGCGCGATCAACCGGACGCGATGCATCGCATCGACACGCGTGCGGGTATCCGCGCTTCCCACCTTGCTCGACAGCGCCGTCAGTTCGGCGAGGGCCTTGGCCAGGTCTGCCTGCGCGAGCGCGGGCGACCCAGTCGCGACGGCGACGGCGAGCATCCATCCGGCAGCAATCCATCGACGCATAAGCACCTCGGTCTTTAAGGCTGAGCTGGGGGCAGTATAGATGGAATGCGTCAGTTCGGCGACGATGAGAGTGTGGAGATCAGATAGGCAATCACGCCCGAATGCCACGCCAGTCCATAGCCGAAGGCGCACACGGCACAGGCAGCGACGAAGTCGAGCCATTCCGGCAGGCGCGATGCGTGAACCACTGGCCGCACGCTCTCGGTTTGACGTCTGACTTCGGCATAGCGCTCGGGATTCAACTGTATCGCCCGCATGTCGGCCGTCAGTTTCGTGTCGATTTCCCGGAGCGTCGCCAGGTACTCGCGGCACGCCGGGCATCCGGCGAGGTGCTCGTCCACCACAGCACGGTCGCCGGGACGGAGGTCGGCGTAGTCGATTAGGCGGTCCTCGAACGGGGCGCACGGCGTCATTTCGAACGTGCCTCCGCATACAGGTTGGCGAGCAGCTTCCGGCCGCGGTGAATGTGGGTCTTCACAGTTCCGATCGGCATATCCAATATCCGGGCGATCTCCTCGTACGACTTCTCTTCCGCATAGAAGAGCGTCAACGCCTGCCGGTAGGGCAGCGGCAGCGTGCCGAGCAGCGTCCACACATCCGATTCCAGTGCCGGTGCTGCGACAACGCTTTCGGCCGCTTCGCGCGTGCCGGGTTCGTCCAGTGAAACAGGCTCATGGGCACGGCGCTGCTTGAGCATGGTCAGACAGCGGTTCCTGGTGATCGTGTAGATCCATGTCGATACCGCGGAGTCGGCGCGAAATTGCGGCAGCGCACGCCAGATGCGAACCATCACGTCCTGAACTGCATCCTCGGCCTCCGCGCG
>Ga0209486_10001248_pt1 | contig 11101 bp, 10 predicted proteins | sample NCCompost_FD_187518 | JGI IMG/M metagenome (GOLD analysis project Ga0209486, IMG submission 187518) | Agricultural soil microbial communities from Utah to study Nitrogen management - NC Compost (SPAdes) (version 2) | ecosystem: Environmental > Terrestrial > Soil > Agricultural land | place... | reverse complement strand
GAGCTCCGCGGCGCGCAACACCAGCTTGTCGTCCTCGGTGTATCCGCGGTCCTTCGCGATGAGGGCACGGACCCGCGCGTCTTCCGCCACATACAGCGGATCGATCCACGCGAGCTTGTGCCACACCTGCAGGTCGCGTACGTCGTCCACGGAAAAGTTTGATGACTGGCTGCGCGCGCTGAGCTGACTGCCGGCGGCGTCCCGCTGTGCCAGCAGCTCGGCGTAGCGCGGATAGGGCGCAATCATCCGCGCGCCATGCGCGTGAAAGAAATTCGCGACCGCGAACGCCCGCTCGTCGTCGGTCAGCAGGTCGGCGCGCTTCAACCCGATTTCGAGATGACGATCGCGCGCGTCGTCGCGTGCGAACGCCTCGAGCTGGACGAGCATCGACGGCACGAGGTTGAACGTCAGGCGCATCGACGGGAACTCGCGCAGCAGGGCGACCATGCCCCAGTAGTCCTTGAGGGCGTGCAGCCGCACCCACGGCAGGATGTGCTCACGGGTGAGCAGGTCCTGATAGAGCGGCTGGTGCATGTGCCACAGCAGCGCCACGCGGGTCATAATTGACTCAACCAGTAGATGTCCATCATCGATAGGTACGTGATGCGGCAGGTGTTGATGCCGTTCCTGCTGGGCCTGCTCGTCTTCACCTTCATCTTCATTATTCCGCCGCTGCTGCAGTACGGCGAAGGCCTTGTCGCCAAAGGTGTGTCCGGACCGCTGATTGCCGGCTTGATCAGCCTGCTCGTTCCGCAGGCGCTGGCCGTGACCATTCCGATGTCGCTGCTACTGGCGTTGTTGATCGCGTTCGGGCGCCTGTCGGCGGATCGCGAGTTCGTCGCCATGCAGGCGTGCGGCGTGAGCCTGCGCCGGCTGCTGTGGCCGGTCGCGGTGGTGGCGATCGGCGCCTGGGCCGCGACCTCCTACGTGCTGATCGCCCTCGTGCCCGACTCGAACCAGCGCTTCCTCGACACCGTGTTCACCGTGGCGAGTCAACGCGCGGAGGGCGAGGTCAAGCCGCGCACCTTCTACCAGGACTTTCCCAATTTCGTCTTGTACGTGCGCGAGATTCCGCCGGACGGACGCGGCTGGAACGGCGTGTTTCTGTCCAAGCTTGGCGGCCCCGATCGATCCGAGACGTACGTCGCGCGCCACGGCCGGGTCGTGATCGACCGCGCGCGGAAGCGCATCGACATCGAGCTCATCGACGCGACGCAGCACAGCCTGGATGCGGAGGGCCGTTACACAGTCACTCGGATCGAACGCATCGCGTTCAACGTCGACCCGGCCGCCACGTTCTCCAGCGCAGCGGCGAAAGGGCCGCGTCAGATGTCGATCGCCGAACTGCGGGCCGAGATCGTCAAACGGCGGCAGCAGATCGATCCGATGACGAACGGCCCGTTCTCCACCCACAACGAGGAGATGGAGATTCACAAGCGCTTCTCCATTCCGGTGGCCTGCCTCGTCTTCGGGTTAATCGGCCTCGCGCTGGGCGCGACACACCGCCGGGGCGGCGCGCTCGGCAGCTTCGTGATCGGGATTGCCGTGGTGTTTGCGTACTACGTCCCGCTGATGATTGGTCCCTCGCTCGTCAAGGGCCGCTACCTCACGCCATGGCTCGGGTCGTGGCTGCCGAATGTCGTCCTCGGCGCCCTCGGGATTCTCATGTTCGTGTGGCGCGATCGCCTGGCCGATCAGCCCTTCCGTCTGCACGCCCCGCGGTGGCTGCAGTCGCTGCGCCTCACGAGCGGCCGCGGCGTGCCCGGACTGACGATTCTGGACGGCTACATCACGCGGGCCTACGTGCAGTACGTGCTGCTCTCCGGCGCGGCGCTGCTCGGCATCTTCTACATCGCGTCGTTTCTCGACGTGTCCGACAAGCTGTTCAAGGGCATGGTCACCACCGTGACGATCGCGGAATATTTCCGCTACTCGACGCCGCAGTGGGTGTACTACGTGCTCCCCTTGTCCGTGCTGCTCGGTACGCTGGTCACGATCGCGGTCCTGACCAAGAACAGCGAACTCATCGTCATGAAGGCGTGCGGCGTCAGCCTCTATCGCCTCGCGCTCCCGATCTTCACGCTGGGCCTGGTCGCTGGCGCCGGGCTCGTCCTGCTGCAGGAAACCATCCTCGGCCCCTCGACGCGGAAGGCCGAAGAGATTCGACAGGTGATTCGCGGCGGAAACCCGCAGACACTCAACCTGCTGGCCAACCGCTGGCTCGCCGGATCGCAGGGACAGATTTATCACTATCAGACGCTCGATCCGCGCACGCGCACGCTCAGCGGGCTCGACGTCTATGAGTTCACGCCGGGGATGGAGCGGATCGTCAGACGCAGCTTCATTCAGACGGCCACCTTCGCCGGCGACGAGGAGGACGATGTCTGGGAGGTCAGGCAGGGCTGGACGCGCGAGTTCGATCTGCACGACGAGATCACATCCGCCCCACCCATCGTGGCGGAGCGCCGCACGCTCGAGCGCGCCGACTCCTTCGGGACGGAAGAAGTGAAACCGGACTACATGGGCTACACGCAGCTGCGCGCCTACACCGAGCGCCTGCGCGCCGGCGGGTTCGACGTGACCGAACAGGATGTCGCGCTCTGGCGAAAAGCCGCGTTCCCGTTCGTCCCGCTCATCATGACGCTGCTGGCGGTGCCCTTCGCGGCGACGATCGGACGCAGCGGCGCAATGGGCGGCATCGGCGTCGGCATCGCGCTCGCCATCTCCTACTGGACCGTCATCAGCATCTTCGCTGCGCTCGGCACGGGCGGAGCGCTTCCACCCGTTCTGGCGGCGTGGGCACCGAATCTGATTTTCGGCGCCGGCGCGTTGTACCTCTTGTTGACGGCGCGAACCTGACAACAACGTCCCGACGATCGTGGCGCGGACGTTGTTACGTCCGCGTAGGCGAGCCTCACAAGGCTCGCCCCACTGGGGTTCGCGCCACGATCGGCTCCGGGCGCCGTTATCTGCCGTACTGCACGTCGTCGATCCAGAACTGCCCCGCGCTCCCGGGCTTCGTATTGACCGTGTCGACCACAAACAGGACGTCGCGCACCTGTCCCAGCGGCAGCCGGCGCTGGCCGGTCGCTCCGACCGGACGCGCATCGTCGAAGAACACCGCGACCTCCCGGTCCGTTTCGTCGAGGTACACGGAGCGGCGCCATCGTTCACCGCTCTCAAGCCGGAATTGAACCGACACTCGCATCGGCTTCTCCGCGCGTCCCTTGAATAGCAGGCGGTCGTAGGCCGGCAACAGGGTGCCGGCGGGCATCACGAACGCCGCATACGGCGATTCGGAGAGCGTTCCGCCGAGGGCCCACCGCAGCAGCAGCTGCGTTCCTGTCAGCGTTCGCGCCACGTTGACAGCGGCCTTCGAGCGCAGGCTTGTCTCGATTCGCCAGCCACGCGCGTCGCCGTCCTGATACAGGGGTGCGCGCGCAGACGGCCCGGCACGCGTGAATGGTTTCGCATCCTGCGCGCGGACGTAGATCGGATTCGTCACGACCCACGGAACAGGCGGACTACCAGGAGCATCCGGAAGCAGGATCTCGACGCGGTAGACGGCTGGCACCCCGGGCACGACGCGGCGCAACCTCTGCTCCCCCGTCGCCTCGACCGCTCCATTGCGGAACAGGACCACGCGGCTGCCGGACGGCGCATTGCTCTCCACCTGCAGTTCGATGTCTCCCTCTCCCGGTGGGACGAAGTCTCCCGCCTGCCACGATGTCCCGCCGCGGCTCGCGGTAAACGATACTGACCCTGGTCCGGCCAGCGCATCAACCGTCGTATGCACGTGGCCGCGGCGAAGGGCATCGAGGAGCGCCGCCGCGTCGGCGTCCGCGTTGCCTGTGAACCGAATGCCGGTCGCAGTGACTGAGAAGGCTTTGAACACCGCCTCGTAGCCGGGGACGTTCAGTACGGCCTTGTGAGCACGATCGTCGCCGCTCAGGTCGAGCCGCGCATGCGCGTCGGCTCCGGCAAGGGCAACGACCCGTCGCCGGGCGGTCAACGCGTCCCAGCGGCGGAGAATCGCATCGGGCCGGTCCAGCAGTGAGCCGATAGACGAGGCCGCCGCGAACGGGTAGGTAAAGAGCACGCGAGCGAGGCTCTGCCACCGCTCGTCGCGCGATTCGCTGTCGGCGTTCAGCCATTCGAGCCCGTCGAACGGACTCGTCCACTCGGTCCAGCGCAGCTGCGGCTTCATCGATCCCGGATGCGCCGCCACCGACATCCCGCCGGCGCGCGCAATGTCTTCAACGATGTCGCGAACTTCACCTTTAAGCGGATACGGAGTCTGCGGAAGGCCGAGCGCGATGACGTGCCCGTCCTCGCCGCTGATTTCGACGGCGTCCACAACGAGCACACGGCCGTGATACGCGGGGGCCGCTGGCTTCCCCGTGCCGTCGCCGTGATCCGTCAGGATGATGAACTGCAGGCGCGCGCGCGCGGCGGCGGCGGCAATCTGCTCCGGTGTCCCGCTGCCGTCCGAGCGGCGCGTGTGGATGTGCATCGCGCCGCGCACGCCGGTGGAGGCGGCAGTCAGCGTCTGCGCTGGTGGCGGCAGTGATTGCCGGATGGCGATCGCGGCAACGGCCAGCACCGCGGCACCGATGATCGCCAGCCGCTTCATGCGCGCGGATGGAACCGATCGTAGACGCTGCGCATCCGCTGCTCGAGCACGTGCGTGTAAATCTGTGTCGTCGAGAGGTCCGCGTGCCCGAGCATCATCTGAATCGCGCGGAGATCGGCGCCGCGCTCGAGGAGGTGCGTCGCAAACGAGTGGCGAAGCATGTGCGGGCTGAGCGTGCGCGTGACGCCCGCGCGCGCGGCGTACGCCTTCAGAATCTTCCAGAAGCCGACGCGCGTCAGGCCGGGCCCTCCGCCGCGGGCGTTGACGAACAAGCGCGGGCTCGATCGCCGGCCGAGCAGCGTCGGACGCGCCTCACGCGCGTAGCGGTTCACCCACTCCCCTGCCGCGTCGCCGAACGGAACGATGCGCTGCTTCGACCCTTTGCCCGTGCACGTCAGATAGGACGCGTCGAGGTTCACGTCGGCCGGCCGCAGCGAGAGCAGTTCCGAGACGCGCATGCCGGTCGCATACAGGAGCTCGATGAGCGCGCGGTCGCGGAGCCCACGCGCCGTCGACACGTCCGGCTGCGCGATCAGCCGATCGACCTCCTCGACCGACAGATACTTCGGCAGGACCTTCCAGGCGCGCGGCGGCCGCAGGTCGTCGGCCGGACTCGCTTTCAATCGTCCATCGATGACGAGATACCGGTAGAACCCGCGGAAGCAGGCGACCGCCCGCGCGACCGACCGCGGCGAGCGGCCCTCGGCCATCAGGTCGCGAACGAGCGCCTCGAGATCGCTCCGCGCCAGACGGTCGAGCGGCATCTCGCGGCCGGCAGCGAACGCACCGAGCAGGGCCAGATCGCGCGCGTAGCTGTCGACGGAGTTCACCGCCAGCCGCCGCTCGACGGTGAGGTGCGTCAAGTACGAGTCGATCAGAGCTACGGCCAAGTGGAAAAGTACAACAAGTGGAAAAGTGGAAAAGTAAGTGGAAAGTATAACGAGCTTAGAATGGGGATCTATGGCTGTGCGGTCGAAGTGGCAGTCGCTGCCCACCGAGGCGATCAACCCGTCGAGCCTCGGCATCGACAAGCTCGATCCGGAGGACATCGTCGATCTGATGGTCAACGAGGATCGCAAGATGCTCGAGGCGGTGAAGCGGGAGCGGGAGCGCATCGCGGTCGGGATCGACATGATCGCCTCGGCGTTACGCAAGGGCGGGCGGATCATGTTCGTCGGCGCAGGCACGAGCGGCCGCCTCGGGATCCTCGAATCGGCGGAGATGCCGCCGACGTTCAGCACCGACCCGGACCTGGTGCAGGCGGTCATGGCCGGCGGCCGCGACGCGATCTTCGCGGCCAAGGAAGGTGTCGAGGACAACTACGAGGAGGGCGCCCGCTCGATCACCCGCCTTCGCCCCACCAGGAAGGACATCGTCGTCGGCGTGTCAGCCAGCGGCATGACGCAGTTCGTGCGCGGTGCGCTGACACGCGCCCGCCAGGCCGGCGCGCGCATCATCTTCGTCACCTGCGACCCGGCCACCGAACTGCAGACGTTCGTCGATCTGACGATTGCTCCAGGCGTCGGCGCCGAAGTGATTGCCGGATCAACCCGTTTGAAGGCGGCCACGGCAACCAAGCTGGTGCTGAACATGCTGACCACCGGCGCGATGGTCCGCATCGGCAAGACGTACGGCAACCTGATGGTTGACGTCCATACCGGATCGGAAAAGCTCAAGGACCGTGCCCGGCGCATCGTCAACATCGTGACCGGCATCGATTACGACGAGGCCGATCGGCTGCTGAAGAAAGCCCACTGGAACGTGAAGGCCGCGATCGTCATGCAGAAGACCGGCCTGATTTACCCCAAGGCGCTGGCGCGCCTGCGCAAGAGCCACGACTCGATGCGGGAAGCGATCGGCGAAGACATCGAACCGCGGCTGCGCGGCATGCTGCAGGGGCACGCCGAGGCCGCATTTCTCGGCGCGTCCGCGGCAGATTCCACAGGCGGCAACTCGACCCGGCCGAGAGCACGGAAGCTCGCGGCTCCCGGCGAACCGATTCGATAAGACGCGGGTTCGTAGTCCGCCGATCGTGGGGCGAGCCTTGTCAGGCTCGCCTCGCGAACCCGGCAGGGTTCGCGCCACGGACCTCTGCCCCTATGCCAATAACGCCGCCGCCGCGCGATCCAGAAAGAGCTCGACGGAACGATGTGTCTGCAGGAACGAGGCGGGCAGGCGCGTGGTCAGCGGTCCGCGGATCATGCGTTCGACGCATCTCGCCTTCCGTTCTCCCGTGGCGATCAGCACGATCGCGGCGGCGCTCAGAATCGTCGCCATCCCCATCGACAACGCTTCGCGCGGCACCTGGCCGGCTTCGCCGCCGAACAGCGTCGCGTTGTCGCGCCGCGTCACGTCATGCAGCTCGACCCGATGCGTCCTGGCGGACAGCTCGTCGCCGGGCTCGTTGAAGCCGATGTGCCCGTTCGAGCCGATGCCGAGGAGGAGCAGATCGATCCCGCCCGCCGACTCGATTTCCGTCTCGTAGCGCTCGCATTCGGCATCGAGGTCGCCGGCTGCGCCGTTGAGAAAGTGAATGCGGGACGGCTCGAGGTTCACGTGCGCGAACAGGTGCTGGTCCATGAACTGGCGGAAGCTTCCCGGGTGATCCGCGCCGACGCCGGCGAACTCGTCGAGGTTGAAGGTCCGCGCACGGCCGAAGTCGATCCGTCCGGCGCCATACATCCGCCTCAGTTCCGCGTATGTCGGAATCGGACTCTTTCCCGTGGGCAGGCCGAGCACGAGGTCCGGTTTGTCCTTCAACGCCACGGCGATGCGTTCCGCGGTCGCCCTGGCGCTCTCGTCCGGAGTTGGAAACACGCGGACGATCATCGATGCTCAGATGTAGGCGGGAACCGTCAGCCGCCCGTATGCCGCCGCCAGTGCGAGGGTGACGGCACCGGCCGCAGGCTCCACGTCGAGCGTGCGCACGTCGCTGCGCGGCGCCACTTCAGCCAGACGCGTCGCAACCTGCGGGACGAGCGAAGGAACTCCGCGAAACACGCCGCCGGACAGCAGCGTGGGGAATCGCTCGCCGCGCATCTCCAGACGCGTGATGACGGAGGACGCCGCCGCGGCCAGCTCCGTCGAGGCGCGCTCGATGATGTCCGCCGCAACCGCGTCGCCCTCGTCCGCGGCACGCTGCACGACCGGAACGATGCCGGCAATCGCGTAACGGTGCGGTCCTGGCGCGTAGATGGCGTGCACGAGATCGGTTGGATCCTTCAGGCGCATCGTCTCGATCACCATCTCCGTGAGCATCGTTAAAGGCCCACGACCGTCGAACTGGCGAACGACGGCGTTGAGCGCGGCGCGGCCGATCCAGAACCCGCCCCCCTCGTCGCCGAGGACATAGCCCCATCCACCCGAGCGGGCCGCGCGGCCGGCGGCATCGCGGCCGTAGGCGATGGATCCGGTGCCGGCAACGATCACGACACCTGGCTGTTCCCCGGCTCCAGCAACCAGCGCGATCAGCGCGTCGTTGACGACGAGCGTGCGTGCTTTGAAGCCGATGCGGCGCATGATGCCGCGGACGGCTGTCGCGTCCGCCTCGCGATCCACGCCGGCGATGCCGAGACAGATCGCCGCCGGCTGGAGGTCGCGGTCGGCCATCGCCTCTTCCATCACCGCGTGAAGGACCTTCTCGACTTCGAGCTCGCCCGATGCCTGGAGGTTTGCTCCGCCGCCGCGGGATTGCGACAGGACATGCCCCTGTTCATCCGCCAGAAGACAGACGGTCTTGGTGCCGCCTGCGTCGATACCCAGTACGTACAGGTCGGTCATAACCGTGCGACGCGCCGGCTCACCTACCACAGCGACTGCACATGCGCGTACTGGCGGATTCGCTGATCCTTGCTCACGACCACGGCACCCCGGTGCCGCGCCGTGTGCGCGTCAACAAGCATCGGCGTCGGCATCCCACGACTCGCTGGCGCTGAACGGATCGCCGACTTTCTGCAAAATGCTTCCCGCCAGCGTCTTTGTCGTGGCTTCGACGTAGGGGACGCGTTTGGCGACCGGGCGGCCGCGGTTGGTGATCACGACCGTCGATTTCGTAGCGGCCACTTCATCGAGGGTCTTGAGGCACAGATCCTTGAACTGCCCGGCGGCAATGGACTGCATGCGCTTAGTGTGGCCATGGCCATATCGCCATGTCAAAGTTACCGGAGACTCCCCCTCCGCCCGCATTCACGCGACCGTACTGGTACATTCGGGTCCGGTGCCACCCGCCTTTAACGACGTCTCCAATATCCTTATCCACGCCGCGGCCAGCCGCGCCTTTCCCGCAGCTGTGATCGAGGTGGGACGTTCGGCCCGCCCCGAGTGGCGCTGGGCCGTGGGCACGCTCACCTATGATCCGGCCTCCCCGCCGGCGCGCGAAGACACGATCTTCGACCTTGCGTCGCTGACCAAAGTCCTGTCCACGACGCCGCTGGTGATGCGGCTGGTGGAGCGCGGCGGCCTCGGACTCGATGACCCGGTCGCGCAGTATCTGCGAACGTGGCGCGGCAGCGACCGCGAGGCCGTCACCATTCGCGATCTGCTCTCGCACAGCAGCGGCCTGCCGGCGTATCGACCGTTCTACCGCACGCGTCACGGGCGCGAGGCGATCGAGCAGGCGATCGTCGCGACAGCGCTCGACTATCCACCCAACACGAAATCGATCTACAGCGACCTCGGCTTCATGCTGCTCGGGTTCATCCTCGCCGATGTGGCACCGCTCGACGCGCAGTTCGACGCGCTGCGCGGCCAGATGCAGAACCCGGAGGACCTGCAATTTTTTGCGCCCGAACTCTGGAAGACACGAACCGCCCCGACGCGTCGGACCGAGACGCGCGGTCTGCTGGTCGGCGACGTGGACGACGACAACGCGTGGGCGCTGGGCGGCGCCGCCGGCCACGCCGGACTGTTTGGAACCGCCGCCGCGGTCGGTGCGTGCGCGCGCCACTTCCTGCAGGTGCTGTCAGGCCGCGTGGGTGCGTTTCAGCCCGGGACGATGCGCACGTTCGTCACGCGCCGGGCCGATGTGCCTGGCAGCTCGCGCGCATTGGGCTGGGACACGATGCTGTCGACGTCGTCGTGCGGCACGCGGATGTCACCGCATGCCTTCGGTCACACCGGATTCACGGGCACGTCGCTCTGGATTGATCCCGAGAAAGACATCTACGTCGTGCTGCTGACGAACCGCGTCCATCCGGACGCGTCGAACGACGCGATTCAGGACGTCAGACGCGCCGTGCACGACGCGGTGATGCGGGAATCCGCGAAGGTTTAGAACCGCCCTCGCGTCGCAGGCGCGGGGACGCCGCCGCGTGGACCGGCGCCCTGCGGCAGTCCGCGACCGCCCTCGACACCGCGGCCGCCGCGGCCCTCGGGACCTGGCGCACCGCCGCGCGCGCCGGCGCCAGCACGGCCGCGGGCAACGGGCATGAAGACCCACTGGTTGTAGGTATCGCGACCGTTGTAAAGCCGCAGTGACTTCTCCGTGCTCTTGCTGGTCACGCCGACGATGCCGCCGGCAGCGGCAGTGCCGCGGCCGCTGATCGCTGCCAGCCGCTCCTGCGCCTGCTGAATCGACACCTGCAGGCGCTGCATCTCCTGCTGGGCCGAGCCCTGCGCTCCGCCTCGCCCCTGCGGCGTCGTGCCCTGCTGCGTCTGACCGGGTGCCGATGCACCCGCGCCGAGCAGCTGGAACTCGTCGTCGGTGATCGGATCCTTGTATTTCTTGCGCAGGAATCGCTGTTCGACCAGGACGTCAATCGACGGCGCAGGTTGATTCGCGAACTTCTGCTGCCACAGCCCAATGGCGCGCGCGTACTGCTCGCCGCGGAAGACCAGCTCGGCCTCCTTCTCGCGCCGCGCCATCGTGTGGTACGCCGGCAATGCAGCGCCCATCAGAATCGCCATCACCGACATGGCGACGAGGAGCGCGACCATCAGGTAGCCTCGCTCCCCCGCCGCCCGTCGAATCAGCGGTCTGCCGTTCATCGTCTAACTGCCGATGGTGATGTCGATGACGTTGGGCGCGTCAGGGCCCGTCAGCGCGCCTCCCGACGTGGCGGCAATCTGGGCGGTTCCGGTCTGGTTGCCCGCGGTGAACGTCGTCACCGCCACGCCGTCACGGGTTTCGGCCTCCACCGGGTTGAGCGTGCCGAGCGTCGCGCTGAAGCGGACGACGGTTCCATCGTGAACGGGCGTGCCCGCTTCCTCGATCACGATGGCGCTGATTTCAGCGGTGCCTCCCGGAGCCAGGGTCGTCGCGGTCGAGAACACCGAAATGGTTGACGCGATCGGAGCGACCAGCGGCGCGCTGTCGCAGGCCGCCACGATCACGGCTCCCAGCAGGATCAGTTGCAGGCGCACGGTTGCTTTCCTCATCACCATTCCGAATAGGGAGTCTGCGTGTGTGGCGACACCCGGGTCGATGCGCTGTGAACGTCGCTGATCCCCGGCTCGTCGTTCGGGTTGGTC
>Ga0209486_10001246_pt1 | contig 11114 bp, 10 predicted proteins | sample NCCompost_FD_187518 | JGI IMG/M metagenome (GOLD analysis project Ga0209486, IMG submission 187518) | Agricultural soil microbial communities from Utah to study Nitrogen management - NC Compost (SPAdes) (version 2) | ecosystem: Environmental > Terrestrial > Soil > Agricultural land | place... | reverse complement strand
ATGCGCAATCTCTTCAAAGAGATCTTCGAGACGGGATGAGAGACCAACATTCAACGACGTGTGATGTTCGAGTGCTGACTGCCCACCTTCCTGTAACAGAAAGGCATAGCGCGGGTAGGGCGGCCTACTGAAGGCACCGATCGACTGAGTCACGAGCTGCTTAATGCCATCGAGAATGGGTTTGGGGTCGGTTTTCGGCTGGCCCGAAGCCGACCAGATCACGACACTGTGCGGCACACCGGCAGCAACAAACTGCCATTGCTTCAGCTTACCGATCATGATCGGCGAGTCGAGCAACAGCTCCGTAGAACCTGTAAAACTTCGCGGATTTGATGTCGGCTCGAGACCCGACGCCGCGGTCCACTCGGCTGGCATTTCGAGGTCGAGCCGAGCACGACCTTTTTCTTCGCCAACGACATACATGAGTGAATGAAGGTCACCGACCATACCGCCATCACGTGTGAGGAACGGCTTCCACGATTGACGAAGCGCCGACTGTTGTGCCGGCAAGCGAAGACGATATCGGATGTGTGTCTGCTGCGGTGCGTTGTCGATACGCCAGACCGTGTCTTCTTCACGACCAACGGTGAGTTGACCGCCGCGCGCGTCCGATGCGGAGAAATTTTCGATATAGCGAAAGTACCGATCGTCGTATTCAGGGTGGACTGCCATCGCCACCCGCAGCAAACCAGGCCGCTGCCGCTGGACCTTCATCTCGACAGCAAAGCTTGTGAGATCGGCTGGATCAATTCGGATCTTGTACTGAATAGGCGCGTCTTTAGCGTACACCGCAACCGAACCCAAGAGGGCCACACAACATAGCACCATCATGCGAATGATCTTCATCGTAGGTCTTGGACGAGCGGGTAGTAGTTTTTCTTCAGTTTTTCTCTGTGAGCTCTTGTAACCTTTCGAATCCTAGCGGCACACTCTTTGCGACTAGCTCGGGCCAATGGTCCGGGTGGGCGAAAATCATTCACGTTAGAAAAAGGAATAAGAAAGTGTATGGCAACCAAAAAGAATACAAAGAAGCGATCGGCCGCGAAGAAATCAGTTTCGTCAGCGTCAAGTAAGAAGAGAGGGCGCAAGAAGTCAGGTAACCCGAGCTCGCCCGGCCTCATTAGCAGAGTAAAAAAGGTTGCGCGCAAAGTTTTGACGGGCGCCGTCGCTGGGGCGGCTACCGGCGCTGTGGTAGGAGCTGCAGAAGCTGGGACCAAAGCGGCAGGTCTTGGTCAGTCCACGAAAAAGATAAGCAATGGGAAAAAGAGATCAGCCAAGCAGTGAATCGTGGATATTCAAGCGCCGCACCAGAACGCTATTGCAACAACAGGATCATATTCGTCCGAGAAGAAAAAGGATAAGAACGATCAAGAGAATCGTTCCGATTCCTCCGCTTGGCCAGTACCCCCAGTTCCTGCTGTGGTTCCATCTTGGCATCGCACCAATTAACAAGAGAATGAGAATCACTAAGAGGATGATCGTCATCTTGGACCTCCTTTTTTTGCCCCCTAATCGTAAGCTTTCCCATCGCTACGAGAACGCTTCTCAAGGAAAGTTAAAACTCACAGTCTGCGCAACATCTCCGGCGGCAATGCCTCAAAGATTTGGCGGACGGCAACTTCGGACAGCCGTAAATCAAGCTGTCGAAAACTAAGGATCACTTCCTCTGAGTTAGTATCGAAACTTATTGATTTTTCGTCTGGAAGTGTAGCGTGAACGATCACCTCTCGACTGGTTGAGAGGTAATCAACTGTCATCGGGCGTTTTTTTGTTGGAGCGATCTTGAACTCCAAGATCTCAGCGTCCAGTTCAAGCTTCATGATGCGGCATCCTTTGCAAGAAGGGATTTGTAAGAAACTTGGCGCGTGCGCTTACCTGACGCCCGCCTGCGTCAGCACCGCAACCGTCCGGTCATGCCCGCCTTCGGCTGCCAAGATCAGAGCGGTTTTGCCTTCAGAATTCTTTACCGTCACATCGGCCCTGGCGACCAACAAATCTCTCACTACTTCATCGTGTCCGAAGCGTGCCGCCTGAATTAAGGCAGTGTTGCCTTGATCATCAATGCCATTGATGTCAACGTTCGGAGAGACCAATAGCGTTTTGACTGTGTCGGCGTTTCCAGCGCTCGCAGCGCGCAATAATGCTTCGGTTTCCGGACTTCGTCCAGCTCGTTTGGCAGCGCTACATCCAAAGAGCATGATTAGCACTGAAAACACGATGATCAAGTTTCTCATGCGTTGCATAACCATCCCCTGAAAACTTTCAAGCATTGTACTCGGGATGGGGCGAGTTTACGCTCATTGCTCCCCTCCGGCTACTTCAAGTAACTGTCAGTCACGAGGACTCGCTGGAAGCAGAGCGCGAGCTTGGCGCGATACTCCCGTGCGTCCGCCCACGTTTGCGTCTGCCGTAATTGCATCATTAGCCGCACCAGCGCGAAACGGCGCGAAAGAAATCCGAGTATTTTCGCCTGCTGGATGAAACAAGCGTTGCAGGCCGGCACGAGCGGGAACGTCTTCCATAGACTTCGATAAAACCGCCTTCCAGAACAAAACAAAGTAAAATTGTTCGTTCGAGTGCTTCGGAAGTTTAAGGTTTGAAACATAGGACGTTCGCTTAACGTTAATCCGGCAACCGAAGCGTTCGACAAAACATTACCGTATAAACGAGCAGAAGAAGGGTCTCGGCATTTCCATGCAAGAGCTCACGGCTTACATTTCTCATATTAGACAATCGTCCCAGCTATAATCAGGCGATATACCACATGCCTCTTATATAAACACTCGGCGAGTTGAGTCGCACTTCCTCCGGAGTGCAGAAGACAGCAGCCCTTGACAGTCAGGCTACTGCGCCATACCGTCGCGTGGTCGAGTTCCCCTTGCAGCTTCATGGATCTCCACGAAAACGACGTCGTTTCTCACTACAAGATCCACTCCCAGATTGGGGCGGGTGGCATGGGTGAAGTCTATCTGGCTACGGATACCCTTCTTGACCGGAAAGTTGCTCTGAAGCTTCTGCCGAGTGAGGCGACTTCAGACCAGTTCCGCGTTCGCCGGTTTCTTCAGGAAGCAAAGGCAGCATCCTCACTCAATCACCCACACATCATCACGATCCATGAGGTCGGGAGCACAGATTCGACTTACTTCATTGCCACAGAATTCATTGATGGAGTGAGTTTGCGCGAGGCGATCAATCGTGGCCAGCTCGAGATTGGAAGGATTATAGAGATCGTTACCCAAGTAGCGTTAGCTCTCACGGCAGCGCATGAGGTGAACATCATCCATCGAGACATCAAACCCGAAAACATCATGATGCGCGACGATGGGTTCGTGAAGGTGCTCGATTTCGGACTCGCCAAGCTGCTTCAACAAGGCCTCGTCCAACCTGAGTCCCCAACGCTTGTGAACACTGCGGATGGAGTTGTTTTAGGCACGCTCAGTTACATGTCACCCGAGCAAGCTCGCGGGCAAGAGGTTGACGCAAGAACTGACGTTTGGAGTCTCGGCGTCGTTCTCTATGAAATGCTGTCAGGCAGACGACCGTTTGAAGGCACAACTCAGAGTGACGTATTAGCGTCGATACTGGGCCGCGAACCTACGCCCCTGGCTCGCTACTCACCCTCAGTTCCAGCAGATTTAGAGCGCATCATCAGAAAAACTCTAGCGAAAGATCCCAACGAGCGTTACCAAACTGCGAGAGGATTGCTTGTCGACTTAAAGACCTTGAGCCACGATCTGCAACGTCAGAAACTCGCATCGGAAGTGGTTCCACCTACCCTACCGGCAGATCAAAGACCGGTTGCACGTCTTTCGCGAAGGCATCTGTTTATCGGCGCAAGTGTGTTGTTGCTGCTGCTGATTGGTGGCTTAGGGTTGTTTTTGCGGCAACGGTTACGGCCGACACCAACGGCCGTGGGCGAAACCATAACTCTGGCTATCTTGCCATTCCGTCCGCTGAATACAGACGAAGATACAGCGTTCCTCACAACCGGACTCGCGGACGCGATTACTACACGACTGGCTAACGTTCATCAAATTCGCGTTCGCCCTACGAATGCGATCCTCAAGTATGAAGGACAGTCTGTAAGTGCAAAGACAGTGGGTGAAGAATTGTCCTGCAATTACGTAGTGCTCGGCACATTGCAGAAGTTGGGTGAGCGTTTGCAAGTTAACGTGCAACTGGTTCGCACGAGTGATGAGGCACTGATATGGGGAGACCAGTTCGATAAAGTACGAGCGGATATTTTGAGTTTGCAGGATGCTGTTGCGACACAGATCGCTGATGCACTCAAAATCAAGATGACCGCAGCTGAGCAATCCCGCGTTTATCGTCGCTATACGGAAAACGTTGCGGCGTATGAATTGTATTTGTTAGGTCGGTCGAAACTCGTGCGCTACACCAGAGAAGATACGCTTGCGGCAGTAAAAGCGTTCGAAGACGCATTGCGTCTCGACGGGAACTACGCGCTTGCGCACGCCGGCCTCGCTGAAGCTGGTGCTCAAATGCGGATTCGTTTCGCGCAACCGGAGGAGGTACAAAGCTGGGACGAGCGTGCTAAGGAAGCTGCTAATCGCGCGCTTGGCTTAGATGCCAATTTGGCGGAAGCTCATGAAGCCCTGGCGGCTGTTTATCGCAACTCCGAGTTCAATTGGGAGCAAACTATAGTCGAGAGCGACCGAACTCTCACTTTAAATCCGAATCTGGAGCAGCCGCACTATTACCGGGCCGCCGCCTTCTACCATCTGGGTTTACTGGAGTTGGTTGAAGCAGAAGTTAGTGAGGGTTTACGAATCAATCCTCTGAACAAGCTCGAAGCTTTGCGCGTACGGGGTACGACAGCCCTTCTCAACGGTCTATATTCTGAATCTGCCGCCTTGCTGGAGGAAGCGCGTCGTATTAGTTCGGGCCCGGTGACGGATTGGTATCTGGCCCAGGCTTACTACTATCAAAGTGGACAGGAGCGGGCAGAGAAAATCCTTACAGATCTTCGCGGCAGTGCACAGGCTGAGCAGCGCGCCAAGGCGACACTTGCTAGTTTTCTAGCTGCGCGCCATGAGAGAGGGCGTGCAGAAAAACTGCTCGAAGAAGTGCTCGCAGGTTCATATCAGGACCATCACGTTCATTACAGCGTCGGCGTCGCTTATGCACAACTCGGTGATAAAGCTAAGGCGCGGCAATGGTTGGCGCGGGCTATTGCAACCGGGTTTCCCTGTTATCCGTGGTTTCAGCGGGATCCGCTTCTCCAACCTCTACGCGGCGACGTGGAGTATGAACGTATGCTTGGAGAGTTGAAAAAAAGTTCGGAGGCGGCGAAAACAAAATACGAGTGAGTTGATGTTTGGGCCACCTTTCGGCTCGGTAACAATTCCGTAATCCAGTTTTTACAACAGGTTAACGCTAACCGGTTACTCTCTTGGTAGTTGTTCCGTCTGTGAAGTAATGCGGAGTGGTTCGAGATCACGATGCCAGGACGAATATTGATCATCGAAGACGAACCGGATATTGCGGAAGTACTTCGCTACTGTTTTAGAAAAAGCAGGGTTCCCGACACGAACCACACTGACTGCCGAAGAAGGATTGGAAGCCGCGCTCGACCGCGCAAACCCGCCTGCATTAATACTCTTCGACATACTCTTACCGGGCATGAACGGAGTCGAAATCTGCCGACGGCTCCGCAGAGAACCGACTACGTATCGTACTCCTATCGTGATCATGACCGCTAAGGCGCTTCCAGCTGTGTAAGTGACGTCCGAACCAAAGCCTCCAAGGATCGCCTTTGAAACACAATTTGCCGGAATCCCTTCCTGACAAATAACGCCAACTAAACCAGACTTGTCGATTGCGGAGCCACTTACGAAGCCCTGTCCTATCATGGTGATGCCATTGGCTGCTGGGGTCGGAGAGTTAGGGGAAAAACATGGATGAGCGTCACTCGCTGTCAGATCTTATGAACCGGGTGAGGAGTGGGGCTGGTGTTACGTTGATGAATTGTTCTTCGAGTCACTTCCGGGATCGTTCACGACCGAATGGTGCGGTGTGCTTCGAGCGACGCCCTGAGAAAACAGCCTTGAATGAACCAACGTCCCGCATCTTCCTAATCAATCGCAGACTGATTAGTTATCAACTCTCGTCGTACGCTTTCTTGGCGCGCACGTTGACGAACTCTTCCGTCTCAATAATGTAAGCCGTTAGGTGGTAGCCGTAGACACAACCCGTATCTAATCCAATGGCTTTCTTTCCGCGTCTCGGCTCGGGGGCGGGCCAGTGGCCAAACAACACCGTCTTCTCTCCGTAGTAAACGTGGTACCACGGAGTTCCCTCTTCACTCTCTCTGTCTGGACCAAGCGTGCGTAGACGCGTCAGGTCCCCCGTGGTTTGCGAGTGAAGCTCAACGTTTGGACGCAGTCCGGCATGCACCACCAAGTGCGTACCCAAATCAATCCAGAACGGCAACCGGTTAAAAAAACTCGCGTAGTGATCCTTCTCACCTTTTAACTCACGATGCACTTCCCGTTGCGCAGGCTTGAGCTCGACGTCTTCGCCAGACCACTTTCGTCGCAACTGCAAATCATGATTACCGATCACGGTGCTGAAGCGTGGATCAGTCATGAATATTTCGAGGACTTCGCGATTCTTAGGGCCCTTCGTGATCAAGTCTCCCACGGAAACAACACGGTCGCGCTCGCCAAGGTTAACCTTCTCCATTAACGCCATCAGCTCGTCGTAACAACCGTGAATGTCTCCAACTACGATCGTGCGGCTCTTCATCCAGACCTCCGAGTCAATATTCAGCGCAGTCTAGTGCATCACTCTGGCTCAATCAATACGCGCGCCATTCATATACTATTGAGCCGAGCGGAGAAGAAATGTTATCTTCCTCAGGCAATACCCAACTAAGAAACTGATAAAGGATTAAGGAAATACTGCATGGCAATTTCGTGGAATCACAAAGGCCGTCAGGCATTGCTCGCTTTAGTCACAGTCCTTTCGGTCGCAGTCGTTACATCCGCGCAAAAAGTTTCCGATACCAGTTCCAACCAATCAATCAAAATCAAAAACTTCGGCCAGATGGACGACCGCTTCTATCGCGGCGCCCAGCCAAAGGAGCAAGACTACAAAGCTCTCGCTGAGCTTGGCATCAAGACGATCATCGACCTCCGCGAAGACACAGAAGCGTATTCAAAGTCTGCGGTCGAGGCACAGGGAATGACATACATCAACATTCCCATGATCGCGAAGAAGTACCCAACGCCGGAAGCCATCGAGACGTTTTTGAAGACGGTGAACAATCCCGCGACGGGTAAGTTCTACGTCCACTGCGCGGGCGGACGACATCGCACAGGCGCGATGGGCGCTGTCTATCGCTACCAGTTTTATAACTGGGACTTCGAGCAGGTTTACAAAGAGATGAAGAAGTTCGATTTCTACACGAGCTGGGGCCATGGGGCCTTTAAAGACTTCGTGAAGGACTACTACGAACAATCGCAACAGACCAAAGCGACAGAAAAGTAGTCACGTTCAAATTAAAAACGACGAAGGCCGCTCTTCATCACGAAGGGCGGCCTTCAGCATTTTCCCCAACGACTAGAAAACTAACGATAACTAGATATCTAATCTAACAACAGCCTCTGCGTATTTCTGCGATTCTCTGCGGTAAAAAGAGCCGTAAAAACCATAAACGCAGAGCCGCAGAGAATCGCAGAGATACGCAGAGTACACTCTTTAGCGATAGATGTACGTCTTGCTTTCTTTCTGCTTCCACTCAACGCCGTCGATATTGTCCGGATCGTAAGAGAGTATCTCGTCACTCAACTTGCTCGTCCGCACCACCGGATCAATGTTTACGAGATAAACAATCTTGCCCATCGGTTCGTCCGCATCGGGCCGGTTGAGTTCGAGAAGTTCAAATTCATAGCCGTGTCGAATGAACATTTTCTTCAGCATGTCGTTGGTCTTGTCGACATCACGCGTCGCCACTGAAAGCTCCATAGAACGAAACACTTGAAACTGTTCGAAGTATTCGAGCAACGACAAGGCGATCAGCACGAACACCGTCAGAATAACTGCCATGTCCCAGCGACCAACGCCCGCCGCCAGTCCGACGCCGAGACAAACGAGCAACACGGTCGTCTCTTTCGGATCACGAATGTTTGTCCGAAAACGCACGAGCGACGCCGCGGCAAAAATACCAAACGCTCGCGCCGCGCTATCGCCGACCACCATCATCATCGCGCCCGCAACTACAGCCATCAGTATCTGCGTTTGGGCCACATAGGGATTGCGGCGCACGATCGAAACCCCACGTCGAGGACGAAACGCAAGTAGTGCCGCGAGAAACGCGGCGAGTGAAAAGCGCAGGCCGATTCTCGCAGCCAATGCTTCCCAACTCGCTAACGTCGACGGCGCAAGTCCCTCACCGTCTCGTCCGAAGAGTTCGCCGACTAGCGGAATCTCATCTTGAGGTGCAGCCGTCACAGCGGGAGAGGCCGCACTCGTTGGCGCCTTAGTAACGACGTCATGTTCGGGAGGAACGCGAAAATAATAAGCCAGTAATCCGCTGCCCAGCAGGAGGAGAACAAACGTCCCCAACACCGCGAGAGTCACACGCTTCATGTTTCGTTTACCTTTCTAAGCTGTAACCACAAAAGGCACAAAAAAGACAAAAGGCGCAAAAGGCAGGGATTCATTGCTTGGCCCATAGTCGCTTGCTCTTCAGCGGATGAACGCTGCCCACGTGCGGCGAACTGTTTGGGCCTTCGAAAAACAACTGGCTGTTGAACCGCTCCTCATCCGGAGCCATCTTCGGCATTTCGTAAATGCCGTCAGGTCGCATCACACGCGCCTTCACATTGTCGCGCAGGTACGCAGCCAGCACCGTTTCTTTCAAATACTTCTTCAGCCTCGCATCGAGAACGGGCACCACAACCTCGACACGTCGATCGAGATTGCGCGCCATCCAATCGGCTGAACCGATGTAAATCTCTTCCTCACCGCCGTTCGCGAAATAGAAGATGCGACTGTGTTCGAGAAAACGTCCGACGACACTCCTGACGTGAACAGTTTGCGAAAGTCCCGGTTCACCGGGACGAATCATGCAGGCGCCACGCACGATCAGATCGATCTTCACACCAGCCTGCGAAGCTTCGTAAAGCGCTTCGATGACCTGAAGGTCAGTCAGACGATTTATTTTGGCGGTGATGTGCGCGGGTCTACCTGCCTGCGCATGTGCCGTCTCGCGTTTGATCAACGCCATCATCCGCTTGCGCAGGTTGAGCGGCGCGATCATCAAGCGGCTGTATTCCTTCTGGATCGAAAACCCGGTGAGAAAATTGAACAAGTCGGTTGCATCGTCGCCGATGACTGAGTCGTTGGTTAATAACCCAAGGTCCGTGTAGACCTTGGAAGTCGTCGGGTTGTAGTTTCCGGTAGCAATGTGCGTGTAGGTTTGCAGTCCATCCTGTTCGCGCCGCACGACAAGCGCCACTTTGCTGTGCGTTTTCAAGCCGACTATTCCATAGACCACGTGCACGCCCGACTCGGCCAGACGCTCAGCCCACTCAATGTTGTTTTCCTCGTCAAACCTTGCCTTGATCTCGACCACCGCAGTGACCTGTTTTCCTCGTTCGCTCGCGGCCATTAACGCCCGCGGAATCGGCGAGTTCCTTCCGGTGCGGTAGAGACAGATCTTGATAGCCACGACCTGCGGATCGTCAGCCGCCGCCTGGATGAAATCGACTACAGTTCCAAACGCGGAGTAAGGATGATGCAGCAACACATCCTGTTTCTTGATCGCATCAAACAGCGACTCTTTGTTCCGTAGCGCAGGCGTCACGACTGCCCTTAGTGGCTTGTCTTTCAGCTCCGGCAAGTCGAGGCCATGGAGTTCCATCAGGTCGGGAACATCGAGCAGTCCGTTGATCCTGTAGACGTCATCGGACTCGAGGTTAAGTGACTTCGCCAGATACTCAACCAGCTCGGTAGGCATCGTCGACGAGACCTCCAACCGCACCGCATAACCAAAACGCCGCTCTCGCAGCGACTCTTTGATCAACTTCAATAGATCTGCCGCTTTGTCATCGCGAATCTCAACGTCGGCGTCGCGGGTAACGCGGAAGAGATGTCCCTTGCCCAGGTGCATATTGGGGAACAACCGGTGGATGTTTGCCTCGATCACCTCTTCCACGAGGGCAAACTTCAACTTCCCTTCACTCACCGGGATCAATCGCGGCACCACCGGCGGCACCTTGATTCGCACAAACCTCACTTCATTTCCGATCGGCGATCCAGCGAGCGTGTCCTCCGGATTGCTCTGCACCGTCAACCCGATGTTTAGACTCAGGTTCGAGATGTAAGGAAACGGACGCGCTGGATCGACGGCTTGCGGCGTGAGTACCAGGAAGATGTTCTTCATGAAGTACTCGGCCAAATTCTGTTTCTCGGTCTGCGACAGCGACGAATAACGCGCAATCACGACGCCGTGCGACTGAAGCTCCGGCAGCACTTCTTCACGCAAACAATTAGAATGTTCATCCACGAGCGTTACCACTCGCTTTCGAATGACGCGGAGTTGCTCGTAGGGCGTCAGTTCACCGGGCATTGGTCCAATCTCTTCAATGTCCAGCATCTCCTTGAGACCGGAGACACGGACCATGAAGAACTCGTCGAGGTTTGACGAGAAGACGGCCAAAAACTTGAGCTTTTCGAGCACCGGCGTGGTTCTGTCCAACGCCTCCTCAAGTACGCGGCGGAAAAACTCCAACTGGCACAAGTCACGATTGAGGACTGACCAGGCGAAAAAACGTTTTGGTTTAGATTTCGGCTGCGCCGGAGATTCGGGTTGGTTCACTTGGTTTCCCTGAGAGGTCATTTTTCTGTTCTTTGTACTTCGTACTTTGTTCTTGGTTTCTTGCTTGGTTTCAAGTCGTTGATACAAAGCACCAAGTACTAAGTACCAAGTTCGCCTTTGCCCAAAAGTCTATTCATGGCGGCTTCGCCGCCCTGATGTGAGGCGAGGCTGTGCCTCGCCGTAGTTGTGAAATCGAAATGGGGCTATGCCCCTGGTTCGGCCTATGGCCGATAAACACTGGGCGCAAAGCCACCAAGCTCCAACCTAG
>Ga0209486_10001245_pt1 | contig 11116 bp, 10 predicted proteins | sample NCCompost_FD_187518 | JGI IMG/M metagenome (GOLD analysis project Ga0209486, IMG submission 187518) | Agricultural soil microbial communities from Utah to study Nitrogen management - NC Compost (SPAdes) (version 2) | ecosystem: Environmental > Terrestrial > Soil > Agricultural land | place... | reverse complement strand
AGCTCGCTGAAGAGTTGATCGAAGGAGCAACGAATGCAGTTCCGAGTTCTGAGGGTGGTCCGGAAACGATCGCGGAATACCGTGCGGAGTACATCGCCGAAGGATTTCCGATCGGATCAATGCCGACGATGCCCATGTCTGAGGAAGGAGAAGCAGACGAAGAGGAGATCGGCCTGGCAGTATTGTTGGACAAACTGAGCGAGCGGCTCGCGTTCGAGCGAATGGGAACGCGTTTGTACGAAGCGTTCCTGAACAAATGCGAGACCCTCGGCGAAACGAGTCCGGGCCCGACACTCGAAGAGGTCGAAGAGATCGGGCGCGAAGAGTTGGAACACTTCTTGCTCCTCAACGACACGATCGCAGGCTTGGGTGGAGATCCGACGGTGCAGAGTCCTTCCGCGGACATCGCCGCGGTCGCCTCGATGGGCATCATGCAGGTGCTCACCGATCCGAGAAGTTCGATTCCGCAGTGCTTGCAAGCACTGTTGACCGCCGAACTTACGGACAACGCCGGTTGGGAGTTGCTGATCAAGCTGTCTGACAATCTCGGCTACGACGATATGAAGACGGAGTTTGAGTCAGCACTGGCAGCCGAAGAACGACATCTTCTGAACGTTCGCACATGGTTATCTGAGTGCGTTTTGGATGACGCACAGGTTTAGGAATTCATACAGGGAGAATAGAAATGAGTACAACAATGGGTCAGTCCGGTTTGGGCCAAAGCCAAATGGGAACCGGCGAAGGCCAAATGAGAAGCGCGCAAGGTCAAATGACCGCGCGCAACCAGACACACGAGGAAGGACCGATCGCACGGACGATCGAACAACAGACTGCGAAACTTCCTTCCGACACGTTTCTCTGGGCAGCGATCGGCTCCATCGGAGCTTCGGCACTGTTACGGGCAATGGGCAAGAAAGACGCGAGCCTTTTTGTCGGCGATTGGGTTGCGCCGCTATTGCTGTTCGGCGTTTACAACAAGATCGTGAAACTTCACGGCTCGGATCGAAGTCACTAACAAAACGGACCGAAGTCACTAATAGAACGAAGGCGGCTCGCAAGAGCCGCCTTCGTTTTGAGCGTTAGTTTAGTTTGAGGCGGTCAGTGTACGAGATCACTCTTTCCGTTCATGCCGGGCTTCAGCACTATCTTGATGCATCCGTCCTTCTTGTTCTTGAACATGTCGTATCCGCGCGGCGCGTCGTCGAGACTCATGACGTGAGTCACGACAAAGCTCGGATCGATGTCGCCGTTCTCGATCATCTGTAACAACGGCCGCATGTATCTCTGTACGTGCGCTTGTCCGGTCTTGATCGTGAGCGAACGATTCATTACCGAGCCCATCGGAAACTTGTCGATGAATCCGCCGTAGACGCCGATCACTGAGATTATTCCACCGTTTCGGCAACACATGATCGCTTCACGCAAAGCGTGCGGCCGATCCGTCTCCAGCGCCATCGCCTGTTTCACGCGGTCGTACGCAAAAATGAGCCCGGGTGCATGCGCTTCCATGCCGACGTCGTCGATGCACGCATCAGGACCGCGTCCGCCGGTCATCTCCATCAACACCTCGTAAACGTTCTGTTCGAGATAGTTGATTGTTTCCGCTCCGCCCTGTTCGGCCATCTGCAATCGCTCCGGCACCTGATCGATGGCGATCACTTTTTCCGCGCCAAGCAGAAAAGCGCTGCGAATCGAAAACTGTCCCACCGGACCACAACCCCAGATGGCAATCGTGTCTCCCGGTTTGATGTCGCACATCTCGGCGCCCATGTAACCGGTCGGAAATATGTCGGACAGAAACAGCACCTGCTCGTCTGACAAGTGCTCCGGCACTTTGATCGGACCGACGTCCGCGAACGGCACGCGCGCGTACTCCGCTTGGCCGCCGGCGTAACCTCCGGTCAAATGCGAATAGCCAAAAATTCCCGCAGGTGCGTGTCCAAACATCTTTTCCGCCATCCACGCGTTAGGATTCGAGTTTTCGCAGAGCGAAAACATTTGCTGTTGACAGAAAAAGCAGTTGCCACACGAAATCGGAAACGGAACGACCACGCGATCGCCGATCTTCAGGTTTGTGACCTCGCGGCCAACTTCAACTACTTCACCCATGAACTCGTGACCGAGAATGTCACCTCGCTGCATCGTCGGAATAAATCCGTTGTAAAGGTGCAGATCGGATCCGCAGATCGCAGTGGAACTGATCTTCACGATCGCATCCCGCTGGTTCAGAATCTGCGGCTCGGGAACGTCTTCCACGCGCATTATGGTTTTGCCATACCAACAGTTTGCTTTCATTAGAACGCCCTCCCTCCTGCGCTCTGAGAACGCGGATAGTTCGTCCCCGTTTGACTCGGCAACGCCTCCATCTCTTCCGCTTCTTCGAGTTCATCTATGTCTGCCGGACGGGCTGGTCGCTGCTCAAAATAACCTGTGCCCATTAACGTCGCGTCCGACACGACAACTTCGCCTACTTCCAGCACCTGCTTGAAGCGTCGTAAATCGTCGTCCAACTGTTGCTGTGGTTCTTCGCCGAAAAGCTTCGCGACAGTTGCGCCGATCACGCCGGCTGGAGGGTTGTATTGAATGTTCACTTTGACGATCGTGCCGCGGTTGCCGGGAGCTCTCTGGAAACGGACCGCACCGGCGTTGTCGACGTCAGAGTCTTCGAGTGAACGCCAGGTGATCACTTCACCGGGCACGTCTGCGATGATCGTCGCATCCCATTCGACAGTCATGCCGGCCGGGCCTTTTGCTGTCCAGTGCGAGCGGCCGTCGCCGAGGTTTTCCACCGCCTCGAGATGTTTCATGAAGCGCGGCAGGTTCTCGAAGTTCCGCCAGAATTCGTAAACCTCCTCAGGCGCGCGATTTACAATGCAACTAGCTTCCGCATGGACGCCGTGGTTACCGTTGCTGAGCTGGTTGGCGCAGACCAGGTCGAGCGCCGTAACTGCGAGCACGTTTGCGGTGGCGAAAGCGATGCGGCCGCGTTTAGCGTCCGGCGCCGTAAACGCCATGCCGAGGCTTGCGAGATCCAACGCGTCGCCCGCAACGCGCGACCAGACTCCCGCCGCTGGTTTCTCTTGACTGAAGATCGTAATGCCCGACGCTATTTCACGAAGGCCGTACAGTCGTATCAAACCCGTGTGTTTGTTTGAAACACCGGAGATTTTTGCTATCGCTCCTGGAGCGAGAAGTTCGGTGAGACCAAGTCCGACACTGAACCAGCCGAGACCCTTCGCGAGTCGTTTGACACTCGCGTTAGGCATTCCCGGCAGCGATCGTTGTGCGGCATAGTTGGATCTGTCACCAATTGGTTGCCGTGTGGCGCTCATATATGTTCCCCCTTGGCTGATGTTTGCAATTTAGTTATTCGATTCGTGGGAAACGTAGACAAACGCTATGCCCTAAGGTTGCGTTCAATCTCCCTGCGGCACACACAAAAACTGAAAAACTTTTGGGACACATTGATGGCCACGCGTTTATTTCAGAATCGCAGCCTGGGCGCTGAGGTTGAGCAAGTGCCAGCGTTGAAAGGTGTTGATGGTCTCGCTGGGCATTACGCGAACGTATGCAGTTTTGAAATAGAGCGTTTCCGGTGAGGGCCACTGAAGAGTAACGATCGGATTAAACGAAGGTGGCACTGTCGAAGAACCGGACGAGGCCGGTGTGGGTGTGGCGGCAGGTTTTTCATTGGCATTCGCACCGGCCTTCTTCGTCGCGCTCTTCTCTTCGTAAGCAGCGGAGGCACCGATCAACTGATCGCCGAGCGGAATTCGTCCCTGCGTCGGCGTTGTGTTTGAAGCGGCATCGTAGATCGCGACGTCAGTGTCGAAAGCAGTCGCCACTTTCGAACCGTCCGGCGACCACACCGGCAACGCTTCCGTTAGACCATCATCGAGCAATCGCTCGCTGCCGTCCGGCGCGATCAAACGCGGCCTGCCTGCCGGCATTTTGTACTGTCGCTCGCGCGTGTTCCATTCTTCTTCCTTGCACGCCAGCGCAACCATCGCATGGCTGTCCGGCGCCCACGCGAAGTAGAAATAGATCAGCCCCTCGCGCGACGTGAGCGGCTTAAGATCGTAGCCGTCACGATTGCAGATGTAGATCTGTTCCGTGTAGAAACTCGCGACCGGAGGAAAGAGCGGGGCGATCGACGGCGACGGAAGCGGCGATCCGCCTGGAGACGGCAGCACGTCGGGTTCCAATGGGGTTAACGGCGTCGGACTCGGACTCGGCTTTACGAGTCGGTGGGCGATGAAGTTGATGAAGCGCCCATCCGGCGACCAGCCGACCATCTCCGGAAAAACACACGAAATATCCGGCGGTATCAAATTTCGCAGAAACTCGCCGTCAGAGTTGTAAAGGTCAATGCGAAAAGCCGAAGGTGGTTCGTTTTCCGTGCCGTAAAGCGCAAGCAACCGTTTACCGTCCGGCGACGCGATCGTGCGCAGCAGCGCGTCGTTTTGACGTTTGGCAGCGAAATGGTTGGCGACGTTGGCGTCTTTGTCCGAGGGATCGTCGGTGTTGAGACTGTTCGGCGCAGAAACGTCGGGCGACAGTCGATAGGCAAGATTACGCGCGGGCACGTCGCGCAGAACACGCGGCCGCACGTCCTGCCTTTCGATCACAGATTTGCAGCCGGCGGCGAAAACTAGCGTAAGAAGAACCGGAAGAATTGGAGGGTTCGTAGTTAGTCGGCTCACTTTCGCCCTCTACAATTTACGCCCTGGTGTTCGTTCCTCACGATCGTTGATTAACTCGCGCACGAGAACCGGGTTCAACGCCAGCAACGCGCGTATGGTGTCGCGCGGCGAAAGATGATCTTCATCGCCTTCGTCGACCTCAACACAATTGTGTTGAATGGAGCGAGCTAAACGTCGTGTGATCGATTCATAACCCGGCGTGCTCGTCACATGGGCGCGCGCGGCCATTGCCCCGATCAAGTCGCAGGTGATCTCTTCACCGCGCTGACCGCGAATATCCAGGCCCGTCAAATCCGAGGCTTTGTTTCCCACCGCTGAGACCAACGGCCGCAGACTGTCGTTGTCGCCGTCCGCAATGTGCATCAGTTCGTGGGCCAACACGCTGATCATTCCTTCGTCGGAACGAAGCCCGGCGAGAAAGATCGTGCCGAAAGTTATTACGTGCGGTTTGCTCAAAAACACGGAAGCGTTGTCACGCGACTCCATGTCGGGCCTCACTCGCTTAACTGAATTCACTCGCGCGGTCGCTTGCCGCAAACGTGCCTCGAATTTCGGCGACTTATCCAAACCGTATTCAGTCGCGAGCTGACGCAGCGAATTGATCATCAGAGCCTTCGCGACCGGCAACAAGCGCTGTGCTCGCTCTGCGCCGGCTTTCGCTTCCGGACTTTGAACCGGTAACGAAGGGCGCGCTTGCATTTCGTCAATGGCGATGCTGCTATTCGGATCGAGTTTCGCCTGCGTGCAGACGATGCCGATCGCGTTTTCGACCAGAACCTTCGCCTCGGGCGTTAGCGACGAACGCACACGACTCGGGTGCGAGCCCGACTTCTGGCCGACAACAACCGAGGCCAACAGCAGGGACAGAGAAATTACACGGAAAAAAGGCGGGATCTTTAAAAACATTTTGCTAACGGTGGCGCCAAACGGGTTTACGTTTTTCCATGAACGCTTTGATGCCTTCGTTTGCATCCGCGGTCTTCATTAGTTCGTGCAGATAGATGTTTTCCTGTTCGGTCAGGGCGGCATCAAGTGTCCGGCCGCGTCCCAGGTCCATCGCCTGGCGTGCGAACTGAAGCGACGTGCCGGAAAGCTCTCGCAGTTTCGCGAGCACCTCGAGCAGTTTTCCTTCGAGATGCGCGGCCGGCACCACGTGATTGCACAAGCCAAGACGGCCCGCCTCCACAGCGTCGATTATTTCCCCCGTCAGAATCAACTCTCGCGCACGCTTTTCGCCAATCACCCGCGGCAGGAGAATCGCAGCAACCGGCGGAAAGACGCCGAGCTTGATTTCCGGTTGGCCAAAACGGGACCTGTCGGAAGCTATAACGATGTCACACGCTGCGACGAGCTCACAGCCACCGCCTAGTGCCGGACCGTCAACGACCGCGATCGTTGGCTTCCCCATCTGTTCGAGCTGGCGAAAGATCGCGTGAAACGCGTCGAGCATTTGATAGATCGTCTCCTGGACGTGTTCTTCGATCGCCACGCCCGCACTGAACGCGCGACAAGCTTTGTCGGCATCGAAGACGATTGCCACGACCTCGCGTTGCGCCGACTCGGTTAACACCTGCGCAATCTCGCGCATCATCGCGATGTGCAAAACGTTTAGCGGCGGGCGCGAGAGCGTGATCCGTGCGACGCGATCTTCAACTGTGAAATTGATATGCGTCATGTCCCCGGCCCGATCCACGCTCGATAGATCTGTTTCTGCGCTTCGGTCTGCGCCGGCAATGTTGTAATGCGATAAGTTCCTTCCGCGCGCCCGCCTAATTTGATCAGCAACGTACTTAAGTCATCAAAACGGAAGATTGACAGATTGATCAGATCGCCCGGCTTCTTTTCCGCTATGCGCGCGTTGAAGAAGTCGCGAGTGACGCGCATGTTGTCCAACGCAACGATCTGATCCCCGGCGTTCAGTCCCTGCTCGTAAGCCGGAGAGCCCGCGTACACGCGCCGCACCATCAGACGCTCGCCCTGCTGCTCAACGTCGGCTCCGAAAAAGACCCTTTCAATCGGCTTGCCTCCATCTGCCGTCGTTATGCCGGTGTCGAGTTGAAGACCCGCCGCTGCCAGGGCCGAGTTGTAATTCAGATCTTCTGTGCCGCGCACGTACTTTGCGAAAAACTCTGTCAAACTTGAGCCGGCCGCGAGTTCGGCCGCCTTTTGAAAATCCGCCGGTGTGTAGTTCCGGTCCTTTTTAAAGAACTCCGTGTAAAGATACCTCATCACGTCGTCAAGCGACTTGGCGCCGCTCGTGCGTTTGCGAATTTCCAAATCAAGCAACAAACCGAGAATTGCACCCTTGTCGTAATACGACACCTGCGAGTTTACCGAATTCTCGTCGGGGCGATAAAACTTGATCCACGTATCGAAGCTCGACTCCTCCACCGACTGTTCCATGCGTCCCGGTGTGTTTTGCAACGTTTGGATCGCCCGCGCGGTGGCTGTAAGAAACTCGTTTTCGGTGATCAGTCCGGCGCGGCGCAACGTCAGATCGGCGTAGTAGTCCGTTATACCTTCGGCGACCCAAAGAAGTTTTGTGTAGTTCTCTTGCGTGTAGTCGAATGGACCAAGCGCGTCGGGACGAATGCGCTTGACGTTCCAGAGGTGAAAGAATTCGTGTGAGACGAGCGAAAGAAAACCTCGGTAGTCGCGTTCCGCCGGACCGGTCGTGACCGGCGCGGCTGAAGTGGCGCGGTCGCCGCGCGTGATGCGAAAGCCGAAGCGCGGATAGCCGAGCGCGGTCGAATTTGCGTGTTCGAGTCCACCGCCGGCGTCGTTGCGCACGTGAAGAATAAAAGTGTAGTCACGATAAGGGATCTCGCCGCCCATCAACTCCACTTGCGTCTCTACAATCTTTTGCACGTCGCGGCGCATTCGCTCCGGATCGTAGTTGCCTTCGCCGTCGATCACGATGCGGTGAGGCACGCCTTTGACGTTGAAGACGATCGATTTGAAGTTACTGGCCTCGAACGGTGAGTCGTAAAGCATGTCGAAGTTCTCAGCGCGAAATGTGTTTCGCTGACCCGCAACGCCCGGAAGTCCCGTCGCGACTTTCCACACGTCGGGCGCCACGACGCGAACTGTAGACGGGGTTTTAAGAAAGCCATCGAGGTACATTAGCAAGTTGGCGTTGTTCCAAAACGCGTGACTGGAGTTTAACTCGCTGGTCCGAACTGAAAGTTCGTTGGCGTAGACTCGATATTTTGCGTGCCACTCGCGCGCGCCGTTGGTCGTTACGCGCCAGGTCGTTTTGTTTGTCTTCTCCCACTTGAGCGGTTGGCCGGCTGCGTCGGTGGCGGCGAAGTCCTGCACGTGCCGTTCAAACTCGCGGATCAGATAAGAGCCTGGAGTCCAGACGGGCATCACGAGTTGTTCGTGTGTGGGAACGGTGCTTGTTGGACCGCGTTTGACGGCAATGTCGATCTCGAACAGGTGCGTGTGCGGGCGCGGCATCGCGACCGTGAACGAGATCTCGGGTGCGCTTGATGATATCGTCTGCGCCGCGGCCGGATTTGCGAAAAGAACAAATAGGAAAGTCAACAACGCGCCGCTGAAGAGTGGGGCCTTGTGCATGTCGGGGAATGTTACTAGATTTCGCAAAACTTTTGCGACTTCCGGCTAGTCAAATAACCGGAAACCAGGCGGGTAATGAGGGGGGACGCTATGAAAGTTGTTGTCTGTTCAAAGTGTGGGGCGAAGAATCGAGTTGACGAAAGCAAACTGGAGAACAGCGAAGCGAAGTGTGGCCGCTGTGGCGCGAAACTGAACGCGCAGGTCGGGAACGGCGCGGACGCCAAGCCGTTGATTCTGACGGACGCTTCGTTTCAACAGGAAGTGCTACAAGCATCTGGTCCGCCGCTGCTGGTGGATTTCTGGGCGCCGTGGTGCGGTCCGTGCCGTGTAGTTGGCCCAATCGTGGACCAGCTCGCCGCCGAATCCGACGGCCGCTATCGAATCGCAAAAATGAACGTCGACGACAATCCGCAAACAGCTTCGCGATATCAAATTGCCAGCATACCCACGATGCTGATCTTCAAAAACGGCGCCGTAATCGATCGTATTGTCGGCGCGCAGCCAAAGCAGGCGATTGTCGAGCGGCTGAACCAGGCGACCAGTCAGTGATACTATCTTGCCGCTCTGTCACAAACTAGTCGTCTGAAGGAAGCGCAATGTTTCGTAAGCTGATCGCCACCACCTCAACGTGGTTCACACTACCAATCCGCCTCGGACTGGGCGCAGTCATGATCGCGCACGGCGCACAAAAAGTGCTCGGCAGTTTCAGTGGACCAGGATTCAACGCCTTCATTTCCGGAAACACGCCTTTCAGTTTCATGCGTCCGGCGTGGCTTTGGCTCGCCGTAGCGGCACTTTCGGAACTTGTCGGCGGCTTGCTAGTCGCGCTCGGATTTCTGACTCGTGTTGCTGCGTTCTTCATCGCTTGCGTGATGCTGACTGCAATCGTAGGCGTGCATTGGCGCGGAGGATTTTTCGCTGCCAATCGAGGTTATGAATATCCGTTGGCTCTGCTGGCGATGGCGATCGCCCTATTAATTGCCGGTGGCGGGCAGGCTTCTGTTGATAAAAGTTTGAGCGGAGGGCGCCGTTAGTTGAAGCGCTCGCCGCTCATCGTCATTTTCACCACGGTCTTCATCGATCTGGTGGGATTCGGGATCGTCATTCCCGTACTACCCTTTTACGCTGAGGGCACGATCTTCAACGCCACGCCGCGCACCGTCGGCCTGCTCTTCGCCTCCTACTCGGTGATGCAACTGATCTTCTCGCCGATTCTCGGCGGGTTGTCGGACAAGTATGGCCGGCGACCGGTTCTCTTCCTGTCAATCATTGGTACCGGCATCGGCTTTGTCATGATCGGACTCGCAAACTCACTCTGGATGCTATTCGCCGGTAGAATTCTTGACGGCATCACCGGCGGCAACATCTCAACCGCCCAGGCATACATTGCAGACATCACGACCACTGAGAATCGCGCGAAAGGCATGGGCCTGATCGGCGCCGCATTCGGTCTCGGTTTCATTTTTGGACCGGCAATCGGCGGCATTTTGAGCCGTTGGGGAATTCAAGTTCCATTCTTCTTTGCGGCTGGTCTTTGCTTTGCAAACGCAGCGTTGCTTTATTTCACTTTGCCCGAGACGGTCACGCCCGATCATCCGGCGAAACATCAAGCCGCAGGCGGTCGCGGTCTACAACAACTGATCAGATCTCTCAAACAACCGCGACTCGCATTTGTTCTGACGATCTACTTTCTCTTCATCGTGGCGTTCTCGATCATGACTACGGCGTTTTCGCTGTACACGATGTTTCGCTTTGGTTACGACGCACAACACACCGGTTATCTCTTCGCATACGTGGGCCTGATCGCGGTAATTATTCAGGGCGGGTTAATCGGGCGGTTGGTAAAACGTTTTGGCGAGTTGCCGCTCGTGATTGTCGGCGCACTTTGCTTTGCGATCAGCCTGTTTGCGGTGCCCTTTGTCGGTCCGGCTGCGGGCGGGCTGGCTGCTTTACTGGTCGGAGGCGGCGTGTTTTCGATGGGAAACTCTCTAGCCACTCCCGCACTAACGAGTCTTGCGTCGAAGAGCGCCGGTCCGGGTGAACAAGGAACTGTTCTAGGCGTGATGCAATCGGTGGCGAGTCTTGCGCGCGCTGTCGGACCTTTCCTCGCCGCAGTGCTGATCAATAGCTCAGTTGCGCATCGCGGCGCCGACGGAGAACCACATTACATGAGCGACTATTCGCTGTTCGTCACCTTCTGGACGGGCGCGGCCATCATGTTCGTCGCGTTCGTTCTCGCCTTCTATTTCTCGCGCGTCCAGCCACGACCCGGCAGCCCTACTTCGCAAACTGTGCAATAGGACCTTCGGGATTTATCAACTCCTTCAAATTCGCGTACGGCACCATCACACCCTGCGGACCAGCCGCATACGGACCAACCTGATACGCGTCGAAGTTAATCCCCAATCCTTTCCTCGTGATCTTCCAACGCTCGTAGTTCTTCGCCGACGGTCCCGCGCCCGATTCGATTTCACTGTCGAGCAGCCCCTTGCCCTCTCCTGTCGCCTGCTGCTTTTTCAGATCCGCAATTGAGTAAGTGGAAAGCGCCTGCAAATACTTCGCACCGGGCTTGAACAGATCGCTCAACTTGAGTTGCTTGCCGTTTTTCAGATCGTAGTTGATCGTTTCCGTATAAGAATTGGGATGCGCAGCGCCCTGGTAATAACTCCCAACATCCAACTGAACGCTGATCAAATCATCCTGGGCCAACGCGATCTCGTAAGCGACGTCCAGACTGCTGCCCATCGAACCTTCAGGACGTGGCTCGTCGCCCTCCTTTGGCACCATGTCCTTCTTGAAGTCCGCCACCTTCTTCAACACCGACCCGCGCACGA
>Ga0209486_10001244_pt1 | contig 11117 bp, 6 predicted proteins | sample NCCompost_FD_187518 | JGI IMG/M metagenome (GOLD analysis project Ga0209486, IMG submission 187518) | Agricultural soil microbial communities from Utah to study Nitrogen management - NC Compost (SPAdes) (version 2) | ecosystem: Environmental > Terrestrial > Soil > Agricultural land | place: USA... | reverse complement strand
GGCAGGAAGTGCTCGACCTGATTCGCGCCGGCCGGACGTACGCGAACCTGCACACCACGAAGTTCCCCGGCGGCGAGATTCGCACCCAACTCGATCACGGCGACGACGACAGCGACGACCACGGCGGCCACTGATTGCGCGGCACTCCGAAACGCCGCTGATGTTCCCCGTCAGCGGCGTCGGCCTGAATAACCGAATCCCCGTGATGTGACTAGCCTCGCGGGGTTGCCACCGGTCGAGCGGAATGACGGGCAGGCGGTGAAGTGGTTTCATCGCGGGCGGTAACCTTCCGCCCCGAGTTCCGCTTGACACCTGCACCCTGGCGCCGCGATAATCCGCCCTCATGAACCTGCTGAGGGTCACTGGCAACTCCGACGTCGTGGCGCTGACGCCCGACGTCTCGGTCGTGTCGATCCTCGCACTGGTGCTTGGCGTCCTCCTGCTTAGCCTTGGGCTGCTTCTGGGAAGCACCCCCGCCGCCGGATGATGTAGTTCCCCACAAGTTTCAGCGCACCAAGGGCCATCATCCGGTAAGGGTGATGGCCCTTTTGCTTTTGAGGGTCTATGGAGCTCGGAGAACTCAAAGTCTTCGTCACGGTCGCGACCGAACACAGCTTCTCGCGGGCCGCCCTCAAACTCTGTCGAACCCAGCCGGCTGTGAGCCAGGCCGTGCGCCGCCTTGAAGAGGATCTCGGCGAGCTCTTGTTCGATCGCCGCACGAAATCCGTGAAGCTCACACAGGCGGGCGATGCGCTGCTGCCCGAAGCGATTCGATTGCTCCGAATGGCCGACGAAGCCGTGGCCACGGTCCGGCAGTTGTCGCAGCGGGACCGCGCGGTCCTGCGGATTGGCGGCGACGAACCCGACGCGCATATTCTGCTGCCGGCGTTGTCGACCTTCCTCACCCAGCAACCGCACGTCAGCGTCGAATTCCGGCGCGTGGCCGACCTGGAGGTCCTCGCGGAAGTCGGGGCGGGGACCATCGACATGGGCATAACGACCAGAGAACGTGTGCCGGCGCCGTTGTGCTCCGTGCCGGTACCCGTCCTTGCTACCGGCTTCTGTGTCCTGCTGCCGAAGGGCCACGCTTTTGCGTCGTGGCCCGAACTTCCGATGACAGTTCTCCATGCCGAACGGCTCGTCACGCTAGCTGGTCTGCCGCTGCCGGAGTCGATAACGATGAGCGCCATCGATGATGCCGCCCCTCCCGCCGGTGTGTTTGTCGTCATGCCAGGCCTCGACAGCCTGAAACACGCGGTCGCCAACGGCCTCGGCATCGGGATCGTTCCTCGCGCCGCTGTTTCGAGCCTAACCCCCGCCGGACTCGTCGCAATCCCGCTGTCGGCCGCGCGGGCAGCCCGCGCGCGCACGCTTGTGTATCGCGACACCGACAGAGAACGAACTGCTGTCGATGACTTCGTCGAGGTCCTGCGCTGCGCGGGGGAGGAACGCGGGTCGCGAATAGCGCCGATCGCCATGAGGGCCGCGAGGTGAAGCTCTCCTACGTTCACGGCGTCGGCACCGCGCCTCTGATCGCGGATACCATCGGCGGCGCTCTCAACCGTGCGGCTGAACGCTGGGGCGGCCGCGACGCGCTCGTGGCGTGTCACCAGCAGCTGCGCTATTCGTACCGAGAGCTTCGTGACGAGGCCGATCGCGCCGCCCGCGCGCTGATCGCGCTCGGCGTGCAACGTGGCGACCGTGTCGGCATCTGGAGCGGCAACCGCGCGGAATGGATGGTCACGCAATACGCGGCGGCAAAAGCAGGCGCCGTCCTCGTGAACATCAATCCGGCCTACCGCCTGCGAGAGCTGGAATACGCGCTGACCCATTCGGGTGTGAGCGTGCTCGTTACCGCCCGTGGGTTCCGCTCGACGGACTATGTCGAAGTGCTGCTGGGCATCATGCCGGAGTTGATGGCGGCGGGGAACCGGCCCATCCAGGCGGAACGGGTACCGGCACTTCGCCGTGTGATTTACCTGGGCCCCGACGCGCAACCGGGTGGGATTGCCTGGGCCGATTTTCTGAACCTGGGCAATCGAATCGCCGCGCACGAGCTCGAGGCGCGTGAAACAACGCTGCAGTTCGACGACCCGATCAACATTCAGTACACCTCCGGGACGACAGGGTCACCGAAAGGTGCGACGCTCTCGCACCACAACATTCTGAACAACGGTTACATCGCTGGCGAGGTGCTGCGCTACACCGAACACGACAGGATTTGCGCGCCGGTCCCGTTCTATCACTGCTTCGGCTGCGTGCTGGCGAATCTGGCGGCCGTCACACATGGCTGCGCCGTGGTCATTCCAGGCGAGTCATTCGATCCGGACGCTACGCTCCGGGCGATCGAGGCAGAGCGTTGCACGTCCATCTACGGGGTGCCGACGATGTTCATCGCGCAGCTGGACCACCCTCGCTTCGGCAGTGTCCAGCTCGACACGCTGCGCACGGGTATCATGGCTGGCGCTCCCTGTCCTATCGACGTCATGCGTCAGGTCATCGGCCGCATGCACGTGCCGCAGGTCACCATCGGCTACGGCATGACCGAAACGTCCCCGCTGTCGTTCCAGTCCCGGATCGACGATCCGATTGAGGTTCGCGTGTCGACGGTCGGCCATGTGCTGCCACACCTTGAATGCAAGATTGTCGACCCGGACACCGGCGCGACCGTTCCGCGTGGCACGCCAGGTGAGCTGTGCACGCGCGGCTACGCCGTCATGCTCCGGTACTGGAACGATGATGGCGCGACCGCCGCCGCCATTGACGCTGCGCGCTGGATGCACACCGGCGACCTCGCCGTCATGAACGACGACGGCTCCGTGGCGGTCACCGGCCGCCTCAAGGACCTGATCATCCGCGGTGGGGAGAACATCTCTCCGCGCGAGGTCGAAGAGTTCCTGCACACGCATGAGAAGGTCACTGACGTGCACGTGATCGGCGTGCCCGATCACAAGTACGGCGAAGAGGTGTGCGCCTGGATCCGGCTACGTGACGGAGTCACGGGGAGCGCGGAGGAGTTTCGCGAGTTCTGTCGGGGCCAGATCGCCACCTACAAGATCCCGCGGTACATCCGTTTCACCACAGAATTCCCGATGACCGTTACCGGCAAGGTTCAGAAGTTCAAAATGCGGGAGATGACCGTGGCGGAGCTGGCGCCCGCCCGTGTGACCGACGTGGAGCCGACCTGAGGTCGGCGAGAGGAGACAACGTGCTGACAAGAGTTTCGTGGCTCATGCCGGCGGCGATCCTGTTCAGCAGCGACGCTGCGCATGCGCAGCAGGCGTGCGAGAACCTGGTGAACCTGAAGCTGCCGTACACGCTCATCACCGCGGCGACGAGCGTGCCGGAAGGCGCCGCACCGGCGCCCGCCGCTCCAGGTGCGCCGCCGGCGGGTGCGGGCACGGTACCCGCCCATTGCGACGTACGCGGCGTCATTCGCCCAAGCCGCGATTCCAATATCAAGTTTGCCCTCTGGCTGCCGGCGGCGTCCGCCTGGAACGCCAAGTACCGGCAGGAAGGCAACGGCGGCTGGGCAGGCGCCATCAACACCGCCTCGTTTGCGGAGCCGTTGCGCCGCGGCTACGCCGTCGCCGGCACCGACAACGGCCATGAAGGTGGCCTCGGCGCGGATTGGGCCATCGGCCATCCCGAGAAACTGATCGACTTCGGGTATCGCGCCGTGCATGAGACCGCGGTGCAGTCCAAAGCGATCATCCGCGCGTTCTACGGCCGGGACTCGGAGCGGAGCTACTTCAACGGGTGCTCCGACGGCGGCCGCGAAGCGCTGATGGAGGCGCAGCGCTTTCCAGAAGACTTCAATGGCATCCTCGCCGGCGCTCCTGCGAACAACTGGTCGCGCTTGTTCACCGCGTTCGTCTGGAACGAGCGCGCGCTCCTGGCGACGCCGGAGAGCGCGATTCCGCCCGCGAAGCTTCCGGTCGTCCAGCGCGCCGTCATGGCCAGCTGCGATCGTCTCGACGGCGTGGCCGACGGCTTGATCGAGGATCCGCGTGCCTGCACGTTCGATCCGGCCGTGCTCGTCTGCAAAGGAGCGGACGCGGCCGATTGTCTGCCCAAAGCTCAGGTCGACGCGCTCCAGCAGATCTATCAGGGGCCGCGCAATCCGCGCACGCAGGAACGCCTCTTCGTGGGACAGCCGCCTGGGACGGAAGCGGTGCCCGGCAGCTGGGGCACCTGGATCACGCCGGCGAACCCGGCGGGTGCCATCCAATTCATGTTCGGCAACAGCTACTACGGCGCGGCGGTGTTCGAGGACCGTAATTGGAATTTCCGGATGCTCGACTTCGATCGCGACGTCGCTTTCGGGGATACCAAGGCCGGACTCGTCCTCAACGCGACCAGCCCTGACCTGCGGTCGTTCCGTGCCTCGGGCGGGAAGCTCATTCAGTACCACGGGTGGGGGGATGCCGCCATTCCCGCCACGAGTTCGATCGAGTACTACGAGACGGTGCGCGCCTTCCTGTCGAAATACCCGGATGCACGCACGCCCGGCGCTCAGCCGGCCGAGGAGTTCTACCGGCTGTTTCTCGTGCCCGGGATGGCGCACTGCGGTGGCGGCTCCGGCGCGAACAGTTTCGGCAACGGAGGCGGTGGAGCGGCGACCCGCCGCGATCCTGAGCGCGATGTCTTCACTGCACTCGAGCGGTGGGTCGAGCAAGGCGTTGCGCCGGAACGGCTGGTCGGTACCGGACGCGCCACCGAGGATCCGTCCAAGCCGCTCACTCGGCCGCTGTGCCCCTATCCGCAGGTGGCGCAATACCGCGGCTCCGGCGACGTGAACGACGCGGCGAACTTCGCCTGTGCCGCGCCAGCATCGAAACAACAATGACCGACCCCAATCGCGTCCTCATCTTCGACACCACGCTGCGCGACGGCGAGCAGTCTCCTGGCTGCAGCATGACGCAGCCCGAAAAGCTGCGGATCGCGAAGGCGCTGGCGGAACTCGGGGTGGACGTCATCGAAGCCGGTTTCCCGATCGCCTCGCGCGGCGACTGGGAGTCGGTGAATCTCGTGGCTCGCGATGTGCACGGCCCGATCATCGCCGGCCTCGCGCGCTGCACGCGAGACGACATCGACACCGCGTGGCGCGCGTTGAAGGATGCCGCGCGTCCACGAATCCACGTGTTCCTCGCGACGAGCGCCATTCATCGCGAACACAAACTCAAAATGGCGAAGGAGCAGATCGTCCAGATGGCGGTTGAAGGTGTGACGTTCGCGCGCAGTCTATGCGCCGACGTGGAATTCTCGCCGGAGGACGCCTCGCGCACGGAGCTCGAGTTTCTCGCCGAGGTCGTCGAAGCCGCCATCGACGCTGGCGCTACAACGATCAATGTCCCCGATACCGTCGGCTATACCGTGCCAGAAGAGTTTTTCGAGGTGTTTGCGTACCTCAGACGCCACGTGCGCAACGTGGATCGAGCCGTGCTCTCCGTTCACTGCCACAACGATTTGGGGATGGCAGTCGCAAACAGCCTGGCGGCGGTACGCGCCGGGGCACGGCAGATCGAGTGCACGGTCAACGGCATCGGCGAGCGTGCCGGCAATTGCTCGCTCGAAGAAGCCGTGATGGCGATCAAGACTCGCGAGAACGTGCTCGGCGTGCATACCGGGATCCAGACCACGCGCCTCTTTCCGACCAGCCGCCTGGTGTCGCAGATCACCGGCATGCCCATTCCGCGCAACAAGGCTATTGTTGGCGAAAACGCCTTCGCGCACGAAGCCGGCATTCACCAGCACGGCATGCTGAAGCATCACTCGACCTACGAGATCATGCGGCCTGAGGATGTCGGGCTATCGCGCACCAATCTCGTGCTCGGCAAGCATAGCGGCCGACACGCCTTTCGCCAGCGTGTCAAGCAGCTCGGCTTCGACATTGGCGACGCCGAGCTCAATCAACTGTTCGAAGAATTCAAGACGTTGGCCGACAAAAAGAAGGAGCTCTTCGACGGCGACATCGAAGCGCTGGTCATGCGATCGGACAACGAGGCCGCGGGGCCATGGTCGCTGCAGTCTCTGAGCGTCGCCACACACGACGATCAACCGGCGCGCGCGACGATCAGGCTCGCGCACATCGATGGGGGTGTCGTAGCCCATGATCAGACCGCCGACGGCCCCGTCGATGCCGTGGTCAAAGCCATCGACCACGCCACCGGAATGCATGTCCAGGTGCGCACGTTCGAAGTGCACAGTGTGACGGTCGGCGAAGACGCACAAGGCGAGGCACTGCTCACCGTTGAGCACAACGGACGCACCTATCGCGGAGCGGGCATCAGTACCAACATTCTCGAAGCCGCCGCGCGGGCGTACTTGGAAGTCATCAATCGCATCGAAGCCGCGAATGCCAGCGCCACCAAGCGGTGAAGCGCATCGAGCGGCTTCGCGCGGAGTTCGCCCGATCCTGCAGCTGGATCCAGGCGCGACTGTTGACGGACTTTCTGGGTTGAACTGTTACGCTTGTCTCAGGAAGGGCACGGCGTGAAATACCAACACCGCGCGATGCGACGACATCTTGTGGTGCTTGCGGTCATAGCGGTCGCCGCGCTCGCGGCGTCTGTGGCGGCACAGCCTGGCGCGGACGCGGAACGTTTCTGGCCCCAATGGCGCGGGCCGCACGCGACCGGCGCGTCACGGACAGCGAATCCACCCACTGAATGGAGTGAGACCCGGAACGTTCGCTGGAAGGTCGAGATCCCTGGCCGAGGATCGGGCTCACCCGTGGTGTGGGGCGATCGGCTCTTCCTGCTGTCCGCCGTCCCGATGGGCGTTCAGGGCGTCGCGTCGCATGAGCCGAGAGGTCAGATCCAGCCTCGAGACATCCATCGGTTCATCGTCCTGGCGATCGACCGTCGTACCGGACGCGTTGTCTGGGAACGAACCGCCCGCGAAGAGCGCCCTCGCCAGCCCGCCATGAAGGACGGCACCTGGGCTTCGAGTTCTGCCGTCACCGACGGTCAACGTGTCTACGCCTTCTTCGAATCGAGCGGCCTGTATACCTACGACATGGCGGGGAACCTGCTCTGGCAGAAGCATCTCGGCGAGAAGAAGATGTTTGCCGACGTGGGTGAGTCGGGAAGTACCCCTGTTCTGTATGGCAACCGTCTTGTGATCGCGTGGGACCATCAAGGCGCGTCCTTTGTCGTCGCGCTCGACGCCCGGACCGGCCAGGAGCTCTGGCGCGCCGATCGCCAGGAAGTCGATTCGTGGAGCACGCCTCTCGTGGTGGAGCACGCCGGCCGCTCTCAAGTCGTGACGACCGCGCAGAACCGCATCAGAAGCTACGACCTCGAGACGGGCAAGGTTGTGTGGGAGAGCGAGGGCTTGACGATGAACCCGATTCCCTCTCCCGTGGCCTGGGACGGAATGGTGTTCGCGATGAGCGGATTTCAGGGCAGTCGCTTGCGGGCAATCCGCCTGGCGGATGCCAAGGGCGACATCACTGGCGGCAACGCCATCGTGTGGACCCTGGATCGCGACACTCCGTACGTGCCTTCGCCTCTGTTGTACGAGGGCCTTCTGTACGTCCTCAAGAGCAACTCGGGAATCCTGTCGGTCTTCGACGCGAAGACGGGCAGGCCGCATTATCAGTTGCAGCGCCTTGCGGGAATACCGGAGGTCTATTCGTCACCGGTCGCCGCGCAGAATCGCGTCTACATGACAGGGCGAGACGGGACGACGCTCGTCATCCGGCATGGTGCGTCGTTCGAAGTGCTGGCGACGAACACGCTTGACGATGGGTTCGATGCCTCGGCTGCGCTGGTGGACGACCACATCTATCTCCGCGGATATCGCAATCTGTACGACATCGCCGTCGCGCGCTGAATCACCTGTTCCCGTTTCGTCCCAGACGGGTCCGGCCGGTCCCAGAAACCCGTCCTGCGCCTTGACACGTACAGGCCCGCCCCCCGACACTGCCGGGCTACCATCCGAGCGCCGAGCGCGCATAGGATCGGGCCGGCAGACCTGACCACGGGGGGCTTCGTGATGCAAGGAGGATGAGGATGCGTGATTCCAGTCGTGCCGCCGCGATCCGCTTGTCGCTCGCGGCTGTGCTCGTCGCGCTCATGCCGGCGATGGTGTCGGCACAATCGATTGCGGGCGTCGTGCGCGATGCTTCGGGGGCCGTGCTTCCCGGGGTCACTGTCGAAGCGACCAGCCCCGCGCTGATCGAAAAGGTCCGGAGCGCCGTCACCGACGGGTCGGGCCAGTTCCGCCTGGACACCCTGTCGGCGGGCACGTATTCCGTGACATACACCCTGCCCGGTTTCTCGACTGTGAAGAGAGATGCCGTGCAGGTGCAGACCGGTGTGACGGTGACGCTCAACGCCGACCTGCGCGTGGGCGGACTCCAGGAAACGATCACCGTCACCGGCGAAACGCCGGTGGTGGACGTGCAGAACAGCACGCGCGTCCAGACCGTCTTGAGCGACGAAGTCCTGGCGGCCCTACCGGCGTCGCGCGGCTACGGGAATCTGCTGACGGTCTCCTCGGGCATTCAGGCCAACGGCACGCAGAGCGGTGGCGTGAACCCGGGCATGATCTTCTTCACGTCGCGCGGCGGCCGCAGCAACGAAGGCACCGTGCAGATCGACGGCATGAACGTCGGCTCGGCGTTCAACGGCGGCGGTGTGGCCGGCTTCGGCTACGACACCGTCAACGCGCAGGAAGTGCAGCTCACCGTGGCTGGCGGGCTCGGCGAGGCCGACCGCGGCGGGCCGCAGTTCAACATCGTACCTAAGAGCGGCGGCAACGCCTTCTCCGGGACCTTCTTCTCCAACCTGGCCGGATCCTGGGCGCAGAGCAACAACGTGGACGACCAGTTGCGGTCGATCGGCATTCCGAGCCCCACCACGATCATCCGCAACTGGGATACCAGTTTCGCGATGGGCGGGCCCATCAAGAAGGACAAGGTGTGGTTCTACGGTACGGCTCGCACGTTCGGTGAGTACACGGACATCGCCGGCCGCTTCGGCAACCTGAACGCAGGCGACCCGACGAAATGGGCCTACGTCGCCGATCGCAGCATCACGTCGCGCACGTCCAACAGCCGGAAAATCGTCGCCGGACGCGTCACGGCGCAGCTCTCGCAGCGGAACAAGGTCAGCGCCTCTTTCGACAAGCAGATGGTCTGCGCCGGCAGCTCGTACGCCATCGACGCCGACCAGTGCCGCGTGCGCGGCGACGACTGGGTGGCGGTGTACGGCTTCGGCACGTGGTCGCCCGAGTCGACGATGAGTCAGGACGGCAGAGACCACATCATGCAGGCCTCGTACACGGCGCCCGTCACCAACAAGCTCCTGCTGGAAGCGGCCGCCTCGCAGTTCCTCAGCAACTGGAACCCGACCACGCCCAGCGGCGCGCTCGACCAGGATCCGTTCATCCCGGTGCAGGAGCAGAGCATCGCCGGCGGCGTGCCCGTGCCCAACATGGTCTACCACGGCTACGCCGGGCTGAACAACAACTACCAGACGCACAACGTGTGGCGGGCGTCGCTCACCTACGTCACCGGCGCGCACAGCATGAAGGGCGGCTATCAGGCGGCCTACGAAGTGACCGACATCTTCGGCGACTTCGCGTCGCACGGTCTGCAGTACCGCTTCCTGGCGGGCGTGCCCAATCAGATCACGCAGCGCATCACGCCGTGGCGGCAGGCCAACCGCACGCGCTGGGACGCCTTCTACGTGCAGGATCAGTGGACACGCGAACGGCTGACGCTGCAGGGCGCGCTGCGTTACGAGAAGGCGTGGAGCTTCTTCCCCGAGGGGTTGAACGGACTGCAGGGCGACAGCCGGTTCGGCGGGCCCAAGCGGACGCTGGGGAGCGCCGAGGGAGTCTCGAGCTACCAGGACATCGCGCCGCGCATGGGGCTGGCCTACGACGTGTTCGGCAACGGCAAGACGGCCATCAAGGCGAACCTGTCGAAGTATTGGCAGTATGCCGCCAACGACGGGGTGTATATCGGGACGAACCCGGCGGCCACCTTTGCGCAGACGGCCACCCGCGCGTGGAACGACCGTACCACCTTCCCGGCGGGCGATCCGCGAAACGGCAATTTCGTCCCCGACTGCGACCTGAACAACCCGGCGCTCAACGGCGAGTGTGCCGCGCTGGACAACCAGAACTTCTTCGGCTTCCGGGACAGCGGCTCGGTGCGCAGCACGGCTACCGTGGTCAGCCCGGCCCTGCTGGGCGGGTGGGGCGTGCGGCCCTTCGACTGGCAGTCCGCAGTGTCAGTGCAGCAGCAGGTGCTGCCGCGCGTGTCGGTGGAGTTCGGCTACAGCCGCCGGTCGTGGGGCAACTTGACGTTCACGGACAATCGGGCCGTCGGGCCGGCGGATTTCGATCAGTACCGGTTCACGGTACCCAGCAACTCGAACTTGCCCACGAGCGGCCAGCAGCTGAACTATCTGCTGCTCAAGCCCGCGGCCTTCGGGCGGGTTGACAACTACCTGGCGTTGGCCAGCGACTACGCGGACCCCTCGGTCTACTGGCAGGGCCTCGAGATGACGGTGAACGCGCGCATGAACAGCGGCCTTACGCTGCAGGGCGGCTTCACCACTGGCGGCGGCGTGCGCGACCTGTGCGAGCTTGCCGCCGAGCTCCCCGAGCTGTATTCACAGCCGGCCTCGATCCTCCTCAACAAGGATGTGGGGGCGTGCCGGGTCGAGGAGCCCTGGCTGTGGGCGTGGCGCGGACTGGCCAACTACGTCGTGCCGAAGATCGACGTGCAGGTCAGCGCCATCATGCGATCGCAGCCGAACGTGCTGGCCACCAACGACCCGGGGTCGAACGGCCTGTCGCAGAGCGCCAACTACTTCGAGCAGGCGGCCAACGTGGTCGCGCAGCTCGGGCGCCCGGTCGCGGGCAACGCGCCACAGGTGACGCTCGACATGGCGAGGCTCGGCGACGTCTACCCCGATCGCCTCAATACGATCGACATGCGGGTATCGAAGGTCCTTCGCATCCGCCGCATCCGCGCCAACGTGGGCTTCGACCTCTACAATCTCTTCAACGCCAACACCGGCACGTCGTTCAACCAGAACTTCGGAACCGACGGCTCCACGTGGCTGCGGCCGAACGGCATCCTGAACCCGCGGTAT
>Ga0209486_10001243_pt1 | contig 11118 bp, 9 predicted proteins | sample NCCompost_FD_187518 | JGI IMG/M metagenome (GOLD analysis project Ga0209486, IMG submission 187518) | Agricultural soil microbial communities from Utah to study Nitrogen management - NC Compost (SPAdes) (version 2) | ecosystem: Environmental > Terrestrial > Soil > Agricultural land | place: USA... | reverse complement strand
AATTGATGTTACGGTTGTCGCCCGAAACCGGTGGTAAGTGGATACACAATGAATCGATCACAACACATATTGGAGGAGCAGAGTTAAATGTGGCGACAGCACTTGCCAATTGGAACGTACCTGTGAAATTTTGTACGGCTTTGCCGGATAATTACCTGTCAAAAGAGATCTGTACTGAGTTAGAAAGAAAAAAGATCGATACATCAGCAATCAATTTTTCCGGGAACCGCATCGGTGTTTATTATTTGCCAAAGGGGGCTGAATTAAAAAGTGCCGGGGTGATTTATGACAGGGCATATTCATCATTCGGCGAATTAAAACCCGGGATGATCAGGTGGAATGACGTGTTGAAAGATTGCCAGTGGTTTCATTTTAGCGCTATCAATCCGGCCTTGAATGCAAACGCAGTTGCCGTGTGTAAGGAAGCATTAGAAATTGCAGCTGCAAAAAATATAAAAATATCAGTGGACCTGAATTACAGGCCCAAGTTATGGCAGTATGGACAAAAGCCATCGGATATAATGCCGGAATTAGTGAAACACTGTAACGTGATCATGGGAAATCTTTGGGCTGTTGAAAGTTTATTGGGGATCGGGTCACCAATACAGGAAAGTGCCGGAAAAACAAAAGAGGAGTTAGTGGAAGCGACCGGAAAAAGTATGCTGCAATTGCATAAACAATATGCAAAAGCCGAAACATTGTCTTATACCTTCAGATTGGATAAGGAATATTTTGCCGTATTACAGCATGGTCCGGAAAGAGCAGTTTCGAAAACATTTGAAATAAAAAATATAGTAGATAAGGCAGGCAGTGGTGATTGTTTTATGGGCGGATTGATATATGGTCTTAGTCATGAGCATTCAACTGATGAAATAATCAATTTTGCTGCCTCAGCTGCTGTAGGTAAATTGGGAGAGAAAGGAGATTCAAGTAAACAAACGATCGAACAGGTAAAAGCAAGAATTTAATGGAAAGGGAAGATCAACTGATACAACAGGTAAATCAAATAGGATTATTGCCATTGTATTACCACGACAGTGCCGAAGTATGCCTGAAAGTGGCCAATACGTTATATGATGCCGGTGTAAAATGTATCGAGTTCACCAATCGTGGTGAACATGCTTTGGAGAATTTCAAAGAACTGGTAAAGTTAAGAGATGAAAAAATGAAGGGTCTGTTACTGGCGGTCGGTACGATCAAAACAGGAACGGATGCTCAGAAATTTATAGATGCGGGTGCTGATTTTTTGATCAGCCCGATCTTTGACAGCAGCGTTTGTGATACAGCTTATTTAAATAAAACAATGTGGATCCCGGGTTGCACAACCCCCACAGAAATTCATGTTGCACAGCAGGCAGGTTGTAAGCTGATCAAATTATTTCCGGGAAATGTATTAGGACCGGGATTTGTTGAAGCGATCATGCCATTGTTCCGCGGAATTGATTTTACAATTACCGGTGGAGTAGAAGCAACTGAAGAAAACCTTCGCGCATGGTTCAATGCAGGAGTGAAGGTAGTAGGGATGGGGAGCAAGCTGATTACAAAAGATATTTTGAAGAATGGAGATTACGAGGGCCTAAAAGCAAAAACAAAGGAAGTACTATCCATAATTAAGAAAATAAAATCGGCTAAATAGTAGTACAGGTGATGAAAGCTAGCCTTCGGGCATGTAGGGGAGTTATTAAGCTGGTATCATAAAAAATCTACGATGCAACAAGCCATTGGGAAATACAGATGGACCATCTGCAGTCTCGTTTTCTTTGCTACAACTGTTAACTATCTTGACCGGGCAGTCATCAGTTTATTGAAACCATATCTTGCAAAGGCATTTGACTGGAATGCCGCAGAGGAAGCTGGTCATTATGCTGACATTGAACTTGCCTTTAAACTCTCCTATGCGATCGGGATGCTTTTTGCCGGAAGGCTCATCGATAAGCTGGGAACAAAGATCGGGTACGCATTAGCAACCGGGTTGTGGAGCATTGCTGCAATAGCACATGCCTTTGCTAATGGTGCTTTTGGCCTGGGTCTGGCCCGTACATTTTTAGGCATTACAGAATCCGGGAATTTCCCGGCGGCTATTAAGGCAACTGCGGAATGGTTCCCGAAAAAGGAAAGAGCATTTGCCACAGGTATTTTTAATTCAGGTACCAATATAGGTGCGATCATTGCGCCATTAACTGTTCCCTTGATCGCAGAAAGCTCCGAAAAATGGGGATGGAAACTGGCGTTTATTATTACTGGCTTAACGGGAATAATATGGATGATATTATGGTTTATTTATTATGAAGTGCCACGAAAACAAAAGAGATTATCAGAAGAAGAATTGAATTATATCGAAAGTGATAAAGAAGATGCACCTGCGCAGGCGACCGCGCAAAAATCATCATGGTTCAAGCTTCTCAGTTATCGTCAAACCTGGGCTTTTGCTTTGGGAAAATTTCTGACTGACCCTGTATGGTGGTTTTATTTATTCTGGTTACCGGATTTTCTTCGCAAAGAATATAAGCTTTCGAGCACGGAGATCATGTGGCCCGTAGCCCTTGTATATATTATTTCAAGCATTGGTAGTATTGGTGGTGGCTGGGTACCATTAAAACTAATAAATAACAACTGGCCGGTTTTTAGGGCAAGACGTACTTCGATGTTGGTATATGCTTTCTGTGTTCTCCCGATCGTTTTTGCCCAGTGGCTCGGCAGTGTGAACATGTGGCTGTCAGTTTTGATAATTGGCATCGCCGCTGCAGCCCACCAGGCATGGAGTGCCAATATATTTACAACTGTTTCTGATATGTTTCCCAAGAAAGCCACTGCATCGGTGATCGGCATCGGCGGATTATTTGGAGGACTGGGTGGTGTTTTATTAACAGCGTTTGTACAAAAAGGGATGTTTGTTCATTACGAAAGCATCGGGCAAATTCAAACAGGATATTTTATCATGTTCCTTATTTGCAGCACTGCTTATTTGGTTGCCTGGGTGCTAATGAAGCTGCTGGTGCCAAAATATAAAGTGATAAAGGATCTGTAAATTTTCTTGTGATAAATGTGTACGTTGGCGACCTATTGTGATATGAACGTTCCGCATCTTTTCAGTATGCGGAACGTCATCCACGAATCCCAATCCGGTCGGTTTTTTATTTAATTGGTTACTGGTCCTGTAATATTAAAATTTTTATTGATTGGATAACGCAGCAAAAAATCGAAGCTTGATAAATCGTTATCGTTAATCCTTTGTATGCTGTAGCGACTCCATCACCTGGTCAAGACTGAAGCTACCTGGCTTTTGACTCGGTGGAAATTCCTTGAAAGTTGCCAGGAACCCGCCGATGTATTGTTGTGCCGGAACGAGCAGGAAAAGGCGATCTATCCGCCAGTGACTATAATCCATCGCTTCATGATCGGCCGTCTCGAAGGGATCAGACCGCAGGTTGAATATCTTTGGCAGACGTAAAGCCACGAATGGCTGCTCCCACACGTGAATACCTTCTGCCCGCTGTTCCGCGAAAACAATCTTCCATTGGTTATAACGCAACCCTACCAGCGAGCCATCATCATTGAAATAGAAAAATTCCTGACGTGGGTTGGAGGCTTTCCCGGCAACTGCATCAGTGATGTTGTAACCATCGAGATGTACTTTAAAGTCTTTATTGCCGACCTTCATTCCTTTGAGCAACTGCTGCTTCACATCAGGTACACCTGCTGCGGCAAGAAGCGTGGGTAACATGTCTTCGTGGGCAAAGATGTCATTATGGATAGTACCGGGTTTGATAACACCAGGCCACCGTATTACACAGGGTACACGATAACCTCCTTCCCAATTCGTATTTTTCTCACCCCGAAAAGGTGAAGTGCCGCCGTCGGGCCAGGTGAACTTCTCTGCCCCGTTGTCGCTGGAATACATTACGATCGTGTTTTCATCAAGACCCAGTTCCTTAAGTTTATCGAGTAACTGTCCGACCATGGCGTCGTGTTCAACCATACCATCGGGATAGACTCCCAGTCCTGTTTTTCCTTCACTCTCCTTCTTCAGGTGTGTGAAAATATGCATGCGTGTCGAGTTCCACCAAAGGAAGAAAGGCTTATTTGCTTTTTTCGCATCGGTCATGAACCGCAATGCTTCCTTTGTGAATTCCTCATCAACTGTCTCCATGCGTTTCTTATTTAACGCTCCAGTCAGTTCAATCTTTTGTGTGCCGTCGGTATTGGCCCAGGAGTGTATCACGCCGCGGGTGCCATACTTTTTTTTCATTTCGGCGTCTTTAAAATAATCAGCGTTTTCGGGTTCCTGTTCTGCATTGAGGTGATAAAGTGAACCATAAAACTCATCGAAACCATGGGCAGTCGGCAAATGTTCATCACGATCGCCAAGATGGTTTTTGCCAAACTGGCCGGTGGAGTAACCCTGCGCTTTAAGTAGTTCGGCAATTGTAACATCTCTCGCCTGCAGTCCTTCTTTGGCACCGGGCAAACCTACTTTAAGCATACCGGTGCGAAATCCAACCTGGCCGGTAATAAAACATGCCCGACCGGCGGTGCAGCTCTGCTGACCATACCAGTCTGTAAACAATGCGCCTTCCTTCGCGATACGATCAATGTTGGGTGTTTTGTAACCCATCATCCCAAGATTATATGCACTGATGTTCCAATAACCAACATCATCGCCCCAGATGACAAGTATATTTGGTTTTTTTTGTGCGAACAAATCGTTTCCCATTAACAGGCCAAGCATAATTATCAGTATGCAGCTTAAATTCTGTCGAAAATTTTTTTTCATAAATGAAGGTTTTGAATTGAAGATTTGGTTATTGTTTAATTAAAAAAACTAGCATTATTGAAAAACAAGATCCATTGCGCACAAGATATTTTCAATTCCGTTAGGAAGGGTGCCTCATGCAAAATCTAAAGCATGTTGCCGGCTTAATAAGCCTTTACCCATGCTTTTTAATATCTCATCAAATTCATTAGCCGACACTGATAATATCCTTTTAAGCTTTTCCTCTTTTACAATTAAGATCTGGCCTTTATCAGTTTCGGGTATAGCAGGTACTAATATCATATTGTTACCTGCGTCATCCTTTTCAATGATAAATACAGGTTGCAAAGAATCATTTTCTGTTTTCAGCAGCGCCGGTGAATGCGGAATTATTCTTTGCTTTCCTTTCAGCTTGTCTTCCGCCATTGCTTTATAATTACCATAACCGGGAATATATTTCATGAGTTGTCCTTCAATCATATTGTTGAATTTTTTCATGGAAGAATAGTGCAGAACCAACAACCCGCAAACAACGCATATCACGATAAGCAAAAGCGCCGTAAAAATAGTGGCCCCTGCAATAGTCTGCATTCCAAAAACCGATGCGATCTTTGCTCCCAATGAGGCCAATGAGGTCCATGCTTTTTTGACCACGATAAAAACAACAAACACAGGCAGCAAAAAAAGGAAACCCGCAACTGCAAGTTTCCTTGCCTTATTAAAAAATGCTTTCATAAATTTTCGTTTATAGTACAAAAAACAAAAAGTATTGAATATGATTCTTTTTCCACTTGATCAAGTGTATTTAAATTGTCCTTAGCTGCAGGGTAACGAAGAAAAACGGGCAAATAATACGAGTATCCCTACCAGAAAATTTGAAACAGATACTTATTAGAAAACAAACAGGAGACTGAATTGTATCACTCCATTTTTGAAATCAGGATCGATGTTGGCCGAATCAAAATCACCTACTTTGCTCACGCCAACAGTATAGCGGCCACCGATACCCAATCCCTTGTCTTTAAGGAATCCAAGGCCAAGCCCTATTGACAGGTCTGTGCTTTTTGCAAATTCATCAATGCTGGAATCGGGAATATCTTCGCTTACTTTGAAACCTGCCTGCGGACCGGCTTCGATGTAAAAGCCACCGTCGAATTGCCATTGCAGCATGATAGGTACATTGACATAAGAGACTGTGTAATCCTTTTCAGAAGTGCCATCATCAAGTTTGGCCCCCTGGGATGAAAATAAAACTTCGGGTTGCAGAACCAGCTTATCAAACTTGATTCGTACGATGCCACCTGCATGAAATGCTACGAGCGGGCTTTTTTCAATATTTTTAAAATCACCGCCCGTGAAATTGCTGACGTTTACACCTCCCTTCAGCCCAAACTGCAATTGGGCATTCACAACTCCCGTCACCAGGAGAAGGAGAAGAAAAATCATCGTTCTCATAATAAAAGGTTTAATGGTTAAGAAATTCGATTTACGGTTCGGTATGTTAGATTAACGTGGTTTCATTTCCTCAATTCCTGATTCTATAATTTCCTCCTTTTTTTGAACATTTATTTAATGATGAATTTATATTCAAGTAATACAATTTATTTTTTTTGAATCACCCCAATTTACTGCTGTAACATCTGCATTTGTAAAATCAGTATTGTGAATTCTGGATTGGGAAAAATTGCTGCCATTCAATTTCGAGTTTCTAAATGATGTACCGTATTTCTTAGTTATAAATAATGCAATTTTCCTTAACGATTCAAATCCTTTTGCCCCGCTTAATGCTCTTTTACTGATCATTGCACAGCCAATTGCCATGACGACGGTTCCGATACCGCCTCCCACACTTTTACCAAACATTCCGCCTGATGCGGCAACGAGCAGAAATAAAATATTTGATAATGTGCCTGCAGCGGCCCGGGCAATTGTACCTACAATGAACATTATTACTGTCATGATCAAAGCCAGTATCAGATAAAGCATGCCCATCCCTGTACCTAAGCCGGATACATAAGCTATTATTCCAATTACTGCTGCAAGGATGACAACCGGCATGAGCAAATGGCTGATCGCCTTTCCCCCACCTTTCCAATAGGTATACAGGATAAAAAGAAGAATGATCACGAGTGTTATAATTCCTGCTGCTCTTATATACGAATCTTTTGAAGCGAGCATTATTTGAACGGTCTGGCCCGTAAGCGTTGCGACATACCCGGAGAGTAATGATACCAGCAGCGCGGCGAAAAAAATTGTGATCACATTTGAGGGAGTAATTCCGGTCCTGATATGAGTAAAATCAGCGCCGGAAAGGTTAGCGCCGCTGAAATCAGCGTTGCGAAGATCAGTCCCTGCGAAATTTGCATTGGTGAGATCTTCATTTTTAAAAGACGCTTTTTGAAGTTTTTTATTTGAATGATCTAAAGGCATAATTTTTCTTCATTTTAATTTAAGCCCAATAACACACACGCGCAGCCAGAATAAACTGTTATTAGTCCCGGTAGGATTAAAGATTATTGATTCAATGGCCGTGATAAAATTCTTCCTGCCGTTCAACCAGGGACTAACGGATAATTCGGGTGCCGGAAACGTTGATGAGGGAGGATTACTTAAAACTACTATTCAGATTTTTATCGATGAGCATATGTCTTTTCAGCAATATCTTTTACACAGCGAAAACCAAGATGATTTGTTCCTGACCGATATTCACCTTTGCCGCGGGTGCCTACTATATAGCGCGTACAGTATTGATCTGTGCATAAAAAAGAACCACCGCGCATTACCTTTTTTTTCACGCCCGGTTCAAGGGGATCATGTGATGAGCCGGGGCCTTTTGGATTGATGGCAACGCTACCCGCACTTGCCTGGTAATAATCCACGGTGTACCAATCGCTGCACCATTCCCATACATTTCCCGCGATATCATACAGTCCATATCCATTAGCAGGAAATTGTTTTACCGGAGCAATACCAATAAAACCATCTGTTCCCTCGTCATATTGCGGGAATTTACCCTGGTAAATATTAGCCATCCATTTACCATCTGGTTTAAATTGATTACCCCAGGAATATAGATCACCGGCATTTCCACTTCTTGCTGCAAATTCCCATTCCGCTTCAGTTGGTAATCTTTTACCTGCCCATTTTGCATAAGCCAGTGCATCTTCCCACGCTACATGAACAACAGGGTAATCTTCTCGTCCAATGATATCACTTCCGGGACCTTGCGGATGTTTCCAATCAGCGCCATGAATATAATTCCACCATTGATAATGATTGCTCAGGTTTGTAACAGTTGCCGCAGTGAATACTACCGAACCTGCAACGAGATTTTCCGCTGGCGCACCAGGAAATTCTTCTTTGGTAGGTTTTGTTTCTGCGATCGTCACATATCCTGTTGCTTTTACAAATGCAGCAAATTCCTTATTGGTCACTTCTGTTGCATCCATTAAAAAACCATTCACCCGCACACGATGAACCGGTCTTGAATCATTCATTTTGTCATTACCGCCATCATTCATGCCAACAGGATTAACACCACCCATACTAAACTCTCCTCCGGGTATCCACACCATGCCAGCAGGAATGGAAGAAGGAGCGGCACTCTGATTTAACAATGTTTTTTTGTATTCATTTCCTCCGCCCTGCATATACAATGTGCTGTCGGCAACTGTTAGCCCATTTGATGTGCAGGATATGATATTGTCAATTTTATTGTTTGCAATACTATTGGTATTCACTGTTGCTTCGCTTTTACAAGCGACAAGTGCTATTACACATAAAAGCGGAAATAGAAGTAGATTATGATTTATTAGTTTTGTTATTTGTATCATGAGCTTTCGACAAAATAATTTCCGGGAAATACAGAATTCAAATCAGCATTTTCCAAATTAAATTTTCTCCCGGTGGAATTGCCAGTGGGATGAGCAACTAAAAAGGCCTTACCATGCAAGGGTTGTGTACAGATAAAAAAATCGTAGGGTAAAACAAAAACAACTAACCGTCCGAATTGAAAAGTTACGGAAACTTAAAACAAATCAGATGATTGTTTATAAATTATTTAGGAATGGACCCTGTATTGAACTCTTTAAGAGTTTAAATATGAACAAAGTTCAGCATTAAAGTAGATCATGCTGCCATATGTTGTTTAACCCACTCATGAAACGATCTTTTTAGAACGCGATGATTGCTGTGATCAATAGCGTACACGTTTCAATGAGTGGGTCGTTTGTTGACATCAATGCTTTACCAGGCAATTTATCCGGCTTTTATCGTGGTGATGCCATTCCTTCCGGGCTGGCCGTCGCTTGCTCTTGCACCATTTAGCCCGGCGGCGCCAGCAGGCTTCACAAGCGCTTTGGGATCCGAGCATCCGCCACCCGCACCACCTTGTCCACCGGCTCCGCCATATCCACCAAGACCATGTAGTCCACCGATATTTCGAATAATAAAATTCGAATTGCTGACACTCACATTTCCGACCTTAGTATAAACAATGGAAACATTGCCGCCAGCGCCACCGTTTCCGGGGAATCCTCCGTTTCCACCATTACCGCCCTTACCGGCATTGCAGGTGCAGGTTGCATTTCCTCCCTTTCCACCATTACCGCCAGCACCGCCATTTCCACCTTTCCCGCCAATTACTTCTATGGTCAATGTACCAATGCTCTTGATGTTTAAATTCAGTGAAACATTCTTTCCTGGACTTCCAGGCTGTCCGTGAGTTCCATTAGCGGCAGTGTACCCTGTGCTGCAAGCCGGGGCACTGGCCGGGGTCATGGCGCCAACTCCGGGAAAACCAACGTTTGCCTGGCCAATGATCTTTACATTCTTACCGATCGCAGCGTCTGTAGCCGTGACGGTCCAACCATCCATATGAGCCGGGATAATAATGGTAACGTTGTCTCCTAACGAAAACTTCTTTACAGAAAGAGTTCGTTCGGCGCTGGTTAAAGTTCTCTGCGTACCTGCCGCGACGATAAATTCGGTTTCCTGGGCAGTCAATGCAAAAGCATTGGATAAAATAAATAATGAGAGCAGTGTTTTCATAATTGTTAGTTTTAGTAAAGTCGTTAAAAAAATTATGTGGGTTGCACCTAACGTTAATGCATACTGAAAAATAAAGATTCCAGTTGAAACGAACACAGGCCAATTGAAAAAAAATAACACTTGGATTTAAAATTTATTCTATTAGTAAACATTGATGGTTGCACAAGAAAAAATATGTTCAGAGTGCTGGCTTGATTTGATTGGTAACGAAAAAACAGGAATTACAATCTTCGACGTTGCATAGGAAAATCATAGCATGAATGTTGCGTTTGAATCAGCACAAACAACCATACAGACTATGGCAATAGTTCCCCTTATATTCTTTGCGGCAGTCTTTTTTATTCTCGTGGTGTTATATTTCGTCACTGCAGGAAAGAAGAAAAAGAGTATTGACTGATCAGTATTCCTTTTGGTCTGGCGCAAAAAGAAAAAGTGAAATACGATCGTAAACCGGGATCAGGTTTGTTTTCATCCTCTCGGCTTTAACCCGCATGATTCTATCATTTCGGTCAGATGCCTGGTTTATTTCCTCCCGAATATATGTCTGTCACGTTTCCCATATCAACCTGATTTTGACTTAGGATGAGGAACAGATATCTTAAAGCCAATAGAAAAAATCGAACTACATGACGTCGTCTTGCAGCGGGGGGATTTGTTTATCATTCAATTCAATCCGGGAAATTGTTCTTGTCCTGCGTCAGCCGGCAGGAGGTGTACTAACTCTTTCTGTGAGTTCATACTTGCTGTCAGCATACGAGCTGTTGGCAGCCTTTGACGTAGCTGGAAGCCTCATCCTTCGTCCATCCTTCGTCCATCCTTCGTTAAAAGACGGAGGATGATCGAAGGATCATCGAAGGATCATCGAAGGATGATCGGCAGATAGAAGGAAGAATGAGTTGCCTCAAAGGAAGTACCCGCGCATGAAAGAAGTTGAGACTGGGGCCGGGATCAGCGCGCAGGCAGGTATTTGCGGACTGCAGCATGATATGCGCTTTGTCCTTTCTGCAAAGTCTTTGATATGAGCAGGGTCAAAAAAACCGCTGCACAAAAATCAATAGTTCCAGGCTTGCGATTGCTGTTGCTCGTGCAAGAGATCGCAGTCTTTCAAAGCATCAATGCTATTGGTAGGCTGTTTGCCTGTAATAAAACCCGCAAGGTCTGAAACGGGCCAGCCTTTTACCGAAAACTGTAAAATATGTTCGCCGCCGTTTTCGTCGAAGCAACAAATTTGTTTACATCACCTCGCTGCAATAGGTATTGGCTTTAGCAGTTTTTTAGGTCATCATTGAATTTCTCAAAGAATAGATCATACATCA
>Ga0209486_10001241_pt1 | contig 11130 bp, 17 predicted proteins | sample NCCompost_FD_187518 | JGI IMG/M metagenome (GOLD analysis project Ga0209486, IMG submission 187518) | Agricultural soil microbial communities from Utah to study Nitrogen management - NC Compost (SPAdes) (version 2) | ecosystem: Environmental > Terrestrial > Soil > Agricultural land | place... | reverse complement strand
ATTCTTGAGGTGTCTCGCCTTATTTCTGTCCGTCAGACAAACGTGACACTCTCGTTGTCCCGGACGATCCTTGCGGTAGTAGATGTTGCTCCCTGTCAGCTCGTGGCCGTGTTTGCAGTGCGTCTGCGGCTTGCTGAGAGGATCGAGTTTCATCTGAACAAGACGATCTCCTCTCATCATGTTCACGCGCTGCGGTACGATCTCGAGATGATCAGGATTGCAACACCAACGGTTGTGACAAAGGTGATCGTGTTCTTCGCCTTTACGGCGCTCCTGCCCGACGAAGAACCTGAAAGAAACTACGTGCGAGCTTTCTTTGTCAAAGTAGCCGTAGCCGCTACGTGTTTTGCATCCTACGAAGTCCCAACAAGGCGTGCGAAGAGGACACCCTGGATATCCGTCAACTACGCGAACTTTTGACATGAAGCGCCAAAAAGGCGAGTCTTGACGTCTCTTCATGCGGAATAGACTTTTCCGTCCAAAATACATCGATTGTAAACGATAGGAACGAAGGTCATCCAGCCGACGCCGCGATGATCCTGATCGACGCAACCGTACCCGATCTCCCAGTCGCGCTCAGCACGAGCCCGGTGTGCGTAGTCGATCGACTTCACGTCGCCCATCCAACCGACGTTCATGCAGACTCGTCCGCCGTCGTGCACGGTTCCCTGATACGCGATCCCTCCACGATGGGAGTGTCCGACGACGATGTTTCCTCCGAAGTCCATCAACGTCGCACGTGCAGTGTTTACTCCGCAGCGGCCGATCTCATGGGTGTAGGCGACCTTGCCGATGCGGACGTAGGACATGTAGTCTACCCACTGTATGCCGCGTTCTTTGATTCGGTATTGCTCCTTGGAAGTCGTCCCCTTCATACCGTGCAACGCAGGAGCCACGTCTCGGATGTAGCGGTCCATCCGATACTCATGATTGCCGCCGCAATATACGATTCTGTCCGCTCCGATCTTCTCGACCTGATCCAAGCACTTGTTGACCTCGTCCACCTCCCAGTCGAAGTTGGCCTTACGTCCCGGGGTCTTAGGATGTTGACTTACGGCGTAGCAATCAGCGAAGTCACCGATGATAACAATGTTCTTCGGCTTCGCTGCCTTTGCAGCCTTTAGAAAACACCTCCACGCCTTCTTATCGTGGTATGGCGCGTGGAGGTCAGGAATGATCAAAGTCCGCATTTACAGTTTCTCCCAGGTCTTAGATCCAACGACCCCGTCAGCTTTCAAACCGTTCGCCGCTTGAAACTTCTTCACGGCCGCCTCGGTCTTCGGACCAAAGCTTCCGTCAACAACGAGCCCGAGCTTCTGTTGCAACAGCCTCACGGCGGGGCTCTTGTCGCCCTTCCTGAGGGTCTCGGTCTTCTCCAGCACCTCCGCCGAGGTCTCCGTTACAATCGGCACAGAGGGCCACAGGAGTTGTCCAACCGGGAGCCCGTAGCGCACGGAATCCGCCGCGTTGCGGAAGAGCATCACGTTGGCCTTGTTGCGCGGAATAATGCCAGCGTTACCCTCTTCCTTGATCTTACAAGCGTAGCTCGCCGCTTGCCAGCCCTTGTCCGTCGTCTTCGTCGGAGCGCCTGCAGCGCAGCCAAGCCAGTCCTCTTTTGCAACGAGACGCGAGCAGTTGGGGAACTTTGTAAGGGAACCTAGGGCCCAGTACATGGACATCGTTGCCAGCATCGCATCCGCGGGCCAGAACGGGAAGTTGTTCCACTGCTTCGCCGCGTGCGCCGCGTTTGCAAGGAGCTTCTTTTCAACGAGGTTGTCGATCGCCTCGTCGCTCAGGACCAGCACACAACCGAAGCGATCGAGGAAGGCGTCCTTGGCGTACTTGTAATGACGTTTCGAAAGATCCTGGCGTGAACGGAGATAGTTCCAGTGCTCGAGGATCTGCGCGAGAGGGGCCTTAGGGCCGTCCTCGTTGTTCACGCGCCACGGAAGACTTGCAACAGAGTTCACATCGTTGATCAGATTGCCAATCCCCGTCGTAACGTAATTTTTCACGTCGAGGTACATGTGGGATACTTGACCCTCGTACTCCTGAGAGAACGAGGGGAAGATGTCGAGAACGGATTCGTGCAGATAGGTCACTTCTTACTCCCTTGCCCAGTTACAAAATCCGCCACATGCCCAGAAGGAGGCCCGATGTGATCCTTGCGCCGAGGCTGCTCGTGCAAATTCAGCACGACGCGAAAGAAGAAAATCAGTTCTTTGAAGAATTTCATTCCCAGACCTCACAAGGCTTTCTAAGAGCTGAGCGTGTTGCGTCGTTCTTCAGGTTCATGATTCCGCAGTGAGCGCAGAAAACCCACGGAAGCCTCTTAAGCTTGCGGGTCATCGCATGCGCAGCCCTTCGACGCACGGGAGGTGCGATCTTCGTGTCGTCCCATGGAACCCATTCTTCTTTCTGGCTCATACTAGAAACATCTTCGTCAACGCCAGCCCCACGAACATGAACGCGAGGACCAGTACGCACTTTCGGATCTCTTTGTAATCGTGAGAACTGCGCATCGTGAAGTCTAACCTCTCCGGTTCGTAGTAGCAACCGTTATTCGTCCTTCCAACCTGTACGTTGGAAACGTCCTCGATCCATCACAAGGTTTCCTTGCCGCGTTAGAAAATCGAGCACGTGCTTCAGGAGCTTCGTGTCAATGACCAGCATCTTGGAAACTTCGTTCTGCGTACGCGGTACGTCGAAACACCCCATTACTCGTTCCACGTACGCCGCGATCTTCTCGTCCATCGCTTCAGCGGCTAGCTTCTCCTTGAAGGCCCTCTTGTCTCGCGCTTCTTCGAGCTTCTTAGCTTCCAGCTCCGCGGCAGCGTCTGCTGCGTCGATGATCTCGATAGAAAGAGCGTGAGATGCGTCAAGCTCAAAATCGTGTTCAGAGGAATCCACGAACTCGAACGCGATCGGCGCTGCGCCGCGCATAACAGCGCGAGTCACCGTGAGCCTGAGCTTGTTCTTGTCTGAGCCAATGTTCTCGAGCGAGTGAATTGTGTCCGCAGCCCCCGCGATTGCCGTAGAGCCCATGGTCTTAAACACGCCGTCGCCTGACTTCGGGGTGTGCACCGTCATGATCCACGGAACCTTTGTAAGCTCCGTGATTTTAGAAAGCACGTTCAGAGGAGCGCGAGCCTGCGGCGTGTTGATATCAACGCTCGAATCCAACGCGGAGGTCAAGGTATCCACGATCCCGAGTTTGTACTGCTCGGCTTTGCAAAGGTTCAGGATCGTCTCCATCTCCTGTAGCCCAGTGAGCGGACCTCCGTTCGTGTAAAGAAGCTTCAGACGCCCGGAGCTGTAAGCCTCCTCGAGCTCAGAGTCAGAGATCCCCATGCCTCGTGCAAGACGCAGGAGCCGGAGCAGAACGAGGTTCTGAGAGCCTTCGAAGAAGACACAGAGGACCTTGCCGCCGCTGCCCTCGATCGGGTAGCCGAGGAACGGCTTGTCGAAGACGACGCAGAGGGCGAGGTACAAGCACAGAGGCGTCTTGCCTCCGTTCGGAAGGCCCGACATGAGACCTGGCCGGACGTCTCCGCCGATCTCGAGCTCCCGCACAACGAACTGGATAGCGCGAGGCTTAATGGTGGCAAAAGAGGAAAAGCCTGGAGTCGGCGAAGCCTCTCCGTCTTCCGTCATGGTATCCAACGCACCCGCGAACGACGACTGAACGTAAGCGTCGAGGGGCCCGCGAATCGCCGCGTCGAGGGAAGGCCACTCCGGCCACGAAGAAGCTACGCGCCCTGCGCCGTCCATGGGAACGGCCCGTTGTGCGATGTCCTCGTACTTCTCCTGCTTCTCTCCGCCGAGAGACGAAACCAGAGCAAGACGGGCGTCGGTATCCCACCCACACATGGCCAGATAGCCGAAGAAAGGAAGGGCCCAGTCTTGACGATTGTCCGCCGCCCATCGAGCCTCCAGAAGACCCTTTACGGCGGTGATCGTCTCCGACGGGATGTTGACCGTGGAAGTGTCCCCGGACTCGATCTTGACCCGTTCTGGCTTTGTGGCGAGCCACTTGGGGGCCTCAGCCGCTTTGGAGATGTCGAAGCCCTCGTGCCACTGGTACTGCTGGCCGGATGCGTGGACAGACGGATAGACGAGAACGTAGCCCGTTCCGCCCTGCTTGATGTCGATCCCGTCACCCGGTTTGGACAGAGGCTCGGACACTTTGAACCACAGGTGGTACCCGTTTCCACCTGTCAGAGCCGTAAGTGTGCTTTGCTCCCCGTATTCCTTCTCGAGCTGATCCCAGACTACATCTCCGCCGTTACGCGGATCGATGTCTACGACGGCGTAGCCTTTCGGCACGACGACCGCGACGTTGTGTTCGGGAAAGAGCTCCCAGTAGTTCCGTACGGATTTCTCGTCCGTCGTAGCCGCATTCAGACCGTTGAACGTCGTCGGATGCTTGCCTGGCTGCGGGCATGAAGCGCCCTTGTCGCACGAGCATACAGATCCCTTCGTGGAGTAGATTGGGAGGACGGGGAGGCCGGCAGCGGCGTACTGAAGCGCGGCTTCGAGGGGTTTCAAGACTTCGCACCGAGTTGCTTGAGAGCTGCAGCCAATTCCTCAGGGGACATCTCAGGAAGCTCCGCAGGCGCGTCGTACCCGTCGTCCTCGTTGCGCACGTCCTTACGGGCCTTACTTTCCTTCATCGCGGTGTCCCAGGCCGCGGACATGTTCTCTCGGCTGTCTCGAGCAAAGCGCGCGCCTGCATCGGCTCGTCCCTCTGAGTAGGCGAGTCTTGAGTGCGCAATGGCTAGGGCTGCGCTCTGAAGGAGAATGTGAGGCGCCGTACCGATCCGTCGATCCGGCATCATGCGCGCGAGGCGCTTACATTCGCTCTCGAAGAGGCTCGCCGCCATGTGGACGTAGGGCGCGAGGTCCGGAGGAACTTCGTGAAGGCCGAGGACTTCGGCGCGCATCTTGAGGAACTTGTCGGCCATGGGTCACGGGAAAGTGTCGCCGGAACGAGAGTCAAAAACAACGGCTTCGATCTTGTAACGAAGAACTTCTAACTTTGCCTCACGCAAAGAAACGACAAGGCAACGCATTCGGTTAAGCAACGATTGCCCGTCCTTGTCGTGTCCAGTACAGAACGAGTCCTTCTTACTCGTCTCTGGTTTGGCGTCGGCGCGTTTCTGCATCAGAAGCTTTGCAACCTTGAAACCGAACTGTTCGCACGTCCATTTGAACAGTTCTAAGCGTTCGTCGAAAACAGGTTCGATCGTTACGTGAGCTTCGTAGTACTTAACGTCTTGGAGGGTCATTTGAGTTCTGCGAGCTTCTTTTTGATCGATTCGACCTTGTTTTTACGACACACAAGATCTGTGTAGCTGAAGGACTGTTTGTACCTTCGGACGTGTTCCAACGATCTCTCAGCAAGCACGAGAGCCAATTTCAAACGCTCTCGTTCTTCCGCGAGGACGAAAGGAAACTCCAACTGCTCCATTACTGACACACCTTCCCGAGAATTACAACCAGTTCGAGGAAGTTTTCCCTCTTCTCCGCCGGCACTCCGTCAAACGCGCTCATGAGCCTCCGCCACTGTTGGATCGCGATGTGGTCAGGGCGCGTCGGTTCCTCGAGAGGGTCGAGTTCCATAGGCTCTTGGATAGAGTACGAGGAGGTGAGAGGAGGGCGCATCGTTACACGGTTCTTTCTGCGAGCAAGGGTTCAAGATCCCGAGGTAGATGGCCACCTGTTGCATAATTTCGGGGTTAAACGGCGGAATCTTCCATCCGTTACGGATCGCGTTACGAAGCATCGCGGTCCCGAGGCGAGTGCTGAGCGTAGTCATCAGTTCGTCGGCCAGAGAACAACGCACGGAACAGCCTCGTTCCATCTCTCTTCGTCAAACTCGTCAGGATCTTCTGCAGACACGAGTTCTCCGTTCCACGTAGAATCGGCTTCGTAGCGGTATTGCGGGCTGTAGTCCGCGCACGGGCTGAAGCTGTTACCTTCTCCGTCAGAAGACAAAACGACCTCCGCTTCCGGATCCACGTCGTTCAAAAGTTCCAACAGTTCCTTGACCTTCATTTTCAGCTCCTCGCACTCACAACGGCCTTCTTCATAAACGTCACGCCAGCAATCGGCGTCGGCGCTTGTTCGATCGGGGTATTACGAGCATGCGCTGCGATGCGCTTGTCGTCTGGCACACACCAGTCACGTGGGACGGCGTTCGGGTACGCGACCGTTGCAACCCACACTTCTCGTACAGAAGTTCCTTTCAGCGTCGGCGCAACCTGAGCTTCTTGCACGAGGGTTGTCAGCGTATTGTAATCCGAACTGTCGGCCGCGGCAAGGAGCTTCTGTGAGTCCTCCTCCGCTTTTTTCCGCAGGGCGAGTGTGCAGGTAGCGATCTTCTGCTTTAATTTCGCTTCGATCGCTTCGCCGAGGTCTTCCAACGGCCGAAACCAGGCGCGCACGATTTTGAGAGATTCGTTCATCGGCTTTGTGGCCGAGGTCTTCATCTCGTCGATCGCCTTGAGCTCGGCCTTCAGGTCCTTCAGGAGCGCGTTGGCCTCGATAAGCGAGTCCTCGTTCTTCAACTCGACGGAGGCGACGTAGGTGAGTGTCTCCTCGAAAAGCGTCTTCTTGCCTTCGAGTTCGGACGGGGAGAATTTGATCAGGTCGGTCACTTATGCGCTCCCGAAGCGATAGCTCTTGAAGCCTTCGTCGCCGTCCCAGAAGAAACCGAGTTCGTCAAGTTCCGCAAGGTCTTCTTCGCTCACTTCTTCCTTCGTCACACCCATGATGTACATAACGTCGTGCTCGCAATGTGTCGGGTAACTCACGTTCACGTACTTCCTAAAAATCGTCAAAGCTTTGATTAGATCGTCCATTACTTATTCCTCTCGCGCCTGTGAGCGCCACTTCTTGAATTCCAGCGCGACGACCTCAATCGCGTCGTCGATGCTCATCTCCGTGGCGTCGTCGCGATCGTCCTCGACGCGGAAGCCGTTCAGGTGTGCGACGATTCTCTCTAGCAACTTGTCGGGCGCGGCGGGCGGGGAGGCGAAGAGCTTCTCGAAAGCGAGACGGCGCGCTTCGCCCGGGTACAGCCACCGAAGCCCCCCGCGCGCGCAAGGCGTGTACTCGTCGCCGGCTTCGATCAGAGCGAGGTCGAACTCCTCGAAGCTCGGCACCGCTCGCGCCTTCTGCGATGAAGCGATCACTTTTTCGCATTGAGACACGAGCTTCTCGAGCTCGAGGATCCTGGCCTTGGCTTCTTCTGTCGCAAAGCGCGCCTCTTCGCGCTTCAGCTTCTCGGCTTCGAGCTCCCGCTTTAGCTCCGCCACTTCGCCGTTCCTGGAAGCCTGCCCGGCGTTGAACAGGGCTCGACCGATACGGCGGTCCACTTCCTTCATGTCGTCGCTGAGCGCCTCGTACGGCTCCAGCCAGTGCGCTTTCCGCGCCTCGAGCGTTCGGGCGAATGCGACCCACTCCTGGCGCACGGCGCGTCCGAGGTTGTCGTCGCTCACCTCCCCCGCGGCGACGACAGGGGGCTGCTCGGCTTCGAGGCAGTACGGCGCGGCGAACATGCAGTCTCGCGGGTTACAGCGGCCGTGACGCGGGCACGTTGTGAGGCCGTCGTCTGTTGACTCGGCTTGGGCCGGGGTCCGGGCGGTCAGCTCGGATTCGAGGGTGGCGAGGGCAGCGTTGGCCTTGTCGATGTGATTCACCTGCCACGGTGAATGCGCCACGAAGATCCGCAGCGTCGCGAGCGCCACGCGCAACGCCTCTTCACTCGGTCTCTCGGGTCGGTCAGCCTTTGTTCTTTCAGTCATATCTCTTCAGACCTTCAACTCTGCGAAATGTTCCGCACAATCGCCTCTGTAGCCAAAAACAGACGTTTTGAACCAGTCAAAATTCCAAGTTTGCCCGACAGCGCCTTGAGGAAACACGATCCACGCCGTCACGCTCGAGTAGTTGTGCGTAATACGCGAGTACTCCATGACGCGGAAGATCGGCATCGGATTCACTTGTACGCCCTCGACCGCGCCATGCGCTCCTTGAGCCATTCGCCAACGGTTTGCGAGACGCTACACCCACATCTGTCGCCATGAACGCACCCTGGCAACCTTGCGGCGTGATCACTCATCGCGAAGTACACAATCGACCGCTGGACGTACTGACGCGCAACAACCCTGTGAGGCGTCGCAGGACCGAGGCCAACGAGTTCTCCTAGTTCGCCGATGTGCATGTGTGGGTCGATCTTACGCGCCTCTGCTCGTCTGTCGCGGACCGGGCCTGAGACCGTCAGTTTCTCTTTGAAGTACCCGTTTTCAACGACGAGATCTTCGACCGTCTCCCGGTAACACAGAATCGTAAACAGGTCGAAGTCCGTGTGCTCTTCGCTCCCGACACCCGCAGGGTACTCCAGGATCCTCAACGTCCCGTCCGCTACGCGCGGATAATATTCGGCTGGAACCTGCAGTGCCTCCGCGACTCGGCAGGCTTCGAAGTGTGCCGAGGCCAATACTGCCGTGAGGAAGTCTTCGTATGGATGTCCAAGAAGATACTTTAACGCGATATGCGAGTACTTCTTCCCGACGTCCGGCTTGCCGTCGCCGTTCGGAAGCTCCGTCACATGTGGACGATACCCGGGGTATCCGTTGGAAAAGGCGAGGCTGGCAATTTTGTCGTAGATGTCGCGAGAGAAGATCACTTCGATTCGCCCCTGAACGCCCGTCCGACGATGAACACGAGCCACATGATCCCGACGCACAAAAAGAACGAGATCCCGTGCCCTAGCGCCTGCAGGACGAAGTACAAAATCGTCGCAGGAATGAGAGAAACGGCGATGACGAGGACCAAAATGAAAACGAAACCAAGAACAGCAGCCATGTTGAACTCCTTGTAGATGTACCTTGCGTTAAAACGAGCAGCCGGTCAAGAACTATTTTTGCCAGAAGGCCATCGCTTTGGACTCGACGCCTGGGCGTACGTCGGGCAAGAACTCGGCCTGCGCTTTGCACATCAGCTCTTCTTGCCTTTTCATGCACTCGTCAACCCGATCTAACGGCGCTTCGAGCATGATGCTGTCGTGAACCATGTTCACCGTCCGGGCCCCGTACAAAACGGTGCCTGGCGTCACGGTCTCACACCACACGTACCAGCCTGCCCTCTTTGCAATGTCCGCGCCGAGCCCCTGGAACGGGGAGTTTGCCGCGCTGCAGTACGTACACCCCGCCCGGAGCCGATGCGTCGCGGGCTGTACGACGTCGAACTTGCCTCCCTCACGAGCCCACGTATTCACCGTGTCGAGGTATCTCTTAATCTCGGACCAGGCTTGCTGAATGTCCCATAGGAGCTTTTTAGAGGTCTCAGGAGTCAATGTAAGTCCGTAGTTCATCTTTGCATACACGATGAACGTCTCGGCTCCGAGCCCTCCGAGCTTCCCGAAGATCGCGCCCTTCATGGCAGTGCGCTTGTTGTCGATCTCCTTCTCTTTCTTGCGCTTGAAGACCTCTGCGTACGGCATTCCCTCGAGAAGCGAGACAGACATGCTGTGAACGTCGTCCTCACCGTCAGGCTTGTTCAAGACCTTCGCCAGCTTCGACGCTTCCTTCCCGAACATCCAAATCACGATCTGCGCGAATGTCCGGAGTTCCAACGCCTTGAAATCCGTCTCGATCAGCCCGTAGCCGTCCTCCGGAACCACGCATGCGCGCGTGTCTCCCTTGCGCGAGAAGTTCTGGATGTTTGGCGCGCTGCTCGCCGTTCTCCCCGTCGCCCTGAGCGTCGTGAAGTGCGTGTGTACGCGGCCTCCCCAGTTCGCCGACGCTTGGAGCATCGGAATGTCGTTCGACAGACTCTTCGCGATAGACGAGTACTCGCTGTACGCCTTCATCACAGGGTCGTCGGAGAGCGAGCACGCCTCCCGATCGAGCGCAATGCAGTCATATGGGCCGCTCTCTGAGGCCTTGAAGGCGTCCGTGCGCCTCGGGACCATGCCCTGCGAACGAAGCGAATCCGCGAGACGCTTCGAGGTCGCTTTCGTGTCCTTCGATATTTCGACGCGAAGAACCCCCGCCTCGATCAGCTCCGGAGGCTCCTCTTTCCACTTCTTAGAAAGAGGGATCAGAGGCGAGTCGGCGGGGAGGGCCTTCAGAACCGACATGTTGCGCGAAACCTTGCGCTTCAGGAGCTTCTGTTCCAGAAGGATCTCCTGCAGCTCAATCGCGCGTCCCTCGTACTCCTGTGCCAGCAGGTACACCTTGCTTGCGTCCACAGGGAGCCCGTTATTCGACGTCGCCGTGAGCCAGATCGACGCCTTGACCTGGTTCGGCTCGTCCTTCAGAGGCTTCTGGCCTGGGAAGTACGGAGAGAAGTTATCACGCTCCTGTCGCGTGTAGAGACGAGCCGTGCACTCTGCGTCGAGGATCGCGTACTTGACCGCTGCCGCTGGATACTGCGACACTGGGAGCCCGTCTAGCTCTGAGTAGCGCAGGCGCCAAGAGTCCTCTGTCTTGTCCAGGTTGATCTTCAGGTACATCTCGGACAGGTCTCCGAGGTTGTAGCGATGCATAAACCTGTCGCGTGAGATATCGATCAGTGCCTGGCGCAGGAGGACGTCATGGAGCTTCTCCTCGTTCGCTTTCTTGATCCACAACGGGAGAAGCTCCGGGCACGCCCTCGAGCTCACGAAAATGTCGAATGCGAGATTGGCTCCGACGATCGAAGTCTCGTCGTCTGACAAAAGGTCTCCGAGCAGCGAGACCGTATCCTTAGAGTCCAGGAGATGTCCGACCGGAGCGACGTCGATCTCCGCGAACGAGCCACATACGAGCTTCGGAGGGATCTGTCCGGGGCCGATCAGGTACGTTTCGGTGTCGAAGGCGATCTTCACTTGATTCCGTTGATAATTGCTTCGATTCGATCACGGATCAGATCGCTCGTCTGTTTCTGAAATTCTTCTCTGCGACAGTCTTCAGGTGCTTTAGCTTCTTGGATTGCACAGACGATCTCAGTAACCAGGATCGCGGCGACTTTGAGCTTTCCCGTCCACGTGTCAGGAGCCTTAGCAATTGACTCGAATATCGTCTTGTACGTCTCTTGCTTGTTCATTAGTCAACCCTCTCAAAGAACTTCAGCCGCGCCTCATGT
>Ga0209486_10001240_pt1 | contig 11137 bp, 7 predicted proteins | sample NCCompost_FD_187518 | JGI IMG/M metagenome (GOLD analysis project Ga0209486, IMG submission 187518) | Agricultural soil microbial communities from Utah to study Nitrogen management - NC Compost (SPAdes) (version 2) | ecosystem: Environmental > Terrestrial > Soil > Agricultural land | place: USA... | reverse complement strand
GTGGTCCGCGCTTGCCGCGATCGTGGCGGCGGAAGTCGAACGGCGGGCGATCCTTGGCGAACTCGAAGCCGTCGAAGGCCTGGCGTCTTCAGTCCTGCGCGAGCAGCAGCCGGGCGGGCGCGGCCTCCTCGTGTCGGCGGCCGCAGGAGTCGCGGACAAGCTGTCCACGGGCCCGTTGCTGCGCCACCTCGTGGCGCAGCTGCGCACGGCTGACGATCGCGGGGTGGCCGCCGCGGCGCGCCTGTGCCACGCGCTGGGTGCCGGGGCTGTGCGTCCGCTCGCCGAAGCGCTGGCAGTGGAGGAAAACAGCAAGGCCATCCGCGCACTGCGCGAGATCCTCCTCGATTTCGGCGCTGTCGGCCGCAGCTCCGTTGAACAACTGAAGAACTCGACGAATCCGGCCGTGCGCCGCACGGCCATCGACCTGCTGCGGGTATTCGGCGGCGACGAGGCGCTGCCCGAGCTCGAGTCGATGCTCGGGGATGCCGATCAACAGGTTCAGCGCGACGCCGTGCGCGCCATCGTCCAGATCGGATCAGACGCCGCCTACGCGATCCTGCAACGCGCGCTCGGCGCGGGGGACACATCACGCGACGCCATTGTTCAGCAGCTCATATCGCTGCGCGACGACAAGGCGATCCCGCTCCTCTGTCACGTCCTGTCCAACACCAACCCGGGCGGCGCCATGACCGCCGCGCACCTGCACATCATGGAAGCGCTGGGCGGCTTGAAGGCCCATCCACAGTCAACACAGGCGCTGCGGATGGCCCTCCATCGCGGCACCTGGTGGGCGCCGTCCAGGACGGCCCGGCTGCGCGAGGCAGCGGCAACGGCGCTGCAGCGCATCGGATCGCCGGAGACCACGGCGGTTCTCGAAGAGGCCGTCCACACCGGCAGCCGCGGGGTTCGCAAGATCGCCCGCGCTGCTGCAGCGGCAGGCACGCGGCGCGAGCGGAAGAGCGCATGAGCGGCACGCAGCGCGCGCGCATCGCCGAGGAAATCGCCCGCCGCCTCGCTGCCGCTCTCCGCGGCGCGCAGCTGTACGCAGCCGATCACCCAATCGTGAAGCGCAACGTGAGTGCTCTTGCGGAAACGATCAGCGTGGCACTCGCCGCTCACCCCACGCTGACCATCGGCATCGTCGAAGACGACCTCGTCGTCGGCGACACGCCCGTGCCCCGTGCCGCGGAAACCATGGGCGAGCTGATGCGGCGCCTCCAGCAGGCAGGCATCGAGCGGATCGTGATCGAAGACGGCGTCGAGCCGGAGGAAATCGTCGAGCTCGTGCAGACCGTGGCACGAGCCGAGCGGGGCGCCGCGCCGGCGACGCCACGGCTTCAGCACATCCGCGTCGGCAAACTGCAGGTCGAGCAGCGCGTCGAGACGGTGGGCGACATGGCGACCTTCCAGCATCTGTACCAGGATGCGGTGGGCATCGCCGAGCGGCTGTGGGACAGTGCGACGACCGAGGGGAAACCGGACGCCGATGTCGCGCGCGGCATCGTCGACTCACTGGCGCAGGCGGTTGCTCAGAACCGGACGGCGCTCCTTGCCCTGACCGCGCTCAAGAACTACGACAACTACACGTTCACCCACATGGTGAATGTCTCCATCCTGACGATGGGTCAAGGGCGGGGCCTGGGGATAGAAGGCGCCGCGCTCCGCCAGCTTGGGCTCGCCGCGCTGCTCCACGACATCGGCAAGGTGAGGACGCCGCCGGAGATTCTCAACAAGACCGAGCAGTTGACCGACCGGGAGTTCGAGATTCTGAAGCGGCACACCGTGGACGGGGCGCAGATCCTCCGAACGACGCCGGAAGTGCCGGCGCTCGCCCCTGTCGTCGCGTTCGAGCATCATCTGCGCGCCGACGGCACCGGCTATCCGCGCGGCGTGTCGCGCCCGGAACTGAACGTGGCGACGATGCTGTGCGGGATCTCCGACGTCTACGACGCGATGCGCTCGCAGCGCGTGTATCAACAGGCGTTTCCGACCGATCGCATTCTGTCGGTGCTGCAGAGAAATGACGGCAAACAGTTCGATCAGAATCTCGTACGGCGGTTCGTGCAGCTGGTTGGCATCTACCCGGCCGGCAACCTCGTCCGTCTCGACAGCGGGGAGACCGCCGTCGTGACGAAGGCATACGCGCCCGACCCGTACCGGCCGCGTGTGAAGGTGCTGTTCGCCGCTGATCGGACGCCGATCCCACGGCCGTTCGAAGTCAATCTGTGGGAAGGGCACGAAGGATTCGCCGGCGCCATCCAGGCACCGCTCGATCCCGCGGAGTACGGAATCGACCCGCTCGTCCACGTGTAGCGATCTACAATGATCGCGCCTGCCTGATTCCCCAACGTCCTCGAGGTTTTCATGAGCATACGGAGACGGGCGCGCGCGCACACCGCCGCGCTCATCGGCGCGGCACTGTGGTTGGCGACCGTCGCCGCCCAGGATTTGCTGCCGGATGCCGGACGTCGATCGGCCTCACCGCTCGCCGTATCAGCTATTGATGGCGGCCTGCACCGCGGCACCACACCGCGCCCCGTGCTCAAGGCGACCGACGCGCACACGCGGCGGATGCCCACCAGCGCGCGCTACCTGCGAGGCAGTGTCATCGTGAAATTCAGGGCCGGCACAACGGCTGCGCGAAGGGCCGACCTCGTGACGCTCGTTGCCGGACGTTCGACGCCCAGCCTCCCCTACGCGACGTTTGACCTTGTCGCACTCGATCCGGCTGCCGATCCCGAGGCGGTCGCGGCCCGGCTCTCGGCGCAGCCGGACGTCGCTTACGCGCAGGCGCGCTACCGTGCACGGCCGCTCTTTCGGCCCAACGACCCGTTTTACGGTCTGCAGTGGAACTTCGCGTCGCTCGAGATGGAACGCGCCTGGGACATCAACGCCGGCTCGTCAAGTTCGGTGACCGTGGCGGTGCTCGACAGCGGCATGGCATACACGAACGTGTCGTTGCAGTTCGTACAATTCAGCCCGCAGACGATCGAGGGCGTTGTCTACCCTGCGCTGGGCACGGTGAGCATTCCATTCGCGGCTGCGCCCGACCTGACGAGTCCGGGCAGATTCGTGTCTCCCCACGATTTCATCTGGGACGACCCGCAGCCGGTGGACTTGCATGGCCATGGAACGCATGTCGCGGGGACAATCGGCCAGCTGACGAACAATGCGGCGAGCGTCGCCGGCATCGCGTTCAACGTGAGGCTGATGCCGGTCAAGGTCATCGACGGCTTCTGGGACGAGTATTTCGAGAGCCCGTTCTTCGGGACCGACGACATTGTCGCCCGCGGCATCCGTTACGCCGTAGACAACGGCGCCAAGGTGATCAACCTGAGCATCGGCCGCGAGGGACCGCCGGCGCCAGCGGTCCGCGAGGCCGTGGAGTATGCCGTCGGGCGCGGTGCGTTTCTCGCCGTTGCCGGCGGAAACGAGTTTCTCGACGGCAATCCGGTCCCGCGCTTCGCGGAGTTTGCGGCGCAGATCAACGGCATGGTGGCAGTGGGCGCGATCGGCTCCGACCGGCAGCGTGCTGAGTACTCGAGCACGGGACCGTACATCGAACTGGTGGCGCCCGGCGGCGATTTCACTCGCGGCGGTGCCAACAGCATGATCCTGCAGCAGACCTACGACTTCGACTTCACCGACACCTTTCTGAACGGGGCAGGCGGGTTCCGCCCCCCGCGCTTCGACATCTTCGGCAACATCTTCTACCAGGGGACGTCGATGTCGACCGCGCATGTATCGGGCCTCGCGGCGCTGCTCTACCAGCAGGGAATCACCAAACCGTCCGCAATCGAAGCGGCGATGAAACGCTCGGCGACCGATCTCGGCCCGCAAGGCCGTGGCCGTGACGACCAGTACGGCCATGGTCTTATCAACGCGCGCGCCGCCCTGCGCGGGCTCGGTATCGTCCGATGAGCGTCCGCCACGGCTCCGGTGGACGAGCGCGATTCGGGCTTGCCGTTGCAGTGGTCTGTGTCACGGCGTTGCCGACAGCAGCGGCCGCACAGCAGAAGCCTCCGGCGACCCCGCAGCAGAAACCTCCGTCGGCCGCCCGCCCAGCTCCACCGCGTGCGCAGACGAGCATTCGCGGCTTCGGCGACATCGGACTCATGCGATTCGCCGCCGCGGACACGTTCAACGCCACGCTCGGCTCGTCGAACGGCGTCTTTTTCGGAGGCGGCGTGGAGGTCGTCCTCCCGCAGCGCGTCTTCTTCAACGTCCGGCTGTCACATTTCGAAAAGACAGGCGAACGAGTGTTCGTCGACGACGACGAAGTATTTCCCCTCGGCATCGAGATGAAGGTCGGCATCAGACCGGTTGAAGTAACGGGTGGCTACCGCTTTGAGCCGCGCGGCCGCACTCGCAGCGTCATCCCCTTCGTCGGCGGCGGGATCGGCTGGCACACGTATTCAGAGGAGTCCGACTTCGCGCAGCCCGGCGACGACGTCGACGAGACCTTCACCGGATACCACGCGCTCGGTGGCGTGGAATTCAGGATGTCGAGATGGTTCGGCATGACCGGCGAAGCCCAGTGGACAACCATCAGCGACGCTTTTGGAAGCGAATCGTCCGGCGCGTCGGAACTCTATGGAGAGTCCAATCTGGGGGGACTCGGCTTGCGGGTGCGGTTCATTATCGGAAAATGAAACCGGTTTGACGGCCCTCGCTTCCACCGGAAAAGCGAAACCCGGTTTCGCAGCCCGTGTGTTATCAGTCGTTCGCCGGATTCCGGCTGGGCGGGTCGCGACCTACGGAGACGTCGCGCGGCTTGCCGGCGCCCCCCGCGCCGCCCGTGCGGTCGGTACCGTCATGCGGAAGTGCCGGGACCCGAAGGTTCCCTGCCACCGCGTTATCGCGGCCGGAGGCGGAATTGGCGGATATGGCGCATTTCTGCACGTCAAGCGCGACCTCCTCCGGGCGGAAGGGCTGGACGTGGGAAAAAGCCGGGTGCGCAGGTTTGCCGAGGTCCAGTGGCCTGTCCCGAGCCGAGTCGAGGGGCCCGGCAACCCCAGTTCCCCGCGCCGTCGTCTAACCCTTCAGAAGACGTGAGAGGCGCCGCCACCCCGTCGTCGCCCGCGGCCGATCTCGAGCTGGCGCAGCGATGCGGGCGAGGCGATCCGGACGCGTTCGAACAGCTGTATCGCGCGCATGCCGGGCGGCTGTATACGCTGATCGTGCGAATGGTCGCCTCGGCGGAAACGGCGGAAGACCTGCTGCAGGAAGTATTTCTGACGGCCTACCGGAAGGTCAGCAACTTCCGCGGCGATTCCAGCCTGGGCACGTGGCTGTATCGGATGGCTGTGAATCACTGCCTCGATTACCTGCGCGGACGGCAAAACAAGATGGCTAGAACGACAGACTCGATCGACGAGGAGGGCATGGTTGAGCCGGCGGCGGTGGCGCCGCTCGTGGCGTCCGCCATCAGCCGACTCGATCTCGAGCGGGCCATCGAGCGGCTGCCCGACGGCTGTCGAACCGCGTTCGTGCTGCACGATGTCGAGGGGTTCGAACATCACGAGATCGCGACGATGCTCGGCATTTCAGAAGGGACGTCGAAGTCACAGGTGCACAAGGCACGCATGAAGCTGCGCGTCATCCTGAAAGGCGGCCTGGCGGTGTCTCCGCGCGTGATGAGCGCGCAGGCGGGACGGGTATGAACTGCAGCACCTGCCAACCGCTGCTGAGCGTCTACGTCGACGACGCGTTGCGCACCGACGAACGCGCCGCCGTCGAGCAACACCTCCGCGGCTGCGTCGAATGCCGTGCCCTGGCGCAGGATCTTTCGTCGATCCGTCTGGCGGCGGGTTCGCTGGAGCCGTTGATACCGTCTCCGCACGTCTGGCATCGGATTGCCGCCGCGGCGGAGACACAGACACGCGCGAGTGGATTTCAGCCACGGTGGTTCAACTGGCGGCCGGTGGCAGCCGTGGCGATGACCGCGGTGCTCGCGGCGGGCCTGTGGCGCGTCGGAACGCTCCTGCAGCCGGATGACAACACCGACGCGGGGCCGCAGGTTGCCGAGGTGATCGAGTCGGATCCTGAGGCGCATTACACCCTCGCCATCGCGCGGCTCGAGGAAGTGACGAGCGCGGATCAGGATGTGCTCGATCAGGAAACCGCCGGCGCAATAAACGCCGGCCTGACGGTGATCGACGAGGCGATCACCGAGAGTCGCGCCGCCCTGCGCTCGGAGCCGGAGAGCGAGTCGGCACAAGAGAGCCTCTTTGCCGCGCTGCGCCGCAAGGTTGCGCTGCTGCAGGAGACGCTCGGGCTGATCAACGAGATGCGGACAGGGAACCAGGCAGGAGCCGCCCGCATCCTCTCGGAGATAAATCGATGACAGGGACGACCCGGAGGATCGCGGTCTTTCTGACGTGCGTGGCAGTCGCATCGTCAGCGGCCGCGCAGGATACGGACAGCAATCAGGACTCGAACAAGAACGTCGAACGCCAGGCGGACCGTGTGCTTCGCCAGCGCGCTGCCGGGAGTGGCCGCCAGACGAAGGCCGTCCAGGAACAGCGACGCAGCGTCGCGCGGGGCCGCGGCCAGGCGGACATCACCGAGGGGTTCTCGCAGACAGTGCGGCTGGTTCCGGGCGGTACGTTCGACCTGCGGAACGCGTCCGGCGACGTCACCATTACCGGAGGTGGACGCGGCGAGGCGCGGATCGAGGCGGTGAAGCGCGTCCGCGACATCAACACCGCGCGGGCGCGCGCGGCCATCAACCAGCTGCGGATCGAAGTCGTGGAACGCGGCGGCAATGTCGAGGTCCGGACGATTTCACCGCGAGGGCCTTCCCGCTTCTCGGTCAATTACACGGTCGTTCTGCCCGAGAACGCGAACCTGATCTTGCGATCGACATCCGGCAATTTCCACGTGCAGCGCATGGCGGGCGACGAGTTGAACGCCGACACGATCAGCGGCAACGTCAACGTGCGCGACGTGAGGAGCCGGATGCTCGAGCTTCATACCGTGATGGGCAACATGCAGCTTCACGACGTCGCGACGCAGCGCGCGCTGCTGACATCGATGGCTGGCAGTCTGGAATTCGTCGGGCGGCTCATGCGTGCGGGCCGATACGACTTCCAGACGCACGGCGGCAACATCCGTGTCGTTCCATCCGGCGATCCGGGATTCGACCTGGAAGCGATGACGGTCAGCGGCGATGTTCGATCCGATTTCGTGTTGAGAATGCTGGCGCCCCAGTCAGAGGGCCCGGGAGCGCGAACGCTGAAAGTGTTGCGCGGCCGATACGGCAACGCCGGCGCGGCGGTGACGGCCACTACTTTCAGCGGCATCATCGAAATCGCCAAGCCCTGATCGACGGGATGTTACGCTTCCCTGCTAACATCCCCGCATGCTTCGTCTGCTGACCGCCCTTGCGGTGGTCGTCCTCGTCACCGCAGCGGCCAGCGGCCAGCAGCCAATCCGCCTGGTCGTCATCGTCGTGCTCGATCAGTTCCGGGCCGATTATCTGACGACGTTCGCCTCACACTGGCGTGACGGCTTCCGCACGCTGCTGGCCGAAGGAGCCGTCTTCACCCGGGCGGCGTACCCCTACCTGCACACCGATACCTGCGCCGGCCACTTCACGATCGGAACGGGCACGTTCCCGCGCACGCACGGCATGGTCTCGGACCTGTGGTGGGATCGCGAGGCGCGCCGCTCGATCGAATGCACGGACGATGACCAGTCGCCGCTCGTCACCTACGGGCGGGGGTCGAAGCTGGCAAAGAGCGCGCGGCGGTCGATGGCGCCCGCGCTGGCCGACGAGCTCCGCGGGCAGAGGCCGGGAGCCCGCGTCGTGACGCTGTCGATGAAAGCGCGGAGCGCCATCGGTCTGGCGGGGCGCGGCGGCGATGCCGTCACCTGGTTCGAAGAGACAGCAGGCGTCGGATCGTTCGTGACGTCGCGTGCCTTTGCATCCGAACCCGTTCCTGCCGTCCGCTCGTTCCTTGCGCGCGATTCCTTTGAGAATGATTTCGGAAAGTTCTGGGCGCTGCGCGATCCGCGCGAAACGTATCGCAACCCGGATGCCGGCGTCGGCGAACGTCCGCGGCAGCCGTGGACCGGATTGTTTCCTCACCAGATCAAAGGGACGACGGACAGCCGCGACGACGCGGTGGCGCTGTGGAGGGCCAGTCCATTCAGCGATGCCTATCTGGGACGGATGGCCGCCGCGCTCGTCGACGCGTTCAAGCTCGGCTCACGCGACGCGACCGATTTCCTCGGCATCGGTTTCTCATCCAGCGACACGGTCGGTCACCCGTTCGGGCCGGCGAGCCGCGAACTGGAGGATACCGTCGCCCGCCAGGACGATCTGCTTGGCGCCTTGATCAGACAGCTCGATACGAGAGTGGGCCGTGATCGTTACGTGCTGGCGCTGTCGGCGGATCACGGCGTGTCCGACGTTCCCGTCACGCGCGGCGCGAGCCGGGTCGCGTCTGAAGATCTGCGCGAGCGCATCGAAGAGATCCTGCACAACCGCTTCGGTCCGCCGCCGGCCAATACGCGTTACGTCGTCGCCGCCGGCGATTTCATCCGGTTTGCGGACGGAATCTTCGATCGGATTCGTGCCGATGCCACGCTGATGACCACGATCGAGCGCGCGGTGATGACGATTCCTGGCGTCGAACGGGTGCTGCGGAAAGATCGGTTGTCGGATCGGTCGGCCGATCCTATCGTCCGCGCCGCGGCGCTGACGAACTTCGAGGGGCGCAGCGGCGATCTGATCGTCGTGGCCAGGCCGAACTGGCCGATCGGCGGCCGCGCGGCTGCGGAAGCGGGATCACACGGCGCGCCATACGACTACGATCAGCGCGTTCCCGTCGTGCTGTTCGGCAGCGGCATCAAAGCCGGGCGGTACGAGCAGGCGGCAACGCCGGCGGACATCGCGCCGACGCTCGCGCGCGTCGCCGGCATCAAGATGGGAAAAACCGAGGGCCGCGTCCTCGCCGAAGCTCTCAAGTAGGCGTGGAGTCCGGCGGAAGTTATGTCAGCGTGGAGTCCGGCTTCAGCCGGATGGCCGTCGTAGTGTCCGCCTTCAGGCGGACCTTCGCGCCTTCCGCCTGAAAGGCGGAAGTTATTTCAGCGTGAACTCGAGCTCGATCTGCACGATAGCCGGGACAGCCTCGCCCTTCAGCGTCGCCGGCTTGAACTGCCACTGTTTCACGGCATCGAGCGCCGCCTGATCCAGCAGCGGGATCGACCTGATCACCCGCGCGTCCGGCACGTTACCGCGTTCGTCAACCAGTGCTTCCAACACGACGGTGCCACTGACGCGTGCCTGCATGGCGGCTAAGGGATGGTCAGGCTTGATCGACCTCGTCACGGTCGGCGGCTGGGCCCCCGGCGTATCGGGAATGCGAATCGGCGTCTTTCCACTCGGCGACACAAGCGGCCGCTGGTTGGGCGACTGCGCAAGGATCCGCTGTGCTTCTGATGGCGCGAGCAACCCTCGTTCCGCAAGGGCCCGGACGCGGGCCTCCAGGGCGGCCGCTTCGGCCGCGGCGGCGCGCGCCTCTTCCTGGGAGGCGCGGTATGCGCGCAGTCGTTCTTCGGCCTGCGCCAGGCGGGCGGTTGCCTCCGCGAGCTGAGCTGATCGTCGCAGCGTCTCTTCGTCCTTCGCCAGCTGGTCGTTCAAGCGGGCCAGCTCCGCCTGGTTTCTCGCAAGATCCGTATTGACGGGACCGCGCTCCAGCGCCAGCTGATTCGCCCGCTCGAGCTCGCGAAGTTTGTCCCTCAGATTTCCAAGCGCGTCCTGCCTCCCCTGAAGCTCGCGCTCTACTTCACGCAGTTGTTGATCGAACTCGCGCTGGCTCACGATGGAGACGCCGGCCGTTTCCTGGGCGAGCTGACGCAAACTCTCCTGCGTCTCGCGGACGTAGCGCATCCAATCGGACGACTGCACGACCGTCGCCTCCGTTCCCGGGCGGAATGTCACGGCGACGCCAAACTGCAGCGGCCCGCGTACCGGCCGGTCGTATCGCCATTGGCGGATAGCAGTCGCCGCTGACTCGAAGAACGCGCGGCATGTGGCCTCGTCACTGCGCCCCTGGGAGACAGAGCAACCTCTGTCGAGAACGTTCGTGACGACGCCGTCGCGGCCAATCCTGACCAGCGTAATGACTTCCACTTCCATCTGGCGACCGGCAAACTGCGACGGCCACGCGGGCGAACCGCCGCGCGTGCGGCGCGGAATCGGATTCTCGGGGGTCACCTCGTTCGGCTCATCACGGTCGCTGGATGCCGGGCCCCGCTGGCCCGGAGCCGCGACCGTAACGAATTGAGGTTCTGCGATGAGCCAACCATCGTCGATCGGCGGACGGCCGACCGCTGGCGGCTCGATGCGGCTCGCCGTGAGGATCGGGAACGCGCTGCTCGCATACCAGCTGGCAAAGGAAACGCCGACGGCAAGTGCGGCAACCGACATCACGATTCGTGGAGCAGACATGACCCTCTCCTTTGACACGCTCAGAATCCGGTGGAACAGCTGACGGCGATGCGCGAAGGCGGACGCCGGCCGAAGCCCGCCGGTGTCGGCAAACGCGAGCAGCGCCTGCATGTACGCGCGTCGATCTCCCGTGGCTCGAACCGTCAGCTCGTCCACCATCTCTTCTCTCGCCAGCTGAATGCTCGACGTCAGCCAGTGGACCGCCGGATGGAACCAGAACACGGTGCGAACCGCCTCCTCGCCCAGGAGCGACAGCCAGTCGCCTCGGCGGACGTGAAACAGCTCGTGGGTAACAACGGCGCGCCGCAGAGAGGTGGGTGCAACAGCCAGCGTGTCCGGCAGCAACACCGTCGGACGCCGGAAGCCGAACGTAACGGGCTGGGCCAGTCGATCGACCTCCGCGATGGCCGCCGACGTTCCGAGCTGCTCCTGCACCATTGCGTATTCAGCCGATTCGACTGGCACGGCCCGGCGGGTCAGCCGGCCAAGGCGGAAGAAGCCGATCGTCAGCCAGACGGCTCGGGCGGCCACGCCGACGATGAGGGTCAAAAGGCCCAACGTGGTCCAGGGCACGTCGGGAAGCACCTGCGGCTGTCCGTCAGCTGCAGGCGACGGCGGCGCCAGCGCCAACCCGGTTGAGGCTGGACCCGACGGTGCCAGGGAACTCACGGCCTGCCG
>Ga0209486_10001239_pt1 | contig 11138 bp, 10 predicted proteins | sample NCCompost_FD_187518 | JGI IMG/M metagenome (GOLD analysis project Ga0209486, IMG submission 187518) | Agricultural soil microbial communities from Utah to study Nitrogen management - NC Compost (SPAdes) (version 2) | ecosystem: Environmental > Terrestrial > Soil > Agricultural land | place... | reverse complement strand
ATATTGGTGTCGGCGGAGATCGCGGCAAGCACGTTGCGCGCGTTTTGGGATTCTTCCGTCTTGCCCACACGCTGATAGAGATCAGCCAGGCGTTTTAGGGCAAACGTCGAATGTGGATTTATCCGGCGCGCGCCTTCGTAATACCTAATCGCATCGTCCTCGCGGCCAAACCGTTCCAGCATCCGGGCCATGTTCAAGTGGCCGGTTAACTCACCGTTAGCGCGCGCGAAACTCTTGTAGGCGTCTTCGAATTTACCAAGCCGGCAAAGTGCTAAACCGAGGTTGTTAAGAATACGATCGTCGCGAGGCGCCAACTTTACCGCGCGCTTCAAGCGATCTACGGCCGCGCGATAGTTACCGTTTTCATACAAGGTGTATCCGAGGTTGTTGAGAACCTGGGCATCTTCCGGTTCCGCTTTGACCGCGCGTTCGTATGAGTTCTTAGCGCGATCCGCGAGTCCCTTCCGGGCGAAAGCAACGCCCAGCAGGTTATGAGCTTCGCCAAGTCGCGGATCGATCGAGGTGGCAGTCGACAGTTGAGAGATGGCTTCGTTGAGTTGTCCTTGATTCAAGTAATCGCGGCCGGCTTCCAGGTGTTCGCGAGCTGTTTCGGCGCGGTTCTCAAGGGCTGCTCGTGTGCGCTCGTCTTTGACTCTCATCACGCCGACGCTTTCAAACTTTTCAGCATCTTTCTCGCTCATCCGTTGCAGCTTGTTATCATTCTTGCCAAACAGCTTGCCGAGGGCGCGAAACGGAGCGGTGAAAATGCGCGCGACTTTGTTGCCCTTCTTCTTTTCAGTGTTCGGCGCTTCCTCGGCTCCCACACTGCTACCTGAGTCTTCAAGGAAGTTGGCGTCGGCATCGCCCTCGCGCACGATCGTGGACGCACTCCACATTGCGGTCGTAACCAGCGTCAACATCAAGGCGATTGCGATAGCGATAAGTCTTCGTTTATGCATGGCCAGCTCCTTTACATCTTGCTAAACGTATCCATCAACTGGAGGGCTGCGGGGCCAAGTATTGCAATGAACAGAGTCGGGAACAGAAAACACGCGAGTGGAAACAGCAACTTAACGGCAGCCTTTTGCGCTGCTTGTTCAGCACGCTGGCGTCGCTTGGTGCGCAATGAATCAGAAAACGCTCTAATGGCTTTGGCGATCGAGGTACCGAACTTATCGGTTTGAATCAACATCGCAACGAGGCTACAGAGATCATCGACTCCGGTTCGGTCGGCGAGATTGCGAAGGGACTCCTCACGATCGCGACCGACGCGCATTTCCAGGTTGGCTAATTCGAACTCGTCGCAAATGTCCGGGTGGACGTCGCGCAGTTCCGTGCTCACCTTCACCATCGCCGCATTCAACCCAAGACCTGCTTCGATCGAGATCACCATCAGGTCGAGGGCATCTGCGAGTCCCCAGCGGACCAGTTGCTGGCGGGATTTGATAGCTCGTTTAAGTGCGTAGCGCGGCAGAAAGAACCCGATTACGAAAGCGAAGAGGATGTAGAGCACTGCGCTGTTCAGTGGCCGCGCCATCACGGCACAGAGGAGCGCGACCAGTGCGGGGAAGCCGGCCATAGTCGCAAACTGGAGCGCGCGAAAACTGGCCGGGGCGCCGGGAGAGCGATAGCCGGCCTGCATTAATTGCTTTTGAAGCTTTTTCACCTCCGCAGCGGAAGGTGGCAGCAGCTTGTTGAGTGGCGACGAGAGCCTTTCCGCAATCTCAGAAGAATTGCTCTTTTCCTCAATTAAGACGGTACCAGTAACCGGCGCTGCCGTTCTGTCGCCCAACCTTTTCAGACGCTCAGTGGCTGCACTCTGCGGCCGGTAGAACAACCAGTACGCTCCCATCATGATCAGGGAGATGCAGATGAAGGTTGAGATTGTGATTATCAGTAGCATGGTCTTTGGTTTTTGAACTTTGGTCTTTGATCTAAATGAATTGGTCTTTGCCGATTACATCGATATGAAGTTTCGTGGTGCTTGTGGGTCAAGGCCAAAGACCTAAGACCTAAGACCTTCTTCAGATCTTTATGTTCAGTATCTTCCTCACAATCAACATTCCGGTGACTTGCAGAAACAACGCCGCCGCGATCAGGTAATGACCGCGCTGATCTTTCCAAAGCACGCTCATGTACTCGGGATTCATCGCCGTGATTATGAACGTCACGAAGATTGGTAATCCGCATAACAGCCACGCCGACATGCGCGAACTTGTGGTTAAGGTTTTCAAATCGCCCATGATGCGGAAACGTTCGCGAATCGTGACGGCAACTTTCTCGAGAATTTCGGCGAGGTTGCCGCCCGTCTCCCGCTGAATCAGCACTGCCGTTACGCACATTTTCAAGTCCAGCAACGGCATGCGATCCGTCATGTTTTCGAGGGCCAACTTTAGTGATAGACCCAGATTCTGTTCCTCGTAGGTCTTGCGAAACTCGGTGGCGATCGGTTCCGGCATCTCGCTCGCAACCATATACAGCGATTCCGAGAACGCATGGCCGGCGCTAAGACCGCGACTCATTAAATCGAGAGCGTCTGGCAAGTGCTCAAGAAAGGCATTGAAGCGCTGCCGCCGTTTCCACCAAACGTGGACAAAAGGAATCATCGCGGTCGCGAGCCCGCTGACGGCAATCACCAAAACGGAGATTGTCAGCACGGACGCAGCCAGCAATCCCAACATGCCTGCCATTACTGAAAACATCACCAGGCGCGAAGGAGTGATCTGAACGTCGGCCTGATCCAGCATCCTTTTCAGGTGGAGCGCTGCCTGGAGCTGCACCAGGAAGCGATTCACAAACGGGATCTCGCTCATCAACTCGTTGCGCGCGAGGATCACTTCCACGTCTTCGGTGTTCGCCGAGTGGATCAAGGCCTCCGTCAGTCGTCTTTGCAGGCGCTTCCGTTTGGCGTCTGTTCCGCGCGTAGCAATGAGGTAGGCTCCCAGGACCAGGAACAGACCAAACAGGAAAACTAAAAAGGAGATCAGCATTGGGTTTACATCTCCTCAAAGAAGACTCGGGGCAGTTGCAGTCCGCAGGCCTTAAGTTTTTCAGCGAAACGAGGACGAATGCCGGTTGGCTTAAATCTACCGATTACCTGGCCGGATGAATCGACACCGGTACGCTCAAAAAGGAAAATCTCCTGCATCGTGATCGTCTCGCCTTCCATGCCCGTGATTTCTGAAATTGAAGTTAGCCGGCGCGTGCCGTCCGACAGGCGCGCTACCTGAACTACCAGATCGAGCGCCGACGCGACCTGCTGGCGCATGGCACGATCTGAAAGTCGCATCCCGGTCATTTGAATCATTGTTTCAAGGCGCGCCAGCGCGTCACGCGGCGTGTTGGCGTGGATCGTGGTCAAACTTCCGTCGTGACCGGTATTCATCGCTTGCAGCATGTCGATTGCTTCGCCGCCGCGTACCTCGCCAATGACAATCCGATCCGGACGCATACGAAGTGAGTTGCGCACGAGATCGCGCTGAGTGACTTCACCGCGACCTTCAATGTTCGGCGGTCTGGTTTCCAGGCGCACCACGTGCGGTTGCTGCAACTGCAGCTCAGCGGAGTCTTCTATTGTGACGATGCGTTCATCTTCAGGGATGTAGGCAGAGAGCGCGTTTAGCAAAGTGGTCTTACCAGCGCCGGTACCTCCGGAGATCAAAACATTAAGACGCGCCGTAACACACATCTGCAGCATGTCCGCGATGTCTTTCGTCAGAGCCTTATGCTCGATCAGCATGTGCATGCGCAGCGGTTCGGCGCCAAAGCGACGGATGGAAAGAACCGGACCGTCGATCGAGAGCGGTGGGATAATCGCATTGACGCGCGAGCCATCGCGCAGCCGAGCATCTACCATCGGCGACGATTCATCGATGCGCCGGCCAACGGAGGTGACGATGCGTTCGATCACGCGCATCAGGTGCTCGTCGTCCTTAAACGCGACGTTGGTGACTTCCAACTTGCCGCGACGCTCGATGTAGATCTTGCCGTGGGCATTGACCAAAATGTCTGAGATGGTGGGGTCGGCAAGAAGCGTTTCCAGCGGTCCCAATCCAAACAATTCATGCTTGACGTCATTTACCAGGCGCTCGCGATCCGCTGCTGAAAGCGGCATCGCTTCCTGTGCCAGTAAACTCTCAGCCAACCGAGAAACCTCAGAATGGGCCTGCTCTGTAGAGAGGGCGCCGAGCTTAGTCAGGTCCATCCGATTGATCAGCGACCGGTGTAACTTGGCCTTCATCTCCTGGAAGGAGTACTGGGCGTTTTCACCGCCTCCGGGAGTTCCCGGAATTCCGACTGTCTCGCGAATTAATCTTTCCCTAAGTGCCATGGTTTAGCTCTCTGTAACGTAAATTTGATTAGACCTTTTCCAACGAAGCGTGCAGGTCAAACTGGTTTTGGGCCGGTTCGCGCTTAAACAGCGAATTCCAGAGCGTGCGGCGCTCGCTAGGCGCATCGGCGATCGGAACCGCGCCGCCCGAAACGATCTTCGCTATTCGCTTGATCTCAAGAGCGATGCGCGAATTCCCTTCCGAATGCACGAGGGGCTGGCCGAGGTTGATTGAGCTGACCGCTGTTTGATAATCACTGGGGACATAACCAATTACTGGTTCGCCCAAAAATTTCTCGACTTGTTGTAAGTCAAGATCGATCTGCTTGCTCCAGCGGTTAACTACGATCCGGATTTTCTTGCGTGGGTAACCAAGCCGATCGAATATTTCCAGCGCGCGCTGGGTACTGCGAATGGCCGGAATGTCGAGGGTCAATACAAGAAGAATTTCGTCCGACTGATCGAGCGCAGCCAGCGTGATGGAATCAAAGGTGTGTTGCGGATCCAGGACTACATAGTCATAAGACTCACGCAGTCTTTGCAGCACATCAAAAACATGTTCCGGCTCAATTTCATCGGCAGAGTCAGCTTCCCGAGGCGCGGCCAGCAGTGAAAGATTCGTGGAATAAGGCGTGGCAAAACTCTTGATCAGCTCTTCATCGAGCCGCTTGCGATTCTCTGCCATGTCGGCAAATGAATATTTCGGATTGACGCCCAGGAACAACGGTAAATCTCCCGCTTGCAAGTTGAGATCGACCAAAATCGTGGGGACACCTGCGCAGGCCGCAAGGTTGGTTGCCATGAATGAAGTGCCGCAGCCGCCCTTGCTGGAGAAGACGGCGATCATCCGGCCTTTCTTTTTTGGCGCCTCGACATGTGAATCGCAAAACTCCGCGATTCGATCGATGACCGTTCCCAGCTCGGACGTCGCAACCGGCAGTTGCAGAAACTCACGCGCACCGGCTCGCAAACTTTGCAATAGCAGATCTCGCGAGGCGTTATGCGCCGCCGAGATGATCGCTATTTTTGGAAACTCTGAATTAAGCCGCTTGATAAATTTGATTCCTTGTTCTGGCTGAGTCCCCAGGGAAATGATCGCGGCCATTGGTTTGAGGCGCGTAATCTCTTCGTGCAATTGATCTGCATCGTCGCCACCAGCGAGAAGTTGAATACGACTATCCGCTGAGAGCGCATTGCGCAGCTCTTTGAAGTTCTCCAAACCGGTACTGAGAATTACGACTGTTAATGGTTGTGTCATTTCTTTGCTCTATGAGTTGAAGTAAACCAGGTTGGGTGGGGCAGGAGCGCCTGGTTTAGGGGACTGTGGCCGGGATTGCGCCAGCGCTTTCTCCGGTGAGTGTGGTTTGGTAATTAGGCATCGTGATTGTGGTACCAATGATCGGCACCACGAACTGGTGTTGGTAATTTGTTATCGTCACAGCAACACTCCCTTGGCCCACTCCGAAGTTGCTGTAGGTAACGTCAATATTGTCGGTAGTGAGGTTGTTAACCATCGCGGCTCCGGTGCCGGCCGGGTTGCCATATACGCCAACCCTTTTAATATCCATGACACTGGGACCGACATTTGCCCCGGTAGTCGGAACGCCGGCAAGGGGACTACTTGCGGGCTGGTTCACTGCGTAACGAGCCGCTCTCCGGGCTGCATCGGCGAGCGCGTTATGTACCCAGAGCGCGCGGCCAAATTCAATCACGGCAAACATTGCCATCAAGAAAACAGAGGCGCCGATGGCAAACTCCACCAGCGTACTGCCTTCTTCTCCTGATTTTTTGTTACTTCTGCGAAACATCGAGCCCCCTTCACTAACAACTGGGTGATTGTGTGAGCAGGTAACGCATCGTGACGCTGGGTTTGACGGCAATATTCATGGACAAAGAGTTGCCCATCAACTGACCCAGATTAAAAAGTGGAGAGTGGTTGAAGTTGACAATCTTGACGGTGACCGTCGTCGGGAAGCCGGTAGTCAGTGCTCCAGCCCCATTACGACGCTCGATGGCTACGTTGTCTGTCGTTAACCCGTTGACGATCGGGTTACCTGTGCCAGCCATGTTTCCGAAGACGACCAGGTTCTTAGCGGCCGCATCGTCACCACCATCGGCGCAGCCAGTGGCCAGGAATCGAGCTGCTACGCGATTGCCCTTCGCCAGCGTTGTATATTCCTGAAAGTACCGCCCAAACTCGGCGACCGCAGCAAACAACAGAATGATGATGGGCAACGCGATGGCCAATTCAACGAGTTGCAGACCCCGGTCGTCGCGTTTGAAGGATGTGACTCTACTGATAAGGGTGCGTCTCATCGGAGTTTCCTTATCGGTAGAGAACTGGTTTCGTAACCGTCGGGCCCGGATTTGTAGTGTCGGTAGGATCGTATTCACCATTACCAACCACCACTCCTATGCCGATATATTCAGCCTGCAGATCGCCACCGTTGCCGCCCTGTACCTTACTGCGAAGGAAGAAGGCCCCGAAGTGATCAATCTGTACGGTGGTGCGCCCGCCGTCGAACTGGCTTTGTTTGATAATAGGAATCAAGACCACTCGCCTGCCGTGCACGCCGTCATGTTGTGGACTCTGGCTCGGAGTCCCGGCCAGATATTGTGCATAGGTAATGCCTTCTTTGATGTTTGTATCTGGAGGGTAGACGTCCGGATCTAAGCCGCTTGCGTAATCGTCGAAACGAGTGTTGATTCCCTGTCTCACTGCTCCTGACGTTACGCCGGGCTTCGTATCAACATACCCGCCTGGTCCAACGACGTTCTTAACACCGCTTGCGAGACCGGTGCGGTCATCGGCGGCGCCGGAGCCGTCAATCGCCAGGATTTGGTAATTGCCTGGCGATATGGAACCCTGCGGATCGCCGCGGAACGTATACATTTGGCCTGGTAGAATCGTCGAAAGTAGATCGTCGTCGACAACTGTGACCGGGAGGTATCCGGCGAAGCTAGTCAAAGGAACTGAAACTCCGGCTACGGCGTCTGCCGTCAGATCCAAACTGTTACCAGTGACCATTGAAACGAAAGCGATGTTTACTGGTGACTGCGGAGTAGTGACTTTTACAAACCGAATCGTTGGCGCATTAGTCGTGCTGGACGCTTGGATTTCGTCCATGCCGGTACCGCCGTTATTGAAGTCGGACAGGTTTGCGGCAAAGCGGATGTTCGCTCGCGGAAAGGTCACATCATCATTATCAAACTCGTATTTGTTCATCTCAGCGACAGCACGATCGGTCGCGCGAGTGATACCGAGAGGACTGAAGTCGAGCCCGGATGCTCCTGCCAACGCTGATGCGTCCGCAGCATTCTGTAATTCATTTTTTGCGAGGTATAGATGACTGATATCTACACCCAGTCCTACTGCGAGAAGCAAAGAGAGCATGCCCAGTGCGGAAGTGGCGAGGATGGAACCGCGCTCGGCGCGTCTGTTTCCTTTTTTGCCGAATATCCGATAACTCATCTGGCCCTCCTTCTCGGTTCTCTAGCGATTGCTTTTGGTGGGCAGTGCTTGCGCACTGCCCTCCGTGAACTACGGCCTTACAGGTTCGTAGGTGTAATTTGCCGGAATGGTTCGGGCCACCGGCAACGACTGGTTGACCACGCGACTGCTCGTTGTGGTCGTACCCGTCGTGGTGGTTTCGGTGGTTTTCGTTTTGGTGTCTACAGGTTCGGCAGCGGGTGCTGCGGTCTTAGGCGCGGCACTGGGGGTAGTTTCCGCGGCCTGACCGGTGGTTGAGTAACCTGTTCGTCCCTGAATCTCTTCACCCTTCGGTTCGATACCGAGCGGCGAAGCTTTCTTCAGCCCGTCGATGCCCCGCAGTTGCGGCAGGTCGTCACGATTCACCGGCTTAACCAGATTCGCCGTGACAATGAACATCAACTCGGTCTCGTTCTTCTGGAACGACTTCGAGCGGAAGAGCGCGCCTAACACCGGAATGTCGCCAAGAACTGGAACCTTGGATAGCGATTTGATTTCGGTATTGTCTAACAGGCCGGCCAGGGCGAACGACTGTCCATCGCGCAGCTCGACGCCGGTCTTAGCGCGCCGGGTCTTTAAGGCTGGAATCAGGAAGCCGTCAAACTTGACGCCGTTAGCAAAGTCGATCGTCGAAACCTCAGGTTCCAATTCCAGGCGGATGTGATCTTCATCGATGATCGTCGGTTTGAAATTCAGACGCACGCCATACTCTTTGAAGATGATTGAGACGGTGTTCTTTTCACCGCCTTGCACCATCGGTACAGGAAACTCACCGCCGGCGAGGAAGCTGGCTTCCTGACCATCCATCGCGATCAGGTTGGGCTCGGCGAGCTCACGCAGCGAACCTTCGGTCTGCAGCATGCGCAACATCGCCAGCGAATTACCTGCCATCATGAGCATGTTCAAGGCGCTGCTCGAGAGCGCTCCGGAAATGATGCCGCTCATCGGGCTAGCCGGAGGATTGCTAAGTGAGCTGGGACCACCACCACTGTTCAGGTAAGTGCCGCTACCAGGACTGCCCTGATACGTGTACGAAGTGCCCATATCTTTCAGACGATTGCGACTGACTTCGGCTACGCGAACTTGTAGCTGGACCTGGGTCGCCGACTTCACCGGCGACGAAAGCATGTTCACGGTCTTGAAACCGGCTGCTTCGACCACGCTCTGGGCCTGGCTGGCAGTCTTGATATCCGCAACGCTGCCGGACATCACTACCGAACCGTTGGCCTGACTCAAACGAATGTCGTCCTTCGGAAACAGGGCGCGCATTTGTGAGTCGATCAGCGAGAGGTTGGCGCGGACATAAACGTCGAACACCAGATACTCACCGCCCGATTGTTCCCAGGCGATGAAATTCACCTGGCCGAAACCCTTGCCGTTAACCAAAACCTGATCAGGCGTGACCAGCACGGCCTCGGCGATTTCGGGGTTCGAAACTGAGAAGCGGCCGACGGGTCTGTCGAAATTGATCACCCGCGACTGTCCAACGAGCACGTTCACAGGGATGGATTCCTTGTTCTGCTTAAACGAAGCGGTGTAGGAAGTCTCCTGCGCGTGAGCCATGGAATTGACAAGCAGAATAATCAACGACGCGATTACCAGGCTTACGCGGCGTTTCATTGAGGGACTTTGCATGGTCTGTTGCTCCTTAAAATTAGTGGAAGTCGTTTTGGGCTGACGGCCGTCATCAACTTGCGATCTCTTTTTTGAGTCCCGACTCTCCTTACGGGAAGTCAACACTTCGCTTCTTGGCACCTTCAATCATCTCAACTGAGGATTTTGGTGGTGCCGGTTGCGCAGCCGGTGCCGGCTTTGCTTCTGCTTGCACCCGAACGCGGCGCGGTGCAGGTTTTTGTTCGGGTCGTTCACTCTTGAGCGAACCGGGTTCAGGCTGCGGAGCAGCGACGTCGCCGCCCAACAGGGTTCTCTTATTGATACCGATTGTTTGCTCGTCGCCCTGGTCGATGGAATTCCGCATCACCAGCTGGAGCTTGCCTTCACTGGAAGCAAGGGCGAGCTTCTCTGCTTGTTCGGGAGTAACGAGCAACGTGACTGCCTTAACACTGCTGGCTTCACGCTCACTTTCCGGCTTGTCAATGTTCTGACCGTTGGCCAGCACCTTGATGTTCTGCAGAACGATCTTGGAGATCGGGTCCTGGGCGACCGCACCGTTTCCGGTGGGGACGATTACAACCACAACGTCGACGAGTGTTCCCGGCATGATGAAGCCCGAAATACCAACGACGTCATCGACCTTCACAGTCATTGCGCGATAGCCTTCGGGAATGATCGCGGACAGGCCCCCTGCTGTTCCTTCGGGAGCGAGACGCGCCTCAGTGATCGGCTCTTTGGGAGCAATGTTAGTGACCGCGACACGGCCAGCGAGTTTCTCGACTGAATCGAAGGCGCCGTCCGGAGTCGACTCTTGCGGGAACTGCACCAGGGTGATCTGTTCCGCAATGATTTTGGTACCAACCGGAATCGCTACTTTGGCAACCGCCACGCCGCGTAGACTCTTGGTGTAAGCCTGCGCGCTCGACAAATAGCGACTGACAGAAACCGCTGCGAGTAGCCCAAACAAAAGGGCGCCGGCTAACACGATGAAAAAGCGTTTGTTGCGCATGATCTGAATCTCCGTGGTCAGTTGACCCGACTAAGGCTTTGCGCGTTTAGGCGCGAAAAACCGCTGTTGAAATGATGCTGCCGATGGTGATGGCTACGCCGTAGGGAATCGTATGAGAGCGGTCTGTGGGAATGGCGAACTTAGGCATTTCCCAACCAGGCAGCATTCCCACGAGTATCTGCAAAACCCTGTGCATGGTCGTCACGAGCACGCCGGCTCGAATGATGTTGATCATCGCGAGCACGCCACCTGTCAGCACGACAATAAGAAAAGTTGGAAGGACTAGATGCGCGCCCGTAACTGCACCGATCGCGGCGAAGAGCTTTACGTCGCCGGCGCCCATTGCGCCAAACACGTGAAGCATGAACATCAGTCCGAAGGCGAGTACACATCCACCTAAACTGGTGAGCAGTCCCGAGAGGCCTCCAAAGATGCCGTTGATTGCTACTCCTCCGACCAGCGCGGCGAGCACGTAAGCGTTCGGAATACGACGGTACCGCACGTCGTGATAAGTGATGATCACTGCGAGCGGTAAGAGGAGGGCGATCGTGACAATCGTTGCCGACATTTGTTAGGGCACCTCGAGGACCGTGGGGAAAGAATTGTTTCTAGCCGGCGACCGTGGCGGCCAGCGAGTTGAGTCTGTCGCCAATGGCGACGCCCAGACTTTGGAAAGCGAATGCGCATGCAATCGC
>Ga0209486_10001238_pt1 | contig 11140 bp, 9 predicted proteins | sample NCCompost_FD_187518 | JGI IMG/M metagenome (GOLD analysis project Ga0209486, IMG submission 187518) | Agricultural soil microbial communities from Utah to study Nitrogen management - NC Compost (SPAdes) (version 2) | ecosystem: Environmental > Terrestrial > Soil > Agricultural land | place: USA... | reverse complement strand
TCCTAGGCTTGTTCGGGGACCCTCGCCAGAGTGCGGACCGCCTCGCGCCACTCGCTGCGCGCGCGCAGAAGGCACGCCCGCTGCGCCCGGAGGCTCCTCTTCGCGGTCGTGAGAAGTGCCGACGACTTCTCGCGGCCCCGCTCCTGCCAGGCCCGCTTCTTTTCCTGCGCGCGGGTCCAGTGAGCCGAGGCGCGCTCGAGGAAGTGAGCCGCCTGGTCGAGGCGGAGGCGCACGGCCTCGCCGATCTCCGCCGGGACGTCCGGCAGCCGTGACTGGACCTCGAGAGTGGCCATGCGGAGGCGCGCCTTCTCGATGATCGGGCGCGGCGTGTAGCGAAGCTGCCGGGCGAGCCCGAGACCGTGCAACGTCCGGATGAGCCACTTCGTCGGATCCCAGTCGTACCAGCGGATTCCGTTGCGGTAGTCGGAAGGAAATTTGTGGTGGAAGTTGTGGAAGCCTTCGCCGTTCGTCACGAATGCGAGCATCCAGTTGTCGCGCGCGGAGTTCTCGTCCGAGTAGGGACGCGAGCCCCACATGTGGGCGATCGAGTTGACGAAGAACGTCGTGTGGTGGATGACGACGATTCGAAGGAAGCCGCCCCAGAGCAAGCCGCCCAGCGGGCGTCCGAAGGCCGCTCCGATGAGCGTCGGAATTCCGAGGCCGAACAGGATGCCGATCCAGGCCGCGTAGCGGTACTGCAGCATCACGAGCCGGTTGCTCTGGAGGTCGGGCGCGTTGTCGAACGTGCGGTCCGGCGCGTCCTTGTAGAAGAGCCAGAAGATGTGCGCGGAGAGCCCGCCCCGTTTGATCGAGTACGGATCCCAGTCCTTGTCGACGTACTTGTGGTGGACCCGGTGGTCGGACGCCCACTTCAGCACGGAGTTCTGAAGCGCCATCGCCCCGAAAAAGAGGAAGAAGGCGTGAACGAGCGGGTGAGCCTCGTATCCCTTGTGAGCGTAGAGGCGGTGATACCCGGCGGTCACCGACAGACCGACGACGAGGTACGAGACGAGAAACAAGACCGGCTCCCACCAGGTGACGCCGAACTTCAAGGCGTACGCGAGGGTTCCGAAAACCCCGACGAGAGGAGTCAGGGACAGGAAGAGAATGTTCGTCCAGTCCTTCGGCCGATCCACCGCGACCTCGCTGACAGCTTCACTCACAGTACTTGAGACCTTTCGTTCCGAAGGTTGTTCAGTGCCTCGTCTTCGATGTCGACGCGGATCTCGGCGCTCGGACCGCCGTCGAGCTCGTCGAGCAGACTGCCAATGCGCGGCGCGGACGCGCCCAGATCCTCGAGGAACACCGCGAGATCTCCCTGGCCGTAAAGATAACGAGGGTCAGCCACCGGCCGCTCCGCGGCGCGGGCCACGCCGGCGCCGGCGCGCGAAAACGTCGCCTTGTACCCGAAAGACCGCTCATCCGAAGGCTGGATCCGGACCGTGCAGGTGACCATTCGATCTCCGTTCTCGAGAAAGAGACACGAGGGCCGGGAGATCCCGCCCTCGACCGTCTCTAGTACCGTCCGCCCCGACCACCACCGCCGCCGCCACGATTGCCGCTCGGTTCGCTGCGCGGCCGAGCCTCCGACACGGTCAGCGCGCGGCCGTCGATCTCGCGGCCGTTCAGCGCGGACATCGCCGCTTTCGCCTCTTCGTCGTTGGAAAACTCGACGAACCCGAAGCCCTTGGACCGGCCGGTTGCGCGGTCGGAGATGACCGCGACGGAATCGGGGGACCCGTAGCCCCCGAAGAGCTGGCGAAGGTCGTCTTCGGTAGTCGAATAGGAAAGGTTGCCAACGTACAGTTTCATGTCGAATTCCTCCTGCCGGTCGGGCCAGCAGCTGCCGGCGTTGCCCGGACGCGAGCGCCGCCGCGCGCGCCCGCGCCTTCCCGTTTGCCTTTCGTTCGGAATTCGTCAGAACTGGTCTGGCAAAAGCGAGCGGAACGAGAACTGATAGAGCGTAACACAGGGTCCCCGCCGTTTCTGCCCGGGTCGCGGGAGGATGCGACGATCCAGGGCGCGGAAGGCGCGAGCCCTGAGCGCCTTGCGACGCCTTCGAGCGGAGGTACTATTTGCGTTTTCCTCGAACGGAGGTCCTCATGACCGATTCCGCGGTTGTGGCCGACAGGGAGGCCGGAGCGGGCAGCTCCGGAGAGCGCCCGGAGGTTCTGCGCAACTTCGTCGGCGGGAAGTGGGTCGAGTCCACGACGCGCGAGTTCCTCGACGTCTACAACCCGGCGCGCGGAGAAGTGATCGCGAGGACGCCCCTCTCGACGGCGACCGACCTCGACGCCGCCGTCATCGCGGCCAAGAAGGCGTTCCCCGCCTGGCGCGACACGCCCGCGGTCGCCCGCGCGCGGTCGCTCTTCCGCTTCAAGCAGCTCCTCGAGGAGAACTTCGAGGAGATCGCGCGAACGGTCACGACCGAGCACGGCAAGACGATCGACGAATCGCGAGGGAGTGTCCGGCGCGGCATCGAGTGCGTCGAGGTCGCCTGCGGGAGCCCGTCCCTCATGATGGGTTACGGCCTCGAGAACATCGCCTCCGGGATCGACTGCCAGGTCATCCGGCAGCCGGTCGGTGTCGTCGCGGCGATCGCGCCCTTCAACTTCCCGGCGATGGTGCCCCTCTGGTTCCTCCCGTTCGCCGTCGGGACGGGCAACACGATCATCGTCAAACCTTCCGAGCAGGTGCCGCTCTCGCAGCGCCTCATGTTCCGTCTGCTCGAGAAGTGCGACTTTCCGCCGGGCGTCGTCAACCTCGTCAACGGGGGGCGCGAGGTCGTGGAAGCGATCTGCGATCACCCCGAGATCCGCGCGGTCTCTTTCGTCGGATCGACTCCGGTCGCCCGCGCCGTGTATCAGCGCGCGACGCACTCGGGCAAGCGCGTGCAGGCGTTGGGCGGCGCCAAGAACTTCATCGTCGTGATGCCGGACGCGGACTGGGACCGCTCGATCGACGTCATCACCGAGTCCTTCTACGGCTGCGCGGGAGAGCGCTGTCTCGCCGGAAGCGTGCTCGTGCCCGTCGGAGAGGCCCACAAGGAGGCGCGCGACCGCATGGTCGAGTCCGCCCGCGCGCTCAAGGTCGGGGACGGGACGGAGAAGGGGGTCGAGATGGGCCCGGTCATCAGCTCCCGGCACCGGGACCGCGTGGTCGAGTACATCGAAAAGGGGGTCGCGGAAGGCGCAAAGCTCCTCCTGGACGGCCGCAAGGTGAAGGTGGAGGGGCGGGAGAAGGGCTTCTTTCTCGGGCCGACGCTGTTCGACGAGGTCCGCCCTTCGATGACGATCGGACACGAGGAGATCTTCGGGCCGGTCGCGACGATCAGCCCGGTCAAGGACCTGAACGAGGCGATCGAGGTCATGCACGCGCATCCGAACGCGAACGCGACGTCGATCTTCACGACGAGCGGCAAAGCCGCCCGCGAGTACGCGCGGCTCTCCTCCGCATCGATGGTCGGCGTGAACATCGGCGTCGCCGCGCCGATGGCGTACTTCCCGTTCGGCGGCTCGAAGGACAGCTTCTTCGGCGACCTGAAGGTGCACGGGAGAGACGCGTACGAGTTCTACACGGACAAAAAGGTCGTGATCTCGAGATGGTTCTGACCCTTACGACCCCGAGCCTTGTCATTCCGAGGAGCAAAGCCCCTTTCATGTCATTCCGAGGAGCGGAGCCCCTTTCGTGTCATTCCGAGGAGCGGAGCCCCTTTCGTGTCATTCCGAGGAGCGGAGCGACGAGGAATCTGGTGTCCTTTTCAGAAGGGCACACAGATCCCTCGCTTCGCTCGGGATGACAGACGATGACTACGGACAGATAGAGGTAAACCGATGCCCCGAATAGTTCTCGGCGGTTTGATCCAGTGCGCGACGCCGCTCTCCGATCCCTCGGTGCCGATCGACCAGGTCCGCGAGGACGCAATCGCGCGGCACATCCCCCTGATCGAGGAGGCCGGTAAGAGAGGAGTCCAGATCCTCGGGCTCCAGGAGATCTTCAACGGGCCGTACTTCTGCCCGTCGCAGGACCCGCACTGGTACGACATGGCGGAGCCGGTGCCGGGTCCGACGACCGAGCGCATGGCCGGCATCGCGAAGAAGTACCAGATGGCAATCGTCGTTCCCGTGTACGAGCGGGAGTCCGCGGGCGTGTACTACAACACCGCGGCGGTCTACGACGCCGACGGCAGCTACCTCGGCAAGTACCGGAAGAACCACATCCCCCACACGTCCGGCTTCTGGGAGAAGTACTTCTTCAAGCCGGGCAATCTCGGGTACCCGGTCTTCCAGACGCGCTACGCGAAAGTGGGCGTCTACATCTGTTACGACCGGCACTTCCCCGAGGGCGCGCGCCTCCTCGGCCTGAACGGGGCGGAGATCGTCTTCAATCCGTCCGCGACGGTCGCGGGACTGTCGCAGTACCTCTGGAAGCTCGAGCAGCCCGCGCATGCCGTCGCGAACGGGTACTTCATGGCCTGCAGCAACCGCGTCGGAACCGAAGAGCCTTGGAAGCTCGGTCGGTTTTACGGGTCCTCCTACTTCGTAGACCCGCGCGGGAACTTCCTTGCGGTGGGGTCGGAGGACAAGGACGAGCTCGTGGTTGCGGAGATGGACCTCGACATGATCGAAGAGGTGCGGCGCGTCTGGCAGTTCTTCCGGGACCGACGTCCCGAGACCTACCTGCCGATGGCCGAGATCGCCACTTGAAGACCCTGATCCGCGGCGGGACGGTCGTCACGGCGACAGACCTCTATCGCGGCGACGTCCTGATCGAGGACGAGAAGATCGTGGCGGTCTTGGCACCGGGGAGGGATCTGACCCGGGGTCTGATCCCCGAAGGGGGTCAGATCCCGAGCTCTCTTGACCATGTCATCGACGCTTCGGGCAAGTACGTCATCCCGGGCGGCATCGACGTGCACACCCACCTCGACATGCCCTTCGGCGGCACCACGTCGGCCGACGACTTCGAGTCCGGCACGATCGCCGCCGCGCACGGCGGGACGACCTCCGTAGTGGACTTCGCGATCCAGTACCGGGGCCAGACCCTGCGGCACGCGCTCGACGCCTGGAGGGCGAAGGCCGACGGCAAGGCGGCGATCGACTACGGGTTCCACATGATCGTCACCGACCTGAACGACGCCGTCGAAAAGGAGATGGACGCGCTCGTCGCCGAAGGCGTCACGTCGTTCAAGCTCTTCATGGCTTACCCCGGCGTCTTCATGCTGGACGACGCGTCCATCTTCCGGGCCCTCCTTCGCACGCGCGAGAACGGCGGCACGATCTGCATGCACGCGGAGAACGGCGGCGTGATCGACGTGCTCGTCCAGAGGGCGCTCGCGGAGGGCAAGACGGAGCCCAAATACCACGCGCTCACCCGCCCCGCGCGGGCGGAGGCGGAGGCGACCCACCGCGCGATCGCGCTCGCCGAGATCGCCGGAGTCCCCATCTACATCGTCCACCTGTCCGCGCCGGAAGCCCTCGAGATGGTCACCGCGGCGCGCGACCGCGGGATCCCCGCTTACGCCGAGACGTGCCCGCAGTACCTCTTCCTCTCGTACGACAACTACGAAGAGCCCGACTTCGCGGGCGCGAAGTACGTCATGAGCCCGCCGCTGCGGCCGAAGGAGGGGCAGGACCGGCTGTGGCGGGGCCTCGCGGGCAACGACCTCCAGGCGATCTCCACGGACCACTGCCCGTTCTGCATGAAGGAGCAGAAGGAGCTCGGTCGCAACGACTTCTCGAAGATCCCCAACGGCGCGCCCGGCATCGAGACCCGGATGAGCCTCGTCTTCGACGGCGGCGTCCGGACCGGAAAGATCTCACTCAACCGTTTCGTCGAGCTGACGTCGACGTCGCCGGCTCGGATTTTCGGGCTCTTTCCCCGAAAGGGGACGATCGCGCCCGGCTCGGACGCCGACCTCGTCGTCTTCGATCCGAACCGGAAACAGACGCTGTCTGCGAAGACGCTGCACATGAAGGTGGACTACAACCCGTACGAGGGAAGAGAGGTCACCGGAGTCTCCGAGACCGTCCTGTCCCGCGGAAAAGTCATCGTCGAGAACGGGAAGTTCGTCGGCAAAGCCGGTTCCGGCTCTTTCCTGAAGAGAAACCCGAGATGACGCTCCCTGTCATTCCGTCTTCTTTCTGTCATTCCGAGGAGCGGAGCGACGAGGAATCTGTGGCCCTCTCGACAGCGGTCCAGATCCCTCGCTTCGCTCGGGATGACAGGAACGGGGCCCCGGATAGGAGGCACAAGTGAGCTCCACGACCCGCGAAGTCCGGCCCGCCTCCGAGCTCTCGAAGACGGTCCGGGAGAAGCACAAGAAACACCTCTTCCCCGCGACGATCCAGTACTACCAGGAGCCGATCGTCCTGACGGAGGGGAAGGGGCTGCGCCTCAAGGACGCGGACGGCAACGAGTACCTCGACTTCTTTGGCGGCATCCTGACGGTGTCCGTCGGGCACGCGAACGACAGGGTCAACGCCGCCGTGAAGGCGCAGGTCGAGAGGCTCTCTCACGTTTCCACTCTCTACCCGACCCTGCCGGCCGTCGAGCTCGCCGAGAGGCTCGCGCGTCTCGCGCCCGGAAACCTCTCGCAGGTGTGCTTCACCGCGTCCGGCACGGAGGCCGACGAGACCGCGGTGATGATGGCCGAGCTCTTCACCGGCCGCTCGGAGTTCATCGCGCTGCGGCACGGTTATTCCGGCCGCTCGACGCTCGCGCAGTCCCTGACGGCGCAGTCGACGTGGCGCCCGCTCCCGACGAAGATCGCGGGGATCAAGCATGCCCCGACCCCGTACTGCTACCGCTGCCCGATGCACCTGACCTATCCATCGTGCGGGCTCGCGTGCGCGACCGACATCGAGGACATCATCCGGACGACGACGACGGGTCGGATCGCCGGGTTCCTGGCAGAGCCGATCCAGGGGGTCGGCGGCTTCATCACGCCGCCGCCCGAGTACTTCGAGGCGGCCGTCAAGATCATCCGGAAATACGGCGGCGTCTTCATTTGCGACGAGGTGCAGACCGGTTTCGGCCGCACGGGGACGACGATGTGGGGCATCGAGCACTGGGGCGTGGAGCCCGAGATCATGACGATGGCCAAAGGCGTCGCGAACGGGCTGCCGCTCGGGGTCACGATGGCGACCCCGGAGATCGCCGCGTCGTTGAAGTCGCTCACGATCTCCACCTTCGGCGGCAACCCCGTGTCGTGCGCCGCGGCGAACGCGACGGTCGAAATCATCGAGCAGGACCGGCTGCCGGAGAATGCCGAGGCGATGGGGCGGCTCCTGCGAGCGGGGCTCGAAGAGCTACAGCGCCGGTTCCCGAAGAACATCGGAGACGTCCGAGGCCTCGGCCTCATGCAGGCCGTGGAGCTCGTCGTCGACGAGACCGCGCGCGACCGCACGCCCGAGAAGGACCTGACCAACCGCGTCTTCGAAGAGTCGAAGCGGCGCGGCCTCCTGATCGGCAAGGGCGGAATGGAAGGCAATTCCTTCCGCATCGCGCCGGCGCTGAACGTCGGCGCCGCGGAGATCGAGGAAGCGCTCCAGATCCTGAGAGAGTCCTTCGAATCGGCCGGAGCGAGCTGACAACTTCCCGGAGGTATCCATGACTGCTGACCTGTCCGTCGTCTTCACCGGGATTCGCTTCGAGAACCCGTTTCTCCTCTCCTCCGCGCCTCCGACCGAGTCGGAGGCGAACATCCTTCGCGCGTTCGACGCGGGATGGGGCGGGGTCGTCACCAAGACGATCGGGGTCCACCCCGTAGTCAACGTGAAGGGGCCGAAGACGAACTTCATGCGGACTGACCCCGTGACCGGCCACATCTCGATGAAGAAGAAGCCGGGCGCGGCTCTCCACTCGTCGTGGAACTGGGAGCTCATCTCGGACAAGCCGCTCGACTGGTGGATCGGACGGCTCGCGCGCATCAAGAAGGCCCACCCGACGAAAATCCTCGTCGCCTCGATCATGGCGGGATCGGGCTCCGACGAGGAGCTCCGCCACTGGCAGACGCTCGCGAAGGCGTGCCAGGACGACGGCGCGGACGCCCTGGAGTTGAACCTCTCCTGTCCCCACATGGACCGGCCGGACATGGGCTCCAACATCGGGAAGGACGACGAGCTCATCTCCGTCGTCACGCAGGCGGTCAAGGAGGTCGCGAAGATCCCCGTCTGGGCGAAGCTCACGCCCTCGACCACGGACATCGTCGTCGAGGCGCGCGGCGCGTTCCTCGGCGGCGCCGACGCGGTCGTGTCTTCGAACACGTTCACGTCGCTGCCGGTGATCGACGCCGACACACTCGAGTTCGAGATGAACGTCGAGGGGCTCGTATCGACCGGCGGACTCGGCGGACCGGCGATCCTCCCGCTCTCGCTCGCGAAAATGTCGCAGATGACGAATGCGCTGCCGGACAAGGAGTTCTCCGGCATCGGCGGCATCTCCGAGTTCTCGCACGCGCTCAACTACTTCCTGCTCGGGTGCGGGACCGTCCAGGTCTGCACCGCCGCGATGCTCGACCATGCGGTCGGCCCGACCGTGATCAAGAACCTCGTCGCCGGCATGGAGGAGTTCCTCGAGAAGAACGCCCCCCGCGGGTGGAAGAACCTCGAAGACTTCCGTGGGATCCGGCGGGACCGCATCGTCTCGCACTCGAAGATCAAGCGGCCCGACGAAGCGCACTACCACGGCGGGTACGACAACGAGGAGCCAGCGGCGCCTTCCGTGAAGGTGGCCGAGTGATGCGAACGGTCTCCCGCGCAGCGGTTCTCGCCTTTCTGCTCGCGGCCGCTTCCTCGATTGCGATTGCGCAAACCGCGCCAAAAACGAAGACGGTTGCGCGGGCACCCAGGCAGTACACGATCGAGCAGTTCTACGCGACCACGGGCGTCCGGGACGCGTCGTTCTCCTCCGACGAGAAGCGGATCCTCTTCTCCTCCAACCAGACCGGGGTCTACAACGTGTACTCGATTCCCGTAGCGGGCGGCGAGCCGACGCCCCTCACGGCGGGGACCGCCACCACGTACGCCGTCTCCTATTTCCCGGGGGATGACCGCGTTCTGTACACCCGCGACACCGGTGGCAACGAGTTGAACCACCTCTACGTCCGGGAGGCGGACGGCAAGGAGCGGGACCTGACTCCGGGAGAAAAGCTCAAGGCGGAGTTCGACGGGTGGAGTGGAGACCGCGCCTCCTTCTGGGTGGAGACGAACGAGCGCGATCCGAAGTACTTCGACCTCTACCGCTACGACGCGAAGACGTACGAGCGCACGCTCGTCTACAGGAACGACGGCTACAACATCGCCGCGATCTCGCCGGACGGAATGTGGGTGGCGCTCGTGAAGACACAGGGGACGTCCGACAGCGACATCTATCTCTGGAGCGCCGCGACGAACGAAGCGAAGCTCATCACCAGGCACGAGGGACAGGCGGACAACACGCCGGAGGCGTTCGACCCCTCCTCGGGCGCGCTCTACTACCTCTCCAACGAGGGCAGCGAGTTCTCGCGCGTCCGCAAGCACGACGTGGGGACCGGCAGGTCCGAGGACGTCGAGAAGCCGGCCTGGGACCCGCTCTTCGTCCGCTTTTCGAAGAACGGCCGCTACCGCGCGACGGGGATCAACGAGGACGGACGCACGGTCGTCCGTGTCGTCGATACGCGCACCGGAAAAGAGGTCCCTCTCCCGAAGCTGCCCGCGGGCGACATCACGACGGTACGGTTCAGCGACAGCGAGAAGCGGATCGCTTTCTACGTCAATGGGGACCGGTCGCCGAGCAACCTCTACGTCTACGAGGTCGGAGCGAAGTCGCCGGTCCGCCTGACGGACTCGCTGACCAAAGAGATCGATCCGGAGGACCTCGTCGACTCGGAGGTCGTGCGCTTCAAATCGTTCGACGGGACCGTCATCCCGTCGATCTACTACAAGCCCCACCAGGCGTCGGCTTCGAACAAGGTTCCCGCGCTCGTGTGGGTCCACGGCGGACCGGGCGGCCAGACCCGGAAGGGATACAGCGCGACGATCCAGTACCTCGTCAACCACGGTTACGCGGTCCTCGGGATCAACAACCGAGGGAGCTCCGGCTACGGCAAGAGCTTCTACGTCGCCGACGACCAGAAGCACGGCAAGGAGCCGCTCTGGGACTGCGTCGAGGGCAAGAAGTACCTGGCGAGCCGTCCCTACGTGGATAGGGACCGCATCGGCATCATCGGCGGGAGCTACGGCGGTTACATGGTGCTGGCCGCGCTCGCGTACAAGCCGGAGGAGTTCGCGGTCGGGGTGAACATCTTCGGCGTCGCGAACTGGGTGCGCACGCTCGAGAGCATCCCGAAGTGGTGGGAATCCCAGCGACTCGCCCTCTACCAGGAGATCGGCCACCCCGAGAAGGACGGGGCGATGCTCCGCGAGATCTCCCCTGTCTTTCACGCCGACAAGATCCGGCGGCCGCTCCTCGTCCTGCAGGGCGCTAACGACCCGCGGGTCCTGAAGGCGGAATCCGACGACATCGTCGCCGCGGTCAAGAAGAACGGCGTGCCCGTCGAGTACATCGTCTTCTCCGACGAAGGGCACGGCTTCACGAAGAAGAAGAACCAGATCGAGGGCTACGGAGCGATCCTGAAGTTCCTGGACAAATACCTGAAGGGGGCGCCCGAGGCGCGAACGGCGGAATCCGGCAGCTAGCCTCGGGCACGCGCAACCCGATGCGCCGCGGCATTCTGTGGGTGGCCGCTGTGGCCGTGGGCGTCATCGCTGTCCTCGTCCTCTCGCGCCGGACGTCCGAGACCCCCCCCGTTTCGGCCGTCCGCGACTGGTCCCGGATCGCGTCGGGACGCCTCCACCTCGACATGCGCTCGAAAATCCCGGCGGCGGTCTCCGGTTTCTTCCGGGAGCGCGCGCTCCCCTTTCGCGTCGAGCCCCGGACGCTCGCGCTTCCCGGGTACCAGCTGGTGGGCGCCCGCGTGCACTCGATCGGCGGAAGGACGAGCGCCCTCGCGGTTCATCGGGATGCCCGGAACAAGATCGTCGTGTGCCAGAGGTTCGAAGGGCGAGTCGAGGAGCTTCCCCGGCCCGACCGGATCTTCGTGCGAGGCGCCGGGAGAGTTCAGGTCTATCGCTCCCGCCGCGGGGGCGCGGTCTTCTGG
>Ga0209486_10001237_pt1 | contig 11148 bp, 7 predicted proteins | sample NCCompost_FD_187518 | JGI IMG/M metagenome (GOLD analysis project Ga0209486, IMG submission 187518) | Agricultural soil microbial communities from Utah to study Nitrogen management - NC Compost (SPAdes) (version 2) | ecosystem: Environmental > Terrestrial > Soil > Agricultural land | place: USA... | reverse complement strand
CGGCTACACGGCAAACGTCCTCGCGCCCGATACGCTCACCGATCTCGGCGGCGGCGCGTGCTTCAACGACGCGCGGGTCCAGGTCGAGCTCGCACCGTCGTAGTGTCCGCCTTCAGGCGGACCTTGCCCACCTTCAGCTTCAGTTCGGCGTCGGCTGCTGCACTGAGTCGATGACGAGGACTTCCACCGGCCCGCGCGCGGGCCGAAGTTTCAGCCCGAGCTGCTCTTCGAGCGCGGTGAACAGCGACGGGCCGTTGGGGTCGATCGACGACGGCAGCTCGACGCCCGGAGGCAGCTGCGATCGATCGGGTGTGTATTTCACCTCGAGGTCCCAGTTGCCGGTCAGTCCAGTGCGATCGATCACCAGGCGCTGCGCCGGCCCCTCGAGAAGGTTGGCCAGCATCGCCATGGTCGCCCCGCCGCCCATGACGCGGGCAGGGTTCATGGTCATACCACAGGAGCCGGGCCCCGGCGGGCCGGACGACGCCGGCGGCGTCGCTCCCCTTGCGGCGGCGGCTGCCCGCGCCGCACAGTCCACCGCGGCGGGGCGAAGCTGCGGACCCAGCCTGCCATCCTGCCTGGCGACCACGAGCTCGAAGATCGGCAGCTCCTTCGTCTCTTTGTGCATCACCAGCTTGAAGCGGTCCGCCAGCAGCGTCCGCAGCATCATCCTGAGCGGATCCTGGCCGCCGAAGAAGGCCCCCGTCGACGGCACCTCACGCTCGGGCTTGGCGAGGATGTCGAAGCGATCGGAAGCGATCCAGTCGGGCCCTCCCTCGAGCTGGAAACCCTGGATCTGATAGGCGAATCGAATCATTTCTCGCAGCTGCATGTTCACCACCGCGAGACTGCCGCCACGAGGGTCCATCCGAAAGTACCGCTCCTCGTTCCCGGACTTGTTGGGTTTGACCGATGCGGTCTCGAAGGCCAGCGGCGGTTGCTGCGCGCCGTCTGACGGCGCCTGTACCTGACGCACGGCACGCAGCGGCGCCGCAGCGGCAACGAACAGTGCAGCCGCGACGATAGCCGTGGCCACGGGTAGTGCTCCCGCGCGACCACGCGCCTGTGCCCCGTCCAGGACCGCCCGGACGCGAGTGCTCAGATCGCGGCAGGCCGCCATGGCCGGCAGCGGCGGCGAGGCAGTGCTGGCAAGACGCTCCGCCAGCAGGACGAGTTGATTTGCGTAAGCGATGGCTTCACTCCGCCGGAGGACTGCATCGTCGCAGGCCCGCTCTGCCTCGAGACTCAAACGCCTCCAGGCGATCCAGACGAGCGGATGGAACCAGTACAGCGCCCGAACAATGCGCGCCATGTACTGACTCAACCAGTCGGCGCGGCGCACGTGCTCGAGCTCGTGAATCATCGCGCGGCACAACTCCTCTTCGCTCCAGGCTGTCGCGTCGAGCGGCAACATGATCACCGGCCGAAGGATGCCGTATGTCATCGGACCAGGAATCGATTCGTGCACCCTCACGGCCACGGACCGCCGGATTCGCGCCTCGGCTGACAGCCTGCGCACCAACGCCTCACCGCGCACACACACGGAGCTCGACCGACGCAGCGAGCGCAAGTGCCACGTCCCGGCGAGTACTGGCAGCAGACAGAGCAACGCGCCGGCTCCCCAGATCGTCCACAGAATTGCGGACGCGGTCATGCCCGTCGACTCAATACGCAGCGAATCAACTGATTCCTGTGCGGCGATCACCGTCGGAGACGGGCTCGTCATGACCGGGACGACAGCGACCGCTGGCGCACGCAATGCCGCGGTCCGGGCGGGCAGCGTTACGCCCCGAGACGGCATCACGAACGAAGCCGCCGGCAGCGCCAGGAGCACCGCAAAAGCCGCCACGAGCAGCACGTGTCGAGCCGCCGCGCGGCTCCGGCGTGCCAGTCCGGTCAACGCGAGCGCTACCGCAAGCGTCAGCGTCGCCTTTGCGACCAGCGTCGCAGCAAACGATGCTCCGATTCCAATGGCGATCTCCGCAAACCAGGCGTTCATGGCTGCTTCCTTCCCTTGCGTGCCCGTTCGATCTCGGCTTTCAACGCGTCGAGGTCCTCGTCATCCCACGATCCCTCGCGCACGAGCGCGGTCATCATCTGTCTGAGCGAACCGCCGAAGAACGTGTGCAGGTATTGCTGCAGCGCCGTGCGCTTGGCGACGGCCGGCGACATCGTGGCGGAATAGATAAAGCGGAGGCCGTCCTGCTGATGGCGCAGGAACCCCTTCCGCTCGAGCCTGGCGAGCATGACGCGCACCGACGAATCGCTCGGCGGCGCCGTCAACTTCGCGCGGATGTCTTCGGCCGACGCCCGATTGTCGAGGGCAAAGACCGCGTTCATGATTTCCCGCTCGCGGCGGGTCAGGCGTTCCGTGGCCGGCTTTGGCATATGCGACAGTTGTCGCATTCTAGAGGCGACAACTGTCGCATGTCAACCGGGCGATCTCCAGGCGGTATTCGTCGTGTGGTCCGGCTGAGGCCGGGCAGTACGTCAGAACGAGAAGAAAAAGAGCAGGTCGACCCCGGCCCGCTCGATGCGCCTGAACGTCACGCGCTGTGTGGACGAGGTTTCGGCGACGTTGGCCTGCACGCGTAGATGGTCCTTGAGCTGATACTCGAGAATCAGTTCCGTGGCCTGCGCGATTCAACGACGCCTGCGTGCAGGTCGAGCTCGCACCGGCGTAGTGTCCTTCACGGCGCCGGTCGCGTAACTCTCTTAGTTCGGTGCGGGGCGTTCGAAGCGATTAACCACCGGCACTTCTACCTTCGCGGTCAGGACGCTGGCAGGCCCATGTAGCCGCTCAACTACATGCCTCACCATCTGTCCAGAAACAAAGTCCGTCGCCGTAACCCCAATAGGCCTCGGGATTTCCAGGGCTGCCACACGACATATACTGCCACTCGACAGGCCCATCGCAATAGGGAGGATAACTACTGCTCCCATTGCACTGCGCGCCTTCTGGATACTGCGCTTCGCAATACCCGCAATTCCACTCGCAGCTCCCAGGTTCATATGCCTGTACGTCCGAGGAGTAAGACGCGATACCACCGACCAACAGGGCCGTCGATAGCGTCGCTTGCGTAGCTGTTCTCATCACAAACTTCCCAGGTGCGCGTCACTTACCGTACCTTTGCATGGATTTCGAGAGTTCTTACTGCAAAGCGTCAGTTCTCGCTGGGCTGCTCGATTGAATCAACGACAATGACCGACACAGGCCCCCGCGTCGATTCCACTTGCAAACCGAGCTGCTCCTTCAACGCATCGCGAATCGGCGGCGCGCTGACCCTTGACCTGTTTTGCTGGTCAGAAACGGCGTTTGTCTCGTAGGCGAGTTGGACCGTCCACGATCCGCTCAAATGCGTCTCGTCGATAACCGGAAAGCCAAGAACTGCCGCAACAACCGGTGCGAGCGCTGAAATCGGAGCACATTTCAAGAATGCGACTCTAACGGTTGCCGACATGGCGAAATCCCGATCCTTCGGTGGATTCTGCGGATCGCACCTTTTCAGATTTGGTCCAAGGGTTCCGTCGCGGCTCGCCACGACCAATCGCGCTGACAACATGTCGCGGCGCTCCTGGTGCGTAACCAACTTGAATCTCTCCTCGAGCAACGACTGCACCATCAGTCGCATGTCTTGCTCGGAGACTGGACCGGCGGCTTTTCCGTTTATCTCGAAACCATCTCTCCGGATCCAGCTGGGACCACCGATAAGCTGCGTCGCATGGAGATCGAAAGCGAACCGAATCAACTGAGCTGCTGTGGCATTCCGCCGGTAAAACACGTGTGGCCGTTCTGGGGGAGGCTGGACGGGTGACGGGTCGATCTGCCTCTTGACTGAAGCGACCTCGAAGGTCGGCTTTACCGGCTGGGCGGAAGTGATAGCAACCAATCCAAGAAACACCAGCCACGACCAGATGGCACACACGTGACGTGCCATAGTTTCTCCTTAGGTCGATAACAACTTCTACAGTGCCGTCCACCCGCACGGTCTGCGATTACAGGATGCCGCTGATCACCTTATCGAACACGTCCACGTCGACCGCGCCGATAACAAACTTCTTGATTGCTATCCGCCCATGCCCGGAATCGATTCCGATCGCAAAACTTTCGCGTGTTCAACGAGCTCGGGGAGGTTCGCTGCAATCTGCAGGTCGGTGCCTGGATCCGCACGGGCACCGTGATGCTGCCGAAAGGGCTGTGGCGCAAGCACACGGCGAACGGCTATACGGCAACCGCGCTCGCCCCCGACACGCTCACCGATCTTGGCGGCGGCGCCTGCTTCAACGACGCCCGCGTAGGTCGAGCTCGCCAGTTAGTGGCGGTCGTGGATCAATTATTTGCTGGCATCTCCGCGTGCTCGATCACGTAATGCGTCACACTCTCGCGATCAGGCGTCATGCGAAGACCCAGTCGCTCGCGCAACGCAGTTGACAAAGTCGGGGCGTCGCTTGGCGCCGGCGTTCTACCCGCGATGGCCCACATGCGACTATACACAGGGAATTCCCTTGTGTTTACGGTCATCGTCATGTCGTAGGCACCCGCGAGCCCAGTGCGATCGACGACCCTCTTCAAGAGAAACGATTCCAGCTGACGGGCGAATTGGCTAATCGTCAGTCCCTTGACGTTCAATACATCGTTGACGAATCCTCCGAAACACCAGGTCCCATCTTCGGCGCGAAGCATCCCATTGGGATCGGCGACACCACACGGCGTCGCCGCCTTCAGGCCTGGACCGAGGCGGTCTGGATGGACGCGGGTCAGCACGAGAACATCCCCTTGCCGCTGCTCGCGCCGCACGACCACCTTGAACCTGTCGTGCAGGAGGGTCTGCACCATCAGATTCATTGGCCCCAACTGCCCTCGCGGCGCCAATGGAATGTCGGCACCTGCCGTCGCATTGATGTCGAACGTCGCCTTCGCGAGTGCACTCGGCAGCGTGTCTGTCAGCTCGAAGTCCTGAAGGCCGTACGCGAACGCCACCAGTTCCCGGATCGACGTGTTCATCGTCACGAGCCGTCCTCCGGGGAAGACTCGAATACGGGTGGCGTTTTGGAAGTTTACATGTGCAGGCTGTTGCCCGACTGAATGGATTGACGCGACGTCGAAGGCGGGCGCCGGTGAATCCCGCGACTGAGTTCCGGCCCGGCCGGCGCCGAACAACACGAGCGTCAGCGCTACGACGGACTTGGCAACTATTCCCCTCGTCAGCATCGTTGTGGCGCTAACCGAGCATCCGCAACCTAGAAGACGCAGTCGCATATTCAGCTGCAGTCCACAGTACCATAAGTGCCGCCCGCGTCATCCGTACAGTCAATTAGATTGCAATTGTATGCCGCGGCGCATTCCGAGGCGTCGATACACCGGAAGACGTACGGCGGGCACGAGAAGGTGAACGGATTATCCCCAACCGTGAGGCAATCCTCCATGTCACAATCCAGTTGTGCCCGGACCGGGTTAGGTTGGCCAGCAAGAACGGCAAGGAACAAGACCGGCGCACCGATACGTTCGATTCGTGACATGCGACACCACCTTTCGAACGCGCTTATAGCACCCGCACGCATTCACAGCCTGCCGTACATTCAGGAATGCGCAAAGGACGTCGGCAAAGTTCTCGAACTGCTCTTCCAAGAGCGCGGCAGCCGCTCCGGTCCACACAGACGTCCGGAGTTGCGCCCGACAAATAGCCACGGAGTCGCGGAGACACGAAGCGAAGCAGTCATTCCGCGACCCGTGTCTCCGTAGCGAGGTTCAGAACGAGAAGAACAACAGCAGGTCGAGCCCCGCGCGCTCCACGCGGCGGAAGGTCGCGATCGACATTCACCCGTGTTCTGCATCGCACAGGGGTTCTGAATCAGCCGGATGAGCCTCAGTCATGATCCGGACAAACCGTCGCCGCTCCCAACGAGGACCCTATGGCCGATCAGCCTCGATGGAACCCGCAGGAACGGGCTTGTGAAAACGCGCTTCGACCACGGCGTCACTCCGCTGCTCGATAGCCAGCGCCAGTACTTCGCAGAATTCGGACAGCGCCACCTGGCCAACGTCACGCCCGCCTCTCAGTCGCACGGACACGGACCCGCTGTTCATTTCGTTATCGCCGACGACCAGTACCAGCGGGATTTTCTTCATCGACGCGGTGCGCAGCTTCCGCTGCATGCGTTCGCCCGTGGTGTCCATCTCAGCCCGGACCCCGAAACTGCCGTTTCTGACATCCATTTCATTCAGCCGGCGCAGCACGGCTTCTGCGTACGGAAGGTGACGGTCCTGTCGTACGCCCATAGCGATGTCGGCGACGAATCTTTTGCAGGGTCCTTGAAAGGATTCGAACGTGGAGCTTCCTCGGCTCATCGTTTCAAGTTTGGACGGATCGCGAGCTCAAGTTCGGCGACGCGTGGAAGGTAAAGATTCTCGATCCAATGGAACGAGCTGAAGTTGCCATCCTGCTTATCGGCCCGGGATTCTTTCGATCGGAATTCATTCGAGAGACAGAAATGCCGACGTTACTGCTTGGCGCCCGGGCGCAACGCCTTCATCTCATCCCCGTTCTCGTACGAGGTGGTGACGCCCAAAACGACTTCTCGCGGGAGGTTTTCAAGTATCCGGACCCAAGAACCGGACCCTACCAAGCCACGCTGTCCGATTTCCAAGGCGTGCCGCACCCAATTTCGGAACGTGAGTTAACGTCAAAGCTCACCTCGATTTCGGAAGTCGAAATGAGCGTGCTGACTCTTTTGAGCAGCGCGCCCAGACCGGAGCGCGGCGACTGTGTGCTCGCAATCGGCAGCGGCCTCATTGAAAACAACTTGGTCGCCAACTCCGAGATTGAACTCGATTACAAGCACGTTGTGACTCGCGTTCGCTATCATGGCGGAAGCGGTGTCAACTATGCCATCCGACTCAGCAGGATGGGTTGCCCGGTACTGCCGATTATCTCGATTGGCAAGGACCCAAATGGTCGTGAGATACAGGAGGCACTCGCGAAAGAGGTGCCATCAGGGCACGACCACGTTCGGGCGTTCATCGAACATCCGTCTTTCCTATGCCCTGGAATCAAGACATCTGAAACGTACATAGCGATCCATGGCAATCAACGGACCACCTTCACCGAGGTTGTTCAGGGCGTCGAGAGGTTCCCCGAGCACTGCTACGAGAGGCTGGCGGACGCAACCGGCCCCGACGGCCGCATCGGTGCGGTGATGCTCGGGCATCTTTACGCAGACGATCCGAGTCTTGGTCGACCGCGTTCTCTTACAGCCGATATCGCGGCTGAGTTCAACGGCCGCGCCCTCGTGTTTGCCAACTTTGGGGTCAGTCAGATTCGGCGCGGATCCAAGTATTGGCGAGACCATCTGCAGAACATTTCTGTGCTCCAGCTCACTCTCCAAGAAGCGGTCCACTTCTTCTCGGATGACGACCGCGTTACTTCCCTCGAGGACATGATCCGATGGTTTCGTTCAATCGATGCCACCGTGATCATTACATACGATTCTTTCGGTGCTGTCGCGGTGCTCAGAGGGGAAGACGATCCCTTTGATGCACACCGATTCATGATTGCCAAGGTGGTTGACAAGACGGGCGCGGGGGATGCTTTCGGTTCCGGTATCGTCCATTCACTTCTGCGGGACTCATTCCTCGATCGACATAGCGTCACACGGGCCTTGGAACGAGCGCGGGTGTGGGGAGCGTACGCCTGCGGCAGCATCGGCGGGAGCCACGGGAGCCCGAACCAGAATGAATTGACCGAGTTCGAGAAGGGTCGAGGAGCTATTCCGCCTGGTCGAACGAATCGCGCGGAACCGGTGTATCAAGGAAGTCTCCAGGACAGGCACTTTTTGGATCGTTTGCGGTTGCTCGAAGAGAGGGAGCACGTGCGCCACAAGACCTCCGGAAATCGCATCTGAAGTGAAGCTTCCCGCCGCCGCTGCGCGGTCTTCTGGCGGATGGTGCGGCCGAAGCCGGACACGACGTCAGAACGAGAAGAAGAACAGCAGGTCGACCCCGGCCCGCTCGATGCGCCTGAACGTCACGCGCTGTGTGGACGAGGTTTCGGCGACGTTGGCCTGCACGCGGAGATGGTCCTTGAGCTGATACTCGAGAATCAGCTCCGTGGCCTGCGCATCGCCGAAGCCTTGCCTGACGCGGAAGAACAAGTGTTCCCCGACCTGCTCGCCCACGCTGAGCGTCGGGCCGAAGCCGCGTTCCCCGGCCTCGATCTCGAATTCGTCGAGCTCGAGCGCGTTGCTGATCGACCGTGACAGCCCCGTCGCGAGGTAGCCGCCCGCCAGCGCCGTTGCGCGCTCGGTCAACGACACCTGCTGCCCTTCGCCCAGCTCGTTGATCGGCTGGTTGAACACGATGAGCGACAGGATGTCCGCCTGATCGAGCGGCGGGTTGCTGCTGAACGACAGCTCCGGCTGTTTCATCGTCCCCTGCACCTGCACGAAGGTTTCGACGCCGGAGATGATGCGGCGGGCGCGGATATTGAGCGCCGGGTTCAGCTCGTCGCCGCCGTCGAACCGGATGTGACCATCGCGCAGGATCTCGAAACGGCGCCCCTGAAACGAGTAATTGCCGCGGACTGTGTTCACGTCGCCGACGATCTGCAGCTCGGCGCCGGGTATCTTCCGCGCGCGAATCATGCCGCCGACGGTTGCGTTCATGTCGCCGATGTCGATCGGCGCGTTCGCCGGACGCAGATTAGTGCCACGCATCACCAGGTTATCTGGAATGACCACGGCGACGTCCAGATCGAGGGCATCGAACAACGACGGTTGTTTCGGCGCGGGCGTTCCTTCGGCCGGCGGCGTCGCACGCGCCGCTTCGTCCGCACCGGGCAATGCTGCCTCGGCCTCGATCGCGTACGGATTCGCGGTCACCCGATCGAGAAGTTCGGCCAGGAAGATGGTCCCGTTCTCGACGTCGACGGATCCCTCGAGCCGCGGCTTGCGCAGCTCGCCGGTCAGCTTCAGTTTCGAGTTGAGCTTCAGGTCGGCGATGCGGTTGTCGATGATCTCGAAGGACTGCGACTGCACGTTGATGTCGACCGCCCCGAGTTCCCGATCGTGCACGCCCAGCGTCCCGCCAATCGTCAGCGGGAAGCCCCGGCTGTCGAGGATCGTGAACTCGCGCACGGTGACGACGTCCGGCTGGAGATCGATGCGCGTGTCGAGGCCGGTATAGGCGGTGCCGAATTCGGGAATCTGGAATGCGCCGCCCTTGATCTCGACCGTGCCCTCGGCGTGCGGGTCGTAGCCGGTTCCGGTCAACCTGACGTTCGCCTGCATCGTGCCGGTGACATTCGTCACATACGACGTAAAGCCCTGGATGATGCCCAGTTCTATCGGGCTGCTCGCGATCTGAACGTCGAGAACGCCGCCGGCCCTGGTTTCGTCGTGCGCGTCGACGCCGGGCGGGGTTGGGCGGAACAGTGTCACCGGCGCAACGCCTTTCGCGGTGATCCACGCCGTTGGCGTCTGCTGCAGCCGGACATCCATCGCGACACCGCTCTGCGTGTAATCGACCGTACCGGTCAGCGCCTCGAACATGTAGTTACGGAAGGCCCCCTGCGACAGGGTGAATTTCGACGCGACGGTGGGCGCTTTCGTCGAACCGGAGATCTCCGCGTCGCCGGTGAATCTCCCGGCCAGCCGCCCGTCGCCGAGCAACAGCGTGTCCAACTGGGCGACGTCGACGTTTTCGGCGCGCACCTGCAGGGTCGAATCGATTCCGGCAATCACACCGTCGGCGGTAATCCGCTGATCGGCATTCACCAGCTGCAGGTTCTTCACTTCGATGCGATTGCTGCCGTAGCGCACGTCCGCCGACGCGCCCTCCGGCGTGCGCCACTCGATCTGCTCGGATCGCAGCGCCAGGCTGTCGACATGGATCTCCTGGTGGTCCGGGTGCAGCAGCAGCGAGCCGCCGGCGGTCAGTTCGCGCCGGCCTTCCTTCGCCACTCCTTTGAAGTCGAGGCGCGACTTCGAATAGGTCGTGTCCGCTGTCACCTCGTTGATCTTCTGCCCGCCGATTTCGAGGAACGTCGCCGTGCTGCTGGCCTGCAGCTGCGCCTGCTCGATCTGAAGATCGGGAATGGTCGCCGTGAAGGTGCTCTTCAGGCTCAGCGCCTCGTTGTCGCCGCGTCCGATATTGCTGCCGGTCAGCGAACCGCTCGCTTTGAGCGCCCGCGCGTTGCCGGTGATGGTGGCGTCGACGACGGCGGATCCCTTCATGTCCTGGCCGACGATCTCGCCCACACGGTCGAGTGACGGCGTGTCGGCGTGAATGGTCAGATTCGAGGCGCCCGATTCGTTGAGGGCGATCGTTCCCTGGCCGGTGACGTTCATGTCCGGCCCGGCGATCCGCAGCTGTTTCAGCTGTCCTTCGCGGCCGGCGTAGCTGCCATCCACGACGGCGGAGTCAATCGTCAGCTTGCCGAGCGTCGAGCGGGTCAGCTCGACATGTCCCCTGGTCTCCAGCGAATCCACCGTCACGCCCGCGGCGTAGCCACGAAGCGCCGTCTCGGCGTCGATCGAGCCGTTCAGCATCCCGTCGGCGCGGGTGTCCCCTGCCACACGGGCGGGGTTCAGGCCCGTGAACGATCCGGCGGTACGCACACGCATGTTTCCACCGGCCAGATTCGCTGTCACGTCCATCCGCGGAAAGGTGGCGGCGAACAGCTGCGAATCGACCAGCGTTCCGGTCACGTCGAGCGTGAGCGGATAGCGGCCGCCGCCGGAGCCGGTGACATCGAAGGGGCCGTTGACGACGCTGCGATAGCGGTCCACGGCGATTGCCTGGATGCCGAACTCCTGTCCGACGCGCTGCACGTCGAGACCCGACACCTGGCCTTTCGCCGTGTAGGTCGGCGCACCGGATCCGAACGAGAAGGTGCCGGCGGCTCCCTGCTCGATCGTGGCGCCCGCCAGCGTCGAGCGATCGAGCGTGACCTCACCGCTGAAGGCACTGCCGCGTCCCTTGAGCGTGTAGGCGAGCTGCAGATCGCTCGTTGCCGGCGGCACGTTCGCCACCGCAGGGAGATTGCGCAGGTTCACGCCGGTGGCGCGTCCGCGGAGATCAAGCGCCAGAGGAGTCGCAGCCCGTACGGTTCCCGTCGCCGTTGCGTACCCGCCATACGCGTTACCGCGTAC
>Ga0209486_10001236_pt1 | contig 11155 bp, 11 predicted proteins | sample NCCompost_FD_187518 | JGI IMG/M metagenome (GOLD analysis project Ga0209486, IMG submission 187518) | Agricultural soil microbial communities from Utah to study Nitrogen management - NC Compost (SPAdes) (version 2) | ecosystem: Environmental > Terrestrial > Soil > Agricultural land | place... | reverse complement strand
GAAATTAGTCGCGGGCCGTCGGGGCTTTATTTGTGACGAATGCGCTTCGATCGCTCACGACATTATGAGTCGGCCGCCAGATAATCTGCCGAAAGAATCTAGGGGAACAAAATCGTAAAGGGATAATACGGTAGGTTTCGTAGAATACCGAAAACGATCAAAACGCCGAGCGTACCCCAGAGCAAGACAAGATTCCACTTACCAAACAAGAGTCCTCGGCCGCGGGCAGCTACCAAGGCCATCGAGACAAAAATATAACCGAGGAAGACCGTGACAAGCGGGATCAGTGCATTGAAGTCGAGAGCCGTCAGAACGTCGCCGTGAAACAGGGCGTGGAACCCTCGAGTCATCCCGCACCCGGGACAAGCGAAGCCTGTGGTTTGATAAAGCGGGCAAGCCGGAAGAAACCCCGCGGTTGTGGGATCGAAATACCAGACCGCCGCCGCACCAACGACCATTGTAGCCACTCCGACACCGGCAAGCGATCGGACGGGTGTCGAATTCACGCTAATATCAGGCTGCGAAAAACTCACATCCCGATTTTACTATTAATTCGTGCCAGCGTCAGGCAATACAAAGTGATAGGTCAACACGCCCGAGACACGAACAGGCTTTCCTTCGAGACGTGTCGGCCGGAATTTAGCTTCTTGTGCGGCCTCGGTTGCGGAACTCCGAAGGAGCGGGTGTCCCGAAACAGCTGCTGCCGAGATCACGTCTCCGTTCTCGTCGATCACGATCTCGACGGTGACAAGACCCGACGCCTTTACTGCCTTTGCGGCAGCCGGATATTTAGGTGCCGGCAGCTCGTAGGCCTTTCCGTTCAAAATTCCGCCGTTGATCGCCGTTGCTGAATCTTCTGATTCGTCCGGCTTTGCCATGAAGTTGTACGTAATGACGCCGGAAACTTTGACAGGCTGACCACTAAGCCTGGTTGGCGAAAAGGTCGCGTCGAAAGCCGCTTTCTCGGCTGCTTCTCCCAACAAATTGTAGAGTGCCGTCGTTTCAGCGGGTTCATTCTCCAGCGTCTCGCGCGTAGCTTCGGCTTCCACTACGTTGCCGTTTTCGTCGATCACAACGCGGACCTTTACCATCCCGCCAAAGCGGGCCTTCTTAGCCTCTTCCGGATACGCGGGTTTGGGCAAGCTCACGGCTTTGCCATTCAGAACGCCGCCGTTGATGATCTTCGGAACGTCCTGTGCGGTCGTGAGCGCGGCCATCACAAACAAAAACACCGTGACCGAAACTATTCGTTTCATCTACGCTTCCTCCTGTTTTCAGATGATGATACCAAACATATAGACACACATTTCAGGAATTAGTTCCCGGAGTTATGCAGACATTTTCATAAATAACGCTTCGGTGGCGGACTTGCGGTTGATATTCACCACAAGCGACTCGCGAAGGAGTTCGATCTCTTTGAGCGAATAGGCTAGCCGTGACACTGTAACGTCTGCCGCGATCTTCTTAAGATCCTCTAAAAGATCCAGGTTGCGGATCAACGCCCGATCCGAACCGCTCTTTATTAACCATATATCGCGGACCAACGATTCGAGTATCTCAAGGTTCTGTTCGTAAAGGTCTTTGTTTTTAGCATCATTCATCTGCTCGCTGGCTCGCACGAGTGCGGGCCGATCAGTTTTGACCAACGCTTTTTCGATGTTCGCCAGTTGCACTTCCCGCTGCGAGCGAAACCGGCCGAGATCGCAATCCAATGCGCGTCCGACGCTTCCGTTCGTAACACGGGCTATTAAACTGACATCTTCCGAGCTCAACCCACGTTCGGTACGCAAAAGCGTCTCGATCGCCATAGTACTGACCGGTGCGAACCGGATCGTTTGACAACGCGAGCGTATTGTCGAGAGCAACAGGTTCGGACGTGAGGTAACAAGAATAACGTAGGTTGTCGAGGAGGGTTCTTCAAGTGTCTTCAGCAGCGCATTCGACGCGGCGTCGTTCATCTTATCGGCATCATCGACGATGAAAACACGGGCGTTGGCTTCGTAGGGACGAAAATTAGCTTGAACTTCAAGAGCTCGAATGGCACCTACGCGGAGATTTCGTTTGTACGGTATAACGAGCCCTACATCCGGGTGCTCGCTGAAGAAAACGCGGTCATAGTCTTCTCCTTTATCAGATGTCGGCGTATTGAATGTCGCAACACGCGTGCACGCTGAACACTGGCCGCATGCACGGTTCCCTACAGGGTCGCGACACACGAACGCGCGTGCCAACTCAAGTGCGAACTGCTTCTTCCCAACCCCTTCCGGCCCTGTAAATAAAAGCGAGTTTGGAACACGCTCCGCAGCAAGTAGCTGCCGCAAAGACGCTTTCACACTTTCATTACCAATAAGTTTGGAAAACATTTATTTCGAGAGACCCGCGTTCCTTAGGGAGCGTGTTGCGCACGCTCGAGAAACTCCGTCACGATGTTAATAACCCTTAGGTGTATTTCATCAGCCGTGCCATTCGCATCAATTATCTTGAACCGCTCCGGTTCTCGCCTGGCAATGTCGAGATACGCGTCGCGCACACGCGTGTAAAACTCTGAGGTTTCGCGATCCATTCGATTCTCGATGGTATTCGTCCGGTCGCGCGTGGACATTCGTTTCGTCGCCGTCTCGATCGTGATATTGAAAAAGAGTGTGAGATCGGGCTCTAATCCGCCCGTCGCCAGTTCGATAACCTGCATAACCGTTCTTTCATCGAAGCCTCGTCCCGCACCCTGATAAGCAAAGGTCGCATCCGCGTAGCGGTCAGAGACCACGACTTTGCCTGCTTCAAGTGCCGGCTTGATCAGGTATTCGACGTGCTGCGCGCGGTCAGCACCAAAAAGGAGCAGTTCGGCCATGGGCACCACGGTCTCTTCGGATTCTAGAAATGCCTTGCGGAGGCTCCGCCCTAACGGAGTATCACCTGGTTCAAAAGTGGCCAGGACATCGATGCCCTTCGATTGCAGAGACTCCACCAGCATGCGCAACTGAGTTGACTTGCCGCTGCCGTCAATGCCCTCGAACGTAATAAATTTTCCGTGCAATCTAGCCAGCGGCCTCGGTCTTGCGTTCCTGAGAGATCGTTGAGACTGAATGTTTGAAGACGAGTACGTCCTGCCCGCCCACATCAAGCAGAACCGAGAATTTGTCAAAACTCTTGATCCTGCCCGAAAGTGTCGATCCCTGCAGAAGGTGAACAACAACATTGATCCGTTCGCGTCGGGCAGAGTTCAAAAACGCATCCTGGATATTCTGGGCGGCCGGTTTTTCCATGAGATTTCCCGTTTAGAATCTTAAGTTTATAAATGCGCTAAAGATTATATCAGATTTGAACGACGCGTGGAAAAATTCGATAAAACCATATGAAAACCGTTTATCGGAGCTTCCCCGTCAGTTCGCGCCACACGTGCTCCTCCTCTCCAAAGCCATCGAGCCAAATTGCATCAATTTCGCGGCGAAACCAGGTCAATTGCCGCTTAGCATAGTTTCGAACATCCTGTTTGCTCTGTTCGATTGCTGACACTAGCGTACGTTCGCCACGCAAATATTCACAAACCCGGCGATATCCGTGTGCGCCGAGCGCATTACCGGTCTCGCTTACACCAGCAGTGAGCAATTGTTTTACCTCTTCGACTAGTCCGCTCTTGAAATGACATTCGGTTCGCCGATTTATCTTTTCGTACAATTCGTCTCTCGGAGGATTCAGCACAAATAGTTTTACCCGCCCGGCAAACTCGGGGGACTCGACACGCGCGGGCTGCTTTTTTGAGAGCTGCTCGCCGGTTTGGAAGTACACTTCAAGGCCGCGCATTACCCGCACATAATCATTCGGAGGCAAAGTCGATGCCAACTCAGGATCAACACGCGTCAGCATCGCGTGAAGGTGTTCGCTGCCTCTCTGCTTTCTTATTGTGCGAAACCGCTCCCGCAGCTTTTCGTCGGTTTTCGGACTTTCGAACAGCGGTTGACGTAGTGTTCGCAGATAAAACCCGGTCCCGCCGACGAGTATCGGGATCTTGTTGCGACCTTCGATCTCGGCGATCTTCACACGCGCGTCCGCGGCCCAATCGGCGGCCGTGTAATCGGTATTTGGATCGACGTAATCGATCAAGTGATGCGGAATTCCTTGTCTTTCGTCGCCGGATGGTTTCGCGGTTGCAACCTGGATCCCACGGTAAAGCTGGACGGAGTCGAAATTGATAACCTCCCCATCGACATGTTTTGCTAACCTCACACCGAGCTCGGTCTTTCCCGATGCCGTGGGTCCGGCAACTGCGTAGATCGGTCGCTGCGAAGACATCTGTTTCACTCGTAAATGTATCTTAACACGGGGTTTTCCTAGTGTTGATCGAGTCTCAAACAGCAATTTTGTGCGCGATATGTCTTGCGGCCGCCACGGGGTATATAGTCGCATCATGGTGTGGGCACAAAGTCATAGCGGGATTGTCCAAAGCCGCGGCAAGTGTTTCCTTCATTGTTTTGGCTGTTGTGAACGAAGCGTCCGCAACCGTCTACGGCAGGTATATTCTTCTCGCTTTGACCCTCAGCTTGATCGGCGATCTGTGCCTTCTCTCACGAAAGAGTCACTTCCTGCTCGCCGGTATCGCGGCATTCTTCTTCGCCCACGTCGCCTTTATTGCCGCCTTTGCAGAACTGGATCCGGATAGAATCTATTTCGTAATTGCGCTTATCGGCACCACTGCCGCGGCTTTTTTCGTCCTGAAATGGCTTTGGAATTACCTGGAAGGGCCGTACAGAGTGGCCGTGCCCGCGTATTTATTATTGATGATCCTGATGGCTTCGCTGGCGCTTGCGGCGAACTCAGTCCCCGTAATCGGAATAGCGGCGATACTTTTTGCAGTATCAGACATCTCGGTCGCGCGAGATCGTTTCATCAGCCGCGATATTGTCAATAAGGCGTGGGGACTGCCGCTCTATTACATAGCACAACTCCTGTTTGCCGCATCTGTGATTTATGCCGTGTAATCGAGTATCCTGATCGCAAATACCTATTCGCTTTTTTCCAATTTTTTCCAATATGAACCCAATAAAGGCGTTTCTCTCGACACTTGTGATCTCCTGTTTCGCGTGGCAGCCGGGCCTGGCGCAGCGACGTGAGTTCTATCTGCGTTTTGTCAATCCGATGATCGGCACCCAGAAAATGGGTCACACGTTCCCGGGTGCGACGGTGCCATTCGGCTCGGTACAGCTTTCCCCGGATACCGACCAGCAGCCCCACAACGTCAATGGCGTTTACAACAAAGACACGTACAAATACTGCGCCGGGTACCAATACGACGATAAGGAGATCGTCGGGTTTTCGCACACACACTTCAGCGGGACCGGCCACTCCGACTTGGGCGATTTTCTGATAATGCCCACGACGGGCGAACTGCAGCTAGAACCCGGCGCGAAAGGATCGCCGATGAGCGGCTTTCGGTCGGCATTCTCGCACACGAATGAAAAGGCGGAACCGGGTTATTACCGCGTGAAGCTGGACGATCACAACATTCTTGCCGAGATGACCTCAACGACCCGTGTCGGTTTCCATCAATACCAGTTTTTGGAATCGGATAAGGCACACATTGTCCTTGACTTGATGCACGGCATTTATGATTATGCGGACAAGAATGTGTGGACGTTTGCACGTGTTGAGAACGACCGTACCGTTGTCGGTTATCGGCAAACTAACGGTTGGGCGCGTACGCGTACAGTTTATTTCGCAATGGAGTTTTCGAAGCCGTTCTCTTCCTACGGATTTCGAAATTTCGGGAAGGAAGACTACAAAGGGTTTTGGCGAAAGTTTGATCAAACGAAAAACTTTCCCGAGATCGCAGGTAAACAGATCCGTGCGTATTTCGATTTTGCGACCGCAAAAGATGAAAAGATAAAGATCAAGTTTGCATTGTCGCCGGTTTCCACAAGTGGTGCAATGGCGAATTTGAAAGCCGAGATACCGCATTGGGATTTTGAGCGGACGAAACGCGAGGCCCAGTCCGAATGGGACCGAGCGCTTAGCAAGCTCGCCGTCACAACGCTCGATGAAGGCGAGATGGTGAATTTTTACACGGCTCTTTATCACGCTTTGCTGACGCCGACGGTTTACATGGACCGCGACGGGCAATACAAAGGGATCGATCAAAACATTCACAAGGCGAATGGCTTTACGAACTACACGACGTTTTCGCTGTGGGATACATACCGCGCGCTTCATCCGTTATTGAACCTCATCCAGCCGACGCGCAACCGGGACATGATCCGTTCGATGCTGGCTCACTACGATCGAAGCGTGCATAAAATGCTGCCGGTTTGGTCGCATTATGCGAACGAGAACTGGTGCATGATCGGTTATCACAGTGTTTCGGTGATCGCGGACGCGATCGTGAAAGGAAATTTCACGGGGCCGGAAGCGATGAAGGCGCTTGAAGCGTCTGCACAAACTGCACGTACGAAATACTACGACGGCCTCGAACATTACATGAAACTCGGCTATGTGCCGGACGACAAGAATTCATCATCGGTTTCGAAAACGCTTGAGTATGCATACGACGACTGGTGCATAGCCCAGGCTGCGAAAAAATTGAACCGGCAAGATTTGTATGCCGAATTCATAAAGCGCTCCGAGAACTGGCGGAATGTTTACGATGGTTCGACCGGATTCATGCGCCCGAAGACGAGTGACGGCAAGTTCCGCGATAAATTCGACGCTTTATCCACACACGGTCAGGGATTTATTGAGGGAAATGCGTGGAATTACAGCCTGTACGTGCCGCACGATCCGGCGTCGATGATCGAACTGATGGGTGGAAAGGAAAAGTTCTCGCGACACATGGACGAGCTTTTTACTATGCACCTGCCCGATGAATTTTTTGCCGAAACCGAAGACATCACGCGGGAAGGGATCATCGGAAATTATGTCCACGGCAATGAACCGGCGCATCACGCGGCGTATCTCTACAACTGGACGGACGATGAGTGGAAAACGCAGGAACGCGTCCGCATGATCCTGAAGAACCAATATCGTCCGACGCCGGACGGTTTGGGCGGCAACGACGACTGCGGACAAATGTCGGCGTGGTATTTGTTTACGGCATTGGGATTTTATCCGGTCGCTCCGGGCTCGGACAGGTACGCGCTCGGAAGCCCCGTAGTGAAAACGGCGAAGTTAACGCTCGAAAACGGCAAAGTCTTAATGATCGAGGCAAGAAACCAGGGCGAGAAGAATGTTTACGTCGCCAGCGTTTCCGTCAACGGACGGAAACTAAACCGAAACTACCTGACCCATGCCGAAATCATGAACGGCGGCAAGATCATCTTTGAAATGACGCCAAACCGTCCTGCTGCCTGAACCCTGGGTTACGTCACGAAACGAAAAATTGTAACCAGTGCGATCAGGAGGACGACGATCAATGCTCCAAGTATTTGTTGTCGTGAGAATTTCATCGCAGTTTTTAGTTTCGTGATATATTAACCAGCGAATCATTTCATCATCACTGGGCCGAAATCAAACGTCTTTATATAGGCGTACATTATTCCCCCATTTTTGAGCAGGAGAAAGCGATATGAAAACCGCCCGCCGCAAAACCATAATCAGGACACAACGTAGAGTCCGCATCTCGGCCTGTCTCGTCGCACTGGTGTTCGTAGCGGCCTCCACTACAGTTGCACAGCCGATCGTGACGCCGAGTGGTGATCGAAAGCCCACGGGGCCGCACACGCGCGTTGATTTGGGTAACGGAAAGTTTAAGAAAGTCTATCGCAGTGAGAAGGGCCTGCCTATAGAGGAAGTCTACGAAACTACGGGCACGGCTATAAGATTTGAACATCTCGTCGAGTTACGATATGTCAGATCGGTCTACCCCGACGATGTTCCGGCCGAGACGGATACCTACACGTTCGCGGAACGCCCGGAAACCCTGGGGCCAACGCTTGCAACCGTAACCAAGATCACTTACAACAGGGCTGGCGAACCGATCGAGAAGATACAGAGACCATTAGATTGTAATGGAGCCCCAAGTACAACCGTTCAAATTATCACTACTTGGGCGGCCGGAACGCAGGTACCCACTGTTCGGGTGCAGCAGTGGAATAGCTCGACAAAATCGTGGACAGACTTACCGGGCCAACCGAAACCACCTACGAATACCGGCCCCGGGCCAACTTCGTCCAATACGAATCCGGCTCTGCCGAGCCGGACGACGGCGACCGCCCAAACTCGAATTCGGCCGAACGGCGATGATTCGCTGCTCATTTCGCTAACCTCCCCGCAGACGTTTGATTCGCTGCAAATCACGCTGCCGAATTCGAAACCGTTTTCCATTGGTTCGCTTCCTCAGAATTGGACGATGAAGCAAGATGGAAAAAGGCTTGTCTTCAGTGGATCGGGTACAGACGCCATCAATATTCGCCTCGACGCGCCGCGGGGCGGCGAAACGATCCCTGATAAACCCATTGAGATCGAACCAGGTTACCGTCTAAAGAGATTGTTTAGGATAGCTGCTACGGCACGTTCGCTTCCTCCCGTTACGAATGTTGGCGATCTGACGAGCGCCCTTAATCTTCCGCCGGAAATCATCCCGGGCCAGCCGTTCCTTGCAACGCCCAAACCGGGATTCACGGCCGGAACATGGCGGATCGCAAACGGGCCGGTGGGCCAGTGGATCAATACTGGTGACCCGACCTACCGTCCTCTCGTATTCAAGGTCGCCGAGGACGAAAGCCCGAGGCCTCAGAATCGCGTTTTTTACCGTTATCAGTATTACGATCAATTCAACGAGTTGTTGCTTGATGCACAGGCGCCCGATCTCACAAAGCCGATCAAGGAACGCAATATCTCGGAGGGCGCTGTCATGGATATGCAGATCGCAATGATAAAAAAAATGACCGGTGACCGTTTCGCTTTTGCTGGACAGTCGACCTGTGCAAGGGGAAACTTTCCGAAATGGGAGGATTCGTTCTTTTTTACGCTTGACGGGACTACTCCACTCCTCCCGATGTCCGCCTCGCCGACGACCATCACCTTTGCAATCCCGCCAACGGTGACTCCGGGACCTCACAACATCGGGCCCGCGTGCTCGACGTCATCACAGCTTCCGATCAACATTCTCGGCGTTGAAGGATCTATCGATTCAAATGCGCTTCTGCGGGGTGAATCCACGACAATGCGCCTCCGTGTGATCGGGACTGACGAATCGCTTCCGATCGCGATCACGAACAATACCCCGGCCATAATCAACATCGATGGTGGCGTGCAGCAAACTGTCAACTCATCAGGTGGGTCGACGAATCTCGTTACTCGAAGCGTTAAGGGGACAATGCGCGGAAACTTTCAGATCGACTACAGGCTCGATTACCCGGTATGCGGCGGAGGGGGCAATGCTCGAGGGCCAGAAAAGAAAACTCCTTAAAGAAAGTTTTTCCGTATTATAACATCAACGCATCAGAAGCCTCGGGACGTGCTCGCCGTACTTTAGGAACGATAAAGAATGCTCAAACAGAAACGCGTCCATTCGGAACCGACCGATGGAATATCCCCGATCCTGCGTTCATGGGGCCTACGAAGCTGGTTTTTTGTAGGTATCGTTCTTGCCATACTGGCGTTTGTTGTTTTCTTCACCCTGCTTGCGGGCTTAACCATTCCACTGGTGGTTGCGGTGGTGATGGCGATGATCTTCCATCCATTGGTAGACATTCTGGAGCGTTACCGGGTTAACCGTACGATCGGGAGTCTGCTTGTAATGTTGTTGGTTACTCTCGTGATCGTCTTTACGGTCTGGCTAATGTGGTGGGGTGTCTACAGCAACAGCTCAACGATCGTATCGCAGATCGAGGCGGGACTGGCCGCTTTGATCAACTTGATCGTCTGGGTGTTACCGGACGAGACCGCCCAAGTTTTAGTCCAGAAGGCCCTTGCGTGGGCACCCCAAGCCCTCACCGGGATTACTTCATTCGTATTTGAGGGTTTTTCGAGCATATTCGCATTTCTGATGGGAGTATATATAGCGTTTTTCTTGCTCTATTATCTGCTTTCCGATTGGCACGATCTGTGTATATGGGTCGGGCGGCACATCGGAGTTCCCGAAAAGCTTGGCGTCGATATCGTAGTTGACGCGACCTCGGCTGTCCGTACGTACTTCTATGCTTTGACACTCGCAAATATTCCGGTGGCAGTCGTAGTAGGACTCACTATGGCGCTGTTGGGCCTGCCGCTTGCTATCCCTGTAGCCATAGTAACTCTGATCACATGTTACATCCCCTACCTCGGCGCTATAGTTTCCGCCACCTTCGCAGGACTTGTTGCTCTCGGGGCAGGCGGCGTGTGGGAGGCGGTTGTGGTCGTTGCCGTTATTATAGTGATGCAGAATATTGTCGACCCGATAATTACGAACTACAAGGCAAGCGACGAATTGGAAATGAACCCTATTGTTACCCTGCTTTCGACCATTGGCGGCGGAATACTTTTCGGAGCACTTGGCGCCACCTTGGCGAGTCCGATCGCGGCCGTGATGATCAATGTTCACGGCAAAATAAGCGGATATGACGCCGATGGTGGTCGTGACGAACTAACCAAGTCCGATACCGCTAAAGCAACAACGCCGGATTGATCTTGAATTGAAGCATCTTCGCCGACTCGCGCCCGCCATCACCGCCCTTTCTTTGCATTGTGATGCGGCCGATCCTCAAGTTTCCCTGTTTGGTTACCACGACCGGACCCTCGGCGAAGAACTTGACAACATCAGTTGACCGTCGCAGTGTCCAACGCGTATTCGGAGTTGCTTTGAAGGCGACCATCAACCAGCCAGCCGCGTGAAGTCCATCGCCTTCGAAGAGATCAGAAACGATCTGAGTTTTGTTCGTGGTAAAAAAATCGACGATCGCTTTTTGTGAATCATTGCTGAGCTCGGTCAGGAACATCCGCTTCGGATCTCTTCCGGGTTTTGACGGCGGTGTTTCGCCGACAAAATGCCTTAGGGCGGTTTGCACGTCGGCGGGCATCTTCCATATCTTTGCGTACATAGCGAGCCACCGTTTGTCGATCTGATTAAACCCGGTCGCGCTTGAGACAAGCTTGATCGAAACGCCTTCTCGATTTTCGACCCCTCCAGTCTTTACACGCACTTCGATGTCAGATTTTTCACCGTGCGGCTTTGATGCAACAACGTATT